>Ga0233423_10002022_pt1 | contig 9970 bp, 4 predicted proteins | sample Watercolumn_Mata_FD_180713 | JGI IMG/M metagenome (GOLD analysis project Ga0233423, IMG submission 180713) | Freshwater microbial communities from Lake Matano, South Sulawesi, Indonesia - Watercolumn_Matano_2014_112_MG | ecosystem: Environmental > Aquatic > Freshwater > Lake | place: Indonesia... | reverse complement strand
GGAAATCGCCAGGGCGAGCAGACCTGCGGTCAGGTGGGTCGAGGCGTTTATGAACATCCCGTACTTCCAGCCCGTCCACTTGATAAGGAACCCGCCGGTGGTCATGCCGAGAACGGTCGCGACCCGGCAGAAGGTCAGGTTGACCGAATTGGCCGTGAGCAGCTTCCGTCGCGCCACGAGCTGGGGCATCAGGGCCGGGACCGCGGTGTTGTTGAATACGTCCAGCCCGAAGAAGATGGCAAGCGCGACCCAGAATGGAATGAATGTCGCCGCTTCGGGGGTGAGGTCGATCTCCTGCATAGCTTGAGGAAGCGTGGAAATCAGCTTTGCCAGAAAGCGCAAGGCTGTAGACATGCTCAAGATGGCGAAGGGAGTCAGAAGCCAAAGTCCGGACTGGATAATGTGGGTAACCCCGAGCACCTTGCGCTTGTCCCAGCGGTCAACGAGCACGCCGGCAATTGGGGCGAGCAGCATCGTCGGGATGACGAAGGTCAACGAACCGGTCGAGTAGGCCATAAGCTTGCCCGGCTGGGCCACGGCGATAATGGTAATCAACAGCATGTGGGTGAGTCGGTCCCCGAGCTGAGACAGGCTGCAGGATGCGGTCAGCAGGGAGAAGTTGCGGAGGCGCAACACCGACGCGAAGCCGCGTGACCCTTTCGACTTGTGGGACTCGCTCAGGGCAGGCATCCGTGCATCGTAGCGGCTCATGGTCTGGAGTCAAGGCAGGCTGACCCGTCCTAACGGTCCGGGCTGTTGACACGCGTGGTAGATGGTCTACAATCACGCAGGTTCCTGCGGTGAAACGGAGGTCACGATGAATCGCTTTGCCTTTGCCCTGGCTGCTGCGCTGCTTGCGGCCGGTACGGCGTCAGGCCTCAGCTACGTCGAGTGCTCCAACGGGTTCCAGAACAACCCGGTGCTGGAAGGCGGCCGGACCGAACTTGAGTTAGCCGACATCAACAATGACGGCAACATAGACATCCTCAGTATCGGCGACCACGGGAGCCCGTATATCAACACTCAGGAACATGGCGTGATGGTCTGGTTCGGCGACGGCAACGGCAACTGGACTCTCTACCAGACCGGTGACTTCGGCTACGGCGGTATCGCGGTCGGGGACGTGAACCGGGACGGCAAGTGGGATATTGGCTATGGCATGCACCACAACTATTCAAGCAGTGACCTTGGCGACGACATGCTCGAAGTCGCGCTCGGCGACGGCACCGGGCAGAACTGGACTCCATGGGACGACAGCCTCGTGCCGGGTGGCTCGGTCTGGGGCATGTTCGCCACCGACTTCGGGGATATCGACAACGACGGCGACCTGGACGTCGGCTCGTCGTCGTTCGGCTCCGGTGTTGGCCTGCGTGTCTTCCTGAACAACGGTGACGGTTCGTGGCGTCAGACCTTCGGTCTGGGCGACAATACCAACAGCCAGATGGAGTTCTACTTCCGGGACGTGAACCGGGACGGCAACGCGGACATCATCCACGGGGCCGCAGGTCCGGCCGTCTACTTCGGCGATGGCGCCGGCGGATTCACGCCGGGTGACTCGGGACTGCTGCAGACAGACTACGGACTGACAGGCATTTCGCCCGGTGACGTAGACAGCGACGGCGGGGCAGATGTAGCCTTCGCCAATGACAACGGCGGCGTGGAGGTCCGGGTGTACAACGACTCGACCCGGCAGTGGGTGAACTTCTCGGGCAGTCTACCAACCACCGGTGACTTCGAAGCGACGCAACTATGCGACATGAACGCCGACGGGTTCCTCGATGTCTGCGCTTCGGGCGGAGGGCACACCAAAGTCTGGCTCGGCGACGGGCAGGGCAACTGGACCGAGGCCGCCGACATCACGACACCGGACGGTTCCTGCGAAGCTCTGCGCACCGGCGCGGATTTCGACCACAACGGGTATCCCGACCTCGCGTTCGTCGCGCGCGAGGGCTCCTGGCCCTCTGACTACAACCGTGCGCACGCGTTCAAGGAGGCGTCCGCAGCCGAGTCACTCACCATCTTCCCGGTCTTCCCGCGTGGCGGCGAGAAGTTCGCCAATGGTTCAGTCCAGTTCATCGACTGGTGGAGCGCGACCCAGGTGCCCGAGTCCACTCGGCTGAGGTTGGAACTGTCCATTACGGGCCGCTCAGGACCGTGGCAGCAGATAGCCGACTCACTGCCGAATGCCGGACGCTTCCAGTGGCTTGTCCCGGACAGCATCAAGTCCGGAGACTGCTTCATCAGGTATACGGTATCCAGGCCGGGTGGCAGCGTAGGGGGGCTGACACCGCACGCCTTCGCCATCGGGGATACGATGCCGGGTGTGCAGGAGAGCCGCAAGCCTCAAGCCGCAAGCCGCAAGCTTCGGGCGAGCATAGTCCGTGGAGTGCTGAATCTGCGCTCTGCAGTCTACAATCTGCAATCTGAAATCACCTTAATGGACGCGGCGGGACGGAAGGTGCTTGACCTGAAGCCTGGTGCGAACGATGTGCGGGCGCTGGTGCCAGGAGTCTATTTCGTGAGGGGCGAGGAACGAGGGGCGGGGGACATAGGACCCATAAGCAAGGTCGTCGTAACGCGGTAGTCAGAACCGGCCGCGGGTTCGGGGCTTCAGGATCAGGACAAGCAAACGGGCATCACGACGTGTCGGCTCCCGTGGAGCCGACACCAGAAGTTTAGCCATAGGATACAGCTTCGCCGAGGCCTGAGATGCCATAACTCCTGACTTCACAATCTCTTATTCGGCTTCCGCGAAACTACCCCCCGCCATTCCCCACGCAGTAGTTCCAGTTGCCATCCACGTTGCTCCGTACGTTGCTCTCCACGCAGCTCTGACCGTTGTGGTCTGAGTCACCATCTCCGCTGCTTTCCCGGTTGCTGTCCCGGTTGCGGGTCGAGTTGCTGTCACCGTTGCTCTATCCGCTATTCCGCCCGCTGCTCGACCCGTTGCTCTGTGGGCCGCTCTGACCGTCGTGGTCTGAGTTGCTGTCCTCGTTGCTCTGTCCGTTACTCTGACGGTTGCTCAGGCAATCGCTTGCCGAGTCGCTCTCGGAGTTGCTCTGACCGCTGCTACGCCGGTTGCAGGGACAGCCCCGGCGCCGAGGCTAGAACCTGAGGAAGGCTCCGACGCCGCCGCTGCGAGCCAGCTCTTTGGCGGGCTCACCCTTCACCACCTCGATCGGCAGACGGTGGTCCACCACGAGGTGGGGCAGTATGGCGGTCAGGCTGACCTTCCTCAAGTCGGAAGCGCTGCACTTGGCGCAGTGGCTGTTGGTGCTCACGCTGACGTTGGAGCACTGGGCGCACCGGCTGACCTCGGCATCGAAGTCCTTGGCCACGATCAGCCGTGAGGCCCGGCCGTCCTGCACGAACTAGAGGACCGGGTCGACCCGGACCGCGGGGCCGAACGCGCCAAGCGCGATGCATGGCAGGATGGACAGCAGAGTGACCAGCGTCCGTTTGGCACTCACATCAACTCCATGGTTCAGCGTTCAGCGTGGGACATGCTAGGCTCCAGCCGGGCGATGTCAAATCTGCGGGCGGTCACATTGGCAGAGGCACGGACTGGGCAGTATAATCGTCTGAAGAGATGTGGCCCAGTGATCCAGTGGTCTAGTGGTCGAGTGCAGGATTCCCAAGACCCCAATGCACGGTCGATCCCAGCTGAGTACGAATGACGATGGACGAGGTACGAAGAACGACCCTGATTGAGCGCGGGCTGCGCGCGCTGGTTGGCCGGCGCGTGGCCTTGGATTCGGTCGCGCTGGCGTTGTTCACGCTGGCTATGGCCGGGGCGCTGTTGATGCTCATTGTGAGCCTGTTCTGGAGCGGTTGGGTGATGGGGCTGCTGCTAGTTCCGGTCGGGCTGCTGGTGTGGCGACTGGTTGCGCAGGATGGGTTCTGGAACATGGCACGGCTGGTAGAGGAGAGGTTTCCGGAAGTGCGGGGGAAGCTGGTGGCGGCGGTGCAGTTGGCGAGATGGGGGGCGGACCGGAGTCTCACCACCAAGACACAAAGACACAAAGGTTCGAGCATCCCAGAAGGCAGAAGTGAGGGCAGAGAAGGCTATTCTGAGGAGATGATTGATGCAGCGGTCGCGGACGTGGAGAAGGCGTTCGCGTCGCTGCCGCTGGCGCGGCTGGTCAACCGGCAACGGGTGATCTGGGCATTCGCAGCTTTCGTCTTGATGGCAGTGTGTTTCGGAACGTTGGCCCGGACTGCGCCGGCACGGTTCAAGGTTGGTGTGAAGAATGCCTTTGGCGGGAGCGCTGAGGTCGTCGCGTTCGAGGTATTGCCTGGCGACACTGCGGTGATGCCCGGAGCCACGGTCTTGCTGCGAGCGCGGGTTTCTCCTCCCGGTGTGTTCAGTTCATTGCGGCTGGTGCGGGCGGGAAAGGAGCGCGACACGCGAATCCTCAAGCTGAGCGGTGACACCTGCCGGATTTCGCTGGCTTCAGGCCATGGGTTCGAGTATCGGTTCCGAGTGCTTGGCCGTTCCTCCAGCCCGCACCGCGTGCGCGTGATCGAGCCGCTCGCACTCGAACGCCTGGCGTTCACTGTCCGCCCGCCGGCCTATTCCGGTCTGCGGGAGACCCGGACATCGGGCAGGGGCCGCGGGGCAGGGGGCGGGGGGCAAGGGGGAAACGAAGTCAGCGGGCTGAAGGGGAGCGTGGTCAGCGTCGAGGGCGAAGCGAACCGGTCGATATCTGCCGGTCGCGTTCTACTGGGGCAAGACACCGTTTGGCTCTCGTTGGGGCCTGGGACAGGCTCCGAACCGTCGGACGATACGGTCATGTCCCGCGGTTCGAGCCTTTTCCGGGCGGAGTTCACCATCAAGGGCGACGCGACGGGCGCGATCGAGCTTGCCGACAATGAGGACAGGGTGCTGCAGCCCGCGGCGGACGTGCGGGTGCGGGCCGTCGCCGACGAACCACCTTTCGTCAAGCTCTTCGGGCCGGGACGCGACATCGACCTGCCGGTCTCGATGCAGGTGCTGCTCGGCGTCAACAGCCTTGACGACTACGGCTTGGGCGAACTGTCACTGCACTATGGGAAGGACTCCGTTGACCACCGGGTGCGTCTGAAGTCCCTTTCCGGCCGGCGTGAGGATACGACTCTCTACGCATGGAGTCTGGCCGACGCCGACCTGCTGCCGGGGGAGGCGGTGCGCTACTTTGTCTCGGTAGCGGACAATGATGTCGTTTCCGGGCCCAAGGTCAGTCGTACCGAGATGTTCCAGGTTCGCTTCCCGACGATGAACGAGATATACAACGCCGCGGTGCGGCAGACGGAGCGGACCGAGTCCGAACTCGGTCCGATGCAGTCGGAGCAAGCCCAGCTCGGGGAAGAGCTGAGCCGGCTTTCGGACGAGATGAAGAAGAGCCGCGAGCTCTCGTGGGAGGAGAAGCAGGCGCTCGAGAAGGTCCTGGGCGGACAGGAAGGCCTGATGCAGCAGGTCACGGACCTCAAGCAGGAAGTCTCGGAGATGATGAAGGACCTCTCGCAGGGGATGACCCTGGACCAGCAGACGATGGAGCGGATGAACCAGCTCCAGCAACTGCTTTCCGAGCTTCTGCCTCGGGAGCTGCAACAGTCACTGGCCCAACTGCGGGACAAGCTCGAACAGCAGTCGCCCGACGTCAAGCGCGCGCTGGAGAAGTTCGAACTCGACCAGCAGAAGATGAAGGAGTCGATCGACCGGGCCCTGGAGCTGCTGAAGAAGATAATCGAGGAGCAGCGGCTCGAGGCCCTGGCCAAGAAGTCGGAGGAACTGGCAGGCGTGCAGGAGGACCTGACCGAGCGGCTGGGCAAGGAGCCGGGCGAGCGTTCAGCCCGGACAGAGCAGGAGCTGAAGGAGGCGCTGGACAGCCTGCAACAAGAGATGGAGGAACTTGCCGACTCGATTTCGGACAAGGAGATCGGCGACTCGTTGTCCGACCTGGCGCAGCAGGCTGAGAAGGACAAGTTGTCCGAGACGGCGCAGCAACTCGCCGCCGAGATGCAGCAGGGTAATCCCGGCGAGGCGAAGCCGAAGAGCAGCAGGCTCGGACAGAACCTGCGGAAGATGAGCCGGTCGCTCAACTCGCTGAGCCGCAAACTGAAGTCGAAGCGATCTTCCGAGGTGGCGGAGCAACTCGGCGACGCGGCCCGGGACCTGCTGATGGTCTCGGGCGAGCAGGAGAAGCTGGAGCAGGCGACGACGGGACTGGCTGATCTCACCCCGAATGCCGCGCAGCAGATGAGCCTGCACGAAGCCACGCGCATCGTGGCCGAGAGCCTGGCGAGTCTCGGCTCGCGCAGCATGAGCGTCGACCCCGGACTGGGGCAGGAACTGGCCAGGGCGATGGCCACGATGGAGCAGGCGGCGCAGGCGATGGTAGACAATCGGGCAGAAATCGTCCAACCGAGCATGACGCAGGCGCGGCAGGTCCTGAACCAGACAGTGGAGGCGCTGCTGCGGGCGATGGCGCAGGCACAGAAGGGCGGAGGGATGTCGGGCGGCATGGACGGCCTGATGCAGCAGCTGTCGCAGATGACGGGCGAGCAGATGAACATCAATGCCGGGACGTCCGGGTTCCCGATCCCGATGCCCGGCGGCCTGAGCGGCGAGCAGATGGCGGCCCTGGGTCGCATACTGGGCAAGCAGCGGGCGTTGCGCAAACAGCTGCAGCAGATGATGCAGGAGTTGGGTGGCACCCAGCCCGGACTCACGTCCAGCCTGGAGGGACTGCTGGACGACATGAAGGCGGTAGAGAGAGACCTCTCGGAGCTGAACGTGAGCCGTGAGTTGATCGAGCGGCAGGAGAGCATACTCTCGCACCTGCTCGATGCGCAGCGCAGCCTCCGTCAGCAGGGCTTCAAAGAGGAGCGGCAGAGCGAGTCGGGCAAGGAGTTCGAGCTTCAGCTCAGGCCGCGTCTGCCCGAGGACAAAGGGGAGCGGAACCGGCTGCTGCGCGAGGAGTTGATGCGCGCGCTCAAGCAGGGATATCCGGCCGAGTACGAGCAGATGATAAGGGACTACTTCCAGCGGCTGCTAGCGGAGTAGGGAATGATCAATTGCCAATTCTCAATTCCCAATGAATCCCCAATGACGAATGGCCGAGTTGCGCGGTTTCGTGTGGCACTGCGGCGGACTTTGGTCATTCTCATATTCGTTAGGAATTGGGCATTAGGAATTAGGAGTTGGCTATTAGCTGTGCTGCTGCTCGCAGTGGGAGCGGGCGTCGCCCAAGCCCAGAGCGCCGGCAGCGGCCTGATACTGGAACGCGCCGGGCAGCTGGAACGGGCGCTTGAGGAGTACCGGTTGGTCCTGGACCGGAACCCGCAGGATAGACCCGCATATGACGGCTTCCTGCGGCTGGGTGAACAGCTGGGGCAACTGGATACGCTGGTTGCAGTCAGCCGTAGGCTGGCACGGCAGTACCCGGACAGGTCGGACTTCTCCTGCGGACTTGTCGGCGGCCTGCTGGCGCTGAAGAGGACATCCGAGGCCCGGGTCGAGGCCAGGCGGGCGGCCGAGAAGTGGCCGGACCGGCTTGCGCAGCTCGCCGAGGTATTCGCCAAGAACGCGGACTTCGCGTCGGCCATCGAATACTACGAGCAGGCGCGAGAGAAGGGCGGAGATGCCTTCTCTATCGCCGACCGGCTGATTGACCTGCGTCTGTCCGCCGGCAAGCCCGGCCCGGCCGCCCGGGAGATAGCGTCGGCTCTCGACACGTCGCCACACATGCTGGACCACTTTCGCCAGAAACTCTCGGCCGCGGCGGTGCGGGGCGGCGCCGCGGTCGCCGGTGAACTCAACAGGATTCAGGACCTGAAGGTGCGCGACCGCGCCCTGGCCGTGGTCTACCTTGCGACCGGAAGAGAGGCCGAGGCGGTGCGGGTGCTGAAGCCGGTGCTGACAGCCCCGGAGTTCCACCAGTTTGCCCGCGAATGCGAGGCGCAGGGAGCGTTGCGCGCGGCGCTGGCGGCGTACCAGGAACTGAACGCACACGTCGATGCGGCCCGGGTGCTCAGGTTGACGGGACGGGTCCGGGAGGCGAAGGCGGAGCTGGCCATGGACAACGGGATCGAGGCGCAGTTCGAACTGGGCGAGCTGCAACGGGACCAGCGCGAGTTCGGGTCCGCGCTAGAGAGCTACCAGCGCGTTCTTTCCCGCCAGCCCAGGCACGAGCCGGCATCGTTCGGACTGGCAGCGGCATTCCTGGGCCTCGGGCGTACCGAAACCGCGCGGGCCGCAGCCAGGAAGTCAGGCACTCTGTCCGATCGGCTGCTCCTGCTCCTGGCGCGTACGTTCTTCTACGAAGGGCAGTTCGATTCGGCCGGTGCCTGCGTCAGCGAGCTGGTCAAGCGATTCCCCCAGAGCAACCTGGCCAACGACGGGCTGGAACTCGCCGTAATGACCGCGAGCGGCGACCGCGCCAGGGAGCTGGCGCGGCTGTTGCTCGCCTACGAAACCGGCGCAGTTGACACCGGCAGAGTCAGGGCTCTGTCCGAGGGCGACGACCCGGTCGCCGAGCAGTCCCTTTTCCTGCTGGCGCGTTTCCTGAGCCGCGAACAGAGGCCGAAGGATGCACTGGCGGTTCTGGACCGCTATCGCCAGCGGTTCGCCACCAGCGCGCTTGCGCCCAGGGCGAGGCTGGAGCAGGCGGTGCTGTACCTCGAGGGTCTGAAGGACGAGGCCAGGTACCGTGAGACCCTGGAGCAGCTGATTGTGGAATACCCCGGTTCCGCCTACGTACCGATCGCCCGCAGCCTCCGGGACCGCGCGGCCAGACCGTTCACAGCGGAGGGAATCCGCTAGGCGTCCGCTCCGCGTCCCGCTTGAGCGTGCCGAAGTGCCGGGAGTCGCAGATGCTTGCACGCCGCGCGGGAATGGCTACAATTCTCACCTCCGCATGTTGCTGATGCCAACAGACATCAAGACAGGCAGTCGCCGTCCGTTCACAGGATTCACAAGAGCACAATGACCGGCAGGGTTGACGTGCATGAGGCCGGCGGTATAATTGGCCGCCGGTGAGAGCCGGCGCTCAGAACTGAAACCAGTTTCGACCGACAATTGCCGTTTGCGACAGTTCTAACAGGAGGACAGAATGTCTGATGCAGTCAATGCCTTCATGCAAGGCATCATCGCGAAGAACCCCGGTGAAAAGGAGTTTCACCAGGCGGTACGCGAGGTCGTGGAATCGCTGATGCCCTATCTGGAGAAGAACCCGAAGTACCAGAAGGCGAAGATCCTCGAGCGGATTTGCGAACCCGAGCGCGTCATCATGTTCCGGGTTCCGTGGGTTGACGACAAGGGTGAGGTCCAGGTCAATCGCGGGTTCCGTATCGAGATGAACTCGGCCATCGGGCCGTACAAGGGTGGGCTGCGCTTCCACCCGAGCGTGAACCTCGGCATCCTCAAGTTCCTGGCCTTCGAGCAGGTCTTCAAGAACTCCCTGACCACGCTGCCCATGGGCGGCGGCAAGGGCGGTTCGGACTTCGACCCCAAGGGCAAGAGCGATAACGAAGTGATGGCGTTCTGCCAGTCCTTCATGAGCGAGCTGTTCCGTCACATCGGGGCAGACACCGACGTGCCGGCCGGCGACATCGGCGTCGGCGGTCGTGAGATCGGCTTCATGTACGGCCAGTACAAGAAGCTGCGCAACGAGTTCACGGGCGTGCTCACCGGCAAGGGCCGGAACTGGGGCGGCAGCCTGATTCGTCCCGAGGCCACCGGCTACGGCGCGACCTACTTCGCGCAGGAGATGCTCGCAACCCGCGGCGACAGCCTCAAGGGCAAGGTCTGCCTTGTTTCCGGCTCCGGCAACGTCTCCCAGTACACGGTCGAGAAGGTCAACCAGCTCGGCGGCAAGGTCATCACGCTCTCCGACTCCAACGGATACATCTACGACGAGGCCGGCATCGATGCCGAGAAGCTCGCGTTCGTGATGGAGCTCAAGAACGTGAAGCGCGGCCGCATCAGCGA
>Ga0233423_10002021_pt1 | contig 9971 bp, 5 predicted proteins | sample Watercolumn_Mata_FD_180713 | JGI IMG/M metagenome (GOLD analysis project Ga0233423, IMG submission 180713) | Freshwater microbial communities from Lake Matano, South Sulawesi, Indonesia - Watercolumn_Matano_2014_112_MG | ecosystem: Environmental > Aquatic > Freshwater > Lake | place: Indonesia... | reverse complement strand
ATCGTATCCCTGGTATTCGTTGATCAGGTCGAACTGGGCAATGGGCTTCCGGTATGTCACGGATCCCTGGCCGTCCGTGATGGGCAGCATGTCGTTCCATCCCGGGTCCGTGCTCCGGTAGATCCGGTAGCCTTCGAAATCGAATCCGGAGATCGGGTCCTCCGTCTGTTCGGCCAGCTCGTCCCACATGAGCGTCACCTTCCGGTTGCCGCATACGGCCGTGACAGTCGGGATATTCGGAGCCTTCGCGAAGTTGTAATTCTCCGTGTACGCCTTTGCAACCCACTGGATATTGGTCGTGAAATCGTCGAGATTGATGCCGCATGCGATGCCCATGGAGAAGCGCTCGATCTGGCCGGCCTTGGACGGGAAATAGCCGGATCCGTACATGAGCTCGACGTTCCCTTCAAGATAATCGTCGTAGCTGCCCGGTATATTGTTGTTCCAGACCTTTTCGTCGTCGTAGTGCGGGCAGTCCTCCCAGATGTACAGCGTGAAGGAGGAAAGCCCGATCATGTCGGTTTCGCTGATATCCGTCTTGTCGAAATGAGGTTCTCCTGAATTGGGCAGGCCGTCCTTCTCGCCGGGGTCATTGGTGAAGGGGACGCCGTCCGCCCCGAGATCATCCGTCCGCGGGTCCCAGTCCCCGTCGTTGTCCCTGCCGTCATCGCGGCGCTCGTCCAGCATCGGATTATCGCGCCCTTCGCCCGTGATGTAATCGATGTATTTGACGCCCGCACCGTTGGTGATGTACTGGTACGTGGTGATCTGGTTCGGAGGCTCTCCGATCACGGCGCCGTTGTTCTCGTCGATGATGCCGTTCAGGTTGTCGTCCACGAGGTTGTTGGCGACTTCCTCCAGCATCTTTCCCGGCCAGAATTTAAATAAGAGATCCTGATACTGCACCCTCACCGTGTCGTCCGGCATACTGATGACGGACCGCTCAAAAGTGGTGTAATCGATCAGGACGATCCGGTCGCCCACGCGGAGTTCGACCGGGGCGAACATGGCCTCGCTGATCGTCGGGCCGGATCCGTTGATGCCGTCATCGTCGTTGTCGATGCCGTCGTAGGGATTGCCCGGGCTCTCCAGGAACGCGCCGCCGAAATAGCCGACAGGCGTGTAGCCTCCGGCCCCGATGTCGTCCCTGTCGTAGAGATAGGCGATGTCCAGTTCCTTGTTGAACCCGCCGAGGTCGTCGCCCGCATCCCAGAGGCTCGGATAGACGTCTCCCATGTTGTTCCCGAACTTGTATGCGAACACCACCTTGTCGTGGTCATGCGTGCCGATGTTTTCGATGTCCATGAGCACGAACAGGGCGTCCTCGACTAGCGCGTTGGACCACTGGAACCCGCGCACGTACATGCGCATCCCCAGTCCCCGGCGGAGCGTGTCGGTCGAATCCGGATAAAACTGGAATTCGCGGTTGTTGTAATCGTCCGTCACGAAGTAACTTTCCTCGTCCGCATTGAACACGTTCTTGCCGAAATAGCCGTTCCATTTTCCGGGCCAGCCCGGATCCACGGCATCGCTGAATTTGTCCGGCCAGGAAGGAGGCCAGGCCCGGGGCCATTTGCTCATGGCGATGGAGTCCTTTTCCGGATTTGCAAAACCGGCCAGGGGAAGGAAGGTCCACCAATCCCCGTCCGGTCCCGCATCGCCGGAGGAAATGCCGCCGGATGAGGTTCCGGGCCCCTTGACTTCCGTGAATATCCGCTTCACCTGGTAGTGGATGTCCAGCACTTCGGACCCGACGAACGTGTTTCCGTCAAGCATGTAGATGTGGCCGGAATTGATCGGCCATTCCCCGCCGATATCCGGAGGATAGTTGTTGACGCCGAATGTCCCGTCGTTGAAGAAATTCGTCCGGAACTGATTCCCGGCATGCAGCCCGATCCGGAGTTCCCGGAAGTCGCCGTGCAGGCCGGTCATCTGGGCCAGTAGCGCTCCGCTCATGGCCAGGCAAAGCAGAATCAGGACGGCCGTTTTCACTTTCATGTTGAATTTCTCCTGATAAAGAATCCGTTTAAACCTGGCTTACAGGCTGACCGAGAAACCGAGCTGCACCTGGCGCGGGGCCGTGTACCAGGAAGGCTGCTTGACGTAGTCCTCCACCGTGCTGACGCGCTTCACATTGTAGGGGATGTCGTCCGGATCGATGTTCGTCGTGTATTCGGGCGAACCCGTATCTGCATACACACCCGTCACGTCCTTGATGTCGAACACATTGAACACATTGAGGAACAGCTGGAACCGCGTGCGGCCGAAAAAGAAGTTCCTGCTGATCATGATGTCCATGTTCCGCACGGCCGGAAGCCTGGCGCTGTTTTCCCGCAGTCCGATCACGGAGCTGCTGCCCACGAATTCGCCCTTGGCGAAATCCGGGGTGTACGGCCTGCCCGTGTTGTAGGTCCCGATCATGGACAGCGTCCAGCCGGAGATCATGTAGGCGAACTGGGCGCTGAACGTGTGCCGCTGGTCCCATCCCATGGGGATCAGGCTTTTCCGCGGCTCGTCCTCGTTCAGCAGATCGTTGTACGCGTCGCCCGGATTCGAATAGGTGCCTTCCGCAACCATGAAGCTGTAATCGACTTCCCCGTACCAGTTGTCCGAGAAGCGTTTCTTGGTCTTCACGGTCACGCCGCGCACATTCTCGTAATCCTTGTTTTCATACCGGACGTACTTGATGCTCGGGATGGGCGTATCGATGAGCGGGCTCGTGCCGACCCAGTCGCGTGTGTCTTTGTAGAACAGGGACACGTCCACTCCGATGTTGTCCGTGAGCTGCTGCTGGAGACCGATTTCATAATGGACGGTTTTCTCGGGCCGCAGGCCCGCATTGCCGAATACATAGTACCCGCCGCCCTTGCTGAGCTTGAAGTCGGGATTGTCATAGAGATAGAAGAACTCCGGGATCTTGAAGAAATGACCGTAGGCGAAGTGGATGACGCCCCTGTCCGTGATTGGGTATGCGATTCCGAGGCGCGGGCTGAACTGCATGGTGGCATTCACCTTCTTGTGCATGAGCGCTCGGCGTTCATCGGGCGTGTACTCCGTGAACTGGGCCTTGTAGGCGTCCATTTCCGCAGGCGTGAGCACATGATTCGGATCCACCCAGCCCTTGTAGATGTGCTTGTTCTTGAAGGGTCCGTATATGTTCGGATCCTCCGGATCGGTGGGCACGACGGAGTTCGGATCGAAATAGTCGTAGCGCATACCGATGTTCATGATGATGTTCTTGTATTCAATCTTGTCCTGGATGTAGGCGGTGATGAGCCTGGGATCGCGCGCGTATTTCTGGCGGTAGAAGCTGGTTTCATCCGGCACCGCGGGTTGGAAGGGCTTGACCTCCTCCGCAAGACCGGTCACAATCGCGGGCCGGATGGTGTAGGAGTCCAGTTTCAGATCGTACACCTGCGCTTCCACCCCGGTCTTGACCTGGTGGACGTCGGTCACCTGGCTGGTGATGTCGAATTTTCCGAGCCAGAAAGCCGTGCTCCGGTCCGAACGGTTCATGCTCATCCCGTCGTTGTGGAAGCTGTAGGATGTGGGAGTAGCCGATGAATCGCTGTGGATATAGCCCTGCGGGCCTTCCGGATCGATGTAATAATAATAGCTCCGGCGGTCCTTTTTATACTGTTTGAACTGGTCGGCATCCTCGGGATTGGAGAGATCCAGATCATCCGCCAAGAGACCCTGCTCGGTATCCGGCCGGATGTGAACCAGGTATTTGACCGTCGCCAGGGGATTTTGATAGACATAGCCCTGCTGCTCTGTATAAAAGCGGGTGAGCTTCAGCTCGTAGAACGTCTTCGGTGTCAGCAGGTGGTTCAGGGTGAAAAGATGCGTGGTTCCGCTCCCCAGATAGGTGGGCTGGCCGTAGGGATTGTACTTGTAATCTTTATTGAAGGAGCGGTCGGACTGCCAATTGTTGTAGAACAGGCTGTAATTGAGCTTGATATTCGAATTCATCCGGTAGGTCAGCTTGCCCTGCAGGGTGGTGCGCCAGTAGGGATTCATGGGCACGAATTCGTTCTTTCCGGGGTTGCCCTGCGGCGTGTACCAGTCCCTGCCGTAAAGATACCCTTCGGACGAATAATACCTGCCGTTGAAGAAGAAGCTCAGCTTGTCCTTGAGTACCGGAAGGGGGCCGCTGAATGTGCCTTCCACATTATAGATGGGGTTGAGCAGCTTCAGGGGATTCTCGGATTGCCCGATCGTCTGCGTCCCGGCCGTCGCGCTCTGGATCACATTGACGCTCTTATTCAGGCTGAATTCGTCGCGGCCGCTGATATAATCGCCCGCATAAACGGAAACATCCCCCATGAACCGGGTGCTCCCTTCCTTGGTGATGATGTTGACGATGCCGGACATGGCCTGTCCGTACTCTGCATTGAAGGTGCCGCTGATGACCTGAAGTTCCTGAATGGCGGCGTTCTCAACGGTCACGCCCCTGTCGTTCCGGAACGCGTCCGTGATGGAGACTCCGTCGACCCAGTAAGTCACTTCCCCGGAGCGGCCGCCCCGGATGTGAAGGTCGTTCCCGGAACGGACCACACCGGCCTGTATGCCGAGCACATCCTCTACGGATTGGACGGGCAGATTCTCGATTTCATCGGATCCGACTGCAGCCATGGAAGAGGTCATGTCCATCTGGACCAGGGCCCTTTCTGCCGTGATGGTCACGGCCTCCCCGGATTCCAGAACAGTGGGCGTCAGCTGTGCATCCACGGTCGTGGTCAGATCGATTCGGACACGGACATCGGAGATCCGGACTTCCCGGTATCCCATCATGGTGGTGCGCACCGTGAAAAGCCCGGGAGGAACGTTGAGGATGATGAAACGGCCGTTGAGATCCGTGGCTGCGCCAAGCGAGGTGCCTTCGATGATGACATTGGCGCCGGGCAGGGGTTCCTTGGTTGAAACGTCCGTGATGACACCCGTGACCTTGCCAGAAGTCCCGGCCCAAACGGAGGCGTTCAGCCCGATCAGAAACAGTCCCAGTAAAAGGACGGCGACGGTGGCTTTTCGGTTCATAGCCTTTTCCTTTTTTAATTGGATGAATGCCCGAGTCCAGAGCATGCGGAAAAAAAATTAGGTTCTTGTTCCAACGACTGAAAAGAATTGGCGCCCGCTCGGTTAGCGTTAGCGCACACGCAATTTAAAAAATCAGTTTTGCATTGTCAAGCAAAAAAGTCGCCGTAAACAAACAACAGGACATTTTCAGGTCGCAACCGCTTGTCACCGAAATATCCTGCGGGATGGAAACTTATGAATGATTGAATACGTTTACCCTTGAAGGATAAAATCCAGGGAGGACCGTCATGGCTGATCTATTCGAAAAGGGGCTGTATATGGGTCTCGGCATATTGACCGTGACCAAGGAAAAAGCCGAAAAACTCATCCAGGACCTGGTCGACAAAGGCAAGCTCACCCAGGACGAAAGCGCCAAGGCCATCAAAGACCTTTTGGCCAAAGCGGAAGAGGAAAAAAAAGCATTCGGACAGAAAGTGGACACCGCACTCGAAGGTGCGGTCCGGAAATTGAACTTGGTGACGCAGAAAGACATCCAGGAGATTAACAAGAAACTGGACAAGATTCTCAAGAATCTAAAGGTCCAGGAATAGCTTCGCGCAACACGGCCCGGAGACCCTCCCTGCCAGGAGGACCCGGAGGATGCTCCGTTTTGCACCGGCGAGCATCCGTTGCCGCAATTGAAGCTCCCCGCCGCAAGCGGCGGGGAATCTTCGATCTGTAAGGAAGAAAATATTTATATTCGCTCGCATTCCCCGGGGCAAGCCCCGGGGAATGCGCTCGCTGTCAGATTCAATCACGGATCCTTCATGAAAATCATCGGCCTGCACAGGAAATTGAGCAGCGTGCGGAGATACAGGTCCATCCTGCACATCCTGCTCAAGTACGGATTCGAGGACGTCATCGACCGGCTCCGCATCGGCCACCTGATCCGCAAAGGGCAGCGCATTCTGCTCAAGAAACAGGGCCGTGAATTTCTGCTCAAATCCCGCTTTGAAAGAATACGCCTTGCCCTCGAGGAGCTGGGTCCCACCACCATCAAGTTCGGGCAGATGCTGAGCGTCCGCTACGATGTGCTTCCGGACGAACTCATCCAGGAACTTCGCAAACTCCAGGACGAAGTCACTCCCATCCCCGATTCTCTCATCCGCGGAATCATCGAATCCGAATGGGGGAAACCCGTCGAATCGCTGTTCGGAAGCTTTGATCCGCATCCGGTGGCATCCGCCTCCCTGGCGCAGGTCCATCGCGCGACAACTTTGGACGGTGATTCTGTAGCGGTCAAGGTCCAGAAGCCGAATGTACCGGAGACCATTCAGGACGACATGATCATCCTGAAGGACCTGGCCCGGCTCATTGAGAAGCACATTCCGGAAAGCGCTCCCTATGATCCGGTCGGGCTGGTCGAAGAATTCGAATCCTGGCTGCGCCAGGAAATGGATTTTTTCCAGGAAGGCCGCAACATCGACAGGTTCCGGATGAATTTCGGAAAAGACAAGACCATCAAGGTCCCGAAAGTCTACTGGAACCTGACGTCGAGCCGGATGCTGACCCTGGAATACATTGAAGGGATCCCCGTCCTCCAGACGTCCCGGTTCGGACCTGCAGGTTTGGATCCAAAACGGATCGCGCGGAACGGCGCGTCCGCGATCCTGAAGCAGGTTTTCGAACACGGCTTCTTCCACGGCGATCCCCATCCCGGCAATATCTTTGTGCTGGAAGACAACGTGATCGCGCTGCTCGATTTCGGCCTCATGGGACACCTCGACGAGGACCTGGTGATCCAAATCGGAGACCTGATGTCCGGCATCCTCGACAAGAACATCGGCCGCGTGGTCCGTGTCCTGTTCCATATCGGTAGCGTCCGGCAGGACGTGCCTCTGGCTTCCCTCAAGTCCGATCTGGCGAGTTTTATCAACCGGTACTACGGAGCGCCGCTCTCCCGGATCCGTTTCGAACAGGCTTTCAACGACCTGAACCGGATCGTGACCCGGCATCACATCCGTTTCCCGAGAAACCTCATGCTGATGGGGAAGGCGCTCGTGCAGGCGGAAAGCATTGCCCGCACCCTGGATCCGGATTTCGACATGGTCTCCATGGCGAAACCCTATGCGGCCAGGCTCATGACCGGGAGGATGGACATCCGGCGTTTGTGGAAGAAGGGCTCCCAGATCGCCGAAGATTTCGCCGAGCTCCTGAACGACCTGCCCCACGACATTCAGCAGATCCTTGCCAAAATCAGGTCAGGGGAGCTGGGCGTCAATTTGCATCACCAGGGGCTCAACAATCTGATACGCGAAATGGACCGCTCCACGAACCGCATCTCGTTCAGCCTGATCATCGCCTCCCTGATCATCGCCTCGTCCCTCATCATTCATTCGCAGCAGGGGCCCTACTTTCTCGGAATTCCAGCGCTCGGACTGGTGGGCTTCATCCTTGCCGGGCTGCTTGGGCTCTGGCTGGTCGTCGCGATCATCAAGTCCGGGAAGCTGTAAACTGTGTAAACTGCCACGCACTTTAAAAGTGCGTGGCAGTTTACATTAAAAAGAAAGCCCCTGCGGAAGGCAGGGGCTTTTTGAGATTCATCGACATCTTTAGATCAATACATGTCGCCGCCGTGAGGCATCGGGGGCGGCGTTTCCTTTTTCTCGGGTTTCTCGGCGATCACAGCCTCGGTGGTCAGAAGCAACGATGCGACGCTCGAGGCGTTTTGAAGCGCGATACGCACGACTTTGGTCGGATCGATCACGCCCATGGCGATGAGGTCGCCGTATTCCTCGGTCTGCGCGTTGAAGCCGTACGATCCCTCGTTCTCCTTCAGCTTCGCGACTACGATGGATCCTTCCACGCCGCAGTTGTTCACGATCTGGCGCACGGGCTCTTCCAGGGCGCGGCGGATGATGTCCACGCCGACCTTCTTGTCGCCCTTCACCTTGATCTTGTCCAGCACGGAAAGCGAACGGAGCAGGGCCACGCCGCCGCCCGGGACAATGCCTTCCTCGACTGCCGCACGCGTCGCATGCAGGGCGTCTTCAACGCGGGCTTTCTTCTCCTTCAGCTCGACTTCCGTCGCGGCGCCCACGTTCAGCACCGCCACGCCGCCGGCCAGCTTGGCCAGCCTTTCCTGAAGTTTCTCGCGGTCGTAATCGGAGGTTGTGGCCTCGATCTGCTTCTTGATCTGGGCGATGCGTCCCTGGATTTCCTTGGTCTCTCCCGCGCCCTCCACGATCGTGGTGTTGTCCTTGTCGATTCGCACGCGCTTTGCGGATCCCAGATCGTCCAGTGTCGTATTTTCGAGCTTGAAGCCCGCTTCCTCGGAAATCACGCGGCCGCCGGTCAGGATGGCGATGTCTTCGAGCATGGCCTTCCTGCGGTCGCCGAATCCGGGGGCCTTTACGGCCGCGACCTTCAGCGTCCCCTTCAGCTTGTTGACGACCAGGGTGGCCAGGGCTTCGCCTTCCACGTCCTCGGCAATGAGGACGAGCGCCTTGCCCATCTGCGCGACCTTCTCCAGGATCGGGAGCAGGTCCTTCATGGCGCTGACTTTTTTATCGTGGATGAGGATCAGCGGGTTTTCCAGAAGCGCTTCCATGTTTTCGGGATCGGTCACGAAATACGGGGAGATATAGCCCCGGTCGAACTGCATGCCGTCCACCACTTCCATGGTGGTTTCCGTCGTCTTGGCTTCTTCGACCGTGATGACGCCGTCCTTGCCCACTTTTTCCATTGCATCGGCGATCAGCTGTCCGATGGTCTGATCATTGTTCGCGGAGATGGTCGCAACCTGGGCGATTTCCTTCTGATCCGTCACCTTCTTGCTCATTTTCTTCAGGTTTTCAACCACGGATTCGACCGCCTCCTCGATGCCCCGCTTGAGGTCCATGGGATTAGCGCCGGCGGTCACGTTCCGCATGCCTTCATTGTAAATCACCTGGGCCAGAACCGTGGCTGTGGTGGTCCCGTCGCCGGCCACGTCGCTTGTCTTGGATGCGACTTCTTTGACCATCTGGGCGCCCATGTTCTCCAGCGGATCCGGGAGCTCGATTTCCTTGGCGACGGTCACTCCGTCCTTGGTCACGGTTTGAGAACCGAATTTCTTCTCGATGACCACGTTCCTGCCCTTGGGGCCAAGCGTCACTTTGACCGCCTCGGCCAGCTGGTCCACGCCCCGCTTGAGAGCTTGCCGGGCCTCCGAACTGTATTGGATGAGTTTTGCCATATGCTCTAAACCTCCTTATGAAGTTGAGAAGACTGGAAAATGATTTTAGACGACGGCCAGTATATCGCTTTCGCGAACAATCAGGTATTCCTCGTTATCGATCGTGATCTCGGTGCCGGAATATTTACCGTACAGGACCGTATCGCCGACCTTGACGGCCATCGGGATGAGTTTTCCCTCTTCGGAGGTTTTGCCCGGTCCGGCCGCAACGATTTTTCCCTTCTGGGGTTTCTCCTTGGCTGTGTCTGGAATGATGATGCCCCCCTTGACCTTTTCCTCGGCTTCTGCAGGTTGAATGACGACCCGATCTGCTAAGGGTTTAATCTTCATAAAAAATCCTCCTTGTTTTTTGAAATTCAATAATTTAATTAAATCTCAAATTAGCACTCATTGAACCAGACTGCTAATTTCAGGGTAAAAATATAATGAAAAATTTTAAAATGTCAAGATTTTTTTTATTGGATCAGCGCCCCGGCAGGGGCAGGCCCCATTGGAGCTTCTGCCTGAGCAACTCGAAATAACTCTGGTTTTTAAACGTGATCAACCGGAAAAAATGGTCAGCCCTTCCGACCTCCAGCGTGGTCTGCGTCGTGACTCTGGCCGTGTTCTGGCCGTCAATACTGACGGATACCTCGCGCTGGCTCGACAGCAGCTTGAAACACACGCGGCTGCTGCCCGGGAGAACAGTCGGCCTTGCAGTCAGCGAATGTGAACAGAT
>Ga0233423_10002020_pt1 | contig 9974 bp, 10 predicted proteins | sample Watercolumn_Mata_FD_180713 | JGI IMG/M metagenome (GOLD analysis project Ga0233423, IMG submission 180713) | Freshwater microbial communities from Lake Matano, South Sulawesi, Indonesia - Watercolumn_Matano_2014_112_MG | ecosystem: Environmental > Aquatic > Freshwater > Lake | place: Indonesia... | reverse complement strand
CCGAAGCTGCGGGAGAGGAAGAACTCGTCGAGCGGAATCGAAGCGCGGCCGGAGACCATCTGCTCGGCCATCAGCTTTCCCAGAGCCGGCGCGAACATGAAGCCGTGGCCGCTCATCCCGGTCGAAACGTAGAGCCCGCGCAGCGGCGTGTCGCCGCAAATGGGGTTTCCGTCCGGACTCATCTCGTAGGAACCTGCCCACTGCCTGAGCACCTTGACGCCGGCGAGCTTCGGAACCAATCGCACCATGCGGCGCGGCATCTCGGTGATGAACTCATCGGTAGCATCGACGTTGTGACCCGGTGCCAGCGGCACCGGCGTGTAGCAGCCGATGAAGTGACCTGTGCCTGAGTGCTGCACGAAGTAGCATCCGTCCGAACGGTAGTCAACCAGCATGGGGTCGAAAACGCGTTCGACCGCCTCGGTTACCAGCGACTCGTGCCGGTCGGCCGTTACCGGGACCTTGACCCCGGCCAGCGCGCCCACTTCGTCGGCCCAGCAACCGGCGGCATTCAGGAGCATGTTGCAGGCATACTCGTCGCCCTTGGCGTCGGTGACGGATATAACCCTGTCCCCCTGCTTGTTCACCTGCTTCACGTCGCAGCCAACCACGAGCCCGCCCCCGAGGCGTTTGATGCCTTCCAGGTACCCGTAGGTGACCTTGAACGGGTTGGCCTGTCCGTCGGTCGGGCAGTAGGCGCCGCCCAGCAGTCCGGTGGGGTCGAGCCCGGTCGCAATCTTCTCACATTCGTCCGGAGAGACGAAGCGTACGTCCAGGCCGTACTTCTTCTGGATGGCAATCGCGTCCAAGAAGGCCTGCTTCCGCTTCTCGTCGAAGGCGAGGAAAAGGTATCCGCCTTCGTACCACTCGACGTCCTCTCCCAGTTCATCCCCCAGTCCCCGGAACATCCGAACGCTCTCCATCATCACCCTGATCGTCAGGTCGTGGGAGAACTGGGCCCGGATTCCGCCGATGCACCGGCCGGTAGAGCCGGCGCACGGGAAGTCGCGCTCCAGCACCAGCACTTTGAGCCCCTGCTTCGACAGGTAGTACCCGGTGGCGGCGCCGATGACGCCCGCGCCGATGACGACTGCGTCGGCAGTGCTACGCACGCGCCGACTCCAAACCAGAAGCTCGAAGCTCGCATGACGAATCAGGTCCGAATGACCCAAACCCGAAACAGGAACGGGTCAGCATTTCGTCATTGTGTGATTCGTGCTTCACTCGAGCCTAGGGTTTCGTGCTTCGGGCTTCATCTGTAAAAGCTCCCAGCAGGCCGAGCGGCAGAGGCTTGAGCGGTGGTCTTGGCCTGGGCATCTTCTGCTCTGACGCTGGAATCCCCTTCTCTTCCTGGATCAGCCGGGCGATGAGCTTGAGACAGCCCCTGCCCTGGCAATGCCCCATGCCGGTGCGCAGAACCCGCTTCACGGCTTCGAGCGAGTGGTAGCCCATCCTGATGACTCGTCGCACGTCAGCCTCACTCACTTCCTCGCAACGGCAGACGGTGACCGAAGAAAGGGATCGAGAGATCGAGGGATCGAGGGATCGAGTGCCGGACCGTGTCGCCTCTGCCCTACTCCGGCCCACCTTGTCCCTTTGTCCCTTGATCCCTTTGCCCCTTCTCTGTCTCACGGCAGGACCTTCCTGACCTGTTCCTGCGCGAAGTCGCTGACCATCGGCCCGAAACCGGTTTTGGCTGCGGGCAGCACTATGAAGTCACAATCCTCCAGCTTCGTGATCTGCTTCGCGTACCCGACCGCGTCGAGGAACCCGCCCAGCGAATCAACGATGCCGATTCGCTTCGCGTCCAGCCCCGACCATATCCGTCCCTGGCCGACTGAATCGACCTTTGCGAACGACAGCCTCCTGCCGTCTGCGACTTTCTGCACGAATTGCCTGTAGAAATAGTCCACCTGCGCCTGCATCATCGAGTCCTCTTCCGGGGTCATGACGCGGGCGTCCGACATCGCGTCCGCGTGCTCGCCGCGTTTGACCGCCTGGCGCCTCGCCCCGAGCTTGTTGTACAACCCTTCGGTGACGAGCTTGAAGTTGAACACGCCGATGGAACCGGTAAGGGTGGTCGGCAGGGCAAAGACCCTGGTCGCGTTGCAGGCGATGTAGTAGCCGCCTGAGCCGGCCACTCCGGCCATGGAGGCGACAACCGGCTTCTTCTGCCGGCACAGTTCCAGTTCGCGCCAGATCATGTCGGACGCAAACCCATCCCCGCCCGGCGAGTCGATCCGCAGGACCAGCGCCTTGACCCGCTTGTCGTTCTTCGCCTGACGGATGGCCCGCACCATGGTCTGCGCGCCCATGGTCATTCCGCCGGTCAGAAAATCGGTTCGCGACTCACCGCTGGCGATACTGCCGCTTGCGTAGACAATGGCAATCGCCGGCCTCGGCTCCCAATCCTCGCTTGCGGAGAAGCTCTCCCGGTACTGCTTCTCACTCATCTTGCGCAGACCCATCAATTCCTTGCCGAGCAGGCTGTCAAGCTGGTCGTGGTAGCAGGTCGTGTCCACGAGGCCGGCCCGCTCCGCTTCCTCGGTATTGAAGAACCCGACGTTGACGAGCTTCTCCACGCTGTCGCGGCTGACCTGTCGACCGGCGGCAGCCGCGGTCAGGAACTCGTTGTAGGGAGCGTCCAGGTAGGCTTCGAGTTGCTCGCGGTTCGGCGCGGTAAGCGAATCTTCGGTGAACGTCTCGATCGCCGATTTGTACTTCCCGTGCCGCGTGCCGTCGAACTTGATCCCCAGCTTCTCCAGCGTGCCCTTGAGAAAGATCGTCCCCATGCTCATCCCCGGGACCGTGACGTCGCCCAGCGGATGGGTCCAGACCCGGTCCGCAACGGAGGCAACATAGTAGCTCCCCATTCCGAAACTCGAGGCGTAGACTACGATCTTCTTGCCCTGCGCCCGGAACCCGGCCAGCGCCTGGCGCAGTTCCTGCAGCTGGGCGAAGCTCCCGCTCATACCGTCCATCCGGAGCAGCAGCGCCTTGACGCTCCTGTCTTTGCCTGCGCGCGCAATCAGGTCTAGCAACTGCCAGGACGTGCGCACGTTCCTTGAGCTCAGGCTGAAGCCCGGCTTCCGGTCGACAATCTCGTAGTCCAGATTCAACTCAACGTAGCGGCTGCCACCGGTCACGCTGGTCCGCCGTGCCGGGCTCCCGACCCGCAGATACCCGCCGTACTCGCTGAGGCCATCTACACTCACCGCGCCGATGCCGGCTTTGCCCAGGCCGAGCGAGACGCCGGCAGCGAGGCGCAGATCCTCCACCCGCTCCCCGAAGAACGCCTTCAGGCCCATCTTCAGTCCGTCCACCGGCTCCAGCTCAAACCCGGCCATCGGCCGCAGCGGAGCTATCAGGTACGTCTCTCCGAACAGGGTCAGCCGGTCGCCGATCGGGCGCACCGCGGCCCCGAGCGCCAGTCGGCCCCAGTCGTGGTTCAGATCATTCCAGGTTGCGCCGACCGATACCTGCTTGGCCGGTCGCACCAGCGCCGACAGGTCCCACCGGCTGAGCGAATCGCGCCTGAACCGGAGGCCGGAATAGACACCCCTGCCACCCGTGCCGAACGCGATGCCGTATCGCGAGGGTCTCGGCTCCCAATAGGCAGCCAGCGGCCCGGCTTTGGCCAGGAATGTGGTATTGGAGAAGAACTCGGACCAGGGCACCGAACGGAAGTTGTAGATGGCGAGCAGCTCCGCACCGGGCCGAACCGCAAGGCCGGCCGGGTTCGCAAGCACGGCCAGCCCGTCATCAGTACCGGCAAGCGACAACGGCATCTGGGGCAGCACTGCCAGCGCCAGAACGAGCGTAAGCCCTGCAGTCATCGCTTCACCTTTCGCCCGACCCGGATGCTGCGCACCGTGTTCCAGTAACGTTTGGGCACTGCCACGGTCACGACGGCGCAGCGGTTCAGAGCCTTGGTGTCAAGCACCTTCACCACCCGGGCCCGGCACACATCGCGGCCGGCCCGGTCCAGTCCCGCGACCGAACCGCCGACTTCGGGTCGTGGCAGCAGTTCGTACGGAATAGTCACCGTTGCCTCGGTTTTCGAGAAGTCCCTGTTCACTACGAATATGGCCAGCCCCGGGCACTTGGAGATGCACAGGGTGCAACCGTTGCACTTGGCGAAATCCACCTTGGGAATGTCTGTGAGTTCACCTTCAATGGTGATAGCCTGCCGCGGGCAGGCGTATGCACAGGGATTGCAGGGGATGTTCTCGATGCACTCGACCACCACCACTGGTCCGGCCTCCAGCCGTTCCCGGGTCGGAAGGGCCACCAGCGAGGTCAGCTCCTTCTGCGACAGCACCCCGTCGCGCCGGTGCGCTGACTGCCTGGAACTGTCTTGCGCATGTGCCTTGGGCATGAGGGCCGATTATAAACGGGCCGTCCCGGTAGTCAAGCGGCCTCGGTCAAACCTAAGACGCAGGCGGCAGGCCGTTCCCGGGCCTGCCGCCGCGAAGCCAAGTGGCGCTAGTCTTTCTTGGTGTACAGGAGGGTCAGCAACGTCTTCGCCGACTCCTTATCCGTGGACACGGTCACGGTCACCGCCTGCTTTTCGTCCTCCGAACCGTAGATGAGCATGGTCGCTTCATCGTTCTCCATGGTGGAAGCGTTCTTCCAGCTGGCAAGCGCCTGCTTGTAGAAACTGACTACCGGAGCGGCCGGACCCGCAACCTCGAATGAATAGGCAGCCCCGGTTCCACCCTCGCTGCTCATGGACCAGCGCGACTTGGCGACTGCACCGGGATACTGCAGAAACTTGGGCAGACCGGACAGGTCGACGTTGCTGCCGACGTCGATCTGCGCCTTGCCGCCGGTCGATTTCTCGACCGCGTTCTCTATCGCCTTCTCGGCGATCTTCTGCGACACGCCCTGGCCACACTTCATGCAGCCGAGGCCTGCCACCACGACCAAACCCAGCGCGAGACACAGCGCAGTCACTCTCAGCATGGTTCCTCCATGCAGGTCACCCTTCACTCTCGGCCCTTCGGACGACACGGTCTTCGACGCCTTCACGCAGGCCAGAACCGGCCTGCTCCGCCTGCAGCCCCGCGCCTCATCCCGGTTTGCTTCGTCGCAGCTCACGCGCTTGGCGCTTCACAGTTCGATGTCTTCTTCCACCTGCTTCTCTTCTTCCTCGTCGAAGTTGGGCAGCAGGTTCTCAAACTGCATCATTGACCAGACCGCAACAAACGGCGGGCAGTCCAGTTCGACCAGCCCTTCCGGGAGTGGCGGAGCCGGATCGTCGCGGTAGACGAGCGGCGGGAACTCCACGGGCGGCAGGATGAGGCCCTCGATGCTTGCCCCATACGCGTAGCCGATGACCCGGTGCATCCGGTCCGACACGAGGAGATGCTTCCAGAAACCCCGGTGCTCGCCGCGAATGTCATAGATCGTCGTTCCCACCACGAACCCACGCGCCCTGCCCTTGTAGTCGTAGAGCACCTTGTCGCGCAGGCGCAGCGTGGCCTTTCCCCACCGATTGAAGAGAATCAGCTCCCTTACTGTTGCCTGGGCCTTCTTCTCAGCGTCGTCGCGCATGTACTTGGAAAGATCAATGTTCACTGTGTATCAGTATCTCCGCTAACGTCTATTTGTCAACTTGTACGCGGTCTGACGCCGGCTCCCACCTTGTCCCCGGGCAGACACCGGCAACTGCCCTGATTCAGGTCCGTGCCGCAGTCCGGACAAAGCCCGCGACAGTCGGGCCGGCACCGCGGCGCGATGGGTACGGCCAGGTGGATTGCATCTCTCACCATGGGCAGAAGGTCAAGCCAGTTGCCGTGCAGACCTCCCAGGTCGTCGCTCTCAGCCCGTCGTCCCGGTTCCTCCATATCCTCGTCGCAGCTCAGGAATTCGGCGGTCAGCGGCTCGCTGAAGTCGCACTCGTACTCACACCCGCAGATCGCGCACTCCAGCTCCGCACGGTATGAAACCGAGCCGCTCACCATGAGCCGCAGGCCACTGCGGGTTATCGCCAGTGCGACTTCGACCGGCCCGACAAAGAACTCGAACGACGGGTTCTCCGCCACCTCGCGCGGCCGCAGGTCGATGTCATCCGGGCGCAGCTTGAAGTTCAGCTTGTTCTCGCCCTGCTTGAGCGAGGCCAGCGGTATGTTCAGAGGGTTCTTCACAGTTCCTCCACCAGCCGGCTGACAACTGCGTCCGGCCTCACGTTTTCGGCCTCCGCCGCGAAGTTGGTAACGATGCGGTGGCGCAGCACCGGCCGGGCAACCGCCTTCACGTCATCGATAGCCGGCGTGTAGCGTCCGGCGAGCATCGCCCGGGTCTTGGCGCCGAGAATCAGGTACTGCGAGGCGCGCGGACCCGCACCCCAGCTCACCCAGTCCCGGACGAACTTCGGCGTGTTCTCGCCCGTCGGCCGGGTCGCGCCGGCCAGACGCACGGCGTAGGCGATGACCTCGTCGGCGACCGGAACGCGGCGCACCAGCCCCTGCAGTTCGGATATCTCTCCGGCCGTCAGCACCCTGGCCAGGTCCGGCACGTATGCCGACGTCGTGCTCTTGACTATCTCCATCTCTTCGTCCGGACTCGGATAGTCCACGAACACCGAGAACATGAAGCGGTCGAGTTGGGCCTCGGGCAGCGGATAGGTTCCTTCCAGCTCGATCGGGTTCTGCGTGGCGAGCACGAAGAAAGGCGTGGGCAGCGCGTAGGTCCTTCCCGCCACCGTGACGTTGTACTCCTGCATCGCCTGCAGCAGCGCCGCCTGGGTCTTGGGCGGCGTCCGGTTGATCTCGTCGGCCAGCAGAACGTTGGCAAACACCGGGCCCTGGACGAACCGGAAACCCCGGCGCCGGCTGGTCGCATCCTCTTCGATTATCTCGGTGCCGGTGATATCCGATGGCATCAGGTCGGGCGTGAACTGCACGCGGTTGAACGACAGGTCCAGGACCTGAGCCAGCGTGTTGACGAGCATCGTCTTGGCCAGTCCCGGCACGCCGATCAGCAGCGCGTGGCCGTGCGCCAGCAGGCAGGTCAGCACCTGCTCAACCACCTCCCTCTGCCCGACTATGACCTTGGCTACTTCCTGCTCGATCCGGGCCCGGGCTTCGCCGAGCCGCCGTACCGCCTCGACGTCACCGGTCGGACGCGCGCTACTCATCGCTTCCGCCTGCTGTCAACGCTTGATGGTAAGAAGACGGTGGGTGGAGGTTCACAAGACCTCCTTTCGGACACGATGCACCAGTCATCCCAATAGGGACGACACAAGCCAACCTGACGTTGCATCACTGTCCTGACCTGGCTGCCGGGCTCTGCCCGAGCCGCTACTTCTTCTGCTTGCCGACCAGCTTGTCGAGCACCTGCGGCAGGGTCGTGTACTCCATGTCCTTCAGGCCCAGCCGGTGCGGCTCGAACGGCCCATGCCGCCGCAGCATCTCCCCGATCTCGTTCGCCTGCTGCCGGGCGAGGTCGAACGACGGATCGTCGAACATGTCCCGCGGCCCGACCAGAGCGCCCTCATTCACCTGGAACCCGAGCGCGATGACCCGCGGCGGCCCGTCGAACCGCGAAGGCGTCGCCTGCGGCACCGACACCGGCATCAGCGGGCCGTAATGGGAACCACGCATCCAGCCGGACACGATGTGCGGGAACGAGAATGGCTCGAGAATCTCGCCGATGGCCGGCAGCCCGGACTGACCGCGCACGATGCAAACCGGGTCGTCCTTGCCCACGTACTTGCCCGCGATCAGTGCCAGCTTCTGGGTCGAACTCGCCGCCGCAATCTCGCCCTTCTTGGTGTAGACGTTCTTGATGATGTAGTTCTCGGGCGAACCGATGAGGACGAGCAGGTCGTACATCTCCTCCGGGCACGACAGGAAGATGTCCTTGCCGCCGTGGATGTCGTGGACCTCGAACTTGAACCCATCGTGCATGCTCGGGTCGATGACGAGGCCGATGGTGTTGAACGGGTCGGCGAACATCCGATACAGCGGGTAGTTCCACGCCCCGGGCGCGCACTTATCCCCGCAGAAGACGACGACCGGCTCGCTCTTCCGCTCTACGAACGTCATCTCGGCCACGCCCGGGCCCATGCCCTTGACGTTGCCCGAGAAAGCGTCGGCCAGCATGTCCTGACCGGCGCCATAGAGCTTCAGCTTCTTCGCCAGCTCGGTGCCGTTGGAGAAGACGTCCCAGGCAAGAGCGTGAATGGCCTTGGAGTCGTTTCCCTGCCAGTGGGTCATTACCAGCTCGAGGTCATCGCCGCAGGCGGAGACGTGGAAATCGGCGATTGTTCCTGCCTGCTTGGCCTTGGCCAGCAGCTTCCGGGCCAGATCCATAATGTCGGGGTGCGACGCCGAATGGCCCACGTAGCCGCCGATGTCGGCCTTGATGACGGAGACTGTCACGGGCTTCTGCTTAATGACTGCTGATGCGTTCTTAGTCAAAGTTCCTCCTTAGGGTTGTGGCCAAGTCTAGCCCAGAATCGCCTCTGGGTCAATCCGCGCGGGCGGAAACCGGCGGCGGATCCCCGCCCGCGTGCGAAGGCCGAACTGCATCGGCAGACATGTTACTGCCCTGGCTACCGACGCAACAACTGCCGTTGAGACTCGGACTGCAATGGACAGGACAGTCTGTAAAACAACGGCCAGAGCAGCTCGGACAGAAACCTGCACAGCTATCCGCCAGACCACGGTCAAGACGATGGAGAGAATAGCGAGGACGGCAACGTAGTCAGCCACTCTGACCGCTGCCGCTCAGGTAGCTCACCGAACAACCGACAGAGTTGCAGAGCAGGCAATCGGGACCGCGACTCGGAAGACAACGGAGACAGCAACCTGCCGCGCTGTCTGGGGAACTACGGGTAGAGCGATTCGGAGACCCCAGGTTCGGCGACAGGTTCGTCACTGACTTCGTCGTTAGGCAGGTAGCTGACTTCGTGGTCAGTACCGACGCAGCCATGTTGACATTCGTCTGACCAGAGGTATCCTATGGACGTGAAACACCGACCGGTGCTCTACATCGAGACTTCGGTCTTCGGGTTCTACTTCGACCGGCGCGAGGTGAACCGCAGCAGGCGCGACGCAACGCAGCGGTTGTTCGCCCAGATCCGGGATGGCATCTTCGATGGCTGCACCGGAGCCGCCACCGTGCTGGAACTGGAAAGGACGAAGGACGAGCAACTGCGGGACGCCATGTTCGACCTGCTCAGCGACGCTGGCATTCGTGTTCTGAAGTTGGACGCCGACCTGCAACGTGATGTGGCGCTGCTTGCGGAGGAATACGTGAACAAGGGCGCGATACCGGCAACGAAGGTTGACGATGCCGTGCATATCGCCACGATGGTCGTCCGGCCTGAACTCGACATTCTGGTGACCTGGAACTTCCGCCACATTGCCAACCTGAGCGTGGAGCGGCAGGTCAAGGCAATCACGCTGGGCAGCGGCTATGAGTTCAACTTCCGAATCATGACACCCGAGGAGGTTGTGATCTATGAAGAGTGACGAGGAACGCCCGCGCGACTGGCAGGAAGAAGTCTGGCGCGTGAAGGAAGATCTCTCGGCTGAGGCGAAGAGGATGGGGATGCGGGAGTACCTGGCCTTCGTCGAGCAAGAGGCGGACAGGATTCTCGGAACTCGGTCCAGACCCTCGGCCTTTGTCGCGCGGGACATGCAGTCCTAGTCGCTGACGGCATCGAACCCATGGACTCCGGCCCGGCTTCGACCGGACCACCTGCGGCCGCCGGACGCGAGCCGAGGCGCCTGAAGAACCGCCCGCCGCCCGCGACAAACCGCAGTCCGGCAACTGAAATGACCGGTCCTGCATTGACGGAGACAAGATAAGCAGTCCCCGGTATTCCCCAGACTAGGGGAATTAGGGACAGTCACCTATTACGGAGCGATGTCAAGGCGCGGGATGACCAGATGGTCGAACTGGTGACGCGGATGAGATTCGTTCATCGTGGATTCGGAGAACTCGTACATCGTTCATCGGTA
>Ga0233423_10002019_pt1 | contig 9978 bp, 9 predicted proteins | sample Watercolumn_Mata_FD_180713 | JGI IMG/M metagenome (GOLD analysis project Ga0233423, IMG submission 180713) | Freshwater microbial communities from Lake Matano, South Sulawesi, Indonesia - Watercolumn_Matano_2014_112_MG | ecosystem: Environmental > Aquatic > Freshwater > Lake | place: Indonesia... | reverse complement strand
ATACCGCAGTACTTTCGACCCGAAGACCGGCACAGGTGACGTTGCCTATAATCTCTCGATAGTATCTCAGGAATCTCTCGACAGTGTCCGGAGAGCTTTCGATGAGGTTATGGAAGCGGGCTGCGGATTTTTTTCCTCTTATCGGATTATCGACCAAGATCCGCGCATCCCTCATGGCTCTGCAGGAATTATTACTCTGTGCAGCATATCTATGGATGGTATTTTCCAGAGAAACGGTATTCCGGTCAGAATGGCTTATGGGGGGAGGCTCCAGATCTCTGATGGATCACCGCAACGGTTTGTTGACCTAATCGGGTATCGTGGTACAACGATTGATCCTCTCGAACTGTTCATATCATCAGGTCTCACTTCAATCTCGAGCTATTGCAGGACTAAAACCGGCATTGCTCTTGCCAATGTTAGAGAAGTGCCTTCATCAGCTGTGCAAAAAGTCAAAGGCACAATTCAGGAAATGAAGAAGTGTGGTTTTATCTTTCCGGTGAGCATGGGCAATCAGGTATTCAATCTTCCCACAAATCCATACCGTGTATCGATCGTGGCCTTCAGTGGCATGAATTTTATCGGGAATGCCGTGGAACAGGGCAATGATATAAAAACAGAGATCGGGGCAGGAAACATCCCGTTTTCAAAGGTGATGGAAAGGAACTGAATCACTCATTATAAGTGACGTCGTTATCATCCTGCTGAACAGGATTGCGCTTTTTTTCCGAAGTTCCGGCTTCATAGGTCAGTTGATCTTCAATGCTGCCGGTAATGCCGTTCGGATTTTCTTTTCCCGGTTTTCCCCGCTTCAGGTCTGTATGTAACAGAGCATCGTCACGGGTGACCGTTACTGTTTCTTCGATTCGAAGAACCCCGCCTTGTTCATTACCGGAACTTTTTTTCTGTCCTACAACCTGCCGGATCCATGTATCGAGGAGTTCAGCGTTTACATGCGCAGCTGGCGTTTGACCAGATGAGCTGCTGTCAGGTAGTGTTTCTTTCGGCAAGGTAGTTTCTTTATGCTCTTTACCTGTTTGGATTTTCTCCTCCTTGGGGCCGGCCTTTTTATGGATAATAACTTTTTTTGTCATCTGGTTTTTTACAATAACCTGTTTTATCTGGACAGTTTCTCTTGCTGCATTATCCCGGTTAACATCAGTGCCGGCTTGCTTCTGTGAGTGATGACTTCCACTCCCACTGCGTAATCCCGTGTCTTGACGCCCAGTCTCCCGGATCCCCTGAATAGCTAATTTTCGCTGTTTCTGTAGTTCAAGTTCTATTTTACGGCGATCATTGTCTGATATATCTTTGGATTCTTTCTGTATTCCTGAGGGTAAAACTTTTATTGCTCCCTCTGTGTGTAATGGAAGATGCATCTTTATAGGTCGAGCGGGTATTCCAGCCTGTTTGGGAATAGTTGTTTTTTTATGTTGTTCAACCTCTGTAGAGTCAGATACTACTGAGCGATTTCTGGAGGTGTCCTTCGGTACATTGTGTGGACTAATGGTAGCTGCAGAAAGAACAGTTTGACCTGGTGATGTCCGATCCTTTAAGTCTGGAGTGGCAACTATCATCTCATCCCTGATTGTATCCTTCATCACTTTTTGTGAAGAGATGTCCGGGTGATCTTGTGTTTCCGACAACCGGGAAGCCTCAGCAACATGAGCCCGGAACTGGGTCCGGATCTCTTTGAGTTCTCCGATACGGGGGATATTTTCAAGGCCAGAAAGCATGATAATTATTGCAACAAATTTAGTGCTTGTTACCGGGTAATCGCCGGACCGGGTTTCAAGTCCTGCAATGCTCCGGTCAATCCATTTCCTTACGGTCATATATCCCTTCATTGAGAGTTCGTGGGATGGCCCTGCGATCAGGACAAGCGCTTTGTGGGCACTAGTAATATCACAGGGTGCAGAAACCTCATTGTAGATTGCCTGTTTTGCCAAATCGATAATCCTAGACGCTCTTTTCATATGTTCATCGGCAAAAAAACCGGTTGGGCGCAAACGGCTAAGGAAATCCAGCGGGTTTGAAGGCAATTGTTCGACAGCATAGCCAATGGTGATTAATCCCATCCCCCGCATTGTGTTTAAAACTTCTCCGGAATCCAGTACAACCTCGGCAAGTTCAATCCCGCCGTCAGCTTTAAACTCCCCTGCACGGAGGATAAGGCTGATTCGCCGTGTTATTGCTTCATTGAGAAGTGAAAATATCCGATCTCTGGGTGATAGTGGCGGCTTTTTTTTCTTCTTCAGGCTAAGTAACGATGCGACCCCATGGATGTCCGGGTCTTGCATCCTGTCCATGCTCTTTACTTTTTTATGCCAAGTCTCGTTGTCAAAGACGATCATGCCATCGAGAAGTGGTGCAATCATCTCAATAGTGTCCGCCGCTCTTGCAGAGATGCGCTCACCTTCAGATAGACACGGGAGTGTTACCAGAGCAAAAATTGGTTCGGTCAGGGATGATCGAAGGGCTGTAACGATTTTGGGTGCTGCATCTGCCATGCTCCCGCCAAGCCCTAAGAACAGGATGATGGCATCGGTCTCTCCTGTCGCAATTGTCTGGACTCTGGCAATTATTTCGGGGATCTCGATTGTTGCAGTATGTTCAGTACCTGATTCATCGGGATGGGCAAGACCAAGGGGGGAGAAATAGATCTTTGCGTTATCAGGGAGACTGGTCAGCTTGGCGATCGATTCACCATCGACATCAACAGCAAGCGCCTCTACACAGGCCACTTTGCTGCTACGGCGGTCTGCCCGGTAGAGCTGATTGACAATCCTGCCTCCTGCTCCGCCAAGCCCTACCGCAAGAATTTTCATAATCTTGCCATCCTGCCAACACCGGAAAACCCGGATCAGTACGCAATATCATTGGGTCTTCTTTCTTCAATATCTTATAGGACTTGTCAGTATAGACGGCTGTATCGCGTCTGCCCGAGATCCCTAAAAAACAGGGTTGAAATTTTGTAAAGTCATTTGTTTTTCGATTAAAAAAAATCGACGGGGATGCTCAACGTTAAATGATAATTTATTTAAGTGCGTATACGTTAATACACAATGAGGTGAACAAGCCTTGTCATATGGAATTGAATTTGTACCAGGAAATGTCAATGTGAAGCAGGTTGTCAACTTCTGTAAACTTGCTGAATCGAAAGACATTGACTTTGCATGGATTACAAACCACTACAACAACCGCCACTGCTACCCAACCCTCGCTGCAATCGCACAGGCAACAACCACCCTGAAAATGGGTCCCGGTATCATGAACTCTTTCACTGATACCCCGGCGGCGATGGCATCTTTCTTCTGTACACTCAACGAGATATCAGATGGACGCGCAGTGCTGGGTATCGGTCCTGGTGACCTCTCAACCCTTCCGAAGCTTGCAATCGCTGGAGAGAAGCCGGTCGCCCGCCTCGAAGAGGCAGTCATGCAGATCCGAAAACTCTGCTCAGGCGAGGAAGTCAAAAAAACCGGTCTGAAGTTCTTTGACTACGACGGTGCAAAGCTTACCGGAGTCAACCTCCCCGGAAAGAAGGGTGTTCCGATTTATATCGGCGCACAGGGACCCAAGGTCCTTGAACTTGCCGGCAAAGTCGGCGACGGTGCACTCATCAACGCATCCAACCCGAAGGACTTCCAGATCGCAATCCCTATCATCAAGAAAGCATGCGATGCTGTAGGCAAGAAGGGCTTTGATGTCGGTGCGTATACTGCAATGTCAATTGACAAAGACACCAAGAAGGCACGCAATGCCGCAAAGATTGTTGCAGCATTTATCGCAGCAGGTTCCCCACCCGATCTTCTCACCCGCCATGGTCTCAACTTGGACAATGTGGGGAAGATCAAAGCAGCCCTCGCAAAGTTTGACTTCAAGACTGTTGGAGAACTTGTCGGAGACAAGGAGATTGATGCCTTCACGATTGCAGGAACCCCAGAAGTCGTGAAGCAGAAGTGTGAAGACCTGACCAAGGCCGGTGTGACCCAGATTATCTTCGGTTCCCCGCTTGGTCCTGACATGACCAACTCCATCCGCCTGCTTGGAAAGTACGTCGTCTGAGCGCGCCCCGTTCAACCATAACGGGAATCTCACTAAATCTTCTTTTTTTATCGATCCCGAACAGCAGCTCTTTATGCAAAAATGCTATCATACTGTCCCTCTCATTGTTCATCAGGATGGACATGTTTACGGTACGAAAAATATCTGTGACCAACGGGGTGCTGCAGGAAAGAACAGAATGGTATACCGGGCTTCGCTGCAAGATAAGTCCTGAACGCGTTAAACGTCACATTAACCAAGATATAATGTCCCTGCCAGCTGCATCGGACTGCCCGTTCTGTCCCGATCTGGTTGAAAAGGTAACCCCGGTCTTTTCCAATAAACGGCGGGTGATCCGAGGAGAAAGTGTTACTTTCCCGAATCTTTTTCCATTCGCAGAATGGCATACCGTTACCGTGATAACGAGGGAACATATCATCTCATCCTTCTCTCGTAATCAGATCGCCGATGCACTCTCGGCGCAGTTCGATACCCTCAGTAAATTCGATGGTTATGCGAGCATAAACTGGAACTTTTTACCCTCTGCCGGGGCCAGTCTGGTCCATCCTCACATGCAGGCACTCTCAGATCGCCGTTCATCTCCTCTCGCAAATTGTTATATCGATGCCAGTAGGCGGTACTGGAATAAATACGGGAGATCCTATTGGGACGACATAATCGCACAGGAAAAGAATTCGGAAAGATTCCTTTTCGGAGATGAAATTTTCTGGCATGCACATGCAGTTCCAGTTGGTGAACGTGAAGTGAGAGGCATTCTTCCTGGAGCAGGTATTGATGAGGTGGCAAGCTATACCGACCGGCTGGCAAAGGATCTTCTCTCGATTATATCCTTATACCAAAAACTTGGGACATATGCATTCAATATGTCGATTTTTTTTGGAAAAAGCGGAAATGACCGCGAATTTTCCGCATTCTGCTCATTTATCTCCCGCATCAATCCCAATCCGAATTCGATCAGCGACTCGGCGTTCATGGAGCGGCTTCATCTCGAACCGGTTATTCTCACACTGCCTGAAGATCTAGGTACCTACTATCGTAATAACTGTCTTTGACGGAATCGGATCAGGAATTCAAGGGAAAAAAAGGGAAATTAATCGAATTTTGCGACCAGTTTGTTCTTCGCAACCAGCACGCCGTCCTTCTTGTGGGCCTTGCGCAGGATAACATCGCCGGCCTTCTGGAGCTCGCGTGCCTCGTCGCACATGACTGCCGCTGTCTTCATCATTTCGTGGGCGCTGGCAACGATCGGGATGTATTTCTCCCATTCCTTGGTCATGAAGCAGCCCTTGACATTGACCATGGCGACTGCCATCGCGATCTCGTAAGCAGCGCGTGCCTTTGCAAGCGCGTAGGGGTTGGTGAACTCGCCTTCGACAGCCTTGTCGGTTGTCATCACGATCTTGGGGAGTTCGAGTGCATCGCCTTTCTTACCGGCCTTGACCTGATCAATGACTTTATCGATGCCTTCCTGGAGTTTCCGGAATGCACCGGTGAGTGCAAGGACCTTGACGAGGTTGCCGTTGTAGTCTGCCATCTCGACAGGGTCGAGGAATTCGCGGCGGGCGCCGATCATCGAGTCGGCCTTCATGATAATGTAACCGAATTTGCTGTTCTTGATGCCTTCCCATTCCTTCTTGGTGGTCACATCATCTGTGATAACAATAACCGGGATCCCGGCAGCGGCCAGCTGCTCACGTGCACCGGTTGGGCCTGGCAGAACCCCGTTGGGGGAGACAACGATACAGAAGTCTGGTTTCCACGCCTTCATGTTGGAAACGACACGGTCAATGTCTTCAGGCTGGAGTTTCGTACCGCTGGTGGCCATGAATGTCTGCATGTCCTCACGGTCCGCTCTCTCATCAAGAAGAAGTTCGGCCATAACGCCGCTAGCAATATTGCCTAATTTGGCAACTCCGACTTTAACAACCATCGTTTACACCTCTTTTTGTTGTAACACGATATTATGACCCAGTAGTCATATAAACATTGTGAATTATCATTTTCAGACGTGAACAATCAACAATATTACAGTTCAGAAAAATTCCTGATCTGGATAAATCACGCACGTTTTTCTATACGTCAGTTAACGAAAAGTGTTTAAATCCTGATGCATGAGTAGTTAATATGAAAGACGGGCTTCTCACGGAAAGACAGAGAGAAGTGCTGAGATACCGAAAACAGGGTCTTACTCAGCAGCAGATAGCTGATATCATTGAGACCTCAAAAGCGAATGTCTGTACTATTGAAAAATCTGCAATGGAAAATATCCGGAGGGCAAAAGAAACACTAGAATTTCTATACACTCTTGATTCGACACATCTATGCACGCTTGCGACCGGAACGGATCTTTTTGATATACCGGCACTGGTCTTTTCAGAGGCTGAGAAAATCAATATCAAGGTGAACTATGATACTATCTCCCTGATCAATCATCTGCGGGGATCAAGACCAAAAAGCTATAAAGCCCGGTGCCTGACTGAACCAGTTGAGGTATATATTACCAACAACGGGGAGATTTATTTCAGTTAATGCAAAGAATTGGTAGTAGCGAAGTAGGTCTGTATCGTAATATTATAATACCGATTGCCTGAATCCTCTTTTCAGGAGGGCATATATTTATATTCTTTTTTATGCAATATTTACGAACCGATAGGGAGAATTCCCGGCAGCTATGGAACCTGTTCAGGGCTTCCATATCCTGTTGCCGGCGGATCTGCGTGGCTTATGTCAAGGCTTGTGATCTGCCGTGGGAGCTCTCCGATTGGTGAAACTCCCAATACATCGCTATAGGGAGAATGATCCGGGAAGGAGTTGTGATTCGTCGCAACGGGCTGACATAGTGGGATCTGATACCAGTGACGGGCGGACGTCTGAAAGACGAGCCCATTCATCATGAGGTCATATAGCCTCGTGATGATTCACTTAAATCAGGATCTTGTTTCGCGAAATTACGATGCCGGTCAAACCGGCAAATACAGAAGGATTCAGGCAACGGTAAGAGGCAACGGTAAGTGAACCGGTGTTATTGAAACAAAACGCCTGACCTTCAATGGACCATAGTTGTCACAAAAGTCGCGTGTTGGCTTATCATTAACGTACCTGAAGTACGAATTCTCGGAAGATATCCATCCAGTACCGACTAAACCAAACTACACGCACTAAAGGAGTGATGAACGAATGCCAAAGATAAACAGACCCCGCAGGGGATCTCTTGCATATAGCCCCAGGAAACGTGCAAAGAGCCCGATCCCCAAGTACCAATCCTGGCCTATATATGACGGAGCGCCGGTTCTGCAGGGGTTCGCTGGATATAAAGTAGGCATGACGCACGTTATTATGGTCGATGATCATAAGAACAGCCCTACTGAAGGCAAAGAGATCATGGTGCCGGTTACCATTATCGAAATACCGGCAATGAAAGTTGCAGCAGTCCGTGCATATACAAAAGACACGTATGGCAGGCATGCTCTTACTGAGGTCTGGGCAGACCAGCTCGACAATATTCTTAACCGTCGTATCACAATGCCCAAGCAATCCGATACGGAAACTGCAAAAAAGAAGCTTTCCGATGCAATTGCCGCGGGAAAAGTTGCAGAGCTTTACGCACTCATGTATACCCAGCCGGTCACCATGTCCGGTGTGCCAAAAAAAGTCCCTGACCTGATGGAGATTAAGGTTGCCGGTGGGACACTTGACAAACAGTTCGCGTTCATTACAGAGCTGCTTGGAAAAGAAGTCAGTCTTACCAATATAATCCAGACAGGAACGTATGCCGATATTACAGCGATAACGACAGGCAAAGGCACTCAGGGCGCTGTAAAACGCTGGGGTGTCATGCTGCGGAAGCGCAAACATTCCCGCGGTGGCAAGGAACGGCATGTCGGAACGCTTGGACCGTGGAACCCCCATCACATCCGCTGGGAAGTCCCCCAGATCGGGCAGATGGGGTACCAGCAGCGCACTGAGTTTAACAAGCGCATCCTCAAGATTGGCGAAAATGGGAAAGAGATCACTCCCTCGGGTGGTTTTCTCCACTACGGCACACTCAGCAATCCCTATGTTTTAGTCAAGGGATCCATACCAGGTCCGATAAAGAGGCTGGTACGGATTCGCCCTGCAATCCGCCAGGGCGAACATATTGCAAGAATGCCGGCGATCCAGTATGTGAGCATTCAGAACAAACAGGGATGATGCAGAAATGATAGCACAAGTCAGGACATTGGAAGGCAAAGTCACACGCGACATCGAACTCCCCGCCCTGTTTTCCGAAGAGTACCGCCCTGATCTCATCAGGAAGGCAGTACTTGCTCTGCAGAGCACACGGCGCCAGCCCCATGGGACCTATCCGTATGCAGGCATCTGCTCTTCAGCGGTCGGCTGGGGGAGCGGACGCGGTGCATCGCATGTTCCGCGTATCAAGAATGGGTCGCGGGCAGCAAAAGTCCCGCAGGCAAAGGGCGGGCGCGAGGCACATCCGCCGGTAGTAGCAAAGGTTCTCGTAAAAGAAATAAACCAGAAAGAGAAGCAGAAGGCGTTCCGGTCTGCCCTTGCAGCGAGCGTCCGTGAGGATCTTGTCCGCGGGCGGGGGCATCTCTTTGATGGTGCGGTTCCTGTCATATTTGAAGACAAGTTTGAATCACTGACCCGGACGCAGGATGTTATTACTGCCCTTACAGCAGCAGGTGTGTACCAGGACGTGGATCGCGCCAAGGAAAGCCGCAAGGTTCGATCCGGACGGGGCAAAATGCGAGGCAGGAAATATAAACAGCGCAAGAGCCTGCTGATAGTTACCAAGACCCTTCCGCTACGGTCTGCACGGAATCTTGCCGGTGTCGATGTGGTAACTATTGACCAGCTGAATGTCGAACATCTTGCACCAGGTATGCAGCCGGGACGACTCACTATCTGGACTGAAGGGGCACTTACACGCCTTGGAGGAAATCCATGACCCTGAAGTACCCCTTTGTTACGGAAAAAGCGATGGTTCAACTTGAAAGCCAGAATAAACTCCAGTTCCTTGTCAGCCGGGATGCGACCAAAGCCCAGATCAAACGCGAGATCGAGAAAGAATTCGAACAGAAGGTTGCAGATGTCCGCACTCTGATGAATACTCACGGGGAGAAAAAGGCGATCGTGAGCTTTGAGAACGAGAAAGCTGCCGAGGAGATTCTCAGCAGACTCGGCATCATGTAGGTGGAAAACATGGGACATCGTATTACAACACAGAGCAGGGGAAAGGGCGGTCCGACATACCGTGCACCATCCCACAGGTATAAGGCCGATCTGCGGCATATCGGGGACAGCACGAGAACAATATCCGGTTTGGTGATCGACATCGAGCACGATCCGGCCCGGAATGCCCCGATTGCACTCGTCAGGCTTGAAGACGGGAAAAAGATGTACACGCTCATCACTGAGGGTCTTGGTATCGGGGATACCGTTGCATGGGGAGCGGATATCGACGTAAGAAACGGGAATACTCTCCCGCTCAGGAGTATCCCGGCCGGTTCGTTTATCTGCAATATTGAAGCCCGTCCAAATGATGGCGGTAAATTCGTCCGGTCCAGTGGCGTCCAAGCCGTCGTTGTAGACAAGGGCGAAGATCGCGTCGGTGTGAGGATGCCAAGTGGCAAGACCAAGTGGTTCAATGCACGGTGCCGTGCAACAATCGGGATTGTTGCTGGTGGCGGACGGGTTGAAAAACCCTTCGTAAAAGCAGGAACAAAGTATCACAAGATAAGAAATTCAGCCTCCAACTGGCCCCGCGTTCGTGGAGTTGCCATGAACGTAATCGATCACCCCTTCGGTGGCGGGGGTCACCAGCATGCGGGCCGGCCCAAGACGGTTGCACGTGGCACCTCGCCAGGCAGGACTGTCGGGCATGTGGCTGCACGTAAGACAGGTAAGAGC
>Ga0233423_10002017_pt1 | contig 9984 bp, 10 predicted proteins | sample Watercolumn_Mata_FD_180713 | JGI IMG/M metagenome (GOLD analysis project Ga0233423, IMG submission 180713) | Freshwater microbial communities from Lake Matano, South Sulawesi, Indonesia - Watercolumn_Matano_2014_112_MG | ecosystem: Environmental > Aquatic > Freshwater > Lake | place: Indonesia... | reverse complement strand
TCGGAAAAACTACTAAATTAAGTAAAACGCCTATTAATTACTTTGAAATACGATGGCATAGAATTAAAAAGAAGTAAAGAATTCAGGTATATAGAATTTGCCTATAAGAATTTTAGAAAATCTGAGGCTGTTGGTTACATTGGTTTGTACAAGTGGCAAGGAAATGACCCGGGATATATTAATTACCCGCGTGGTGTATACTGTTTTGTTGACTTCAAGGCTAAAGGTAATGTTGCATGGACAAATGATTCTCAACCCAGACCAGGACAAGTTTATTTTAGCGAGAGAACAAGGATTACATATGATTTTATGCTCAGCGACCTAATCGGCAATGAAAAAAATCCAGAAAAACAGATAAAGTTGATATTGGAGTTCTATAAAAAAGGACTCACAGCCATCGAAAAAACAAAAGAATATCAGAATCTTATTCGCACATGATTTTATTGTTTTAAAGTTAGTTTTGATAGTTGAAAATATTATTCAAATTTATTAAACAGAGCTGCAATATAATCTATGACACGGGGGACATTGATTAGATCTGGGTCTTGTTTTATAAGAGAAGTAGAAGATTCGAATAGAACTGATTATTATTTCGGTGTTTTTGGGGGAGAAGGAACATGGTCATATTGTCATGGTAAGCGGTTCTCCTGTATATGAAAGATATATTTCAGGTTTGTCTGCAAATATCGTTTCTGGGGCTCTAACTTTTTGTTGACTAGGATATTGAGAGGGTTTTTAGTTCTTTGGATAGATGGTCTGCTACGCAGAAATTTTATAGAAATTGGGTGGGTGAGGGGCTTGCTAATAAAGTAGCCGGCTGCTAACAAAGTCGGCTGGGTGGTAAGAAAGTAGTTACGTTTTCTGTCGTTATTTAGTAAGGCAAAGATATTTAAGTAAGAACGTTAAGTATTTATAATCACTATTAATTAGCGTTCAATAATGGGAGGTAAAAATTATGGACAATAGCAAAAAAATAGAAGAGGCGAAAAAGCTCCTTATAGAGGCCACGAGGCTTCTGACTGATGTTGTCGAAGGTGTAGAAGAAGGAGATAATGTAAAGGGAATAAAAAAGTGGATGGAAAACCGTCTTGAACTATGGGCAAGGCTGTATAATGAAGGCGGAGCAGTTGAGAATAATCGTCTGCATGAGATATGGAAAAAAATGGGCAAAGATTCCAGAGGTATAGGCGGTTTTTTCGTAGGGCGTGATGCAAGTCTTCAATACACTCACGACAATAAGGTAGTCTTAACAAAATCTGCCGCAGATTCCGTATTGGCTTGGACAGGGATGTCAATAGAGGAATATGCTAAGAAGTTCAAGAGGGAATAATTTCCCTCTTCTTCTTATCGGTATTCCACAGAAGTAGGCAGTCCCCTCTCTTTCAGTTTCTTAAGCCTTTCTTCGTGGCTGAGTGTGGATTTGCCTTCTAGGTTAGCTTCTATCTCTTTCTTGGATTTGTGGCAGTTGGGACAGTCTTCGAGAACTTCGTATTTGTCTCCAACTCGATAACTGGTAAATTTGTCCCCTGCGGCTATATGGGATTTGTGCGACTGTATATAACCTTCTTTGTGGTAAATCTGAATCTTTCCTACCTTACAAAATGGGCACAGAAACTCTATTTGACCTTTGCGACCTACGCCTACCATAACCGTTTATAATATAAAGTGTTTTATTATTTATATGAATCTTTCGGAAAAGGAAACACGTGAAAGAGAAATAAATCCACTGTTAGAGAAAGTTGGATGGAATTTTGCATATGTAAAAGAAGAAGTTAATTCTGTAAAGTCGGATTTTAAAGCCAAAAAATACGAACATTTTTCAGGCGAAGTGGAAAAGGGCGTTGACAAGTTTATAGATTATGTTTTGCTTGATGAGGACAATTCTCCGCTGGCCATTATAGAAGCGAAAAGGTTTTCAGAAGACGAGCAGAAAGGCCATATTCAGGCGAGAACTTATGCAAAAGATATAGAACACCAAACAGGAGAAAAAATACAAATTTTCCTTACGAATGGCAGAAAATGGTATCTTATAGACCAGGATGGTATCGAAAGGGATATAAGCGGACCGTTCTCACAAGAGGATCTCCACAGAAGAAGGATATTATACCAAAACAGGAGAAAACTGAGCGATATAAATATTAAAGGTATTGTAGATAGAACGAAAAGCGTGATAATAGTTAAAAAGCTTGCCGAGCATTTTGAAAGTGGCCACAGAAAAGCGCTGGTTTGCATGGCAACTGGCACAGGAAAAACACGAGTCGCAATGGGGCTTATTGATATTTTTAGAAAAGCAAATTTTGTCAAAAATGTGTTATTTATTGCTGATAGGGTTCTGCTGGCAAACCAAGCAGATGAGATGGGATTTAAAGAATATTTTTCAGGCGAACCATCTATAAAGGTACATGAAGGTGGATTCACCACAACGAAAACACTTTATTGCTCAACATTACAAACTCTGATGAGTAGAGATAAAAACAAAAAAAGGTTTTTTGAGCGGTTCAGCCCAGGATTCTTTGATTTTATAATATTTGATGAAGCGCACAGATCATATTATGAAAAGCCAGATATACTTATAAAATATTTTGACTCCCTAAAAATAGGTCTAACTGCTACACCTTCTGACAAGGAGAAAAGAAATACATTTGGGCTTTTTGGATGTGATTATAAAAAACCTACTGTAGAATACAGCTATGATGAAGCAGTTGCAGATACCGTATTAGTGCACTATATTGCTGACATAATAGACACTAAAGTGCTGTCTTTAGGCATAAGAACAAGGGAGCTTTCAAAAAACCTCAAAAACCAGTTAAGAAAGCAGGAGTTGGATCCAGATAAAGAAATTGAGTTTACCGGCCCTGAATTCAACAGAGTGTTCATGGATGACAAAACAAATGAGCTTATAGTTATGGAGTTTATGGCGAGATGCTATAGATCCAATGAAAACCTTCCCTGCAAATCTATATTCTTTTGTGCCAGTAGGAAGCATGCACAGAACCTAAAGCGTGTTTTTGACAGAATTTTCCCACAGATGGGCAGTAATGTTCAAGTTATAACTTCTGACCTGTCCAAATATAAAGATGAATTCAGGAGATTCCAGCAGGATTCAGAACCAAGGATTGCACTATCTGTAGGAGTTCTCGATACAGGCGTGGACATACCGGAAGTTTGCAACCTTGTTTTCGTAAAGCCGATATTCTCTTAAATAAGATTTTGGCAGATGCTAGGAAGAGGGACGAGAAATACAGAAGCATGCAAACGCCATCTGGAGTGGTTGCCTAACAACGAGAAAGAAAACTTTAAAATATTGGATTTCAAATTCGGGTCCCACTCAAATGTGAAATATCACCATCTAGAGCATACTAGAGAAGAAAAAATAGCCGATGATGTGAATACAAGGATGTTTAGTAACCTCATTTTCCTTCTTGAAAAAGATCTTGATGAGAGGCAGACAAAAATTGTATCGGATTTCATACTCAAAAAAATTGAGGCTCTTAATAAGGATTCGTTCATAGTCAGGGAAAGGCGGGATGCGATAGATAAGATAGAAGCAAACAAATTCAGCCTCAAAAAATTCATAAAAGAGCTTAAGGATGATATAAAGCCACTTATGAAGTTTGAGCAAGGCGGGAATGTACGTGCATCATCTTTCACCTCTCAGTCCATGAAACTATTCGGGTTTATACTGGAAAATAAGCTTGATAACATAGAAGGCGTAAAGTATTATGTCCAGGAAATGATTTCCAATGTTATCAGAAAGGAGAACCTGACAGAAGTGAAAGCAAATAGAGACAAGCTTCTTAAGATAATGAGGGATGAGTTCTGGAATGAACTTTCATTCGAGGATGTTGAATTTCTCATAAAGGAGATTGCGCCTCTGATGAAATATTTTGAGCCCATGCCGAGAAAAATGTTGCAAATTGACGCCCCGGATATGACGCTGAGAGTGGAAAGAATTGAAAAAGAGATGAAAGAAGATGAAAAATTCAAGGAGTTCAGAGAGAAAAACCCCATATTGAAAAGGTTAAAATCCGGCGAAGGGATAACATCTGAGGAGATTTTTGAGTTGGAAAGGCAACTTTCCAACCTTAACCCTGTTTATACAATAGAAAACATACAGAAATACCAGAAAATAGATTTTGTGCTTTTTCTGAGGAAAATGCTGGATTTGTCTGTCAGGGAATATGACCCAAAGGAGATTATAGAGCAGGAATTTGACAGGTTCATCATAGGCAGGAGTGGTAAGTACAATTCTACGCAGCTCGAATTCCTACATCTGCTGAAGAAAGTGTTTGCTGAACGGAAATATATCCACCTTGAAGATTTTGCCAAATCTCCGCTGGCAGAAGAAAGGCCAACAGAGCTTTTCCGGATTGATGAGTTGAAGGAGATTGTGCAGAAATGCAGAAATATAAGGGTAAAGTAATAGTATAGGTAGTAGTAAGTAAACCATGGTTTACATTTTTATATGTGTTTTTGCATTTTTAAATCTTATTGTTAATTATAAGATATGGTTAAAAAAATAAAAGCCATATCTACAAAGCTGAGCGAGATAGAGGCAAAGCTTTTTTCTGACTACTGCAAGCGGAAAGGTGTAAAGCCGGCCGCAGAAATAAGGGAGCTCATACTGGCGGAAATGAAAATCTCTGCTCCGTGTCACATAGCAGGAAATAACAAGATAGTTTACGACAAAGAAGGGGATACTTTTTCATGGCTGGTTGTAACGGATCGGGGGGCAGAAATAGAAGTTTTAAAGAACATCTCTCCGGCATACCTTGAGAACCTAAGTACTTCGATAAGTTCTGCTCTTTCCCTGCGTACAGACCTTTTAGGAAAGAAGGGACATGACTCGGTGGCAGTGCCGGGGAGGTTGATGGGATGGCAGAAGTAAATGTTTATTGCGATGAAGTTATAAGACCAAACAAAAAAGATTTCTTAATTATGGGATCAATTTTTATAGAGGAAAGGGATATAAAATCTATTCTGAAAGAACTATTAAAATGTAGATGTTTGAATCCTAAATGTAAAGTTTGGCATTATGAGTTCGAAAGTTGTCCAAATAAAACTTGCACAGAAAAATTACATAAAAAAAATAATACAAGCATTCATTTTTATGATCTTAGACAGAATAAAGAAAGAAAGAAAATAGCTCTCGCTTGGTTAAACTATCTAAAGAGAGATTACGGAAAAAAAATAAAATTTAAACTATTAGTTATTGATTTAAAAAAATTACAATGTTCATACTTTGGAAATAATAAAACAGATGTAAATATTTATAATAGGTTTTTTAGAACATTACTAAAGGGCGGTATAAATTATCTTTTTTGTAATCAACACAATGCAATAATGAATGTTTATCATGATGAAGGGAGCCAGAAAAAACATGAATATTTTCCCGAATTGAATTTAAAAAAACTAAGCATAGAAAGCCCCGATTTTACAATACATAATAAAAATATAATATTCGTTAACAGCGATCATCGAGAATACTTGAAAAATAATGATATGGAGTTGGCCAATCATTCCCAAGTAATTCAATTAGTAGATATAATTTTAGGTTGCTTTTCTCAGCTTCTTCTGAATACATCTAACATAGAAGATAAAAAGGAAGTTGCAGAGTCGATGAGAGATTATTTTACTAAAATAATGAATTATGGATATTTTCCGTCCTCAATAAACTTTTTTCCAAAATATACAATTGAACAGATAAAAGAATCGAAGCAACGCACATTAAGACAAGATCCTTTAGATTTGGCACTTAGCACAAAGGGTAATTTTTACAAAGAGGCAAATTTAGAGATGCCTGTCTTTTTGGGAAAACAGAAAAACTTGAGAGGTTGGTTCAATGACACAGAAAATTAAACAATTGCCACAAGGCTGGCAAGAAGTTAAGCTTGGAGAAGTTTGTGAAATTGTTTCAGGATCTACCCCGTCAACACATAAATCAGAATACTGGAATGGAGAAATCAATTGGGTAACTCCTGCGGAAATAAGTGATGAGCATAATTGGTATTATGGAAATACTGTTAAAAAAATAACAAAAAAAGGGATAGAATCTTCCTCTGTAACATTATTTCCCAAAGGTACGGTTATGTTAACATCCAGGGCACCTATTGGTAAAGTTGCAATAGCTGACCGAGAGATGTGCTCTAATCAAGGATTTAAAAATTTCATTTGTAATACTAAACAATTGAATCCAGAATATCTTTATTTTTGGTTTAGATTGAAAAAAGAATATCTTAATTCAATAGGTCATGGAGCGACTTTTAAAGAGATATCTAAAGGCATTGTTGCAAACTTAAAAATCCCCCTCCCATTTAAGGACGGTCATCCCGACTTGAACGCCCAGCGCCGAATCGTCTCCATCCTCGAAAAAGCCGAAAAGTTAAAGCAGAGGTGTGCCGAGGCGGACGAGCTGACAAAAGATTATTTGCAAAGTGTTTTTGGGGAGATGTTTTTGAGTAATAAAGATAAGAAAAACTGGCAGGAATTACCTTTATCCGAAGTAGTTGAATTAAACCCTAAAAAATCGGAATTGGGAAAAGTAGAGGAGAATACTAAAGTTACCTTTTTACGAATGGAAGATATTGGAGAGAGAGGGGAGATATTTAATAAAACAAAAAAAGAAATTTCTGAAGTAATAAAAGGCTACACCTATTTTAATAAAAATGATATTCTATTTGCAAAAATAACCCCCTGCATGGAAAATGGAAAAGGTGCAATTGCGATAATAGACACTAAAATAGGTTTTGGATCAACGGAGTTCCATGTTTTAAGGCCCATTAAAGATAAGAGCACCTCAGAATGGATTTATTACTTATTATCATTAAAGCCCATTAGAGAACAAGCTAAAAAAAATATGACTGGAAGTGCTGGACAAAAAAGAGTGCCTGCTTCTTTTTTTGATATTCTAATGGTGCATCTCCCCCCTCTCCCTCTCCAGCAAAAATTCGCCAAAATAGTTGAAAGGGTTGAAAAGCTGAAAGAGGCACAGGAGAAGAGTAGAGAGAAAATTGACGAGTTGTTTAATTCGCTTATGCAGAGAGCATTTAATGGGGAGTTGGTGATATAATGGAAAAAAAAGCAAAATCAAAATATGATTTTGATATCATTGTTGAAGAAAAGGTAAGCTTAGGTCCTGGATACTATGCAAAGATTACCGCGAAACGTGATAAGGAAACGAAAAAGATTATTTTAAGTATTTGGAGGCCGTTAGGAAATGCTAAAAATCAAAATATATCTTTTGGAAGAAAAGCTTTCATGGACGAAATAATAAAATGTCTTCGTAAAATTGAAAAAAATATTGGATGGAAACTTAGCGATGCTGAGATTGCACGAATTGATTTTAGTAAGTCTTCTAATCTAGAAGAGGACATAAAAAATTTAAAGGAAAATTTGAAAAAGAAAAATGAGCGTATAAAGTTTCTTTCAGAAAAACTAAATCTAAAGGACATATCACAAATTAGAGAGGTTAAATTCGAAGATGCATTTAAACAAGCATATGAAGGTTTCAGAGAAAAAATTAACTTAAACAATGAACATGAAGTTCAAAAATATGTAGCAAAACATTTGTGGTTAATATCACCAGAGTATTATGGTCAAACCCAAAAAAGGGTAACAAATGGTGGTCAATTCGATTTTAAAGTTTTGAAACTTGGTGGATTTTATGACATTGTTGAGATAAAAAAACCAAATATTAGTTTGTTTACAGGTGATGTATTAAATTTTGCTACAGAAAACCCATCCAAAACCCCCGTTGTGAATAATACAGTAAAAAAAGCTCTTTTTCAGCTAATGGAATATCTTGAAAGAGAAATCAATGCTACTCAATTAAAACTTGTCAGTGCTTTTAGGCAAGGTTCTACAGAAAACACCGAAGCCGTTTTCAAACCTAGGGGAACGCTTGTTATCGGAAAACTTGATACAAACACTAAAAAAGAAGAAGCAGAAAGGAAGTTGTTAAGACAATTTAATTCCTATTTACATGGTGTGGAGATTATAACTTATACTGAATTATTGGAAAGAAGTGAATTATTTGCTAATTTAAAGGAGAACAACAAGGTGAAATAATCATGCTCGACCAACAGCTAAAGTCAAAAATAAACCAGCTCTGGGACAGGTTTTGGAGCGGGGGAATATCAAATCCTTTGCAGGCCATAGAACAGATGTCATACCTGCTCTTTATGAAACGGCTGGAAGACGAGGACGTGCTTAGGCAAGAGAATGCAAAGCTCACAGGCGAGGATCACAAATCCACATTCGAAGGTACACTTGAAGCCGGTGGACTTAAGATAGATAAAAAGACTTGCAGATGGAGCGAATGGACAGAATACTCTGCTGAAAGGATACTTGACCATGTAAGGGAGCGGGTCTTTCCGTTCCTTAAGAGCCTTGGCGAAAAAGACTCAATGTATGCATCCTATATGAAGGATGCTGTTTTTTCCATACCAACACCTTCGTTGCTAATAGAAGCAGTAAGAATAATAAACGAGATGCACATAAAGGAGCAGAACAGAGACACACAGGGGGATATATACGAGTATCTGTTGAATGAGCTCACAACCGCTGGAAAAAACGGCCAGTTCAGGACTCCAAGGCATATAATCAAGATGATGGTTGCGCTGGCAAACCCGGAATTTGGGGATAAGATATGCGACCCTGCATGTGGTACAGCAGGATTTTTGGTAAATGCGTATGAACACATCCTAAAAGGCAATACATCCAGAGAATTGGTAAAAAAAGATGAACATGGGAATGAGTATAACTTTAAGGGGGATAAGCTTAATCCTATACAATGGAAGAGCTTGAGGGAAAACACACTCTACGGGTTTGATATAGACTCTACAATGGTAAGAATATCACTCATGAACCTTATGATGCATGGAATAACAAGACCTAATATAGTGCAGGTAAACAGTCTCTCATCAAGGTTTAATGAAGAAAACTATTATGATGTGGCATTGGCAAATCCTCCATTCACTGGAAGCATAGACGAATCAGAGATAAATGAAAATTTGAGAGTAACGTCAAAAAAGACAGAGCTTCTTTTTCTGTCACTTATTTACAGACTGCTAAACGACCATGGAAGATGTGCAGTTATTGTGCCAGAGGGCGTTCTTTTCGGCAATTCAAACGCCCACAAGTCAATTAGGAAACTTCTGCTTGAAAAATGCAGGTTGGATGCTGTAATTTCCATGCCTTCGGGTGTGTTTAAGCCATATGCCGGGGTTTCAACTGCGGTTTTGTTCTTCACAAAAGGGGAGCCCACAAAAAGGGTATGGTTCTACAAAATGGAATCCGATGGTTATAGTCTTGATGATAAACGAACATTCATTGACGGCAAAGGGGACATCCCCGACATTATCAGGCATTTCAATGACAGGGAAAGGGAAAACCCCAGTGATAGAAAGAAAAAGTTCTTCTTTGTTCCAATTAAGGATATAGCAGAAAAAGACTACGACCTGAGCATATCAAAATACAGGGAGATTGAGTATGAGGAAGTCAAATATGAAAAACCCGAAGTTCTGAAAGAAAAAATACTGAAGCTAGAAGAAGAGATAATTGAAGGTCTGAAAGAATTATAGTTTTAGTCTTCTACTATATATTATCTAACGCCTCCCCCGTCTCACCTCAGCATCTCCCCGCTTGCAGTTATCCTGTACATCCTCGGCCTGCCCCCTGTGGCCTCCACAAAACCTTAATTACTACTTTTCCAGATTAATACTTAAACCTTTTTCTTTACCTTTTCAATTGCCTTTTTGGTCACAGTTGCTGGGATACCGGTTTGATGCTGCAGTGCAATACAGGTGCATGTTTCTATGCCCGATTCGAGCATTCTGTTTCTCCAACGTCGGTTTGTTCTCCTAATGCCTCTGGGTACTGTCATACTAACCCCTTTTTTCCTTCAAAATCCGTTTAAAAAACCCCCACACACAACCCACATTTCTTCCCGGGCTCGCTTCCCTGCAAACACCCCACCGTATCCCA
>Ga0233423_10002016_pt1 | contig 9985 bp, 5 predicted proteins | sample Watercolumn_Mata_FD_180713 | JGI IMG/M metagenome (GOLD analysis project Ga0233423, IMG submission 180713) | Freshwater microbial communities from Lake Matano, South Sulawesi, Indonesia - Watercolumn_Matano_2014_112_MG | ecosystem: Environmental > Aquatic > Freshwater > Lake | place: Indonesia... | reverse complement strand
CCGCTGGATCACGTGGTTCGATTCGTGGGCCAAGAGACGGACCAAAGACTCGTCGAGCGGCGGCGCGCAAGTGGCGCGGATCGCTTCGGTGTCCGAGTAGCCCATCCCGCTGCGGTCCGAATCGAGCGACGCGTCGGCCGCGGAATCATAGAGGAACACCGAGATACGGCCGCCATATGCGATCTCGAGCCTGGCGAGGGTCGTCGCGAACTGGTCGTCCAACACGGCCGCGAGGAGCGCCTGATTCGTCTCGGCGAACGAGCCGGGACGAACGTACAACATGAAGTGGAGGCCGGGGTACGAGCGCCAGTTGGCGTCCACCTTGGACGGTCCGAGGATGTTGTTGCACCCCAAACCCAGCATGAGGGCGGGACCCAGGCACGCGAGGGCGACCCGGCGCAGGAGTCTACCGGCCATAGGACACTCCCACCATCCAAAGGCGTCGGCCCGACGCCGCCGCGTCACGCGTCACGAAGCGCCCGCGGCCCGTTTGGAAGTACGAGGCGAAGATCGCCGCCGCGGGCGATAGGCGGACGTCCGCGCGCACGGCAACGTCGGTCAGCCAGCCGACGCCCCAGTGGCCGACCGTCGTCGCCGCGGCAGCCGAGTGGCGCCTCGAGACCCGTACGACGGCCCCGCCGTTGACCCACGAGACCTCGACCTGCACGCGCCGCCACCGTCGGAAGCGGGCGGCGGCCACGACCGCGCCCGCGAGGGTCGTTTCGCGCAGCCGCTGCTCGAAGGACGGGTCAAAATGCTGGGTGATCGACGCGAACTCGGCCCCGCCCTGGGCGCCGAACCCGATGTCGAGGCCCTTCACGCCGAGATCCTCGAACAAGTAGCGGCGGTACTCGTACCGCCCGGAAAGGCGGAAGCCGCCGTCGCCTGCGTTCCTGGGGACCTCGGCGATTGGCGTGCGGAGCACGGCGTCGCCGGTTCGCTCGAACATCACCTCGAGACGATGGAGCCGACGGGGCGTGGCATGGTCGAATGAGACCGCGACCGCCGCACCGTGCCCCTCCCAAGATACGGGTGACGCGTCCACGTGCTGCCCGAACCTCGAGCTCGCGACATCGCGGATCCAGAGCGTGCCCAGGCCCACTGCCACGCGCCACGTGACGGCGGGCGACGACGGCGCCGAGCCCTCGATCGCCTCCTGCGGGAAAGCCGGCATCGTACCGGCCGGGGGACCGGCCACGGCAGCCGAGGCGCCGGCGAGAAGGATGGCGATCGAGACGAAGGCCCTGAGACGATCCATGGCAAGCTCCTTTCGTGGTGTCACACTCGACCATACGCCCCGCCGCCGTCGGCGGCAATCGGGAAACCGCATGATCTTCGAGAATCATACGGATTCCCGATGGCCCCGGCGGGACCTCGAGGGTGCCGTGATCTCGGCATTGACCCGTTCGCGAACTATCCCTATAATTCGCTCCCGTTATGGGGAATCTCGTGCCGTGAAGCACTTCAACGTCCTCACGATGGCCCTGATCTTGATTGTCGGAGTCTGGGCCTTCGTCGAGTTCCGCCAACGGGCCCGCCGCTTCCCCGGCGCCCGCCTCGACGACCTGGGGTTCTTCCTTGTTTTTTACAACGCCCTGGCCGTAGTCGTTTTCTTCGGCGCCTACGGGCAGAGCAATCTGACCGAGGCTCAGCTGACGGGATTGTCTTTCTGGTACAAGTACGTCGAATGGCCCGTCTTGACTGTTTTAACAGCGGGAGTTCACATCTCGCTGTATCGGGCCATTTTCCGGCGCCGGGAGAAGGTCCTGCCGAGATGGGTCGTTCCCATCGTGGCGGGATTCGGTGTCGCTTTTATGGCCTGGTACTTCCTGGCCCAGAGATTCTCGGCCCTGATCCCCCCAAGACCGGAGAACACGTTCTGGCTCGCCCTCGTCTGGCCCCTGGGCCTCCTCGATGTGTTCTGGCTCATCCGGCTGCTCGTGGAAAGCCGGAAAACAGCCGACCCGGGGCGGCGAAGAGTCGAAGCCACCTTCGCCTGGCTGTTTCTCGCCCGCTATCCCGTGCACCTGATCCTCAGCCTCTGGAGCCCGGCCAGAGCGGTCCTCCTGGGGATGACGCTCTCCAAGCTTCTCGGCCTGTACACGAACCTCGTCCCTCTCATCTGGTTGAGAGTCTATTTCCTCCCTTGGGCCGGGAGCCTGGGGAAGGTCCTGAGCGGACGGTTCGACCTGGAGGCGATCGGACAAGCGCGCGGCCTATCGGCTCGCGAACTGGAAATCCTGAAGCTCATGATCGACGGCAAGAGCTACAAGGAGATTGAAAGCTCCCTCCACATCTCCATCCATACGGTCAAGAGCCACGTTTACAGTTTGTATCGCAAGATGGACGTCAAGAGCCGCCACCAGCTCATCCATCGGCTCGGCGTCTACGACAGCGGGGACGGCCAGAGCGGTCCTTTGTAAAGATCTCTTTCTCGGCCGAGGCTATTTCTTCTTCAACCCCGAGGCGGTGCGGTTTTCGGGGGCCGGGGCCTTGGTCGTCCGGCGGGGCTTGGTCTTGGTGAGCTTCAGGACCTCCTCGACCGCCTTCTCCATCTGCGGGTCGCGCCCCTGGACCTGGAGGTTGGGGTCATCCCAGACTTCGAAATCCGGAGCGACGCCCTCCCCTTCCCAGAACCAATGCCCGTCGTTGTCGAACAGCCGGCCGTCGGGCACGGTGATGCGGCCGCCGTCGATCAGGACATGCGGCGTCGCAGGCCCGACCAGGATCCCCAGCGTCCTCTCTCCGATGATCGGGCCGGCCTTCAGCTCCTGGAAGGCCCAGGGCAGGCCGTCGCCCCCTGAGCCGGCCCAGCCGTTGATCAGCATTCCCAGCGGTCCGTTGTTGGCCTTGATCGGCTGGGTAGTGTCCCGTCCCTGACGCCAATGGATGTTGTAGACGACCGGCCGGCGCAGAAGCTCGAGGAAGCGGTCGGCCAGCTGTCCGCCGCCGTTGAACCGCTCGTCGATGATAAAGCCCTCCTTGTCGAGCTGGCCGTAGAACATCCGGACCAGTTCGCTCTGTCCGGGGCCGCCGGTGTCGGACATGTAGATGTAGCCCAGTTTTCCGCCGGACAGCTTCTCGACCAGGCGGCGATTGCCCTCGATCCACTCGAGATTGCGCAGGGCGGATTCCTCGCCCCCGGAAAGACACTTAACAACCACCGTCCGGGCATCGGCCTTGTTGCCGTTGGCGCTGACGAGGAGCGAAACGGTCTTTCCCGAAAGACCTTCGAAGGCCGCGTAGGGGTCGAAGTCCGGAAGGAGGTCGACGTTGTTCACGGCATGGATGGCCTCGCCCTCCTTGACCGCAATACCCGGCGCGTCGAAAGGAGAGCGAACGGCCGTGTCCCAAGGCGCGGGCTTGACGATCCGCCGGATGCGGTAGACGCCGTTTTCGAGCTTCCAGTCGATGCCCAGGAAGCCGGTCAGGACGGGAGTCACCTGCTCGACGTCGCCGCCCGAGGTGTAGGTGTGGCCGGCGCTAAGCTCGGCCTGGAGGTTCGAGCAGATGTTGGTCACGTCCCAGCGGGTCCGGGCGTCGTTCACCAAGGCGCCGTAGCGCTCTCTCAATTTCTCCCAATCGACGCCGTGCATGGCCGGGTCATAGAAGAAATCGCGGTAGCGCCGCCAGGTGTCGGCGAAGATCTGGCGCCATTCGTCCTTCGGCACCAGGTTCATGGAGAGGTTGTCCAGGGGGATGGGGTCCTTGATTCTCTGGCCCGGAGCCGGGCTGATCACGCCGTAGCGCGGGCCGCTGCGGACGAGCAGGGACTCGCCGTCGGCGGATACATTGGCTCCGTTCACCTCCTCCATCACCGATTCTTCTTTCAGGGTCGGCAGGTCGAGCAGCATCAGTTGGCCGGTCCTGAGCCCCGAGCCGGAGTTGGGCATCCGTAGAAACACGATCTTGTCCTTGAAAGCAAAGAGTCCGCCGAAGTTCCCGGCCCGGACCGGGAGCATCGTCAGCCGCGACTCCAGCCCCTCGAACTCGATTTCGACCGCCGGGCCCGCCGCCGGCGCCTCCTTTTTCTTTTCCTCGTCCGGTTTGGGCTTCGCCTCCTCTGGTTTGGGCTTCGCCTCGGCCGGCTTGGGGGTGAAGGCGTCGTTTTTTGCCAGAGCCGGGGAGGGAGCGCTAGCCGTCAGGCTGAGGCAGGCGATCTGGCTGGAATTGGGATAAACCCAGGTGCCGTCGTCCATGTCGGAATAGACCGGCTCCATGGAGCGGTTGGTGTAGTAGAAGAGGTAGCGGCCGCAGCGGCTGAAGACCGGGCCGAAATCCTGGTAGAACCCGCTGGTGGCCTGGTGCTTGACGTTCGTTTTCAAGTCGTAGATGAAGATGGCATCATGGGCGTTTTCGAGGTACTCGGTGAAGGCCAGCCAGCGGGAGTCGGGCGACCAGGCCAGCCCGATGCCCTCGGCGACCGGATGGCTCAAGGCGGCCCGATTGTGGCCGGCCTTGAGCGTTTCGCCGGTCTCGACCTTCACGACCCAGACCGTGGAGGTCTCGTCGAGGAAAGCCAGGTTCTTGCTGTCGGGGGACCAAAACAGGGCGTACCCGTAGCCCTGGCTCCGGCGGGTGAGCGGCTTTTCCCCGCCCTTGGCCTCGAGGCTCCGCAAAATGACCTGGTACTCGCCGCTCCGGTCGCTCCAGTAGGCCAGGTACCGGCCGTCGGGCGACCAGGCGGGATGCCGGTCGAAGCTGCCGCTGGAGTTCGTCAGGTTGAGGCTGAAACCCTCCTTGACGGGGATGTCGAAGATCTCTCCCCGGGCTTCGGCGGCGACTCGCTTGGCTTGGGGCGACAGGGCCAGCCGGGAGGCCCGGGCCGAAACATCGACCCGGCGCGGGATCTCGTTGGCCAGGTCCGAGACCACCCTGACTTCGACGGTCTTGTATTTGTGGGTCTTGAGGTCCATCAGGTAGAGCTCGCCGCCGCACTCGAAGACGATATCCCTCGGGCCGGCAGCCATATAGGCGATATCGAAATCGGTCATCCGGGTGATTTGCTCGGTCGCTCCGGTCCGGGTGTCGCAGCGCCAGATGTTCAGCCGCATGTTCGCGTCGCGGTCGGAGAGGAAATAGACGGACGACCCGACCCAGGCCGGCTTGCCGTCGATGGCCAGGTTTCCGGTGATGTTCTTGGCCTTGTCGGTCTCCAGGTCGTAGACGACGACGTCGGAGCTGAGCCCGCCGCGGTAGCGCTTGAACGGGTAGTTCTCGGTGATCTTCGTGACGTAGGCGAGCTTTTTGCCGTCCTCGGAAAAACTGGCCAGCTCGCCGTAGGGAATCTTCAGCTTTTCGGGGAATCCCCCGTCCGCGGAGACCAGGTAGAAGTGGTTGATCCCGCGCACCCCGCTGGCCCGGGAAGAGGCGAACAGGAGCCTCTTGCCGTCGGGATGCCAATCGACCAGGCGGTCGGGGAACGATGGATACGTGACCCGCACCGGCACCCCGCCCTGGACCGGGACGACGTAGACGTCCGGGTTGCCGTTATAAGCGGCCGTGTAGGCGACCCGGCTTCCGTCGGGCGAAAAGCGCGGCCAGGATTCCTCCCCGGCCGAATGGGTCAAGGGGAGGGCCGTCCCGCCGTTCTTGTCGACGAGCCAGATGTCGCCCCCGTAGACGAAGCAAATCTGCTTGTCGGACACGTCGAGATAGCGCATCAGCTTGGCCGAGACCTGGGCCTGAAGGCTACCGGCCGAAAAGACGAGGGCAAGCAGTAGGGCGAGGCAGGCTTTTTTCTTCATCGCGATGGCTCCTTTGGCTCTCCGGGGCTCGGCCCGTCGAATGGGATTATGATTATCACCGGCGGCATTGAATTATACAACGAAACTCCCGCCGGTTTTGTTCCTCTTCGGAAGGAGAAAAAGAGCTCTGCGTTCGTCGAATAGCCGGAGCGGCCCTGAATCGCCTTTCCCGCCGCTTTCGGATACAATCCCCCCATGCCTTCCGACACTCAAGTCATCTTCAGCCTGAGCCGGGTGAGCCGGACCTTCCCCCCGAGCCGGCAGGTCCTCAAGGACATCTCCCTGGGCTTCTACTACGGGGCCAAGATCGGCGTCCTCGGGTTGAACGGGTCGGGCAAGTCGACCCTCCTCAGGATCATCGCCGGACTGGACAGAGACTTCGACGGCGAGCTGGCCATGAGCAAGGGCTACACAATCGGCTACCTCGAGCAGGAACCCCAGCTCGACCCGGACAAGACCGTCATCGAGATCGTCCGCGAGGGCGTCCAACCCATCGTCGACCTCCTGGCCCGTTACGACGCGGTCAACGAAAAATTCGCCCTCCCCGAGGCCGACCTGGAGGCCCTGGGGGCGGAGCAGGCCAAGCTCCTCGAGGAGATCGAGCGCCACGACGCCTGGAACCTGGACAACCACCTCGAGGTCGCCATGGAGGCCCTCCGCTGCCCGCCCCCCGAGATGCCCGCCCGCGTCCTCTCGGGCGGGGAGCGGCGCCGAGTCGCCTTGACCCGGCTTCTCCTCGGCGAACCCGACATCCTCCTCCTCGACGAGCCTACGAACCACCTCGACGCCGAGTCCGTGGCCTGGCTCGAGCGCCATCTCCAGGAATACAAGGGGACGGTCATCGCCGTCACCCACGACCGCTACTTCCTGGACAACGTGGCCGGCTGGATCCTCGAGCTCGACCGGGGCGAGGGCATCCCCTGGAAGGGCAACTACTCCTCCTGGCTCGAGCAGAAAAAGGCCCGCCTGGCCGTCGAGGAAAAGACCGAAAGCCGCCGCCAGCGGACCCTGGCCCGGGAGATCGAATGGATCCGGATGTCGCCCAAGGCCCGGCAGGCCAAGGGGAAGGCCCGGGTCAACGCCTACGAGGACCTCCTGGGCCTCGAGTTCGAGAAGTACCGCGACGACCAGGAGATTCCAATCCCTCCCGGCCCCCGCCTCGGCGACCTCGTCATCGAGCTCCAGAACGCGTCCAAGGGCTACGGCGACCGCCTCCTCATCGACGACCTGAGCCTGACCATTCCCCCCGGGTCGATCGTCGGCGTCATCGGCCCGAACGGGGCGGGCAAGACGACCCTCCTCAAGATGATCACCGGCCAGGTCGAGCCCGACGGCGGCCGACTCCGGCTGGGCGAGACGGTCAAGCTGGCCTACGCCGACCAGTCGCGGAAGCTCGCCCCGGAGAAAAGCGTCTTCGAGGAGATTTCCGGAGGGGCCGACACCATGACCGTCGGAGGACGGATGATGAACGCCCGGGCCTACTGCGCCTCCTTCGGCTTCGCCGGCCCGGACCAGCAGAAGAAGGTCGGCTCGCTCTCGGGCGGGGAGCGGAACCGCGTCCACCTGGCCAAGGCCGTGGCCGAAGGGGCCAACGTCCTTCTCCTCGACGAGCCGACGAACGACCTGGACGTCAACACCCTCCGGGCCCTCGAGGACGCCCTGACGGGTTTTGCCGGCTGCGTCGTCGTCGTCAGCCACGACCGCTGGTTCCTCGACCGGGTCGCGACCCACATCCTTGCCTTCGAGGAGGAAGGGAGCGTCCAGTGGGTCTTCGGCAACTTCACCGAGTACCACGAGAACCTGAGGAAGCGGCGGGGCGCCGCGGCCGACCAGCCCCGTCGGATGAAGCACCGGACCCTGAAACGCTGACCCTTTCCGCGCCACCGGCGCCCACCCTCGCCGCAGCATCTTCCTTCCCCGATTCGGCTGGGGTATCATGGCCGCCGTGCAACGGTCACCCATCGACGACGGAGGATTGCCCATGACCCGAACGACGAGCTCGGCGGCCTTGGCCGCCCTTCTTCTTCTTTCCTGGACCTTCGGCCTGGCCGGCCAGGCCGCCCCGCCAGCCGCGGCTCCAGAGTACGGCCCGGCCAAAGGGGCCCTGGTCATCGCCGGGGGCGCGCTCAAGAACCCGGCCATCTACCAGAAGTTCATCGACCTGGCCGGAGGGCCGTCGGCCAACTTCATCATTGTCCCGACGGCGGGCGGGAACAAGACCGAAAAGGGCGACATCCGGGTTTTCGAGGAAGAGGCCGTCATCGCCCCGTGGGTCGGGCGGGGGCTCAAGAACGTCAGGATGCTCCACACCCCCCACAAGCGGGTCGCCGACACCGAGGAATTCGTCCGAGAGCTGAGGCGGGCCGACGCCGTCTGGTTTGACGGCGGCCGGCAGTGGAACATCGTCGACTCGTACGCCGGGACGAGGACCTACGACGAATTCCACAAGGTCCTCGAGCGGGGCGGAGTCATCGGCGGCTCTTCGGCCGGGGCGACGATCCAGGGCGACTACCTCGTCCGCGGCGCGGTCTCCGGCTCGAACGTGATGATGGCCCCCGAGCCCGAGCACCAGAAGGCCTTCTGCTTCCTCCGGAAGACGGCCATCGACCAGCACCTCAACACCCGCAACCGCTGGGACGACCTAGTGCCCCTCATTCAAAAGATGCCCGAGCTCGTCGGGATCGGGTTGTCCGAGGACACGGCCATCATCGTCCAGGGTGACCGGTTCGAGGTCATGGGAAGATGGAAGGTCGCCGTCCACGACAACACGAGGCTCTACCAGCCCTGGGAGAAGCCGTACCTCATCCTCTCGGCCGGCGACGTCTACAACCTGAAGACCCGCCGGGTCGAAAGGCTCGGAACGGGCGCCGCCCCGCCGCGGACCGCCGGGCCGGAAAGCCTTCCCACCCTCCTCCCCCGGGCCGAGCAGGTCCGAGTCCGCGAAGGCTGGCTGACCAAGCGCCACGAGATGCTCCTCCCCCTCCTGCGCAAGCACGGCGTCGGGATGTGGGTCGTGGTCAACGAGGAGTTCCACGACGACCCCTTGACCGAGTTCGTCGCCCCGCCGCGCCCCTATTGCGGCAACCGGGACATTTTCATCTTCGTCGACGCCGGCCCGGAAGGCCTCAAGAAATTCGCCGTCACCGGCTACAGCGAGGAGACCGTCGAGCGGTTCTTCGAGGTCCCCGCCCCCGGCGGATCGGGCCAAGCCCTCCGCGCGTGGGTCGAGCGGTTCAAGCCGCAGACGATCGCCCTGGGGATCGGCGGACGCCGGGGGGTGACCCGCAGCCTGACCCATGACTCCTACAAATTCCTGGCCGCGGAGCTCGGGCCGGAGGCCGAGAAGCGGTTCGTCAGCGCCGCCGCCCTGATCGAGGACTATCTCGACACCCGGATCCCCGAAGAGTTCGAGCCTTACGCGGCCCTCATCGGGGCGACCGAAGCCCTGGCCCGGCGGGCCCTGTCGAACGAGGTCATCACCCCCGGCCGGACGACGGTGGGCGACGTCCGCCGCTGGCTCTTCAGCCAGTCCGGAGCGCACGACCTCGACCCCTGGTTCCAGCCCGACCTGCGCCTCCAGCGCCGGGGAGGGGCCGACGAGAAGACCGGCCGCGGGTTTCTCCAGGTGGCCAAGGAAGCGACGGTCATCGAGCGCGGCGACGTCATCCATCTCGATTTCGGGCTGACCTACATGGGCCTGAACTCGGACTGGCAGAAAATGGCCTATGTCCTCCGCGAGGGCGAAACCGACGCCCCCGCCGGGCTCAAGCAGGCCTTGACCAACACGAACGCCCTTCAGGACGCCCTGGCCCGCGCTTCCCGGCCGGACAGGTCCGTCGCCGAGGTGGCCGAGGAAACCATGGCCGAGATGAAAGCTAGGGGCATCACGGCCATGATCTATTCGCATCCCCTCGGCAACCAGGGCCACGCCTTGGGGGCCTCGATCAACGCCCGCCCGGCCCCGGCCGGGGCCCGTCCCGAGTCCAAGCCCGACCCCAACGCACCCCCGCCCAAGCGGCTGCGCCTGGGGTCCTACCTGGCCATGGAGCTCAACACCTCGACTCCGGTCGCGGAATGGGGCGGACAGTCGGTGACGATGATGGCCGAGGACCCCGTTCACCTGACGCCGGACGGTTGGAAGTTTTTCCGGCCGCGCCAGGAAGCCCTCTACCTCATCAAGTGAAAAACGCCCCTCGGGGACGGGCCTTCAGGCCCGCCTCCTCCCCCGGAGGGCCGAC
>Ga0233423_10002015_pt1 | contig 9985 bp, 9 predicted proteins | sample Watercolumn_Mata_FD_180713 | JGI IMG/M metagenome (GOLD analysis project Ga0233423, IMG submission 180713) | Freshwater microbial communities from Lake Matano, South Sulawesi, Indonesia - Watercolumn_Matano_2014_112_MG | ecosystem: Environmental > Aquatic > Freshwater > Lake | place: Indonesia... | reverse complement strand
CGAAGCTCATTTCCTTGCTTGAAAAGAAACAAGTTGAAATCAATCGAAAGGTATTAGCTGATTTAGCCGTGCATCATCAAGCTGCGTTTGCTGAAGTTGTAAAATTTGCTTCAGCGTAAATCTTCTTTTCGTTTTCCCGCACGGGGAATCTCGAGAAACTTCGTGCGGGTTTAATATAAACCGATCAGAAGATTTTTTTGTTTGCTGTCCTTCCTCCTCAATCTAGAAAGAATTAGTGTTATGCACGAAGCAGTAGAACAAACAAAACAAGCTTTTTTAGATGATCTTCAGAAAGTATCTGATCTTCAGACGCTCGATCAGTTGCGTATTAAATATCTTTCGCGTAGTGGAATAATCGCGCAATTGTTCGAACGGATGAAAACCGTCGTTCAGTCAGAAAAACCTATCGTTGGTAAAGCATTAAACGAATTTCGTCAGTTAGCGCAGTCGAAATTTGATGAAAAGAAATTATCACTCGAACAAGCTGCAAAACCTAAGGAATCAGCGATTGACTTAACGCTACCAGGCCGAACTAAATCCGTAGGAACAAAACACCCTATTACGCAGGTGATGGAAGAAATTCAACGAATTTTCATCGGTATGGGTTTCTCTGTGGCATATGGACCTGAGATTGAGAGCGATTATTATAATTTTGGCGCTTTGAACTTTGCACCCGATCATCCTGCGCGCGATATGCAGGATACAATTTTTATTGCCGATCAAATTCTTTTAAGAACTCATACTTCTCCTGTGCAAATTCGGGTAATGGAAAAACAGCAACCTCCCGTAAGGGTGATTATGCCGGGATGGGTATATCGGAATGAGGCTATTAGTGCACGAAGTCTTGCGGCCTTTCATCAAGTAGAAGGCTTATATGTAGATGTTGGTGTAACTTTCAGCGAACTGAAGGGAACACTGGTAGCATTCGCTAAACAATTTTATGGAAGCTCCATCAAATACAGATTCCGACCAAGCTTCTTTCCTTTTACTGAGCCGAGCGCTGAAATGGATATCACCTGCTATCTCTGTGGCGGAAAAGGATGCCGTATTTGTAAATATTCAGGTTGGCTAGAAGTCTGTGGTTCTGGTATGGTACACCCGCATGTTTTTCAAGCGGTTGGATATGATTCAGAGAAATATACAGGGTATGCTTTTGGGATGGGTATCGAACGTACTGCTCTTCTACGTTATGGTATTGATGATATCCGTATTTTGTATGAAAACGATGTACGATTTCTAAAACAGTTCTAGTGCGAACAACGTGAAGACGATAATAGGAAGTTGAATGAAAGTTTCCCAAAACTGGCTGAAGAAAATAATAAATTTCAGATTAACACCTGAACACTTTACAGAGAGACTTTCAATGCTTGGCCTTGAAGTAGAAAGTTACGAGGACCTTGCCAAGAAGTATGACCTATTCGTTATCGGTGAAGTTCTAGAACGAGCAAAGCATCCAAATGCAGATCGATTGACAGTATGTAAAGTTAACATTGGTAATTCAACACAGGAAATAGTATGTGGTGCACCAAATGTTGCGGCTGGGCAAAAAGTTATTGTTGCACTTGTTGGAGCGATCATTCCGCATAACCAACATGATCCTGAAGGTAAACCTTTTATATTAGAGCGTGCAAAAATTCGTGGTGTAGAATCGAATGGGATGATCTGTTCAGAGTTTGAACTTGGTCTTGGCAAGGATGCGGATGGAATACTAGTGCTCGAAAATAAAGCAAAAGTTGGAATACCATTAGCAAAGTATCTTGGACAAACTGATATTATTTATGAGATTGGAATAACGCCGAACCGGGCCGATTGCCTAAGCCATCTTGGAGTTGCACGTGAGATAGGAGTTTTAGTAAACAAGAAACTCAATCTTCCGAAAATCAATTTAAAAGAAAGTAAGACACCTGCTTCGAAGTGTGCGAAAATAGAAATTTTAGATAAGAAAAAATGTCCGCGGTATTCGGCTCGTGTCATTCTTAATATCAAGATCGAACCTTCACCAAAATGGTTGCAAGATCAATTAACTGCCGTCGGAATTCGCCCAATCAATAATATTGTGGATGTGACAAATTATGTTTTAATGGAATATGGGCATCCTTTGCATGCGTTTGATTACGATACACTCGCGGGACACAAAATTGTGGTTCGAACAGCTAAAGATGGTGAAAAATTTATCACTTTGGACGGGAAAGAACGGACGCTGAATTCAGACACCCTGATGATTTGTGATGCCGAAAAACCGATAGCAATTGCAGGTGTTATGGGTGGTGCAAACACCGAGATTAGCGATTCCACAAAAAACATTCTCATCGAAAGCGCTTATTTTGATCCAGGGAGTGTTCGACGTACTTCAAAATACCTTGGACTTTCAACCGAAGCATCTTATCGATTTGAGCGTGGTACCGATATCAATATCACGGTCACTGCTGCCAACCGTGCTGCACAATTGATTCAAGAAATCAGCGGTGGTGAATTGTTGAAAAGTGAACTTGATGTATATCCAACAAAACGTAAAAGAAATTTGGTTAAGGCCAGAATTTCAAGAATTAATTCTGTTGTTGGTATTTCATTGACCAAAAAACAAATCGTAACTTTATTGAAGAAGATTGATCTCGATGTTCGCTCGGGATCGAAAGATGAAATCATGATAGAAGTACCGAGCTTTCGGAATGATGTTCTTGAAGAAATTGATATTATCGAAGAAGTTGCCCGGCTATATGGATATAACAATATCGAAACGAAAACTCACGCGTCTATCGACTTTTCGACCATCACTCCAGCCGATATTTTCCGTGACGAAATTCGTGAATATCTCATTGGTTCTGGTTTCCATGAAATTCTATCAATTAATTTACAGGATGAAGAGACAACAGGATTAGCAGGTAAACCATTCATTAAGGTGCAGAATCCTGTCAGTGCAGAAATGGCAGCACTTCGGACAAGTTTAGCGCCTACTGCTTTGCGGATTGTTAAACACAATTGGAACCATGGGACAAAAGACCTTAGAATGTTTGAAATTGGCAATATTCATACACGAAATGAAGGTTTACCACCGACTGCTCTTGATGCATATCTCGAAGAAGAACGGCTTTTATTAGTTTTAAGTGGTAATAATGCACCTTTAAGTTACGGAAATATTCCACACCCCATAGATATGTTGGATGTCAAAGGTGAGGTTACAGCGCTTCTCTCCAAGTTCTGCCTTGACAACTATCGTTTTATTTATTATGATACGCACGAGGTATTAAGTGAACCGAGCGTAGGTATTGAGATTAATGGTACTTATGCCGGGTTCTTTGGAAAAGTTCGGAACCAAATTGCAGATAAGCTTGATATTAATGAAAGTGTATTTATCTGCGAGTTGAATATTCAGAAGATTCGTGAAGGCTGGGTGAGAGACCGAAAATTCTCATCATTGCCAAAGTATCCAAGTGTAACACGCGATCTTGCCTTCACGATAGATGCAAATCTTCCGCAAAAGGATGTGGAAGATGAGATTCGAGCCATTGGGCAGCCTTTATTGAAAAGCGTTATCCTTTTCGATATGTATAAAGGTCAGCAAACAGGTGTGGATAAAAAGAGTGTAGCCTATACTCTTCAATTCCAGTCTCCGGAACGAACGCTGATTGAAAGCGAAATAGACGACGTTATGAGAAATATTATAGAGGCTATAAAGCGAAAGTTCAATGGAGTGTTACGCAGTTAGTGCGCAGGTAGATTGCGCAGACTTCAAAACTCTGGATGAGGTGTTTTGTGCCTGAACCGCTGCTAGATGCTGAAGCGGCAGAAAAAAAAGATCTGAAACGTATCGAGGAATCGCTCCACATATTGTGGGAAAAAGCTCGAAACGTTTCTGACGCACTTCTTCGACTAAAAAGTGAAAATAAGGAACTTCAAAGTCGAGTTATGAGTTTAGAAGGGCAGGAGCGTCGTTGGAATGAAGAACTTCAACGGCGTGAACATGAGCTGGTAGAAGTACGAAAGCAGCTCTTACAAGCACAAACAAACGGAAGCAGTGTCTTTTCAAAGGAGGAGTTAGAAACACTCAAAGCTAAGCTTAAGGAATTGATAGGAAAAATCAATTCACGGTTATGAACCAGGCGAGCGATGATCAGTATCTGTGGAGAATTTGACAAACACAATTCAAGTAGTCCCGACTATGAACGGTAAAAGTATACGAGTTAAAATATTTGGAAATGAATATCCACTGAGGGGAGAAAATGAGGATCTCACAAAGCGAGTCGCATCATATGTGGATGGTATGCTGACGAAGATCCATGACAAGATCCCTGAACAACCACCCCTGACGGTTGCAGTGTTATCGGCATTAAATATTACTGAAGATCTTCTGCGTGAGAGAGAAAAACATATACTTGAAGTATCACATCTTGAAGCGGAAGTAGAGAAACTTTCCAACTATCTCGACAATTGTCTTTTAGCCGAGCCTACTGACGAGCAGATTCGATAGTCTCATCACTTGTTCTTTGCGACATTCGATGCGGATAGAATAGATACCGCACCATCAGCCGTAATCAATTCCATATTAAAGAACCTGACAATTCTGTTAATATGGGAGCTTGACTCATAAACGTGGAGCGCAAGCCACCTATCCTTTTAAAGGATAAGCCCTGCGATGACGTCCTCAACGAGGATCGAGCGGGTAGTGGAAGTGTGAAATGCTTAGGCAAGCACCCACTGTGTATAGAGAGAGGTTCTTTTCAATACACTTGATTGTGGCAGATGCGTGCGGTTTTTTGTTTTTCAAATGTTTTTTGAATCGAGGATAATATGGAACCCTATATATTAATAATAATTGGTGCCTTAATAGGCGGCGGCTCATTTTTTATGGGATGGCTTCTAAATGCCCGCAGCGGTCAGAATAAAATTATGGATGCACAGGAGCGTGCAAAGAAAATAATCGAAGAAGCAGAGAAGGATGCATCGACGACGAAGCGTGAAAAGTTACTCGAAGTCAAAGATGAGTGGTACAAAAAGAAAAAAGAATTTGAGTCCGAGGCCCAGTCAAAACGGTCTAAACTACAAGCGTACGAGAAACAGTTAAGTAACCGCGAAGAAAATTTAGAAAAAAAACTTGATGTTCTAACCAAGAAAGAATCCACGCTGCAAACGACGGGTCGAGAGGTTTCTGAACGGCAAAAACGTGTGATTGAACGTGAGAAAGAACTGGAAAGATTAGTTGAAGATGAAAATCTTCGCTTAGAAAAAATCTCGGGAGTTTCGCGCGAGGAAGCAAAAAAATATCTTTATCAGAACCTTATCGAAACAGTGAAAACCGAGGCCATACAGACACTGAAAGAAATGCGTGATACGGCGAAACTCGAGGCAAAGAAAGAAGCACAAAAAGCTATAGTACAAGCTATTCAGCGGTCGGCAGTCGACTTTACGCTCGAGACAACAGTTAGTGTTCTCAATGTCGGAAGTGATGAAATGAAGGGACGCATCATAGGACGTGAAGGGCGTAACATTCGTGCGTTCGAAGCTGCTACCGGAGTCGATGTAATCGTAGACGATACACCGGAAGCTGTTATTCTTTCTGGATTCGATCCGTTTCGGCGTGAAGTAGCGCGTATGTCTCTTGAACGTCTCATAGCAGATGGTCGCATCCATCCAGCACGTATAGAAGAAGTTGTCGAGAAAGTAAAGAAAGAACTTGAAGAAGAAATTGTTCACACTGGTGAAAATACACTTTTAGAAATTGGTTTACACGGGGCGCATCCCGAGATCATCAAACATATTGGACGGATGAAGTATCGTTCGAGTTATGGTCAGAATTTGTTGGAGCACAGTATTGAAGTTGCATATCTAACTGGTATCATGGCTTCCGAATTGCGAATTGATCCAGTGCTTGCTAAACGCGCTGGCTTGCTTCATGATATCGGAAAAACAATCGATAAGAGTGTTGAAGGTCCACATGCACTTTTGGGATTTGAGCTTTGTAAAAAATTTAACGAGCATGGAGTTGTTTGCAATGCAGTCGGTTCGCACCACGAAGATATTCCGATGGAACATCCAATTTCTGCTCTCGTACAGGCTGCGGACTCGATAAGTGGGGCAAGACCTGGTGCCCGTCGTGAGTCGGTTGAAGAATATATCAAGCGACTTGAGAAACTGGAAAATATTGCCAAGTCCTTCTCTGGTGTTCTGAATACATATGCGATACAGGCCGGGCGTGAAATTCGCGTGATAGTTAGCCACGAAAAACTTGATGATGCTGCCGCTGATCAACTTGCACATGACATTGCAAATAAAATTGAACAAGAAATGGAATATCCTGGTCAAATAAAAGTTGTGGTTGTCCGCGAGTTCAGATCGATTGCAGTGGCGAAGTAACGACTAGTTTGAATTTCTAAAAAAATGAGAATTCACTGTGCGATCGTCGTTAAAAAATATTTTTAAAGTTGGAGTTACTGGTGGTATAGGCAGCGGAAAATCAACAGTCTGCGATTTTTTTGAACGTTGGAATGCACCTGTTCTTCGTTCAGACGACATCGCTAAGCAAGTAAGCAATTCAGATCCACGGATCCGTTCAAAGCTCATCACCCTTCTTGGTTCAGATGCATATCTTCCAGATGGTTCGTTGAATCGATCATGGATTGCTTCAATGATTTTTCGAGACGGGAAACTAAGGCAAAAAGTTGAATCTATAGTCCATCCAATAGTAGAAGAGGAACGAAATCGCCGAATAGCTGAATTAGCCAATCAAGGTAATGTTCTAGTAATTATAGAATCTGCACTGATATACGAAGTTGGACTAGATAAACAATTAGATGCAGTACTTTTAATCGATGCGAAGGAAGAACTAAGAATAAAACGAACTTGTGCTAGAATTGGTCTTTCTGAAAAGGAAGTACACTCGCGGATGAAAGCCCAGTTTGATATAATGAAAAAGCTTAAAAGAGCCGATTATTCAATACAAAACAATGGTTCTTTGGAGGATCTTGAGTCCAAAGTACGATTTCTGTATACTATATTTCAAACAATATCTAGTGAGGGAAAGCGTGTCTGATTCATACTTAGAAAAGGAAGAGAAATATTTTTTTCATACATATCACCGCCTGCCGCTGGAAATTGAGCGCGGTGAAGGAGTGTTCCTTTATTCTAAAGATGGAAAACGGTATATCGATTTTTTCGGTGGCCTCGCAGTAAACGCACTTGGATATAGTCATCCTCGAGTTATCGCAGCAATAGAAAAGCAAATTCATCGGTACATTCATCTCTCAAATTATTACATTCAAGATGCGCAGGTGGAATTAGCCGAACGATTGATTCGTGCAAGTGGATTTAAACATCTTTTCTTTTCCAATAGTGGTACAGAAGCAGTCGAAGGCGCAATTAAAATAGCGCGCAAATGGGGACTACAATATGGCAAAACTCAATTATTGAATTTGACAAATTCATTCCACGGGCGAACGATGGGCGCTCTTTCGCTTACTGATCGCCCAAAATATAGAGAAGGATACGATCCATTTCTACCAAATATGAATTCCATCCGTTTTAATGATGTGGATGATTTACGCGTCAAAGTAAATGATCAGACGTTAGGAGTTCTTCTAGAGTTTATACAAGGTGAAGGTGGAATTAATGTTGTTAACAATATATTTACGCAAGAATTAAAAATACTACAAGAGAAGTTTGGTTTTCTGATTATTGCAGATGAAATTCAAGCCGGAGTCGGGCGGACAGGAAAATTCTTTAGCTTCCAGCATTATGATATTCAACCAGATATAGTGGTCATCGCAAAAGCTATTGGTGGAGGTTTACCATTAGGAGCTATAATAGGAAGTGAGAAAGTTGCAAAAATACTTACCTATGGTGCCCATGGGACAACGTTTGGAGGTAATCCGGTTGCCTGTGCAGCAGGTTGTGCTGTGATGGAAGAAATTGTTGATAATGGATTGATGATACAGGCTGGTGTTATTGGTGATTATTTACAAGCGAAATCTGTGGAGCTGAAAAAAGAATTTCCGTCAATCATCAAAGAAGTGCGCGGTCGAGGGTGTATGCTTGGCATCGATATTGACCGAGATGGTGAAGGTATTGTCAACGAACTCAGGAACAAGGGATTTCTGATCAATTGTACTAATACGACCGTCTTACGTTTCTTACCACCATATATTATCTCGCAGGAGCATTGCGATCAATTGATGAACGAATTGCAATCGGTGTTGAAAACATTAAAATGAAAAAATTCTTACCAATGATTCTATTTTAATCGATGGAGGAATAATATGGCACTCACAGAAGCTAGTAAAACTATTCTGACCAACACATTGAAAGAGTGGATGAAGTTCGCTGTGGAGCGAGAACGTCTTACAATAGCGACAAATGAGCTTGCAGGTGTAACGCGGAAAGTTGTCCAAGAATGCCTGGCTTTTCTTAAAGCACAAAATATCGATATTCAATGTGAATCCCCCGATGATTTGAAAATAATGAATGTCACTGTACACATTGATCCCGTTATTGAGGCTACATTTCCCACAGTAAAGGCAAGCGTCGTATTGAAATGCGGTGGTTCCACACGATCAATTCTTGTAAATCCAAACATGACTATCTCGGCGGGAGGAACGGTTATTACGTTTGATCAACTTAAGAAGGGAGTTCCTGACACGTTTACCATTAACGCGGCCGATTTTGTTCGAGATAGTTTTCTTTTTGTTGCACGTTCAGGTGGAAAAGAAGAATAGCGAATAGGATTAATTAGTGGAACTCGAGAAAAAAAATATTCATGCGCCTGAACTCTATGGTAACTATTGGTTGAATTCTGAACCATTATCCATCCAAGAACTAAAGGGCCAGGTAGTGTTAATCGACTTCTGGGATTATACATGTATTAATTGTATCCGAACCTTGAACTATATCCAGGAATGGTATCAGAAATACCAATCATTTGGATTAACAGTAATTGGAGTTCATACGCCGGAATTCGATTTTGCTCGTTCTCCAGAACTAGTCCAGAAGGCGATCGTCCGTTTTAAAGTAACATATCCAGTTATGCTTGATAATGATGCGATAATATGGAACACCTATTCCATTCGTCACTGGCCAACAAGGTGTCTTATCGATAGAGATGGTTATATTCGATTCATCCAACACGGAGAAGGTGGTTATTTAGAATTTGAGAGAGCAATTCAACAATTACTAATCGATGCTGGTTTTCATGGAGAACTCCCTCCTTTAACACCTCCACACAGAATTGAGGATCAGGCAGGAGTTGTATGTTTTCGCCCGACACGTGAATTGTACTTTGGTTATTTGCGTGGAGCCTTAGGAAATCCGGAAGGTTACAATCCAGAATCTACAATTGAATATTCGGATCCAGGGATTTATCTTCCTGAGCGATTCTATATGACAGGAAAATGGATGAACGATCGCCAGTATATGCGATTCAATGGTGATAATGGAGAGTCCGGTGCAATTCTTCTACCATATCAAGCGCTAGAAGTTCATGCAGTCATGCGATCGCGAGATGGCTCAATCTGTGAAGTAAATCTCTACCAAAATAGTCAGCCGATCTCGAGGCAAGCAAGAAATGAAGATATTGTACTTTTATCTAGTGGCACAACATCGGTTTTTGTCGATACACCACGTATGTATCAATTGGTGCGAAATCTTGAGTTTGGCAGTCATATCTTGAAATTAGTCACATCCAATCCTAACCTCGAAATCTATTCATTTACATTTACCACATCTGTTATTCCTGAGTTAATTTCTTCAAATTGAAATGAATTGCATGTATTATTTTCAGATAATTCAATCGAACGGGATTTCAAGTTTTAGTAATTGACAAGATATTCAGAATAATGGCGAATATTCGTTTATTTTATATCATCAGAATATTCTTATTTTAAAAAGTGAGTATAGTTTATAATCGTGGTATGAGATGTGTTTTTCTATTCTTTTAATCCCCCAAAGAATAGAATGGAGTATTACGTTTTGTATGTTTGTTAGAATAATGATTTCGAAG
>Ga0233423_10002014_pt1 | contig 9995 bp, 11 predicted proteins | sample Watercolumn_Mata_FD_180713 | JGI IMG/M metagenome (GOLD analysis project Ga0233423, IMG submission 180713) | Freshwater microbial communities from Lake Matano, South Sulawesi, Indonesia - Watercolumn_Matano_2014_112_MG | ecosystem: Environmental > Aquatic > Freshwater > Lake | place: Indonesia... | reverse complement strand
GCCTTCCTTCAGCACTGCAATCTCTCGAGGAGATCACAATGTTTAGTATGCAGGGTTTACTGCCAGGACTACTTGGGTATCTAATCCAATTTGCGCCCCTGGCCTTCATTCCTCACCGTCGGATCTGTTATTGTAACGTGCCTTCGCCATTGTTAGTCTATCTAGGATTAACATATTTTACCATTACCCCGGATATACTCGTTACATCTCCCAGTCCCTAGCCTTATAGTATTTCTTGCAGCTACAAAGTTGAGCTTTGCAATTTAACAAGAAACTTATAAAGCCAGCTACGAATGTTTTAGACCCAATAATTGCGAGTCCCACTTGGGCCGTCGGGATTACCGCGGCTGCTGGCACCGATCTTGCCCAGCCCTTATTCTCGTACCTTTTTAAAGTACGCAAAAGCTTTTCGTTTAAGAAAAGCACTCAAGATTCCTCTCTCACTCTTGCGAGCATTGGAGAATTTTCGCGCCTGCTGCACCCCGTAGGGCTAGAACTGGTGTCTCAGAGTTCTTCTGGGGGCATCGCCTCTCAGCGCCCCTACCCGTCATAGGCTTGGTGGTCTTTTACACTACCAACAACCTGATAGGCCGTAGCCCCATTCTTAAGCCGTAAGTTTAAATAATCGTTCATTCCAGAAGCGAGTATCTATTCAGTATTATCCTCAGTTTCCCGAGATTATTCTGAACTTAAGTGTAGGTTAGCTACGTATTACTCAGCAGTATGCCCTGTCTTGCGACAGTAACTTGCATGGCTTAGCCGAATCTTGATAGCAGCACTCTCCAGCAGGATAAACTGGAATTGCAATTTGCTTTTACTTTATCTTTATGTAAATTATATTCACATAGCCTCGATAAAGTGCTAAAAAGTCGCATTAAATATTAAATTGATATTGTCTTCTAAGATAATTTTAACAATCTCTTTTCATCAGAAATTTATCAACTTATGCTTTGGTCTAAAAGAAATTTTTGGAAAATTTACAAATGAGTGACCCATACAACATCATACCTTAACGTATGAACATGATCGAATTAAGGCACTCATATATTAACATTTTATGCAATACACGGTGGAAAACAAGTTTATAAACCTTTCGTCATAAGGTTTATAAGGGTTTTCTTTTTGTCGAGGACGTTTTCTGGATGATGTTGGTTTTTTAATTGGAGAGTGATAGTTTCACTTTAGATTTGTTCAGGAACACCTAAATGAGTGTTACTAACAATATCTCCTAATTCCTTATCTAATCTTCTTTCTTCTAATTTATCACATATCCAGTGATAACCACCAGAAGCTGCAGCAACTACGCCAGCAACACCGCCAATAAGAGCGATATAGCCAAGAACTTCTGCTGTCTGTGGATTATGTTTTAAAAAATGTTGATATGAACTAGCTAATTGATTTAGTGTGTTGTTAGGTTCTAAATTAGCTTTGTTTGTATACCATTGAAAAGCTGTAAAAGCAAGAAAGGGATAACTAACCAAATGCATTATTTTTCCAAGCTTTTTTCCAAATCGCGCAACATCACGTTCTGCAATAAGTTCTTGTGTACGATCATCTGATTTCATTTTTGCTATTTTATAAATGATGCCTACTTTTTAAATCTTTGTTTTGTAACTACTTAATAATGGTTTAATAATCTGAGATGTTAAATTTTTTGATTATGATCTTAATTGTTTTATCTTAAGCACATTATTTAAACTTGTCTTTATTAAAAAATCATGATAAATTTCAATCCAGTTCATGAGGTCCTTTCTGTTGGCCCTATTAGTGTCTATTCTTGGGGATTGATGTTTGTCCTTGGGTTTGTTATTGCTGGTTTCTTATTTTTAAGTGAAGCTAAGAAGAGAAAAATTAATATGGATTTTGCATTGAATATCCTGCTTATGATACTTTTAGGAGCGATTATCGGTGGGAGGTTATTCTATGTATTAGAAAATTTGGGATATTTTTTAAATCATCTGCTTGAAATATTTGCGTTTGGAAAGGGCGGTGAAACAAGTTATGGGGGCATGCTTTTAGGATTGTTATTTGTATGGTTGTATTGTAAATTTAGCAAGAACAAAAACAAGTTGAAATTTTCCCAGGTTCTTGACATAATCGCACCGTATGCTGTTCTTGGAGCTGGAATTGCTAGAATAGGTTGTTTCTTGAATTGGGATGATTTTGGAATAGCTTCTAATTTACCTTGGGCAATTAGAGTTTTTGGTGATATCTCCAGACATCCAACTCAGTTATATGAAACATTATATTGTTTTTTGATATTTGGCTTGTTATTATGGTTTAGGAAAATCAAGGAAACTGGAAAATTTACAAAGTTCAGAAAATTATTGAATAAAGACGGTGCTTTGTTCTTATTTTTCTTGATTTTCTATTCTTTTTTCAGATTTTTTAATGATTTCTTAAGAATTTATGATCATTACTTTTTAGGATTAGCTTTTAGCCAGTGGATTTTGATCATCCTTTTTATTCTTTCAGTAATTATCCTAGGAAAAAAGAAGTAGTCTTTTTGATACAACTATATAATAGTAACAAATAGAAAGGTTTAAAAGTCTCAAAATTTTTATCTTTTATGGTTGAAAATCAATTAACCCAATTAGAAAGAGCTCTACTTGGTACATATGCACATTATGGAAAGATCACTTCTATGTTAGCTCAGGCTAATCCTCTTGATGCTGGAATAGCATCAGAGTATGTTGAAGAGACTAAAAGAAGATTAGCTGAGATTAAAACTTTAGAAAGTGGATTAACAGGTGAAGGATTAAATCCAGTTCAAGCTCGCTTACAAAAACAAGTCACTTTACCTTATTGTAATGCTGTTTTGAGAACACTTTTAGCTCAAATAGATGGGGCTACTGAAGGATTTAAAGATTCTAGAAAAAGCTACCTGATTCAATTGGGAATGGATGGAATTCCTTTAGATGATACTAGAAATGCATTAGAGGTATATCAAATAGAAGTCCTTAGATTTTTTGATCTTCAAAAAATGTGCAAAGGATTGAAATTTCCAAGAGTCAATCCCAGAAACAAAGATCAATATCATCGTGCTTGTGAAGCAGCTTTATTTGATTCAGATGCACATGCTTCTGAATTACTTGGAAGAGAAATATTCACACCTGTAAATATAAATTTGCGTGAAGATATGCCGCATCAGTTTTTAGGAGAGATAAATATAGGGTTTGAAGACTCTTATCCTAATTTAGTCAGACTAATCTATCACGAGGGTTCTTTAGGACACAATACTCAGGACCGTTTGACTGACGATGATTCTGATTTAAGGATTCCTTTTAGGCACACTCAAGAAGGTCTTGCTATATTAGGGGAAAGACTTGGATTAGAGCACAAATATGGAAAAAACAACGGAAATAGTCCAATTATAGAATTATTGATGAGCAAAAGAAAAGTGCATGATGCATTTTATGCAGCTTTTGAAAGAATGGCATATTTTGAAAGATTGCCAGCTAGGGAAATTGCAATGATGCTTAGAAGCAGATTATATCCTCAGCAAGCTTTAGTTCAAGGATTAGGTAGGCTAGACCAGGCTAGAGATGTTGGGGTTAATTGCGGTGCAACTCCTTATTTTGTTGGAGCTCAGGCAATTCAAGCAATCTATTTAAGGGCATTAGAAAAGATAAATCAAACTTATACTGATGAAAATGATCGAGAAATGGCAAGAAGGGCCTTACTTAGAACCATGTATACTGGACATAGACCTGCTTTTTTAGTTGGAAGAGAAGTTGACCTTAGTCTTGAAAAGAAAGTCGATGCCGAAAGTCGTGTAAAAGATGTAAGCAGAGCTTCATTAGGATTCTAGATAATTTCTGCCCAGCCAATCAATCGCCAATGACCTTGATAATTTCTAGCAATACCTAATCTGTCTCCAGAGAAAGGAACTACAGGAATTTTTAATGTAAGTTCAGCAACATTTCCTTTAATAGAATTTACTAAACCGACCGTTGTTGTAGTATTGACTGAAAGCATCAAGAATTCGTTTGTTTTCAATGGTTCAATTTTTAGGGATTCCTTAGAGCCTACAATCTCCTTGAATAGGGTTGTTTTTATTTTTATTTTTGAGACTATTTCTGGAAGTGTTTTCTCTAAACCTGCAACACAACCAGCTAATCCATCTGACTTAGTTATGTTTGGATCGAGGTCTGTTTGTATTGCTAATGAGCCTGATGGAAGTGCTTCATCTAAATCATTGTTTCCAGCTTTTAATGCAAGAATTTTTGTTTTGACAGTCTTGTATATTTTTTGATCGTGCTTCTTAGTGCTAGTTCCGGGTTTTATTTCTATGATCTGGCCTTTTTTTAGCACTCCTTTTTTAAGAGTTCCTCCAAGAATTCCGCCTTTTAGATTTTCAATATTTGAACCAGGCCTGTTGACATCAAAAGTTCTGGCTATCAAGAACAAGGGTTTTGATTTTGTATCTCGTTCTGGAATAGGTATTTCATTTATATTTTCTAGCACTTTATCTAGATTGACATTTTGTTGAGCACAAATCGGAATAATTACAGAATTTTCAGCTGGAGTCCCTTTTATGAATTCTTTTATCTGTTTAAATTGCTCTAGAGCTTTTTTCTTGTCAATTAGATCAACTTTATTCTGAAGAATGATTATCTGTTTTACACCTTTGCATTCCAGAGCCAGAAGATGTTCTTTTGTTTGTGGCTGTGGAAATGGTTCATTTGCTGCTATAACTAATAAGGCAGCATCAATAACTGCTGCTCCGCCTAGCATAGTTGCCATAAGCATCTCATGGCCAGGAGCATCGATAAAACTTACATATTTCACTATCTCGAGTTCACCGCCGCATGAGCATTTTGCAGATTTTTCTATTGTAAACTCGTTGCATTTTTTGCATTTATAGATGTAGACATCAGCATAACCTAATTTTATTGTTATTCCTCTTTTCAATTCCTCTGAGTGCTTGTCAGCCCATACACCTGTTAATCTATAAAGAATTGTGGTTTTTCCATGATCTATGTGCCCGACTAGACCTATATTCAAAGACGGTTGTTTCATGTTCTGATTAATCACTTTTTCAGCCATGAAATCTAGAGAGAAAGGAGCTTTTTAAGGTTTTAGCTGTGTAATGACAACAGCAATGCTTGTTCAAATCTTAAATTTTCTTTTTGAATTGCAGCATCTCCTTCAATTCCTTCAGTTCTTTGCACATGCTGCAGCAGAATGTTTAATAATCCATCTAAATGATCTCCGTCAACTTCAAGCTTTCCAGTTCTATGAAATTCGCCAACAACATTGTGTTGGGTGCAGTATTTATGGCCTATTCCTTGAACGTTTGGAGGTGAATCTTGATATTGGTTTACTGCTTCAGAAATCACAGCAACCACTTCCTGCACGCTTATGCCAAGACGTTGTGCATAAATGTTTAGATTTAATTTTGCTTTTCCAATAGTTGTTCTTATTCTTGTTTCAGTAAAGCTGTTTACTGTTTGCAGGAATCCGTATACTTCTGATGGTTTCATTTTGATTTATTTGTTAAGTACTGCATAAACTATTATAATCTTCGGGAGTCTGAAATAAGAATTCTAAATAAGGCTTTTTAGATATAGCATTTTGTTGCATAGTTCTTGAATATAAGTCTTCTCCTAATTTTCTTAATTTGATTCTTGCTTCTTTTTCAGTGAGTTCTCCTTTGCAGAGTTTATCTTGAATAGGAACAAAATTTTTGGCTATGTATGTTAAGAGTTCTGTTCTGTTATTTGTAGATACGTGCAAAGCATAAATTAATTCTCCGAATAGCTCTCCAAATGGCCTTGGTGTTTCTCCTGTTCGTGGTACAATCTGAAGTGCATATTTTGGAACACATCCAGGTCCTGGTCTTTCATGATAACTTGTTGTTCCAGGATATTTGTAAATCCTTCTTATTTCAATTAAAACATCTGTTCTTTGTTTGGTTTTTGTCATATCTCAAGAAGCCCAAATTCCCTTTTAAAGCTTTCGTTTCTGTAGAGTAGTGACAAAATAGGAAGGTTTAAAAGGGCTGGAAATTTTGGTATATTGATAAAAATGTTATGTGATGAAGTTTATCAAGTATTATCTGGAATCAAACCAGAAGAAAGAGTCAGACTTCCAGATGATGTTGTAACTTTTTTAAGAGACAATGGTCTTTTAGAAGATTTATCAACATCTAGATACCAAGATAGGGTTTTTGAAGTTGGAAAAGTGCCTCAATTAGAAAAAGATGGAACTACTCTTGACGATTCTATTGAAAGAGACAAGGAAAGATTATCTAAATTAAGAGATAAGTATGGAAAGACTGAATTTTCTTTATGCAATTGGCCAGCTATTGAAAGATTTTTTACGACTCCTGGAAAAAAGGAAAAAGAATTGGAAGAAATTGCTAGATTAGAGTTAAGCATTCCTGCAGATGAAAGAAAAAGAGCAGGTTTAAAGACAAGGGTTTCAGATTTGAAAGCACAAGGTGAAGATCTTAAGAGTTATTCTGAAATTGCAGGTGGATATTGCAGGGTTAGCGAGCAAGGACAAAATAGAAGAGATCAGATTGAAGCAAGACAATCAAGATTACAGGGTGTTGATTTTGCTGAATTTGGCCAAGAAATTTCAACTGTAGAAGATGCAATTCAAAAAAGATTTGATAGATTTTTAGAAACTCACAATCTTTTGATACAACTTGGTTTTAAGAAAGGAGATAGGGACGTTGTCAGATTTGCTTCTGCATTAAGTATGCAGGAAGGGGAAGTAAAAGACATTGTCGATAGGGCAAGCGTAGTTAATAATTATCTTTACAATCATAAATGGACTGATTATGATAGATTGGCGATAGTTTCAGCTGTTTCATCTCAACCAGGAGATATTCAAGATTTAACAAAGCAACTTGAACAAGTTTATCTGGCAATGAGAAGCGATAATCACTCTCAGAGCTATGGCACTTGGTTAGAAGCTGCTGAGATAATGAGAATCAAGGGAGCAGATGAAAAAGAAAAATACAAGAGATTCTGCGAAGTCAAGGCTGCACTAGATAAGAGACAATGGCAAGGTAGATCTCATGAAACGTGTTATATAACTGCGATTTTAGCTCAACAAGATGGTGACCCTGAGACTATTGCAGAACAATTCAGAAATCTAGAATTGAAACTTGTTGAATCAGGAAGAAATGATTGCATTGAATCGGGAATTGCTTCCTTAATATTAATAACTGGTCAAGGAACTCTCGAAGAAAGAGCAAAAAGATTCAACGATACATTTTTAGCGATGCAAAAATATGGCTGGCAAAAATCTGCATCTAACTATGGTACTGCTGCAATACTCTCTTTAATGCCAGGAACAAGTGCAGAAAATCCTCAATTACTCAAGCAAACAATGAATTTTTTAGTGAAAAAAGGATGGATTCATTGGAATTGGGATGATTATGTTGATTTTTCACTTCCTTTGATTGGTTCAGGATATGTGGATGCGGGTCTACACCCTGAAGAGAGTCAATCTTCATATTGGCAATATAGACGTTCACATAGTTCAAGATTAAATTCTGGAGGGTTCAACGGAATTTTTGGATTAGGAGCTTTTGGAATCTTTTGATAAAAATGCCACAAGAAGTTTATTTTTGTAAAAACTCTCCTCTTGATGTTGCAAAACTTTTAGAATCACAGATGTTCCGCAAGAAAACCGATGAGAGAGTTCCAGAGAATTGTGTTGGCGCTCCAGATGGTTCTGTTGTTGTTTCTTTAAGTTATTCTAGAGGTATACCTCGAGTGGTTGCTCCTAGAAATGAACTAATCTCTCGGGTTTCAACAATGGCTGCTGAAGACTTAAGAGTTATTGGTGAGGATGTAAGAGGAACATATGCGAATGGTTCAAGAGTTCATTTTCATCAATTTGGGGATAGTTTCTCTATTTTTGCTGTTGCTGTGATAAATTCAATTGTTCATTGTTTAGATGATCCAGTTAAACAAGACCTGTCTCAACTTTTGGATTGATTTTAAAATTATAATAAAGATTTAAAAACCTAAAAAAATAAAATTTAAAAGGAAAAATGATAAAGACAGAATATAATGTCAGAGTACCGGTAAAAGATGAGAGCATTGTTGCTGAAGTTTTAGGGAGTGCTGGATTTCATGCTATACATGCAAGTCCTTTGATAGATGAAAGCACAAGATTTGGTCACAGAGATGCTCCGGGAATGGTAGCTTATTGTCATCGAGATGGGCATATCCAGGTTTCACATCACGGTTGTTCAGCATCTAGAAGAGTTCTTGATAGTCTTTATGCTTTAGTTGCTTAATGTTATAGAATTATTGAGATTCAACTGGTTTTTCTTCAGCTTTTTCTTCTTTTCCGAGTATTTTTGCAATTGAATTTGAACCAGCTTTTGTAACTTTTAGATTCACCTGCATTATATCCCCTGTAATTAAGTTAGCATGAACTGTTTTTTTCATTCTAAGACCTCGAGGATCAGAGTATGCTCTCATCTTTTTTCCCTCTTTTCTTGGTTTTTTCTTCAACCCTTTTCCATGTTCAAGCAAGACTTTTTTTAAGCCTGTTCCTGAAATGTTCTTTATTAAGGGATGTCCAGAAATGCTTGAAGCACCTGTTATCTCAAATTCATAATCATTAAAAGGAAATTCCTTTATTGATTCTCCTTTGACTTTTGAGCCTAGCTTTTTTCCGATAAATGGCTCTAAACTTGCTTCTAGATGAAATGTTTTCTTTTCTGAAGGGGAACCAATATCTATTTTAATTGTCATGAAGAATAAATAAAAACTAGATTTAAAAAGCTATCTATAACCTTGCATTGTTGCGTCTGCGGGTGCTGGATTGATTAAAAAAATTAAGTCTTGCTCATTTTGATTAAACTTAACCACTTATTTGTGCTTAAACACAATTCAGGAATAGCTTCTTCAGACGGAGTTTTTCCTTCTATTCCTTGATGCTTTCTGATAAAGTTGTAGTAGATTTCCATTCCCTTCATGATTGCTCTTGCACTTTCTAAACTTCCATGAAAGCCACGCATTATTTTTGTCCTGTCTCTTATTGTATTATGTAGTCTTTCTATTTTGTGGTTAAACCCCCTTTCAGATGCTATTACTACATTATGAATAATCGGGCTTTTGTGGTTCCAGTGAGTTTTAAGTCCAAAACTTTTCTTTAAAACTCTTTCATAACCTTGTAAGCCATCTGTTGTAACTACTTTAATCTGCTCTCTTGTTGCTAACTTTCCTTTTTTTAAGACTTTAGTAAGATTTTCTATAGTCCTGCTTTTCATATAATCAGAAGCAACCACAAAACGAGTTTCAGTATCCATAACATCTACAAACCAATTCTGTTCTCCTAATCTGTGATATTCCATTTCATCAGACATTAATTCTTTTCCAGACTTAATTTGAATATAATCTGTTAATACACCTATCATGTTTGCATATTTTACAATCCAGCGATAGATAGTAGAATAATGAGAATTTTTAGGAGCAAACATCTGTAAATGCTCTTGTATTTTTCTTAATGACATTCCAGCATAATACATATTCATGCAGGAGGTTATTTTATTCTCGTGATTTTTCATTTTCCAAAAACCATCATCTATTGAAAATCTATGAAAACAATCCTTACACTTATATCTTTGAACTTTGCTTCTATTTTTTGTTTCTCTAACTCCGTCTTTCTTAATATTTTTTCCGTCGCATTTTTTACAAGTAATTTCTTTTTCCATTCTATATACCTATGATAATATACTATAGGTATATAGTATATATCTATTTAAATCTTTCGGTTATGCTATATTACTATAGTAAAGTATTTAAAGTAATAATCTGGTTGTATTATTATGAGCAAGAAAGAAATCAAGGTTTATGAGTGCAAATGCGAGAGATGTGGGCACGAATGGATAACAAGAAGCGAAGAAACTCCTGTTGTCTGTCCTAAATGTAAAAGCCCCTATTGGGATAAACAATTAAATAGAAAGTAATCGTTTATAAATCGGGAATAGATGGAGATAATATGGCCAAAAAGGAAGCAAA
>Ga0233423_10002013_pt1 | contig 10002 bp, 7 predicted proteins | sample Watercolumn_Mata_FD_180713 | JGI IMG/M metagenome (GOLD analysis project Ga0233423, IMG submission 180713) | Freshwater microbial communities from Lake Matano, South Sulawesi, Indonesia - Watercolumn_Matano_2014_112_MG | ecosystem: Environmental > Aquatic > Freshwater > Lake | place: Indonesia... | reverse complement strand
GGGATTTCTTCGACAAGCTGCTCAGCGAAACCCGCGTCATTGGAACCCCCGGGCTGGGATTCGGCCCCAGCGGCGAAGGATTCATCAGGCTCTCTGCCTTCGGCCACCGGGAGGATATCCAGAAAGCGGCCCTGAGCATTGAAAAAAATCTGAAGCTGTAGCCCGGAGGACAAGCGAATGACCGTCTCACTGAAAGGCCCAGTCACGCCGCAGTTGATCGCCGAAACGGCAAAAAAATTCGGGACCCCGGTTTACCTCTACGACGAAAAGGAAATCATCTCCAAATGCGGGCAGATGCTTTCCATGCCCAACGCCTTCGGCCTCCAGGTGCGGTATGCCATGAAGGCGAACAGCAACCGAACCCTTTTGAGGGTCATCACGGAACAGGGGCTGGACCTCGACCTCTCATCGCTCAACGAAGGCCGCAGGGCTTTGCGAGCCGGCATCCCCTGCTCGCGCATGATGCTGACCAGCCAGGAGGTGCCTTCCGGAAAGGACCGGAAAGACCTCGAGGCCATGATACGGGACGGCCTGACTTACACGGTCTGCTCCATCCGGCAGCTGGAGATGATCGCGGATTTCGCTTCCCGCAATCATGTGCCCCTTTCCATACGCGTCAATCCGGGTGTCGGGGCGGGCGAGTCGGTAACCCGAAACACGGGCGACAAATACTCCAGCTTCGGCATACACCTGGCCAACCTCCAGAAGGCCATCGATCTGGCGAAATCCAAGGGCCTGGTTTTCAGGCAGGTGCACGTGCATATCGGATCAGGCGGCGATCCCAGGATGTGGCGGGAGAACATCGACCGTGAACTCGACATCCTGGAAAGGTTTTTCCCTGATGCGGAAACGATCAATTTCGGAGGCGGATTCAAGGAAGGCCGCATGCCTGATGAAACGGCGGCGAACATACAGGAACTGGGCCAGTATGCCCGGAAAAAACTCGAATCCTTCCACCTGAAGACGGGCCGAAAACTGAAAATGGCAATCGAACCCGGCACCTTCATCATCGCCAATGCAGGCTACATCATCGCCAGCGTGATCGACGAGAAATGGTCCGGTCCAGGCGGGTTCGAATTCATCGTCCTGGATGCAGGCATGGAATCAAACACCCGTCCCCTGCTCTACGGATCCCGGCATCCTTTCTATGTCATTTCAAGGGAAGGCGGCATGCTTTCCTCGGAATTCGACCTGAACGCCATGGATGTCGAACTGGACTTCCGGGTGGTGGTGGGCCGTTGCTGCGAAAGCGGGGATTCACAGAGCCTGGATTACCAGGGACATATCATCCCACGGAAAATGGCAGACCCGTCGGTCGGCGATTACGTGTCCATCGGAGGGGCCGGCGCGTATTGCTCGGCCATGTCCCTTTCCAATTACAATTCCTTCCTTCAGGCTCCGGAAGTGCTGCTCGGGAAGGACGGATCCCTGAAGCTGATCCGATCCGCCCAGACCCTGGACCAGCTGCTTCAAAACGAGACCGATGATGTGAAATAGGAGGATTTCCGGAGGTTTCTTTCGCCCTTTGAGGCCCTGCAGAGGAACGGCAGGCCGCGCCCCTATGCCGTGCGCGGCGTGAAATCCGGATATTCGCGGCGCAGCATGGCAAGGGCGTTCGCAGCGAGTTTCTCGTTTTTCAGATGGTCTTTTAAAATACGGTGCGCCTGGTATATCGAACGGGCGCGCATGATGCCGCGCGGATGCCATTTCACGTACGCAGCGAAGATCTTCACGGATTCCTGGTAGTAGCCGCCCCTCTTCAGAATGACTCCGAGCCGGTACAATCCGGAATCCGCGATGAGCGGCAGCAGGTCTTCCATCTTTTCGAGTTTCACCCGCCTGTAAATATCGGTCATTCGCTTTTCGTCCTCCAGCTCCAGGAGAATGTCCATGACCTGGTTGAGCATCGCGGCTGCATCGCGTTCATGTCCGTTGCGCCTGGCCAGCACGGCAAGCCGCATGCGGGCTTCATAATGATAAGGCTCGGAGGATGCCAGCCCGTTCAGCTTTTCGATGGAGCTGTTGTCCATCGGCCAGTCCGCCGGGATCGGCGTCAGATTCTCCAGAATGACATCCTTGACGATCCTCCCTTCCTGCTCACCGCTTGTCCGGTCCCCCGAACGCCTCGGGATGAGATAGTACTTGTAAACCGCCCCCACCAAGCCGCCGAACAGAAATCCCCCGATATGCGCCCAGTGTGCGACTCCGGTCTGTACACCCGAATTCGCGGAGAACAGCTCCTTGAAAAACCAGAACGGCAGAACCACTCCGCCGGAAACCCTGAAAACGCCGAAACGCGGGCGCAAGAAAATCCAATAGAAATAGGCAAATTTGATTTTCGTGTGGAAATGCTGGAAGAGAAACGCACCCATGACTCCCGCAACCGCCCCGGATGCGCCGATGCACGGCAGCATGCTGTCCGGTTCACAGGCTGCATGGAACAAGCCGGCTGCGCATCCGGACAACAGGTAAAATCCGAGGAACTTGTACTTGCCCCAATCATCCTCCAGATTGCAGCCCACAATCCACAGGAACAGCATGTTTCCGAACAGATGCCAGAAACCGCCGTGGAGAAACATGGCGACGATCAGTTTCAGAAAATCCAGCCGGGCGGGAATGAAACCCCACCGCTTGTAAAACTGTTGATCCTGGAGACGTGTAAACTCCTGATAAAGGGAAAGCCATTCCTGGAATTCCTCGCTCTGTTCGGGGATGTAATGGGAATCGAGAAACTTCTGGTGAAGACCCGAGTAATCTCCTTCAACGACCAGATCGGATGCTTCATTGAGCAGCCAATCCGGATCGGACTGTTCGATCTCAACCATCCTCTGATGACTGTCATTTAATGCCTCAATTTCTGAATTTACAATATTTTGTGTAAATATCCATATAAAAAAATTCAATGCGATCAAACCGATCGTGACATCCGGGGGTCTTCGGGTATCTTTTTCCGTACGCATAGGAAGAAAAAGGATCATTTTCATCCCTCTTTTTCGGATCGAGACAGGGAATGCAACTCCGGCAAGCCCTGCTTCGCCCGGGTAATCGCTCAAGAGTCCATTCGTTCCTGGGATTCCTGGCCTTGAGTCAATCCCCGGGGACTTCCGAGTGCTGCCCGGAATGCAATATGAAATGAATGCAGCGCATCAATATCTGCGGCAGGAGAACGTTCAAAAAATATGCCAGAATGGCTTGCGGGGACCTAACGATGTCTCTTGAGAATCCTCCCGCTAACCGGGGCCAGGCGGAAGGTCAAACGGTTTTGATCTGAAAGGATTCTTTCTCCTGAAATCAGATCCTCCCATTCCCCGGAATGAATCTCACCGGCAGCCCGCTGCCGGGCGCTCCGGTCTTTCGAAATCAAGGCATCGGGTTTCGCCCGCTCATCCTGAGGCAGGCTGCGGGGATTGCGCCCGTTTGCGGATTCCGGGATCCCGATGTCCAGCGTGATCTCCCTTGCGGTCTCCTCGTTGTGCACAGCCACCAGGAATTCTTCCTCATCCAGGGTGCGACGGAAAACCAGGGTCCCGTCCTGTGCATGGACCGTGCTGAAGGAACCGGTCCTCAGTGCAGCATGGCTGCGCCGGATGTTCATCAGTTTCCTGTAATGATCATGGATGAGCCTGCGGTTCCCATCCGACTCCCAGTGCCAGGGGAATGTCCGCCGGTTGTCCGGGTCCCTGCCCCCTTCCAGGCCGACTTCATCCCCGTAATACACCTGAGGAATACCCACATAGGTCATCTGGAAAAGTCCTGCTAGCATCAGGCGGCGCGCATCGCCGCCTGCCAGCGTGATGAACCGCTCGGTATCGTGGCTGTCCATCAGGTTCATCATCACCTGGGTAGCCTGGAGCGGATACTGCTGCCTGCCTGGGGCCAGCATCCTGTCAAACCGCCGTGCATCCACGGAACGAAGGGCGAAAAACTGGAGGACCGGATCCCGGAAAAATTTATAGTTCATGGTGGAATGGAAGCAATCGGGCCCCAGCCACGGCATGGCGTTGCCCCAGATTTCTCCGATGAGAAAAGCATCCGGTTTCAGGGAATCCACGACAGCCCGGAACTCCTTCCAGACCCAGAGCGGGACCTCATTCGGCACATCGAGCCGGAATCCGTCGATCCCGAGTGTGCCGATCCAGTAGCGGGCGACGTCGAGAATGTGGTTGACCACATCCCGGTTCGGAACCGCTTCCCGGATATCCGTGATGCCGTTCTCCTGATCATTCGGTCTTGAAAGGTCATAGTTCAGATTCGGATGGATGGGATAGCCCCACCAGCAATCATAGTAATCACAGGGCGTGGGACATCCGCCTTCCGGAAGCGGCCAGCGGCGCCATTCGTACCAATTCCAGAAGGGAGATGCCTCGCCCTTCTCCTTCGTGTCCCGGAAGGCGTAATGCCAGTCGCCGGTGTGGTTGAACGCCATGTCCACGATGACACGGATGCCGAGGCGGTGGGCTTTCCTGGTGAATTCCTGGAAGGTTTTTTCATCCGCGAAATGCGGATCCACGCGGCGGTAGTCCACCGGATCGTACTTGTGATTGGAACGCGCCTCGTTGAGCGGGTTGAAATAGAGAATGGTCACGCCCAGATCGTGCAGGTAGTCCAGCTTGCTTGAGACGCCTGCGATGTCTCCCCCATAGAACGAATAATAATCCGGCTTGCCGTCGTTCCGGAAAGGGCTGGACGTCAGGCCCGAACAGTCGTTCCAGTCCCGGACGAGATGGAAATATTCCAGCCTGCCGCTCCCTTCAGGAGGCGGTGAGTTGACTCCTTCGTAATAGGGTTCGGAAAAGTCCTGGTCGTTGGACGGATCCCCGTTATAAAAGCGGTCCGGAAAAATCTGGTAAAAGATGCCGTCCTTGGCCCAGCCTGGTGTCAGGAAAAGCGGGAGAGATTGCGGATCATAGAGATATGCACCGGATTCATCGGGGAATTCTGCCACAAAGCCGGCCGGGCAGGCCAGTACCCTGCTCATTCCATCCTTCAGCTCGAACAGGAACCGCAACGGTTTGTCCGTTTGCGCCATGATCCGGCATCTGTAATAATCAAAGGTCTCGTCGCTGCCGTCCTTGAACATGGGGATGGCGCGCCAGGCCCGTCCTTCCCTCACCTGCAGAACCATGCCTTCCACATCATTGCAGAATGCCTGGAACCGGAATTCCAGGCCTGTCTGATCCGGATTGACCATATTGTAATCCGGTTTCAGCGGAGTGTCGAACTGGCTGATTCGGCCGTCCCCCGCGTGAAAAACCGCGGTGTCGAATTGTTCGTCCACGGTCAGGACCGCATTCCGGCCGCCCCTCCCGTCCGGCTCGTATTCCTTGGCTTCCGGGTCCGTGAGCCATTGGCCGTCCACCACGAATTTGTACAGATACCGGCCAGTCGGCAGCAGGAGGCTTGTTTCAAAGAGTCCGTCTCCGTCGCGGTCCTGCATTTCGTTTCTTCCACCGTTCCAGTCGTTGAACGTTCCGGCTAAAAACACCTGCCGGACTCCCCCGATCACAGCCTGGAAACGGAATGGGACATTCTTCAAGAGGGAATCCGCCTGATCCGGGGACAACAGCGCAGGCATTCCCATGCTCCAGATGGGGAACAAGAAAAGGGCCGCCATGCGTATAAGAGAAGCATGCCGGTATGGAAGAAACGGGATGGCCATGACTATCCTCCTCCAGTGAGACCGACGAGGGGTGCTGCGTCTGCAACTTGAGCGGACGGGGCCTGAACTCCCCGACGTGCGCACCGAGAATTCCCGGGCGCCGCAGCGCCCCGGAATCTGGATGAGATTGAAAACTGCATATTTTTTTGTTTACAATCAACCATTTTTTTGTTATTATGCTGAGGATGGATCCATCCGAACGTAAAGGAGAAACACATGCCTCTCTTTTTGATACTGCTGGTCATCGGAGCGGTTCTTCTGGTCACGGTGTACAACACGATCATCCGGAAGAGGAATCTGGTCAAGGAAGCGTGGAGCGGGATTGACGTTCAATTGAAACGCCGGTACGATCTTCTCCCAAATCTCGTGCAGACCGTCAAGGGTTATGCCAAGCATGAGAAGGACCTCTTCGAGCGTGTCACCAAGGCAAGGGCTGCTGCCATCGACGCCAAGGATGTGCGCGGGCAGGCGGATGCCGAAAATTCCCTGACCAGCGCCATCAAATCCCTGTTTGCAGTGGCGGAAAACTACCCGGACCTCAAGGCCAGCCAAAATTTCATAGATCTGCAGAAAAACCTTGCGCAGATCGAGGAGGAGATACAGATGGCCCGACGGTACTACAACGGCACGGCCCGCGAATTCAACACAGCCATACAGACCTTCCCCGGCCTCGTTTACGCCTATTTCTTCAACTTCAAGGAAGTGGAATACTTTGAAATCGAAACGGCCGCTGAAAAGAAGACGCCGGATGTCCAGTTCTAGGCCGACTGCCTATCGAGCCTCGACGGGGGATTCCATGAAACGGTTTTTTTGCCAGGTGCTATTCTTGCCGGCTCTGCTTGCATGGAGCCCCGCACGAGCCGATGTGCTGCTGGGCGTCAGGGGCTGCAACAACAACTGGTATTCGGACTGGATTCTGGCTCCGGCCCCTGAAATCGCCTTTTCCTCGCGTTTTCTGTCTCTCAGCCTGGATGCCACCTATGCGCTTTTCTCGCCATCCGATTCCAGGATTCACTACACCATCCGCACACGGAATTCGATTGTGCCGGCGCTGCGGATCCCGGTCGGACCGTTCTTCTTCTCCGCCGGCTACGGACTGGCGCTGCGTTTCCAGCGGGACGAATATGTTTCCCCGTCCGGCAGGTTTTCATTCGAATCCGCGACTTCCGTGCACGGGGCTTTCAGGGCCGGCATCGGCTCGGTCCTGTCCCTCTCCGGCTCCCTGTCCCTGGTTCTCAAGGGTGAATATGACAGGATAGACAGGAACGACCGGGGCTTCGCCTTCGGGGCAGGCATACTCATAAGGCGGAAGGCCCCCCCGGTTGTGATTGTCCCGGAACCGGAAAAGGAGATTCAGAAGCCTGAAAAACCGCCTCCTTCCGAGCCGGTCCAGGTCCGGATACAGGTCCGTTCCGTTACCTTCCCGGAAACCTCCGATGAAATCGTCAACGAACTCAACAGGGCCCTTGGGGTTGCCCTGATCAAGGCCGGCATTCAAATCATCAGCTGGGAAAAAATGAAGGCAGCGGCCGGCCTGCCGGCGGTGGAGCCCGGAGGGGACATGGATGACGAATTTACCGAAACGTCGGATTGGGATATCGTGTCGAAGGCCATTGAAACGCTGGCATGCGACGGTTTCATGAGGACAAAGGTCCGATATATCTGCCAATCCTACGGCGGCGACATTCTGATCAATTCGGCCCAAATCGTGCTGATCGATGCCAAGACCGGTTCCGTCATCTGGGCCAGCGAATATCAGGAACAGGAATCCAGTTTCAGCCGCTGCAAACAGAGGCTTTCCGATGAGCTGGTGCAAGCCCTGGTAAAATAGGACAGGCCATTCCGGGTCTGTAAAAAACCGGATCCGCTCCGGAGAAAAGCAAAAAAAATCCCGGGAAATCCCGGGATTTTTCATTTGAAGAAACCCTGACAGGGACATCAGAAGCCGCATCGGGCACAGTCGCAGCGCATAAACGGGCAGCAGGAAAATGCCGCTATACCCGCTGCGTGTAAAAGCGGCCGGAAGGCCGCCCGTCAGGCTAGATTTTTAACGACCAGATCCCCCACCTCCGCCGTGGAGTACCCCATTCTTCCAGCGGCCAGGCTTTTCAGCTTCTTCCCGGTCACAAAAATGACGGACGCCTCGATCGCCCGCGCCGCCTTTTCCTCGCCGAGATGCTCCAGCATCATCATGCCGCTGCAGATGGCAGCCAGGGGGTTGATCACGTTCTGCCCCGTGTACTTGGGTGCGGACCCGCCGATGGGCTCGAACATGCTGATGCCGGCCGGATTGATGTTGCCGCCTGCCGCGATACCCATCCCGCCCTGTGTGATGGCGCCCAGGTCCGTGATGATGTCTCCGAACATGTTGCCGGTCACGATCACATCGAACCATTCCGGGTTTTTGACCATCCACATGCAGGTGGCGTCCACGTGGTAGTATTCCCTCTTGATATCCGGGTAATCCCGGTCTCCGATTTCGTGAAAGGCCCTCTCCCACAGGTCGTAGACATAGGTCAATACATTCGTTTTTCCGCATAGGGCCAGGGTTTTCTTGCGGTTTCTTTTCCTGGTGAATTCAAAGGCATAGCGAAGGCAGCGCTCCACCTGGCTGCGCGTGTAGACCATATTCTGCACCGCCACCTCGTCCGCAGTCCCTTTCATCGAGATGCCGCCGATGCCCGTGTAGCAGTCGCCGGAATTTTCGCGGACCACTACATAGTCGATGTCCTCGGGCCCCTTGTTTTTCAGCGGTGTCTCGACTCCGGGATAGAGCTTGACCGGCCGCAGGTTGATGTACTGGTCCAGTTCGAAACGCAGCCGCAGGAGAATGCCCTTCTCGAGTATGCCCGGTTTCACATCCGGATGCCCGATGGCGCCGAGAAAGATGGCGTCGTACTTTTTCAGTTCGGCAACGGCCGAGTCCGGCAGCACCTCGCCTGTCTTCAGAAACCGGTCTCCTCCGAAATCATAGGAGGTGCATTCGGTCTTGAAGCCGTATTTTTCGCCTGCTGCCCGAAGGACCTTCACCCCTTCCCGGACGACCTCGGGACCTGTCCCGTCTCCCGGGATCAATGCAATCTGATAGATCTTTCCGCTCACGAATATTCCCCTTCTTGTTGTTTATCCCCTGTTTACTTGAAAAGCTTGTTCCGCCGCGCATACGCGAAAAGCCCGCCCGCCTCTACGATGCCCGCCACATCCCCGAGCGGTTCGAGGCTGTACCTTTTTCCCGTGGACAGGTTGTCCAGAAACCCCGCTCCGGGCTCGATGCGCAGGTTTTCGCCTGTCCGTATCTCCAGCACCAAATCATCCCTGCTTTCCAGGGGGATAAAATAGGCGCCGTCCACGGTGTTCCGGTAGAATATCCGTGCATAGGAACCTGCGACAACAGCCAGGACCCCTGCCATCTGCAGGGCGACCGGCGCATGTTCGCGGGACGATCCGCATCCGAAATTCCTGCCTGCGATGATGATCCGGTAATCGGACTGCCATTTGCCCTCCCTGACGAAGGGCTGCCCCCCTCCCGGCAGTCCGGCCCCGGATTCGGGAACACCGGAAAGGGCGAGACGGCCGTACTCCCGCCGCTCGCTTTCGTCGTCCAGGCTGTACACAAGATGATGCGCAGGGATGATCTGGTCCGTGTCCACATCATGAGCCAGCACGTACGCCTTGCCTTCTATCAGAGCCATCATGCCCCCTCAAAATCTAAAAAAAATAATCCCGTCTGATTGATGAAAGCCGACAGGGACGGTTCGCGAACCGTCCCTGCGGAACATCCCTCTGACCTTCGAACCGGTGGATTGCTTCAAGCCTCCATCATGTCTCTCGGGTCCGTGATCCTTCCGGTTAAAGCAGAGGCGGCTGCGGTCAGCGGGGAAGCCAGATAGGTCTGCGATCCCTTGGATCCCATCCTGCCGGGGAAATTCCGGTTCGTGGTCGAAATGCACACTTAGTCGTGGTTCAACCTGCCGAATGTATCCCCCGGTCCGCCGAGACAGGCCGCACAGGAAGCAGGCCCAATCGCTGCTCCGGCCTTTTTGAAAATCTCGGCCAAGGTTTGGCCTTCGATCCGCTCCGTGTCCAGGGCTTCCGCCACGCGCATGGTGGCAGGCACGATGACCGTCTTGATCCGGACCTGTTTATCGCGCAGGATGGATGCCGCAGCCCTGAAATCCGTCACCTTGCCTCCTGTGCAGGAGCCGATATAGCATTGATCGAGCCGCACGTCCTTCAGTTCCCGCGCCGGCTTGACCCGGGCCGGAGAGAAGGGCTGCGCGACCAGCGGTTCAAGGGAGCCGGCCTTGTAGGTTCGAATCGCTGAATATCCGGCCCCCGCATCG
>Ga0233423_10002011_pt1 | contig 10004 bp, 12 predicted proteins | sample Watercolumn_Mata_FD_180713 | JGI IMG/M metagenome (GOLD analysis project Ga0233423, IMG submission 180713) | Freshwater microbial communities from Lake Matano, South Sulawesi, Indonesia - Watercolumn_Matano_2014_112_MG | ecosystem: Environmental > Aquatic > Freshwater > Lake | place: Indonesia... | reverse complement strand
TTTTGTGGTAGTTATTTTGGTTATGGCTTTCATGAGGATGGATTAAAGTCAGCTTGGGATTTGGCTCAGATTTTTAAGAGCAGACAATTATGATTGATGGCGCATACATTTATGATTGCCGCATTACTCATCATCGTTTGGTTCCCAGACGACACAGCTTTTCGCTGAGACATTTTATGTTTTTGCTACCGCTAATGCGATTGGATGGCTTAGCCTCTGCGTGCAAATTACTTAGCATAAATGCATTCAATATTTATTCTTTCCATCACATGGATTATCTTTCCTGTCCAGATTTGCGCGGCCTTTCTCTGATTGAAAGAGTGCAAAAGATAGTCAGAGACGCCGGCATCACTGCACAGCTCGGCTCTGTGTCCCTTTTGACCAATGTAAGAGTCCTCAATTATATTTTTAATCCGATCAGCTTTTATTATTGTTACGATGTCAAAGATCAGCTTGCGTGCTGTATTTGTGAGGTGTCCAATACCTTTAGGGAAAAAAAGATCTACGTAATCAATGCCAATGCAGAGGGCCGTCTGCTTGATCAGCAAAAGAAATTGTTTTATGTCTCTCCCTTTGCTCGACCGGATGATGATTTTAAATTTGATATAGGTGTGCCTGGACTTGGATTTAGGACTGACATAACGACAGTGTCGCCTCGAGGCAATGTACTTGAGGCTCGTATGGTCGGTCAACAAAAACCATTGAGTGATGGGCAGCTGATTGGCGCGTTTTTTGTGCGGCCATTTGCTACAGCTCAAGTGATATGGGGGATTCATTTTCAAGCCTTGCTCTTGTGGCTAAAAGGCGTGCCATATCGCCGTAAGCAGCAGGACGCTGACCTGCAAACAGGCTATTGGAAAGCGCCTGGCAACAAAAATGAAGCAGACAGTGTTATCGGCAAGTAGGGATAGATAGAAATGAGCATGCAGTTGGATGAGCGCAAGATAAACACCGGTAATTCCTCATGGATGCGCAGATTTGCAAAAGCAACCATAATCTCCTTATTGCAAAAAATGAATAAGGGCAAATTGGAGATACAAATGCCCGATGGGCAATGCCAGACTTTTGGTGCAAATATTGATACTGTCAGTCCAGTAGCCAAAATCGTGGTCCACTCGGACGAGTTTTTTGAGCGCTGTTTACTTTTTGGTGACCTCGGGCTGGCCGAGGCATATCTCGACGGATTGTGCGATTTGCAATCTATCAGATCCGTCATAAGCTGGTTTCTGTTAAATCAGGATTCGGTTTTGCTTAACGAGTCCAAGACCGCCAATGCCATGTTTAATCTTTTAGGGGTGATCAATAAGATAGGTCACGCGTTCAGGGAAAACTCGATTACCAAAAGTAAAACAAATATTGCTGAGCATTATGATCTAGGCAATGATTTTTTCAAGTTATTTTTGGATGAGTCTATGGCATATTCGAGCGGTTTGTATACCCGGGATTACACGCTACATGATGCTCAATTGGCCAAGTTTGAGAAGATTGCAAAGGAGCTCCGCATTGCTCCTGGAGATCGGGTTTTAGACCTGGGCTGCGGTTGGGGTGGTTTGACTTGTTATCTAGCACAACATTTTGATTGCTCTCTGACGGCTTTGACTATATCTCAAGAACAATATGATTACACAAGTAAATTGATTGCCGACTTGGATCTTAAACACAAAGTCGATTTGCGACTCGAAGATTACCGGCTGCACAGCGGGCTGTACGACAAGATAGTATCGATTGAAATGATCGAGGCAGTAGGCGAAAAATATATGGACCAATTTATACAAAAAGTAGACTCTTTGCTTGTCCGTGATGGTTTGTTGCTGATGCAAATGATCACCAGCGCTGATTCCAGGTACGAGGTACTCCGTTCAAACGTCGATTTTATCCAAAAGCATATTTTCCCGGGCTCGATTTTGCCTTCGCTTTATAGGGTAAACACCGCTATGGTCAAATGCGGTGAGCTCTTTCTGGTCGACCTGGCCGACCTGAGCAATTCTTATGTCAGGACCTTACGTGCTTGGCAAGACAATTTTGTGAGCCATCGCGCGCAACTGCGTGCCATGGGATTTGACGATAGATTTATTCGCAAGTGGCTTTATTATTTTGAATACTGCCAGGCGGCCTTTGCTATGCGCAACGTTTCTGTTGTACAGGCATTGTATTCGCGGCCAAATAATCCCACGCTATCACATGAATGGAATAATTTATGAGTATCATTCTTTTTCTTTTAGTAGCTGGGCTAATTGCTATTAGTCTTTACATGATTGGATTCTGGGTGCTTGCATTAAAACTGCGCAACGCCGGAGTAGTCGATGTGGGCTGGGCACTGGGTTTTATTTATTTATCGATTGTATATAGTGTTTTGGCTCAGATCTGCTTGCCTGGGAGCATGCTCTTATCGGTTATGTATTGGATTTCTAGCGGCAGATTGTTTTTGCATTTATTAAAGCGGTTTTTGCGATCGTATCCTCAAGAAGACCCCAGATACACTCGCCTTAGAGCCGACATGGGCGCAAATGCCGATTTAAAAATGCTATTAGTGTTTTTGTTTCAAGGTGTTGTGTTGTTGATCATGACTGTGCCGATGATCATAGCAGTCGCCACTTTGCGCTCGGATTTTGGCATCTGGATGATCGCCGGCTTTTGCTTGTGGCTAGTGGCCTTGATTGGTGAGACTTTGGCCGACCAACAGCTAACTGCTTTTGCAAACGATCCTGCCAACAAGGGCAAGACATGCCAAGTCGGTCTATGGCATTATTCCAGGCATCCAAATTATTTCTTTGAATGGCTGACCTCAGTTGCCTTTGCCTTATACGTTATAGACGCGCCTTATGGCATCTGGGCTTTGATCTGCCCGACCTTGATTTTGTATCTGCTTTTTTATGCGACTGGCATTAAGCCATCTGAAGCTCACTCTCTGCAAACCAGGAGTGATTATGCAGAGTATATGAGGACTACCAGTGTTTTTATACCGCTTCCCAGGAGAAAGGTCTGATGTCATCGACATTAAATCAACAAAGATATAATGTAGATCAAAAATCCGATATGTTGATTTATGATCTCATAGCTACGGGGCTTGTGCCACAATTCCTCATTAGACGAGGTATAAGGCAGATGCTCAAGGCCAAATTGCAAGGCTTTAGATTGGATAATCCAGAGCAGATCGTGCAAGAGACTAGATACTTTGCCGAGCAGCTGCACTCATATCCCATCGCAATTGAGACTGATCGAGCTAATACTCAGCATTATGAGGTGCCAGTCGCATTTTTTAGCAATATTCTTGGCCCAGCTATGAAGTATAGCTGCTGTCTCTTTGAAGAAGGGGACGATCTTGCTGCGGCAGAAGAGCGGATGCTTGCTTTGAGTTGTAAGCGTGCAGAGATCGTCGATGGGCACAGTATCTTGGATCTGGGATGCGGCTGGGGGGCGATGACGCTTTTTTGTGCGCAAAAATTTCCACAGTCTCAAGTGACGGCAGTCTCTAATTCGCGTTTTCAGAGGCAATATATCGAGAGCAAAGCTGATCAGCTAGGCCTGACAAATGTGCGAGTGATCACATGTGATATCAATGCTCTTTCATTTCCCAACGATACTTTCGATCGCATTATTTCTATTGAGATGTTTGAGCATGTCAAAAATTATGCTGTGCTTTTAAAAAATATCTCTAGTTGGCTAAAGGCTCAAGGTAAATTATTTGTCCACATCTTTACCCATGCCCATTATCAATATCACTTTGGGCAAGACAGTAATGATTGGCTCGCAAAGTACTTTTTTAGTGGAGGCACCATGCCTTCCCACCAACTACTTGGTTGTTTTGACAAAGATATGAAGATCGTGAAGGATTGGAAAATCTCTGGTGTGCACTATCAAAAGACTGCCGAAAGCTGGCTACAAAATATGAACCTTCACAGACAGGCATTGATGCCAATTCTTGCTAGCACATACGGCGATCAGCAAGTGCAAAGATGGTGGATGTATTGGCGGCTGTTCTTTTTGGCTTGCTCAGAGTTATGGGGGTATGAGCATGGGCGAGAATGGGGGGTCTCTCATTATTTATTCGAGAGAAGGTCGGATATCCCCCATTCGGGGTAGTTCCTTCGGGGCATGCCTTTTTGGAGTTGGTCATCGATAATGGGTACATGCGTACCGACCATCAAAAATTTTTGTTAGCAGCACCATGGCACAAGCTTTCTCTTGACGAAAAGTCGTTTTCGATTATTTTGGCGAGTGCGGCTGCCAGGGATATTTTTATAGAGTTACGTCGCAAGGCATCGCCCTGTTATGAGATGGAGTTGGATTTTTACTCTGCTGTCGTATTAAGATGCGCGCCTGGCACTAACGATGGCAAGCTCGATAAGGGTGATTTTGATTGGTGGCGTAGCATTAAAGGCACACTTGCTTATAAACAAGATGAGAGAGTCTTGGCCTTTGAGAGATCTGTCTCCGAGATCCTCGAACTAGCGGCTAAGTAGTTTTAAAGATCATGTATGACTATTGGGATTTTGCAGGTAAACCAGGACCTCGACTAGTCTTTCGACAGGCATATCTTTGTCTAAGATGTAGTCCATGCCTGCGTTTTTGCAAACCGATCTCACATTTTGTATCGGCTTGCACGAGTAGCCAATAATAGGAATCCTCGTAAGGGTGATTTTTTCTCTTCGGCGTATTTCTCTAGCGCAATCTACTCCGGTCATATTTGGCATAGAGTAATCTATTATTACTGCGGCATAAGCATTTTTTTCTAACATGTCCAGAGCTAGATGTCCGTTATGGGCAACCTCAGAGGCTATGCCTATCGAGCTCAATGCAGCGACGGTACTTTGGCTGCAATTTTCGGTGTCGTCCACGACTAATACGGGGAGTTCGTTTGCCAAGTTGTCCATTTAAAGATGCCTATTGCAACGAGTTTGCCTTGCCTAGAACCACGAACGGTCATCTATCCCGATTGTACAGGATAATGCACATGGGGTACACAAATAGTTTTATATTATCCCTTTTAAAGGAGGGCGTTATTCTTCTAAATTATTTGTTGGCGATCTTAGCTATCGCTGCAGCCTGTCAGATGGCCACTGGTACAGCGATTTTGCTTGCCTCGGGACAAATATTCAATTAAATGCATTAATATCGAATAGTAAAAAATTGAGTATCAGATCTTTAGTAAGGTGCGACTAGGTGATTGTCTGCTGTAGCGTTTTTATCGCATTTTTAAAGGCCTTTACTCGCTCGTCGTATCGATATGTGTTGTTGTTTCTAATTGTGTTCCACCAAATGAGAGACTTCTGATCCTGCGAGGTCTCTTTGGATCTGTGATGCGGATGCATCGGTGTTACTACATCGGTAAAATAATCCATTTCTCTTGTCGATGGGATCTGCTTATGAGTCAACTCGTAGGCAATTCGACAAGCGAGTGAGATTGCATGAGATTTGTCCTCGGCTGAGAGCTCAAGCCAAGGCGATAGTAACAAACGTTCGTCGTATTTTAAACTCGTGTCCATTTTAATATTTGACCCGGAAGGAAAAACACCAAAACAATTAGTCTGATGCTTGTATAAACAGCATCGCATGACATCGTGGACATTGGCGAAACCAGCCCCACAGGCTTGGGTTGGTTTCTCAATATTTGACAGATGGCTGGCAAGCCTGCACTATCACAGCGTGGGAGATATTTTCATAGAAGATTTAACTTGATCTTATAAAAATACACTTTAATAACAACCAATAACACATTCCTAATATGAAACACATATGAAACACGTAGACCGATTGATTAGTTTGCCCGTGATGGGGCAATTAAACGTCTATTTAAATAAAGAGCAAATTGGTAATAACGAAGTTTATATATAAACAACATACCCTTTTTCGTATCCTTTGTGGAGGTCTACAATATTCAGTTTTCAAGCAGACCCCAGAGTTATTTTTTCGCCCCTAGTTGTATTGCATAGGCAGAGACGATTGCCTTCAACAGGCCGGGGTAGCGAGCTTCTACTTCCTCATATCGTGACGTATTGCGCATCTCAACACCGTGCCTCTCGCCTCTTATCAAGCCAGCTTCGCGCAATATGCGCATGTGCTGTGAAAGAGTCGATTTTGGGAGCGGTTGATCCAGGACGCAGGACAGAGTAGTACAACTGCTGGGGTTGTCCTGGTGAAAAATCTGAATAAACAGTGCGACGCGATGCTTATCGGAAAGCGCATGGAGTATGGCTTCGATGGGGACGTCTTCGATTGCTGGATGGACAAGTGGCTTGGTCATGAGTGTGGCCGGGTAGAAGATGGTTTTATCTTAATAGTTCATAATTTCGGAACTAATGCACTACAATGAAAATTGTCAGTTTATTACATTGTAGGGTAAAGGAGATCAACGTAATGGGAAAACTGGACGGAAAGGTCGCGGTCATAACCGGCGCAACCAGTGGTATGGCACTGGCCACAGCTAAGCTTTTTGTTAAAGAAGGCGCTTACGTCTTTATCACGGGTCGCAGACAGGAAGTGCTCGATGCTGCTGTAAAAGAGATTGGGGCCAATGTGACAGGCGTAAAGGGTGATGCATCCAGCCTAGACGATCTAGATCACTTATATGAGACGGTACGCAAATCCGGCAAACGGATCGACATACTTTTTGCGAGCGCCGGCACCGGTCAGTTTGCGTCAATAATGGATGTGACTCCAGAGCAATTTGACGCCACTTTTAACCTCAATGCACGTGGTACGCTCTTTACTGTGCAAAAGGCGTTGCCGCTCTTTAATGACGGGGGTTCCATAATCCTTAATGGCACAATTGCCGCGAGCCAGGGACATCCGGCATTTGGGGTGTATGGTGGCAGCAAGGCGGCTTTGCGCATCTTTGCCCAAACTTGGGTCAATGAGCTTAAAGATCGCAAGATCAGAGTCAATGTCTTGAGTCCCGGAATGACCGACACTCCTGCGATTGCCACTGTCTTAACACCAGAAATGAAGGCGCAATTTGAGCAAAAGATCCCGCGTGGCGAAATTGGTAAATCAGAGGAGATCGCTACTACAGCGCTCTTTTTGGCCTCGAGTGACTCGAGTTTTGTCAATGGTGTTGAGCTCTATGTTGACGGTGGCACAATGGCGGCTCGGTATTAACACAAGTAGTATCAATTTTTGAGCCATGTGAGGATTTCTTCCAGCGTTGTCGCGTCACAGTCAGTGTGGCCCATGTCAGGCACGTCCCACAATCGACATTTAAAGCCTTGAGCTTGTAAGCCTCCGTAATAAATGTCCAGTATGTTGCCACGTCTAAAGTCACGACTCCCAGTTACCACTGCAAATTTGACCCGGGTCCTTATAGCACTCAGATCTAAACCTCGAGGCTCTACTGAGGCTCCATAGTACTTACCTGCGGTATCCATATCGGTCGTACGGTAATGTGCTGACACGCGTTCGTAAAACTCGCACCCGCAGTCTTGTATGGTGCCGCTAAATAGGTCGGGCTGATTAAAGGCTGCATAACACGCTGCTCTTGCACCACCACTGATACCACTTACATAGAGCCGCCGACGGTCCAACTGATACTTGCTCAGCATTTGGCATGCTGCCTGTATCGCCAATCCGCTGCGTCTTTTAAAATCATTACCATTGCCTGCCTGTTGCGGCGCTACAAAAATGTATTTGTGCTTTGTGAGTACTTGCTCCCAACCAGGGGGCAAAGCTCCAATATTTTCTGTAGAGCTGATGTATGCGATTAAGCCATACTGTGAAGCTGTGCCTGCATTAAAACCGAGAGGTTTCCAAAGATAAAATGCTTCTTTTTCTTGATCTAATTCGTATTCTACATTGGGAGAACGGCGCAGTTTGAATACTTCGATTTTTAGTGGTGAAAATTTTTCGAAATTTGGTAGACGTATGATCGGTTTGCTATAGTCGCTCGCATAGCAAATTGCATTATTTGAAAAGAGCACCATAGTCAACAAGAATGCCATAGTCAATGGCAATTTTGTCTTCATTCGTCACCGCCTTGTCTCTCATCGCTAGCCATTAGTTCTTCCCGCAATTCCGACCATTTCAGCAAGGCGTCCATAGCCGGGCAGAGAGCCTGTCCCCAATCTGTCATGCAGTATTCGACTTTTGGTGGCACTTGTGGATGCACGATCCTTTTTACAAGTCCATCGATTTCGAGTTGACGGAGTTGCTGGATGAGCATTTTTTGTGAGATGCCTGGTATTGCTCGTTCTAGTTCTGAAAAACGCTTTATTTGTCCGCCAAATAGATTGAATAAAATTACGAGCTTCCATCTTCCTTCTACTAATTTAAATGCTCTCTCAGCATCAGTAGCGGCCGTAATTGCGGTGTATTGTTTGCGCTGCATACTTTTTTGTAAGTACCCTACTTTTTTGTGTGTTCTTGAATAAAGGTGACTATGTCGATAACGTTAAAACACAAACTGGTTAAAGTCAAAGTCACTATTGGAGATTGCACCATGAGTTTTAATCTCGACCTGGCAAATAAACGCGCACTCGTGACTGGCGGTAGCAAAGGCATCGGTGCCGCTATCGTGCAAGTACTCATAGAGCAGGGAGTAAAAGTAATTACAGCTTCTCGTTCAATGCCCGAAGGTTTGCCCCAGGGAGTGATACACGTGTCATGCGATTTATCGACTGCACAAGGTTGCGCCACAATTGTGGAAGCTGTGCACGATCAATTAGGTGGGGTTGATATCATCATAAATTCGCTAGGCGGCTCTGCTGCACCTGGGGGCGGGTTTGCTGCACTACAAGACGATATCTGGTTCCAAGAAATCAATTTGAATCTAATGTCTGCTGTTCGTGTTGATCGCGCTTTAATCCCAGCGATGATCAAAAACGGATCAGGTGTGGTTATACATATAACCTCTATCCAAAATAGACTGCCCTTACCCGAGTCCACGACAGCCTATGCCTCGGCAAAGGCGGCGATGTCCACTTATAGAAAGAGCCTGTCCAAAGAGGTCTCTCCCAAAGGTATCAGAGTCGTCAGGGTGTCCCCAGGTTGGGTAATGACCGAAGCATCGGAGAGATTTGCTGAGCGTCTAGCCGAGCAGGCCAATACAGATTACGAAGGTGGCAAGGCAATAGTCATGAATGCTCTCGGTGGTATCCCACTTGGGCGACCTGCCGAACCTAGAGAAGTGGCCGATCTTGTTGCCTTTCTCGTCTCGCCGCTTGCCGGCAGCATCACTGGCGTCGAGTACATAATCGATGGCGGTACGATCCCGACTGCCTAGCTCTTAGCTAAGCACCTCGATCAATCGCTCGATAAACTGCAGCTGATCCGGATGGATTTTTTCTATAGCTTTTTTAAGTGGGACAAACTCGCAGCGATCGATCTCCCATGATGCTGGATGAGGCTCAGCGTTTTTAGGTGCCTTGCCATAAAAGCAATGCACGCGCTTTTTGCTCTTGGTGTAGTCTACATGCCCCAGCTCTTTTAGTCTGGCAGGGGCTGCAACCCCTGTCTCTTCTAAAGTTTCGCGGCGGGCGGCCAGCTCAAGCGTCTCGCCATCCTCCGGCAAACCCTTTGGAATGCTCCATTTGGCCTTTTTGTTGTAGTTGCCGGACGCATGCACCAGCAAGATCTCGATCTTGTCGTTCTTAGTGCGGTAGAGCAGGGTGCCAGCGGTTTCTCTCATAAGCTAGTTATACAACTAAAGATCCAGCTTTGCAGATTTATATTTGCAAAGCTGGTATATGCAATTTATATCGCCTATCTACTATGGACACGATGGAGCTTTTATAGCATTATGAGCTCGGAATGAGTTATTTAGTAGCAATTTATGAGCTTGTTTGCAAAAAAAAGGACGACCAGATTTAGTGCCTGCTTGACACAGTGTATTTTGCTATTTCTGACGAGTCTTATCTTGCAATGTACTTTAATGCTGGAGGCCTCCTGACAGTCCAAGTACGAAAATGCGGCAATGCAATATTTGCGTCAGAGGCAATTTGATCTAGCCGCAAAATGCTGTGCAAAAGCGCTCGTACACGATCCAAAATCCCCGATCGCAATGCAAGTAAGGG
>Ga0233423_10002009_pt1 | contig 10006 bp, 9 predicted proteins | sample Watercolumn_Mata_FD_180713 | JGI IMG/M metagenome (GOLD analysis project Ga0233423, IMG submission 180713) | Freshwater microbial communities from Lake Matano, South Sulawesi, Indonesia - Watercolumn_Matano_2014_112_MG | ecosystem: Environmental > Aquatic > Freshwater > Lake | place: Indonesia... | reverse complement strand
CTACGCGTAATAGATCAATTCTTCCCTTTCAAGCCGCCTGTGCAGCTTGTCCACGGCCTTGTAAACGTCCTCTTCCTTCTTGGCACCGGTGCAGACCAATTTTCCACTGGCGAAAAGCAGAATGACCACCTTGGGGTCGTCCATGCGGAAAATCAGGCCAGGGAACTGCTCGGGTTCATACATCGTTTTGCCAAGAGTGAAGGCCGACTTCTCGAGGTCAATCATTCCGCCGAGGTTCGCCGACGCGACGATGTTCTGGATTTTGAGCTCGGGCTTGCTGATTATCACGATTCCGCTCTTCTTGAGCTCCTTGATGACCTTCATGACTGCCCCGCGGGCTTCCTTCTCGGACTTCGCCCCGGTGCAGACCATCTTCCCCGAGTTGAAAATGAGGGTGGCAGTCTTCGGCCTTTTGAGCCTGAAGACCAGCCCCGGGAACTGCTCGGGACGGTATTCGACGCCTGGGTAACTTTTAACGACTGCTTTTAGGTCAATCTTCTGGTTCAGGGTCGCGGAGGCAACCACGTTTTCGATTTTAACTTTCGCTTGAACTTGCGGCATTCAGTCACCTTCAAACATAAAAAGCCAAAGTTTTGTATAGGTCTTTATAAAGGAATTTATTAAGCACCATTTATACTTAATGGTCCACTAGACCTTCTGTTCCGCATTTTCCTGCTTTTCGGGTTCATGCGGTTTCCTCGATTCTTCTTTAGAACCCGTCAGCTCAAGGTATACGAGCGCCACGAGCAGAATTATGATGAGAAGCTGCCTTAGGGTGATGGCGAACGTGCCGAGGTTTATGACGGTCTCGTCGAACGCCCTCAGAAAGTACCCCAAGTACGGAACCCTAAAAATCACTTTGCCCACTATGTAGCTTTCGGGGTGTCCCGCGACGCTGTAGTTTCCCCCAGCTGGGAAGCCGTACCATCGCCAGTCGTCCACTGTGGGGTTGTTGTCCCCCTTCGTCACGATGTACCATACGCCGTCAACCTCGTACTTGTCGACGGCTCTGTGAACAATGGGGATGCCGTTGTAGTCTCGGGGGTCATGGTAAATGATGATGTCGCCATCTCCCAGATGGGCGTAAACGGTTTCGCCCGTCACTCCGCCCTGAATAATAAGCAGGTCGCCGATATTCAACGTCGGCTCCATACTCCCCGAAATCGGCGTGTGAAGCGGTCGGTCGGTCTTCAGAATCAGGGTCAAGGCTCCTTGGATAACAAAATTGGCTATCAGGATGATGAGAAGAAGAATCAGCGTAGCGAATATTCCGTTCTTTCTGAGGTTCTTAATTTTCTGCAGCAGCGTCTCTTTTTTTGCATCATCCTTCTGCAACTAATGGGCTCCTGATTGTTCGCTTGGTTTATTATGGGAGGCTATGCAAAAGACGTGCGCCGTTCCTTAAACGTCTTATGTAGAAAAATTTTTGCACTTTTAGGTTGCTTCTTTTGAAATCGGCTCCAATGACTCGATATTTGGCTTCGTCGCTTTCCTGGCGTGAGTTATGTAGCCCGTGTGCGCGGTCATCAGCGTTTCGGGTCTCGTCTTCCCCCTTTCGGTCTGCATCCCCCTGAGCAGGCACTCGACGGTTTCGACGTCCACGAACCCCGCTTCCTCCAGCGCCTCAACCGTTTTCACAACTTGGTCGATTGTCGGACTGAACGAGACAAGCGTCCCGCTTCCCTTCAACGAAGCATAGGCGTGTGGTATAACGAGCCAAGGAGTCGCCAAGTCCAAAACCACGGCGTCCACGTCCTTTTCCTGTATTCCCAGCGTCACATCCCCGTTTTTCAGCTCAACGTAATCTGCGACGCCTGCCCTTTCGAGGTTTTTTGCCGCCGCCTGAAGGAACTCGTTTCTTATTTCGTAGCTGTAAACGCGTCCCGACGGCTTGACGTAGCTGGCTAAAGCCGTGGTCAGGGCTCCTGTCCCCGTTCCCGCTTCGACGACTCGGCTTCCAGGCTGGATGTTGCTGAACATGGTGATGAGGGCGGTGTCCTTCGGGTAGATTATCTGTGTCCTCCGCGCCATCTTGAAAACGTAGTCCCTGACGCTTGGTTCAAGAGCCACGAACTCCACGCCTAAGCTGCTTTTGACCCGTATGCCGTACTCTTTGCCTATCAGGTCGCTGAAGTGGATGAAGCCCCTGTGGGTGTGAAGGTCCTTCCCCTTTTCGACCTTGACCAAGTAGCTCCGCCGCTTATCCAAAAACAAGAGCACGTTGCTTCCTTCTTGAATGACGTTCGCCAAGGACGTTCCAACCTATCGACGTTGCGTTCTGTAAATGTTGAGTGGTTGCCTTTTGTTAAGGGTTATGGTCACAAAGTCAAGGCTGGTCCGAAAGATTCACATCGCATTGACCGTTTCCAGCCATATGTAACGGTTCATAATTCGTAGGATTTTCCTTTTTTGATGATTATGGTTTTCTTTTTTGTTTTTTTGAAGTATGCGGGGTTCTCGGTGTGGACTGGGAAGACCTTATTCGGGTTCACGCGTTCAACCATCTCCATGAGCTCCTGCCTGTTCATGTGCCCCGAGGCGTGGAGCTGGTGGAACCTGATTTTGAAGTGGTCCAGCCAGTTGTGCATGACCTGGTCCTCGATATCTTCCTCGCTGAAGGGTTCGCTCATGCTGTGGATGAAGTGGCTTCCCCCTTCTGGCTTGATGTCTATGAGCTCCCCGAACTGGTAGAAGTCCAAGTCCATCACTAGCCCGCCCTGGTTTTCGTGCACATCGTCCGCCGTGACCATTTTCTGCATGAATTCCCTTTCCCAAAGGTAGTAGTCTTCCTCGACGAAGTTTCCGGACTTTTTCCTTTTAAAGTAGACAAGGATGCTGCCGTCCTTTAACGGGTCAGGAAAGTCCAGGCGTTCATCCTCGACGAGCTTCTTCAGAAGGTATGCCAGCCTCGGGAAGATGACCATTTTCCTGCCATTCTGCCTCGCCGCCTCGTACATGGTCCTGAACCTGTCTACGTCTCGACCGTGGTGCGTGACGAAGACGATTCTGTCCGTGCCCGAAACAATGTCGTTGCTTTTTTCTTTAACCTCAGCTTCGGAATAGTTAGCCCGAGGTCTGTTCTCGACAATCCGCGTCCCCTCGCAAATTAATGCAATTGGCCTACACTCGCAAGCCTTGGTGATGAACTCTTCGGTCATCTCCTTTTTTGGACCGTGAGCCCTCATGTCGCCAGTGTAGACGACGTCCCCCTTCGAGGTGTGGATGATGAAGCCGTAGGCTCCGGGAATGGAATGGTCCACATGGACGGGTTCGACCCTTAACGAACCAACCTCAATAACATCTCCCGTTCTAAACGTCCTGTAAGGATGCTCACCCAATGACGAATAGGCAGAGGTTTCCTCCATGGATTCTAGGAAAAGCTTGGCTCCTGAGCCGCAGAACACTGGGATTTTCTCGTCCACGAAGCACAGATGGGCTATGTGGTCGAAGTGGGCGTGCGAAAGAAAGACGGCGTCAAATCTCGGCTCAGAATATCCTAAATCAGTATACATTAGTTGCTTTTCGCCGTAAAGACCCCTTACCTTCGGCAATAAACCGAATTCAAAGAAATCCTTTAGGCCACAAACCCATCTTGGCCCAAGCGGACCCGCAAAATAATCTTCTCCCATCGTGAACGACTGCCCGAAGTCGAAAAAGACCTTGGTTTTTCCGTCTTTCAGGAGAATCTTGTTTCCGCCTATCTCGTTCACTCCGCCGTGGAAGGTAAGAGTTACATCGCCCATTTTTCGTTCCTCACAGAATATAATCGCTAATTCCTAATATGGTCTTTTTTGTCGACTGCCTCAGTGTCCATCGCTTTTTGTCTGCAGACGCTCGAAATCGCATAAAGGATGTGGGGAGGCACAAAGAAGCTGAAAACCTTAACGTACCTCGGAGACTTCGCCCTTCGCACATTCACGGTTTTTCCTCCACCCTCCAAGTATCCCTCGATAAACGCCTCGGTAACTTTCTGTACCATCTCGATGGACGAGAGAAAAGCATACCGCCCCGAATAATATAAAAGCTCAGCAAGGTCCCACGCTTGGTCTCCGCCCCTCTCTGCTTGCTCAAGGTCCACAAACCAAATTCTGCCATCATGGCCGATTATGATGTTTTCGGGCTTACAGTCCCCCAAAGCCACGTTGAGTCCGTGAATCTTAGCGACCTCACCCCCAACCCTCTTGATTACGCTGGTAAGTTCGGGGGTTTCGTGTTTTGACGAAAAGATTCTCTGAATCAGGTTCGCAAGGTTTTCGCCTTCGATGTACTCCTGAAAAATAAGTTTCTCCTTCGGACTCACGTTGATGAGCGTAGGAACATTGCAGCCGTTCTTTGACAAGTAACGGTTAATTGCATACTCCCTTTCCAGCCTTGATTTTCCGCGGACTGAGAATTCTCGACTACCAATAGCCCACAATGCCAGGGGAAACCACTTCAGCCCGTACCAGTCCCTGAAGGACTTCACGACGAGCTTCTGTTCTTCACTTGGCCTCTGAATTCTCAAAGTGTAGACAGCGTTCAATACCCCGCCTAGTTTTTCAAAGGTTACTTTAGAATCAAGGCTTTCGGGAAACGTTTTTTGGACCAAATCCTCGATACCCAATTTTTCTGAATAAGCTACGAGTCCCGTCGACGTTGGGACGAAAATGTACCTTTTCGTGTCCTCAAGTTCGGGCAGCTGCATCATCCTGAGGCTTTTTGGGTCCTTGAAGCGCTCAACGTAGACCCCGTACTCGTCCATCAACGAACGCGCCATATTCGGGAAAACCTCCAGCCCGTGGCGTAGCATCGTCGCCCGCACATCCATCAGCAGAGAGATGGCTCGTTTTTTCCGTCTCTGAAGGGCACTGACGTGTTTTGGCAAGATTTTTATGTACCCCTTGGTCTGCGTGATAATGCCTTCGTCAGCTGCCATTTTCAGGGCAGCGTCAAAACCTTTCTTCATCGACCGCAAGTTCTGAGCCTTCGAGTTGCCCTCAAGCAGAATAAGGAACCTACATGCCATCGGAGGATACAGGGATACCTTGCGGGCCATCGCTTCGAATATGAAGTATTCGGGTTTGACCATGAGCTCGTGGGACATTTCTGGATATTCGAGAACAAGGTTGTCAAGGATTTCGGTGACTAACCTCTTTTTCGTCTGTACCTCCATTTGCCACAAATAGCCCTCGTTAACAAGAGACTCGTACGGAGTAACTAAATTTTCAGCTAAAAACCCACCCAGCCAATCGCTTTCAACGTCTTTCTCGAAGGACTTCCTATCCACCGCCAGAACTGAAACAACGATGTCCTCGCGGCGTTTCTGCTGTTGCCTCAAAACAAGCTTCGGAGACTCAAGAACCAAAATTACTCTGAAACTACGCTTCTCGCCTTCGGGGACTTGCAGAAATGGGTCGTAACGTAAAACGGCAACAATTTTCATTTCTGCTGCCACTTCTCTACAAACGGTAAGTATTTTGTTCTTTTCTGAGGTGTCGAGCGACAGATTTTTCATGCTCCAGGTTCCGAATGCTCCCTATGAATAGGGGATTATCTTTTCTTTAAAGCCATTCGGTTTCGTCGCTGATGCGGCATGTTAAATTATTATCCAGATTTTGCTTGTTCTCAGCAGAGCCCTCTTTTTTTACAGTGCTGTGTTACATTTAAGCAGACTTTCGCTCTTGTAATATCGAAAATGAAAGAGCAGTCCTCCGCATCTTGGGCAGTCGAGACCAAGTACTGGATGCCAGGGCAAGATTATCTTGAAACCGTAGCGAGAGCTCTCGACGGGCAAATCGAAGACGGAGACGTTGTTGCGGTTTCCGAAAAGGCGTTATCCACAGCGAAAGGGCGCATCGTCAACGAAAGCAACGTACTACCAGGAAAGATGGCCAGAATCTTGGCGCAATGCTGGACTAGGGTTGTCTGGGGGTTCCTCCTCGGACGGGCTTGCGGATTACGAAAAGAGAACATAAGGCGACTACGAGCCTACCCGTTGAGGGAAGGAAGCGCCCACAAGCAGGTCGCCCTTTGGTATGCAGGATTCTTGGAGGCTTTGCTTTGGGGCTCCGAAGGCGGGATAGACGCCAGCAACCTCCCGTACTCGTTCGTGAGTCTGCCCCTCGATGACTCATCCGCCGTCGCTGAAGAAATTCGTCTTCACCTGAAAAAAACACTCGACAAAAAGGTCACGGTAATGGTTGTGGACACAGACAAGACGTACTCTCTAGGCGGGTTCCATTTCACGCACAGACCAAAACCCGTCAAGGGCATCCACACGTTCAGCTTCGTCGCCTACGTTTTCGGGAGAAGCTTACATTTAAAGCGGAGGTCAACTCCCTTAACCGTTGCAGGTCAAGGATTAAGCACCGAATTAGCTCTTGATTTAGCTGAGACTGCCCATAAACTGCGGGGCTCTGGCGCAGGTAGGACCGTGTGGGACATGGCTGAGAAATTTGGGGTCGACGTTACCGAGGTGACTTGGGGGATGTTGAAGGGTCTTAGGCACACGCCTATCGTCGTCTTCAGGAAGAATCGAAGCAAAAATTAGTACTGTCCGAGGGAGCCGTCTCTTCTCGCGGCGTCGTACCCTATTCTGAAAACGTAGAGAGCGATTGGCGTCGCAACAATAGTAAAAATGAGAAGGCTTACCGTGTCGCTTAGGACTACTGGCGACGCGAGGTTTTGTCCTCCCTGAAGACACAACCTAATACCGTCGAGGGAATATGTCAGGGGGAAGAGTTTGCCGACCCAGTCCAGATACCATGGGAGGAGTTTCAACGGGTAGAAGACGCCTGAGACGAGCTGGGTCATCCATGAGAATACCCACGTCAGCGGGTTTCCCTGCTTCGTCTTCATAATGACCCCGGCGCTCAGCACGCCTATCGCCATGTGGCTCGCAATTAAAAGCGCAGATAGCAGAAGTGTGGAAATCAGGGATTCGACGCTTAACGTGAAGACTGCTCCCAGAACCGAACCTGCGAAAAACGAGATGAAGAGGAAGGCTGAGCAGATTATGAAGAAGAAGCAGGTTTCGCCCAGCAAGAACACTTTGAAGTCGGTCGCGGACGAAAGCACCGTCTCTATTGTGCCGTTCTGTTGTTCTTCTCTAACGCTTTGGTTGATGCTCTGGACGGCGAAGAAGACGTACTGCTGGAAGGCTATGCCGATTAGGGCGAAAGTGAAGTAGCCGCCCGTTACGTACCCCGCGTCCTGAACCTGCTGGGAAGACGTGATCAGCGAGAACAGGTAATAAGTCGCCACGAACAGCAGGTTGCCTGTGATGTCAAGCGTCAGCCAGAACTTGTAGGTCCACCAGATCCTGAAGTCCCTGACGATGAAAGAGGAGACCACCTGGTGAACTGGGGTTTTCTTGAGAACCGTCTTCGCGGACATGAGGTTAATCAGTTTTTTGGGGTCCATCGTTGATCGCTCCTAGTACGTCGCAACGGTTCCTTCTCTCCGTATTCTGTCCATGCCCCACGTGAAGACTCGTAGTCCCGCTGGCAGAAAAACGAACGTGAAGACGAAGAGAATGGCGAGGTCGCCCAGAACCTCAGGCGTCGCCAACGTTGCCCCCGTGAGGAGGACTCGCCGCGCTGCGTCCAAGGCGTAAGTGTAAGGCATGGCTCGGGACATTGCAGCAAGTACAGGATAACCCTGAAGATAGTTAAGCAGAAAAGCACGCCTCCAAGAAACTCCGTTACACTCGCCAAGAGGAAGGTCATCGGGTCACCCTTCTTGTAAACCAAAATTATTCCTGCCGCCATTATGCCGATGCCTGCGTAGCTGACAATCATCATGACTAGGATTACGATGAAGGAGAGGATAGTCCCCGCCGTTAACACCATGGGCACATTCAACACGTAGACTCCGATCAGCAGAGCGCCAATCATGAAGTACGAGCTCACGAGGAAGCCCCTGATGGACTGTCCGATGATGTAAGACCTCAACTTAATCATCGAGGTAACAATGGGTTCAAGCGTACCCTCTGCGACTTCGTGCTGAAGCGAGTGGCTTATCCGGCTGATGCACATCCAAAGATAGTTCGCGGTGGCTATGCCGATTATGGCGAACGCCAGCCACGTCGTGTCTCCGTATCCCACCGAGAAGAATCTGTTGGCGTCGACCTGCAGCCCCATGAACGAGTACATCGCGATTGAAGCCACCGTGCTCAGGGTTTCGGTGATCACCCAAGTCCTGTATGAGAGGAAGATTTTGAAGTTCGCCCAGAAGACAGCCCACGTGTGCGTCAGCTCGGACGAAGGGCGGGGAAACTCCTCCCTGAAGAGGTCGACTATCTGTTCCACTTTCAAGGCTTCTCTTCCTCCCTGGCCAATTTAACGAAGATTTCTTCAAACGACGGTTCAGCCTGCCGAATGGCCGACACTTTGATCCCTAGAGTGCGGATTCTCTCCGCCACAACGGGGATTGCCTCGTACTCGTTTTCGACCTGAAGCCGAACTACGCTGGAGGAGGCGTTGTCCTCTGTTTCCAGAATCTTCATGACGATGGGCATGCCAGCAAGGGCTTCAGCGACCTTTTTTTTGTCAACGTTGTCTTTGACTTCAACCTCGACAGCTCTTATGTCCCTCAAAGTTTCCCTGAGCTGAGAAGGCGACGAGTCGGCGATTATCCTGCCCCTTCGCATTATTGCGACCCTGTCGCAGAGCTGCTCAACCTCAAACATGTTGTGACTCGTAAACATAATCGTCTTCCCGAGCTCCGTGTTGAGAGCCTTCAGCAGCTTCCGCGTGTCCACGGCGCTTATCGTGTCCAGCCCGATAGTAGGCTCGTCCATGAAGAGGATCGGGGGGTTGTGAAGCAGAGCTCGGGCAAGCATGACCCTGACCTTCATCCCCGTCGAGTACTCTTTGACCAGCTTCCTCCGTTCCTCGGTCAGCTCGAAAAACTCCAGAAGCGCGTCAATCCTTTTGTCGGCGACCTCTCTGGGAACGTTCTGAAGGTAGGCATAGAACCTGAGGTTGTCCTCGGCATTTAGCCTCCAGTACAGTGACCTGCCACCCGTCTCCCCGTGGAACCACCCGAAGCTGCTTCTCACGTCATACGAGTGCTTCAGGATGTCGAACCCGTTGACCTTGGCTGTGCCCTCGTCTGGGAGAATGATGGTGCACAAAATTTTAATTAGTGTCGTTTTCCCTGCGCCGTTAGGTCCGAGGAGACCAAAGAATTCTCCCTTCTTGATCTTAATGTCCACTCGGTCAACTGCCCTAACCGACCGTTTCTGGCCCTTTTCTTTTTCTTCGAATATTTTTGAGACCTTAAAGGTTTCAACAGCGTAGTCCATGGAGTTACCCTCCGCATAATCATTTTATGCCTACAGCCAGCCTTGACATCGCTTGGAAAAAACTTCTGATTGCTTATTTCTTAAGCTGGGTTCTAAAGGACATCGTCCTTTCACCAATTCCATGTAGGCGCATAAAGATTCAAATCAATGTATTTAAATTTTTCTGGTTTGTTTCTACTGTTCGTATCACTGGTAAATTATAAAAGTGGTTCAATCATAATTCTAGTGTTTGCTGTTGTTAACAGGTCATGGCTGATGGATTGCTGGAGGACTGTATAGTTCATGAAAAGAAAAGTTTTGTGGGGCAGACTGGATTTAGCTGACAAAATTACCGAGATTTCGACTCGGAAAGGGACACTTTATGATTACGTAAACGACATTTTGGAGCAAGCCATCAGGGCCGAAGAGTTAGGATTGTCGCTTAAAGACGTTCTTGACGACATGTGGATTATCAAAACGGCGAGAGACGCCGGATTCACGGTGATTCCAGAAAAAATCATCTACGATCTGGCTGAGGCTTCGTACAAGCGTGTGGGAAAGGAAAAAACAGCTGGCCTCTGGTACGAAACGGGGCAATGGTACGGACACTACTACGACGACCTGAAAAAACTCGAAGCAGCCGTGAATAGGTACTTCTGGGATGTATCCGAATTCAAAGTCACAGGCGAAGGCACGAACATATCCCTCACTTGCCTGAGTTCAAAGTTTTCGGCAACGTAC
>Ga0233423_10002008_pt1 | contig 10007 bp, 5 predicted proteins | sample Watercolumn_Mata_FD_180713 | JGI IMG/M metagenome (GOLD analysis project Ga0233423, IMG submission 180713) | Freshwater microbial communities from Lake Matano, South Sulawesi, Indonesia - Watercolumn_Matano_2014_112_MG | ecosystem: Environmental > Aquatic > Freshwater > Lake | place: Indonesia... | reverse complement strand
ATCCTCTCCTTGTCGAATCCGACGTCCCGGCTCTTCATGAATCCAACCTGCCGCCCCACCGTGAAGGCGCCGGTCAGAAGGGCCAAGGCGATGGCGTACTGGGCCATGACCAGGATTTTTCTCATCCTCGCCCCCCGGCCCGGCCCGGTCGGCCGGGTCCTGAGGACCGTGGCCGGCCGGAACGCGGATAGGGCCGCCGCCGGATAGGCTCCCGAAAGAAGGATTCCGCCGGCGAAAACGGCGGCCGCGGAGATCCAGAAAGCCGGGGAGGACCACAGCCGGATTTCGGCCGGAATTCCGGTCAAGCGCCGGAAAAAAGGAAGATTCACCGCCAGCAGCGCCAGGGCCAGGACGGCGGCGAAGAGGTTGAGGAGGAAGGTTTCGAGGAGAAACTGAACCAGAAGCTGGGGGCGGGAAGCGCCGACGACTTTCCTCAGGCCCACCTCCTTCGACCGGGTCAGGGCCCGGGCCGTCGACAGGTTGATGTAATTGACCCAGGCCATGAACATGATAAACGCCGCGGCCAAGGCCAGAATGCCGACCGAGCCGCGGTTCCCGTTGGGCTCGTACTCCTGCAGGAAATGGGAGTCGAGATGAATATCCTCCAGCCGCTGCAGCTTGAGATGGACCCTCAGCCGGTAGGTGTTCATCATTTCGCCGCACTGGGCCTCGACCAGTGTCCCCAGCTTCGCCTCCAGGGCGGCCGGGTCGGCGTCGGGCTTGAGCCTGAGATATGTGAAAAATCCGGTGTAGCCCCAATTCCGCATGACATTCTCGCCCCGTTTGGCGGCTATGGTTTTGAAAGACAGGAGCATGACCGGCTTGAAATGGGAATTCGGCGGAAAATCCGCATAGATTCCGGCGACCTTGAAGTCGGTCGTCCCGTCCAGGGTGATTGTCCGGCCGACGACCGGCTCGCCGCCGAAATATTTTCGCGACGCCGTCGCGGACAAGAACGCCCGGTTCGGCTCGGCGAGGGTTTCCAGCGGATCGCCTTCGATGAGGCGGACCTTGAGGATCCGGAAAAATTCCGGCTCGGCGTAAAAGAGGCGTTCCTCGGTGAATTTGAGGTCGCGGTCCTTGACGGCCATGACGCCCCAGGCGTGATAGATGCGGGCGATCTCCTCGACCTCGGGGTAGACGCCGCGGATGAAATCCGCCGCCGGCGGACAACAGGAGGCGAAGAGGACGGCCGTGCCTTCCTCGCTCGTCCGCTCGTAGCGGAGACGATAGATGCGGTCGCTGTGGTCATGGAAACGGTCGTAGCTTTTCTCGAAACGGACGTAGTGGAGGATGAGGAGGCAGGCGGCCATGCCCACGGCCAGGCCGACGATGTTGACCAGGGAATAGGCCCGCGTTCTGAGGATGTTCCGGAACGACGTTTTGAGGTAGTTTGAGAGCATGCCTTCCTCTATTTAGCCGCCTTTCCTTTTTTCGTCAAGCCTGGAAGCACTTTAATATTTTCAAGGCGGGGAGAACAGGCATATAATCGGAGCGCCGTGTCCAAAGACGCCGTTGGGGCGCTCCTCTTGGAATCTCCGTGATAAGGGACCATTCCACCATGACGAAAACAAAGTTCTGGCCCGTCGTCATCGCCGGAATTCTTCTTTTCGCGGCGGCCTGCGCCCCGCCGAGCGAAAACGACGACCCGGTCGCCTTCGGCCGGAAAGCGGTCAACGAGGCGCTCGCGGCCCGCGGGCTGAAGGTCGAGGTCGACATTCGGGTGAAGGGTTCGGGGCTTTCGGAGAGCTACGCCCTCGCTTTTAAGGACGGGAAGGCCTCGGTCCAAGCCCCCGACAAAAACGGCGCCCTCTATGGAGCCCTCGAGCTGGCCGAGCGAATCTCCCGCCGAGGGGATTCCGCTTTCGGCGGCGGCGCCATTTCCGGAAAGCCGTTTCTCCGGGACCGCGGCTGGAACATCTTCTTGACCCTGCCCTGGGACTATGAAAAGGCCGAGACCGACTACGACCCGGAAGCTCTGACCGACCCGGACCGCTGGTGGTTCGCCAACGACGGCTTCTGGCGCACGCTCTTCGACCAGATGGCCCGGGCCCGGTTGAACTGGCTCGACCTCCACGGGACTTGGGACGTCAGCGTCACCGACGCCCCCAACCTCTACGCCTATTTCATCTCCAGCGCCAAGTTTCCAAAGGTCGGCGTCTCCCCGAAAATCAAGGAGGCGAACCTTCGCCAGCTCCGGAAAATCATCACGATGGCCCATGCCCGCGGCGTCCGGGTCAGCCTGATGGCCTACGAAGCCCGCTTCCGGACGCCCCACGCCCCGGCTCCCTATCCCGAGAACGAGGACGACCTCTCCGCCTACACTCGTGAAGTCGTGGAGAAGATGATCCGCCAGGTCCCCGAGCTTGACGCGATCGGCTTTCGGATCGGCGAGAGCGGCCACGGCGAGGCTTTCTTCCAATGCTACCTCGAGGCCATCGAGGCTTCGGGACGAGACATTCCCCTCATCACCCGGAGCTGGCTGGCCCGCAAGTCCCGGGTCGTTCCGCTGGCCAAGGCCTCGTCGGATTTCACGGTCGAGATCAAGTACAACGGGGAGCAGTGGGGCGCACCGTACATGGTGATGGGCGGACGGATGGCCGGCTGGTACAGCTATTCCTTCGAGGATTACCTGAGCGATTCGGAAACACCGGCGGCGGTCAAGCTATGGCCGGGAAATCCGGCGCCGGAAGGAGGGAGCTGGCCGGCTCAGCCCTATAAAATCGTCTGGCAGGTCAGGGCGAACGGCACCCACCGGATTCTGCCGGTCTACAACCCGGCCGCGGTCCGCCGGGCCGTCAAGTCCATGCCCTTGGGCACGGCCGCCGGTTTCGTCGTCGAGGGCCTGGAGACCTACTACCCGAAATCGCCCCGCTATTATCTGGCCGACCCGGCCGACGGCTACGTCGATTGGACGCACGAGCGGGATTGGATGTATCTCAACCTCTGGGGACGCCTTGGCTATGACCCGGACACGCCCGAGGAGGCGTTCGACGCCCTGGTCGCCGACAAGCTCGGCTCGGCCGCCGGTCCGCTCGGGGAGGCCTGGAAGGCCGCCGGCCGGGTCGTTTCGACCGCCTTTTCCGCCTTTTCCCTCGGGCCCGACCATCGCAATCATGCCGTCGAGCTCGAGTGGGGCGGGGACACTTCGGCCTATCTTGCCGCCGAGCCGTTCGACTCGCACGTCTTCGCCTCGATCCGCGATGCCCTAAGCCGCGGGGTGGCCCGCGGAGTCGACGGCCGCGTCCCGCCCTGGGAGACGGCCGCCCTGCTCATCGCCGAGGCAGACGCGGCGGCTAAGGCGGCGGAGATTCCCGAGGATTCGGCTCCGGCCGGCGAACGGAAGCGCCTCCGGGAACTGAAGGTCGCCTGCGGTCAGGCGGCCCGCCTCGGCCGCTACTATGCCGAGAGGCTTCTCTCGGCCTGGAGGGCGGGCCAGGCCCAGGCCGGCCTGGCGGGCGCGACCGGAAAGGCGACGGCCCACCTGGAGGCGGCGGAAAAGGAATGGGCGGCCCTCGCCGCCTGCGATTTCTACAAGCCGTTCACCGAGCGCCTCCGGATGCGGACCAACGCCTTTCATTGGGCCCAGGAGCTTCCCAAGGTCGAGGCCGAGGCCGAGCGGCTCCGGAAAATCGCCCCGGCTTCTCCGGACCCGGCCCCGCCGCTCCCGTCCCGCCCTCCGTCGCCCAGGATTTCGCTGGCCGTCGGAGCGGACAGGGTCGAGGTCTCCCTCCCCGCCGCCGGGCTCAGCCGGGCCTGGGCCCTGGTGAAGCCCCTCCCGAGTTCGGCCTTCTTCCACAAGTATCCCATGGCCCTCCAGGGCGGCCGGTTCGTCTATGAATTCCGCCGTGAGCCTTGGGGCCACGCGGTGGCCGCCGAGGTCGAGGGCGGGGGAGAGGTCCGCCGGGTTCCCGGATTCGAGGCCGAGGCGCCCTACCTCGTCGTCCCGACCCTTCCCCTCCCCACCCCGCTCCTCTATTCGAGCGAGGAAGCCCTGTCCTATCTCGACCCCGCCGTCCTCTCGCCGTCCGTCCACGGACTCCTTCTCGTCTCCTCCCGAGCCTGGAACTTCCACCGCTTTTTCCATGTTCCCGTCCAGCGGAAACTCCTCGACCCCGTCAAGCGCGGGATGACCCTCCTCGTCCTGGCCCAGGACTATGCCCCGGGGCGATACTCGCTCGATTGGCTCCCCCGGCCGCTTCGGATGGAGTCCCGGCGGGAGGGCGTTTTCGACCCGGACGGCGCCCTCGGCCTGGCGAAAATCGAAGACCCCGAAATCCTCCGCCAGAGGTTCCTCCCGAGTCCGGGCTGGGACGTCCGGGGGAACGGCGGCCTGGCCGTCCTCGCCTGGGGTGAAGGGCGCATTATCCTCGTCAACGCCCGGCTCCTAGATCGCCTCCATATCGGCGGCGCGGCGACGGTTCTGGCCGAACTCCTCAGCCTGGGAGGCCGGGATAAACCCGTCGTCGTCATCGACGCCGGGACGGAAGGGGCGGCCTTCGCCTCTTCGCTCGTCGCCGATTTCATGACCGCCCGGGAGATTCCGTTCCTGACCCTGGGCGAGGTCATCGCCCGAACCCAGGGGATTGCCGCCTCGAGCCCGATTCCCGGCCGCCTGGACGACGACACGCTGCTCTCTTTCCAGGGGATCCGGGGCGACCAGATGGTCAACGCCTTCCTGGACAAAAAGGTCAAGACGGCGGCCGCCCTTTCCCTTCCCGCCTCGGTCGAGGAATTCGAACAAAGGCGCCAAAACGGGCGCCGGGAGCTTTTGCGCAGCCTGGGCCTCGACCCCCTGCCGCCCCGGACGCCGCTCAAGGCCAGGGTGACCGGCATCCTGGAGAGGGAGGGGTACCGGATCGAAAAGGTCGTCTTCGAAAGCCGGCCGAATTTCCCCGTGACCGCCCACCTCTATGTCCCCTCCGGCGCCGCCGGCCGGAAGCTTCCGGTCATCGTCAACCCCCACGGCCATTGGGGATACAAGAAGCAGGAGCCGACCGTTCAGTCGCGGCTCATCGGCCAGGCCTTGCGGGGCTACCTGGCCGTGGTCGTCGATTCGCCCGGGTTCAGCTTCGAGGGAGACAGGCGCATCGAGCGCCGCTTCGCCGGGACGCACGACGACCTCCGTCTCGTCCTGGGCTCGCAGACCGCGACGAGCGTCTACGTCTGGGACCTCATCCGGACGCTCGACTACTTGGCCACCCGGCCCGAGGCCGACCTGGCCAGGGTCGGACTGACGGGCGCGTCGGGCGGGGGGCTGGCGACGATGTGGACCTTCGCCGCCGACCCGCGGTTCGCCTGTGCGGCCTCGGTCGTCTACGCCTCGAGCCTCGAAGTCAACCCCAACAACGGCTGCCTTTGCAATCACGTCCCCGGGTCGCTCCAGATGGGCGACCGGGCGGACGTCCTCGGCCTCCGGGCCCCGGCCCCGGTCCTCATCATCGGGGCCGAGGAGGACCCCGAATTCCCGGCCCTGGGGATGAGGCTCACCGGCCAGAAGCTCGGCCGAATCTGGGGCCTGTTCGGCCGGCCGGACGACGCCTGGCTGAGGATGTTCGCCGGCGGCCACGACTACAGCCGCCCGATGCGCGAGGCCGCCCTGGGGTTTTTCGACAAGTATCTTCGCGGGGTGGGCGACGGGTCGCCCGTCCCGGAACAGGCTTTCAAGACCGAGCCGCCCGAGGCGGCCGAGCTCTATGTCCTTCCCGAACCGCCGGCGAAGGCGGCGACGATGCGGGACATCGCCCGGGCGATGTTCGAACGGACGGCCGAGGGCGGGTTCGAAGACTATGTCCGGCTGAACGGCGGCCTTCCCGAAGCCGTCTCGGCCGAATTGAAGCAGCTGGACGAGGCCGAGGGAAAGTCTCGCCTGACCTTTCTCTCGGAGCCCGGACTGTCGGTCCCGGCGGTCGGATGGTCGGCCGAGGGCGAGGCCAAGGCCTATGTCGTCCTCGTCTCCGAAAACGGGAAGGCGGGGGCCGTCGACGAGTTCGAGATAAAAAAACTTCTCCAAAACGGGATTTCCTGCCTCGCCCTCGACCCGCGCGGCCTGGGCGAACTCAAGGGCCTGGACCTTCGCCTGGCGACCTATCTCGGCCAGGCGCCCGCCTTCGGGATGGGATGGGATATCGGCCGGGCCGTCGCCGCCTGGGCGCCGGCCGGGGCGAAAGTCGGACTCGTCGCCCGGGGACCCGCGGCCGGACAGGCGGCCCTCGCCGCCGCCCTGCTCGAGCCGCGGGTCGGATTCGTCGCCGGTCTGGCGACCCTCCGGGAATTTTCGGACGCCTTCCGGGACGATGTCCCCCTCCTCGCGGTCCAGCCCCAAGCGAACTATTCGCCGGCCCTCGCCCGGCTTCGCGTCCTGGTCAAGGCCGAGTCCGTCTGGAGTTTTCTCGGCGAGCCCGAGCCGGATTGGGCCGGAGCCCTCCTCCGCTGGGCGGGGAAATGACGGCCCTTCCGGTCGAGGTCGTTTTCCATCCGTCCTGGTGGCATCGACAGGCCGGGATCTCGTTCAACGAGGATTTTTTCTACGACCCGCGCCGGCGGGTCGAGGACGAGCGGCGGATGGAGCAAGTCCTCTATGAGCGGTTCGGCGACCTGGGCCTGGGCGAGGACCGGGACCGCGACCTCCCGGCCGTCGGGGCGGTTCACAACGCGGCCGGCTTTCTCCTCTCCGAAATGCTGGGCTGCCGGGTCGAGTACAAGGCGGACGCCCCGCCCCTCGTCGTCCCGGCCGGCCGGCCCGGCCTGGAGGTCGACGTCGACGGCGCCTTCGAGAGCCCGGCCTTCCTCCGCTTCCGCCGGCTCGTCGAGGCCTTGAAGGGCCGGTACGGACGCGTCGTCGGCGACTCGAACTGGGCCGGCATCCTCAACCTGGCCCTCGACTTGAGGGGACAGGACATCTTTCTCGACCTGTCCGACCGGCCGGCCGAGGTCCGGGCTTTTTTCTCCAAAATCGCCTCGGTGGTCGAGCGATTCACGGCGTTCGTCGCCGAAGAGACGGGGACGACCTCGATTTCGGTCAACCGGGTCGTCCGGCATCTTCCCGAGCCCGTCTTCCTCCACTCGGAATGCGCCTTGACCATGATCTCCGAGGCCCACTACCTCGCCTTTCTGTTTCCGATCGACCGGGACTGGAGCGAGCGGCGCCGGCCTTTCGGCGTCCATTTTTGCGGCTCGGACCCTCACCGCTTTGCCGAGGCCTTCGCCGCTTTGCCCCATCTCGATTTTTTGGACGTCGGCTGGGGCGGCGACCTTCGTCTCCTCAGGGAGCGCCTGCCGGGGACATTCTTGAACATCCGGCTGAGCCCGGTCGAGGTCGTCGGCCAGAGCGCAGACGAGATCCGCCGGGACATCGAAAGCCGGGTCGAAGCCTCCGGCGACCCGGCCCTCACCGGCGTGTCCTGCGTCAACCTGGACGACCGGGTGACGGACGGCCAGGTCCGGGCGATTTTCGAGACCGTTTTCGACCTCCGGCGGCGAGCCGGCCGCGGAGGCGGGCCGGGGGGTGTTATAATAGCCGGCGGCCGAGAACAGAACGATGGACAAATCTGACCCCCGCAAAATCCGGGTCCTCAAGGACGGGCCGTATCTCGTCACCGGAAAAATCCCCCTCGTCCGGGAGGTCATGGTCATCGGGGCCGACCGGGAGCCGGAGTCTTGGCGGATCGTCGAAAACTTGCCCGCCCAATCCATATACTCCCTCTGCCGGTGCGGCCGGTCCCGGCGGATGCCGTTCTGCGACGGAAGCCATACGAAAACGGGCTTCGACGGCACGGAAAACGCGCCCCGTAAGAATTATCTCGACCTGGCCGAAAAGACCGAAGGCCCGGCCTTGATCCTGACGGACGCGGCTTGCTACTGCGCCATCGCCCGATTCTGCTACCGGGCGGGCGACGCCTGGACGCGGACGGAACATTCCGACGACCCCGAGTCCAGGCGTATCGCCGTCGAGGAAGCCGGGAATTGCCCTTCGGGCCGCCTGGTGGCCTGGGACAAGGAGACGGGAAAGCCGATCGAGCCGGCGTTCGAGCCGTCCCTGAGCCTCACCCAGGACACGAAGCATTTTGTGAGCGGCCCGGTCTGGGTCAAGGGCGGGGTCCCGGTCGAGTCCGCCGACGGCTTCGTCTACGAAATACGGAATCGAATGACCCTCTGCCGCTGCGGGGCTTCCAAGGGCAAGCCGTTCTGCGACGGGTCGCACCTCAAGCTTCGGTTCAACGACGGCCACCCCTCGGTCCGGAAAGCCCCCCGGAAGCCGTGAACGCGATCATCATGGCCGCGGGGACGGGAACGCGGCTCCGGCCCCTGACCGACGACCGGCCCAAAGGGATGGTCGAAGTCAACGGGACGCCCATCGTCGAGCGGCAAATCCGCCATTTCCTCGACGTCGGCGTCGACGAGGTCATTCTCGTCACCGGGCACAGGGCCGAGAGGTTCGCCCCTCTCTCGGCTAAGTACGGACGCCTGACCTTCCTTCCCAACCCCAAATACGAGACGCATAACAACATATATTCGATGTACCTGGCCCGCGATCGGCTGGGCGAGAGCTACGTCTCCGAGGCCGACGTCCTCATGCACCGGAATTACCTTCTCCCCGGGCCCGAGACCTCCCTCCTGTTCGGCGGATACCGGAGGGGATTCGCCAAGGAATGGATCCTGCGTTTCGGCCCGGACGGGCGGGTCCACCGGGTCGATGTCCAGGGAGGGGAGGGGGTCATCCTGGCCGGCCTGTCGTTCTGGACGGCGGCCGACGCCCGGGTCGTCCGGGAGAGGCTCGAGGCCTTGGTCGAGGGCGGAGGGTTTGAAAACTTGTTTTGGGACGACGTCTACATGTCCTGCCTCGACCGGGTCCCCGTCTATCTCCGGGAGATCGACCCGGGCGACTGGTCCGAAGTCGACACCCCGGAGGATTTGAAGGACGCCGAAGCGAGGGACAGAGGGCGTGTTTAAAAGCGCCCGGCTCGGGGCCTGGCTCGACCGCCGGAGCGGGACGGCCTTCGTCCTCTACGCTTCGGGGGCGGCCTTCGCCGCCTATTCCTGCATGTACGCCTTCCGCAAGCCGTTCGCCGTCGGCCATTTCGCCGGCCTCGAGTTCCTGGGGATGGACTACAAGACCCTCATCGTCATCGCCCAGGTCATCGGCTATATGCTCTCGAAGTTCCTCGGCATCCGGGTCATCGCGGAGCTCGGCCGGACCCGGCGGCCGCTCCTCCTCCTCGTCTTGATCGGCTCGGCCGAGGCCGCCCTGGTCCTCTTCGCCGTCGTCTCGCCGCCCTGGAACTTCGTCTTCCTCTTTCTGAACGGAATTCCGCTGGGGATGGTCTGGGGAGTCGTCTTCAGCTATCTCGAGGGGCGGAGGTCGACCGACCTCATGACCCTGGGGCTGTGCGTCAGTTTCATCGTCGCCTCGGGGTTCGTCAAGACGGTCGGCAAGTGGATTCTCGGCTGGGGCGTGTCCGAGTTCGCCATGCCCGCCCTGGCCGGGGCCCTGTTCTTCCTCCCCCTCCTCATCTGCGCCTTCCTGCTCGAAAACCTCCCTCCGCCGTCGGCGGACGATGAGGCCTTGAAGACGCGGCGAATCCCCATGTCCGGGGCGGACCGGAAAGCGTTCTTTACCGCCTTTTTCCCCGGCCTCATCCTCATGATCGCCGCCTATCTCCTCCTGACCGCTTACCGGGATTTCCGGGACAACTACATGGCCGATATCTGGGAGATGCTTGGGTTCGGGCGTTCGGCCGCGGTCTTCACGGCCACCGAGGTCCCCGTGGCGGCCGGCGTCCTCGTCCTCCTGGCCCTGATCATGCGGGTCCGGGACAATTACCGGGCTCTGGTCATCAACCACCTGGCCGTTTTCGGAGGGTTCGTCGTCGTCGGGCTGGCCACGCTTTTATTCCAGGCCGGCCTCCTCTCCGCCCCGGTCTGGATGGCCCTCGTCGGCTTCGGGCTTTTCCTGGGCTACGTCCCGTTCAACGGGACGTAGCCCAGGAAAAGCCAGAAGCCGACGA
>Ga0233423_10002007_pt1 | contig 10012 bp, 8 predicted proteins | sample Watercolumn_Mata_FD_180713 | JGI IMG/M metagenome (GOLD analysis project Ga0233423, IMG submission 180713) | Freshwater microbial communities from Lake Matano, South Sulawesi, Indonesia - Watercolumn_Matano_2014_112_MG | ecosystem: Environmental > Aquatic > Freshwater > Lake | place: Indonesia... | reverse complement strand
CCTCAGGACAATTTCCTGAAAAATCTTTTTAGCCTCCTCCAGCAAGGGGGCCTGTTCTTCTTCCAGGGTGAAGCCCCGGGTGATGAGGTCGGGTTCGGTAATGATCTTTTTGGCCTTGGGGTCCACGGCCACCACCGCGATGACCAGGCCGTCCGCAGCCAGATGCCGTCGGTCCCGCAGCACGATGCGGCTGACATCCCCCACCCCTTTGCCGTCCACAAAGACCCGGCCCACCTCCACCTGCCCGACGATCCTGGCCCCCTGGTCGTCGAAGCGAATCTGGCAGCCGTTTTGGGCCAGTAAGACCCGCTCTGGGGGGATCCCCACGGCCTGGGCCAGGCGAGCATGCTTGATGAGGTGGCGCATCTCCCCGTGGATGGGGATGAAATAGCGGGGCCGGGTCAGGTTGAGCAGCAGCTTCAACTCCTCCTGGGAGGCGTGGCCCGAGACGTGGATGTCCGCCACCTCCTGGTAAACCACCTCCGCGCCCAGACGGTAAAGATTGTTGATCACCGTGGTGATGGCCCGTTCGTTGCCGGGGATGAATTTGGAAGAGAGGATCACCAGGTCCCCCGGCTGGATGTGGATCTGCTTGTGGGCCTCCAGGGCGATGCGAGCCAGGGCGGAGAGCGGCTCCCCCTGGCTGCCGGTGGTGACGATGATGGTCTCCGACGGCGGCAGCCTTTCCAAGGCCCCCACATGGATTTCCAGGCCCTCAGGCACTGAAAGATAGCCCAACTCTTTGGCCAGCCGGGTGTTGAGGACCATGGACTTGCCGTTGAACAGCACCTTGCGGCCGAACTTGGCCGCGGTGCGGATGATTTGCTGCAGGCGGTGGATATGGGAGGCGAATACGGCGATGATCACCCGGCCCGGGGCTTCCCGAATAAGGGCCTCCAGGGTGTTGCCGATCTGGCGCTCGGACAAAGTGTAGCCGGGGCGCTCGGCGTTGGTGGAATCGGACATGAGAGCCAGCACCCCGACCTCGCCGAAATGCGCAAAGCGGTTTAAGTCCATGGCGGCCCCGGTCACCGGGGTCTGATCGATCTTGAAGTCGCCGGAATGGGCCAGAATGCCCTGGGGGGTGTGCACGATAAAACCCACCCCGTCCACGATGGAGTGGCACACGCCGATGAACTCAAACTCAAAGGCGCCCAAGGCCAGGCGCTGGCCGGTCTTGATCTCCCTTAGCTCCGCTTCTTCCAGCAGGCCGTGTTCCCTTAACTTCTCTCTAAGCAGGGCCAGGGTCAGGGGAGTGCCGTAAACGGGCACCGGCATTTCCTTGAGAAGAAAGGGCACCGCACCGAGGTGATCTTCGTGACCGTGGGTGATGACCACTCCGGCCACCTTGTGCCGGCGCTCCCTAAGGTAAGAAAAATCGGGGATGACGATGTCAATCCCCAACATGTGGTCTTCCGGAAACATGAGCCCGGCATCCACCACCACCAGGTGTTGGGCGGTCTCCAGGGTCATCAGGTTCAGGCCGATCTCCCCCAGGCCCCCCAGGAAGGTGAGGTCTACCCAGTTATCCGTCGGCGGCTGCGGGTCCATAAGGGAAGTCAGGGTCGTAGTTGGCGGCAATGCCGTGCCAGACCGCGTTCATCAGCTCTTCTTGGCGGCGGAAGTTTTGGGGGTAAATGGGGGGGCCGAGGATCACCTTCACCGGACCGGGCCGCATGCGCAAGGCCCCCCGGGGCTGGATGAAAAAGGTGCCGTTAATGCTTACCGGCACCAGGGGTTGGCCGGCCTTCCAGGCCATGATAAGAACCCCTTTTTTAAAAGGCTGGAGAGCCGGTTTAGGCACCCGGGTGCCTTCCGGGAAGATAATCATGGAGGTCCCGGCGCGCACCTTGGCCGCGGCGTGGTTGAGACTGCGGATGGCAGCTGGCAGATTGTCCCGATCAATGGGCACTGAGCCCATGCGGTGCAGGGCCTGCCCGAAGATGGGTATTTTGAAAAGCTCTTTTTTGGCCACCCAGAGAAACCTGCCGGGCAATACGGCGAAAAGAGCAAAAATGTCGACGTTGCTGCGGTGGTTGGCCGCGAAGACATAGGTCTGTCCGGGGGCTAAGTATTCCAAACCTGAAACCTTGACCGGGATGCGCCCCACAAAGAGTAGAGTTCGGGCCCACCACCGCCCCACCAAATGAGAGAGACTGCCGCGGGGGTCGAGAAAAGTGCTTAAAATGGCCAGAATGCCGCCAAAAAAGGTGAGCACCCCCACCCAGAAATTAAACCATAGGCCCCAGGCCAAGGACAGGGGTTTTGGTTCCCTGTACATGGTCATATCAATACCTGGAAAAGCCGGAAGCGTCAACCCTTAGGGGCCGGGGTGCCGGGTAGCCGGAGATGGCCCCATTTCTGCCTCTGGCACCCAGCTACTCTCCCCTGAGGCCAGAGGCTAACCAAACCTTACCATCGCATTAACCTTAATAGATTAGTATAATCCATATTTGTCACCTGTTTGTGTAAATTTGCGTATTTTTATGATCAAGGCGTTCCCTGTAAAAGGACCGCAAGCCCCCTTCCGTAAAGGGGGATTTTGGGAGATTATCAAGGGGCTATTAATAATTCCCCCTGTCCCCTCTTTGAAAAGGGGAGGAATTTTGGGGGCCGGTTTTTGTAGCGCCAACTCCTGGGGGTTGGGCGGGGGCCGGGGAGAGATTGTCCGCCGCAGACCTCACCTCCATGGCCCTTCCCCTCTAAAATAACAAATTCCAGCGCAACCATGGGTATTCCCAAGATTATTGCCGCAGAATTTATCTTAAGCGTGCCTCAGGTACAGCAGCTTCCCCCAGGTGAGCTTCCTGAGGTGGCCTTTCTGGGCCGGTCCAATGTGGGGAAATCCTCGCTCATCAATGTCCTTTTGGGGCGCAAGAAGCTGGTGCGCACCAGCGCCACCCCGGGGTGCACCCGGGCCCTCAATTTCTTTCTCATCAACCGGCGCTGGTATTTTGTGGATCTGCCCGGATACGGTTATGCCGCGGTGTCCCGAGGGCTAAAGGCGAGTTGGGGCCAGTTGGTCATGGATTATCTGCAAAACCGCCAGAACTTGGCCGCGGTGGTTTTTCTTCAGGACGGCCGCCGCCTGCCGGGGCCGGAGGAATTGTTCCTGTGGGAACACTTAACCGCCTGGGGCCGGGCGGTGATTCCGGTGCTCACCAAGGCGGATAAACTGAAGATGGGGGAAAGGACGCGACAACTTAAAAACATCGCCGCGGCCCTAACCAGCGCCGGCGTGGCCCCGGACGATCTCCTCTGGTTTTCGGCCCTGACCCATGAAGGCCGGGCCAACCTGTGGAGCCGATTACTGGAGTGCCTGGGCGGGGCCTAAATTTCCCCCCACGCCATCTTCGTGTTAGGGACAGCCTTACCAGGTTGCGGGAATGGTGAGCTTCGCTCCCATTGAGGTCATTGAAAGAGTTCGGTGCTCAGATACCGTTCACCGGTGCTGGGAAGAATCACCACAATTTGCTTCCCCCGGCTTTCGGGACGTCTGGCCACCTCAAGGGCGGCAAAGACCGCGGCCCCGGAAGAGATGCCGCACAAGATACCCTCCCGTCGGGCCACCTCCCTGGCAGTCTCCAAGGCCTGGTCATTGGTCACGGTAATGGTTTCGTCAATCATTCCACGGTTCAAGACCTCCGGAATGAAGCCGGCGCCAATGCCCTGAATCTTATGGGGGCCAGGCTGCCCGCCGGAGAGCACCGGGGAGTCGGCCGGTTCCACGGCCACGGCTTTAAAGGCAGGCTTGCGCCTTTTGATCACTTCCGCCACTCCGGTGATGGTGCCGCCGGTGCCGACGCCGGCCACCAACACATCAACGCCCCCTCGGGTGTCCCGCCAGATTTCCTGGGCGGTGGTGCGACGGTGGATTTCAGGGTTGGCCGGGTTGGCGAATTGATTGGGCATATAGGCGTTGGCGGTGGCGGCCAGAATCTCCTGGGCCTTATTGATGGCCCCGGTCATGCCCGCGGTCCCCGGCGTCAGGACCAGTTCAGCGCCCAGATGGGTTAACAGCTTCCTCCTTTCCAGACTCATGGTTTCCGGCATGGTCAGGAGGAGGCGATAGCCTTTGGCGGCGCACACAAAGGCCAGAGCAATTCCGGTGTTACCGCTGGTGGGTTCCACAATCAGGGTATCGGCGCCGATCAGGCCCTGGGCTTGGGCCGCAGCGAGCATAGCCACGCCGATGCGGTCTTTGACACTGCCTAAAGGATTGCCCATTTCCAGCTTAGCAAAAAGGGTGGCCTTGAGGCCCCGGGTTAGCGCATCCAAGCGGACCAGGGGAGTAGCGCCCACGGTTTGCAAGATGTTGGCAAATATCCGGGCCATTTTCGGCCTCGCGTCACTGGGCGGCATTTTTATAAATCAATTCCGGTTTTTTCAGAAACACCTTGGTGTCCGGGGGCACCGACTCCGTCAGCCACACATTGCCGCCGATGATGGAACGGGCACCGATCACTGTTTTCCCTCCTAAGATAGTGGCCCCGGCATAAATGATGACGTCGTCCTGGACAGTGGGATGACGTTTCTGGTACCGCAAGGAGTCCACTTCCTCCCGGGGTACGGATAAGGCCCCGAGAGTCACCCCCTGATAGAGCCGCACGCCGCGGCCGATTTCCGTAGTCTCTCCCACTACCACCCCGGTGCCATGGTCGATGAAGAAACTTTCCCCGATTTGGGCCCCGGGGTGGATATCGATGCCGGTCTGGCTGTGCGCGTACTCGGTCATGATACGGGGCATCAAGGGCACCTCTTGCTTAAAGAGCTGGTGAGCCAGGCGATAGACGGTGATGGCCCAAAGGCCCGGATAGCTGAAAATGATTTCATCAAAACTTTTGGCCGCCGGGTCACCCTCGTAAGCGGCGCGCACATCGGTAGCCAGCATGGCCCGCAGGCCGGGAAGGGCGCGCAGCAGGCGGATGGCCTCCTCCTGGCCGCGCTCTTGGCAGTGGATGCAGGGCAGGCCATAGCGCAGGCACTCATGCCGCAGGCACAGGGTAGTTTGCTGGGAAAGAACTTCAAACAGCGCCACCGCTTCCTGGCCCAGGTGGTAACCCAGGTTTATGTCATCAAGCCGCTGGCGGTTGAAGTAGCCGGGGTAAAGGAGGCGACAGGCTCGATGGATGATATCTATCATCACTTCCCGGGAGGGAATGGCTTCCGGACCCACATGGTCGAAGCAATCCTGCCGGCGGCAGGAAGCCATCAGTTCCGCCACGATCTCCGGGATTTCCTCCCGGCTGCGTTGGGCGGCGGTAAACTGGGTTTTGCACTTGTCCATTTCCAGTTTGGCCAATTTCTTCATGACTGGTTTCACCTTTCTCGAGGGCGGGTGGCTTGCCCCCTAAGGGCCCGGGTGAGGCTGACTGCATCTCCCTTGACAACTTAATTTATTAAGTTTATATATAGTAATATTGTATAGAAAATGCAAGTCTAAAAAATAGCTCGGCTGGAGGCAATTATTTTCCGAGTCCTCCCGGAACTTTGGGGAAGGCCGATGAACCCACGTCCCTTAAGAGAAAAAACGCAATTCCCCCGGTCTGATATGGAGCTGGTCGAACAGATCCGCGCCCAAAAAGAGGCGTGGGGGAAAGAGCTCCTCATCTTGACCCACCACTATCAACGCCAGGAGATCGTGGCCCTGGGGGATTACCGGGGGGATTCCTTCGGCCTGTCCCAGAAAGCCGCGGCGAATCGCGAAGCCCGGTTCATTGTCTTTTGCGGCGTCCATTTCATGGCTGAAAGCGCCGCCATTCTCGCCCAACCGCAGCAAACCGTGCAAATCCCCGATATGAAAGCCGGGTGCCTCATGGCTGATATGGTTGACCTGGAACTGGTAGAAATGGCCTGGGAAGAACTGACGGGCTTGGCCGGCGAGGAAGCCATTCTACCCATTGTCTATATGAATTCAGACGCCAGCCTTAAGGCCTTTTGCGGCCGGCAGGGCGGGGCGGTGTGCACCTCCTCCAACGCCCTGGCTGCCCTTAATTGGGGATTAGGGGTCCGGAAGAAGGTTTTTTTCTTTCCGGATCAGCATCTGGGCCGCAATGTGGGGAATCAGCTGGGCCTAAAACCTGAGGATATGGTGGTCTGGAACCCAGACCTGCTCTTGGGCGGTTGCCGCCCGGAAACTTTAAGCCGGGCCCGGCTGATCCTGTGGGATGGCTATTGCCACGTCCACACCCATTTTCAGGTGGAGCAGGTGCTAGAGATGAAGAAGTCTTTCCCGGCGGCCAAGTTGGTGGTGCATCCGGAGTGTACCGCGGAAGTGGTGGCTCTGGCCGACGCCTGCGGTTCCACGGGCTTTATTGTCGATTATGTGAAAAAAGCTCCCCCCCGGACCACCATCATTGTGGGCACGGAAATCAACCTGGTGCATCGCCTGGCCCTGGAGAATCCGGACAAGGAGGTCCTGGAGCTGCATTACTCCTTGTGCCCCAACATGTTCAGGATCAATCCAAACAACCTCCTCTGGACCTTGGAGAACCTGGGGCAGGTCAATGTGGTCACCGTGCCGGAATCGGTCAAAGCCGAAGCCCGGCTCGCACTGGAACGCATGTTGGCTTTGCCTCCGAGAGCCATCTGAGAGGAAAAAATAATCAATCTGACGGGAGTAGCTCATGGCCAAAACTATTCAAGAAATCAACGAGAAGATCAGGCAGGGGAAAGCCGTAGTCCTGACGGCGGAAGAGGTCATCGGCGTGGTGCAAGCCAAGGGGGTCAAGAAGGCGGCCCAAGAAGTGGACGTGGTCACCACTGGGACCTTCGCGCCCATGTGCTCCTCCGGCGCCTATTTCAACATGGGTCACAGCAATCCCCGCATAAAGATGGGCGGGGGCAGGGTCACCCTGAACGAGGTCCCGATCTATGCCGGCTTCGCGGCGGTGGACCTCTTTTTGGGCGCCACCGCGTTGGCCGAGGATGATCCCCGCAACAAGGTCTTTCCCGGCAAGTTTGCCTATGGCGGGGGACATGTGATTGAGGAGTTGGTGGCGGGCAAAGACGTGCGCCTGACCGCGTCCGCTTACGTCACTGACTGTTATCCCCGCCGCACCCTGGATACCATGGTCCGCCTGGAGGATATGAACGAGGCGGTTCTCTTCAATATGCGCAATGCCTATCAGAACTACAATGTGGCGGTGAACCTCTCGGACCGGGTCCTCTATACCTACATGGGGGTGCTCCAGCCCAGGATGCGCAATGCCAACTACTGCACCGCCGGCCAGCTCAGCCCCCTGCTCAACGATCCCCTGTACCGCACTGTCGGGGTGGGCACCCGCATCTTCTTAGGCGGTGGGCAAGGGTTGGTGGTGAGCCACGGCACCCAGCATAATCCCGGGGTGGTCCGCACCGCCCAGGGGGTGCCGAAGAGGGGAGCCGGGACCCTGGCCGTCATGGGGGACCTGAAGAACATGAGCTCCCTCTGGCTTAGGGGCGCCTCCTTTACCGGCTATGGAGTGACCTTGACGGTGGGGCTCGGCATTCCCATTCCCATTCTGGATGAAGAGATCCTCGAGTTCACGGCGGTCCGCGACGCGGACATCCTCGCCCCGGTGGTGGACTACAGTGAAGCTTACCCTAACTGCCAGACGGAGGTCCTGGCGGAGGTAACGGTGGCCCAGCTCAAATCCGGGGAAATCACCGTGGGCCAAAAGAAAGTGGTCACCGCGGGTCTCTCTTCCTACGCCCGGGCCCGGGAAATTGCCCTGATTTTGAAAAGGTGGATTGAGACGGGCAGCTTCCTGTTGACCGAGCCCGTGGCCTTTCTGCCTGGGGCGGATTCCGGCTATGTGTTCAAACCCCTCAAGGAGCGGCCGTGGGAATCTCCCCAGGCGAGCCACTCGAGGTTCCCCCCTTTTTAAACAGGAGGCACAATCATGCCTAAAAAGAAAGTGGTGTTGAACTTCCCACCCCATCTCATCGACCAGCCCATGACCTACAGGTTGATCCAGGAGCATGGTTTGGTGGTCAATATTTTAAGGGCGCGCATCAACCCCAACGAGTGGGGCCGGATGGTGGTGGAGTTGAGCGGCCCTAAGGCAAAACTGGAAGCCGGCCGGCGTTTTCTGGTGGAACTGGGGGTAGGCGTGGAGTCCCTGGCCCAGGAGGTTAGATGGCAAGAGGAGCGTTGCATCCACTGTACCGCTTGCCTGGCTCCCTGCCCCACCCATGCCCTGAACGTGGACCGCGCCAGCATGACGGTGTTCTTTGACCGGGAAAAATGTATCGCCTGTGAGCTTTGTCTGCGGGTCTGTCCATATCAGGCCATAGAGATGTCTTTCGAATAATGCCTTCGATGGGGGTTGGGTGCCCCTGACCGCTTTTCCCCAGGCCTGAAATTGGCGGCAGAATTTTCCTTGACAGGGGGCGAGGGACGATTAAGCTAAATTTAAATAATATATAAAGATTCAGTAGTCATTAAGTTAGTGCCCAGGGCCAAAAGAATAAGCTGGGGTCCTTGAAAGACTGGAGAGCCGAGACCACGGCTAAAAGTCGCTAAGGCCCCGGCTTTTGCTGGACATGGCCCCGCGTTGCCGCTAGAGGCCCCTCAATCTGCGGAACATCGCCAAACGCCAGGGCATTTCCTTGAAATACCTGTTTAGGCGGATTCCACTGGCTACAAATCAGGAAAAGCCGAAGGTCAGGTACAGATGACCATGAGCCGTTCCCCTTTTTCCCGGAAGCGCCCCTTCCTGTGGTTCAGCCTGCTGGCGCTCTTACTGGCCTGGGGGGCTGGCTGCGGGGCTGACGGCGATAAAATGGTCGTGGACTTCTCCAAGACGGTGTCCGTGGAGCGGCCGGGGGAGCGGTCCTCGCCCAATCCGCCGCTTAGGGTGGCGGTGGCGGCCATGATCTCTCCCCGGGAGACCTTTGACCTTTACCGGCAGTTGCTGGCCTACCTGGCCCATAAGTTAGGGGGGGACCTGGAGTTTGTGCAGCGCAAAACCTATGGCGAAATCGACGAACTCCTGGGCCGGGGCCAAATCGACCTGGCCTTTATTTGCTCTGGCCCATATGTAGCCGGCAAAGACCGCTATGGTTTTATCCCCCTGGCCATTCCCCAGGTCCAGGGGGAGCATTTCTACCGCTCTTACCTGATTGTCAATAAAAACAGCTCCTATCAGCGTCTGGAGGACCTCAAAGGCCATATCTTTGCCTTTACTGATCCGGATTCCAACACGGGCCGGCTGGTGCCCACGTACTGGCTGGCCCAGCTTCAGGCGCAGCCGGAAACCTTCTTTGGCGGCCTGATCTACACGTACAGCCATGATAATTCCATTATGGCGGTGGCCCGGGGGCTGGTGGACGGCGCCGCGGTGGACGGCCTAGTCTGGGAATTTTACCAGGTCAGGAATCCCGCCTTTACTTCCAAAACCAGGGTCATCAAGAAGTCAGAGCCTTACGGCATCCCTCCCCTGGTAGCCTCCCGGCACCTGTCCGGAAAAATTCAAGAGCAAGTCCGTCAGTTGCTCTTTTCCATGCACCAGGACCCGGAGGGGCGTCACCTACTGGGCGAACTGATGATTGACCGCTTCGTCCCCGTCCAGGACCAGTGGTATGACAGCGTGAGAAAGATGCACCAGCATCTGGCTGGGCTCAAGGACAAGCCCCATGCGCCTTAGGAGCCTCAAGAGCAAAATCCTCGTGGCGGTTTCCGCCCTGGTAATTTTAAGCGGCCTGGTCATCGCCCTTTTGGTAACCCAGAGATACAGCGCCGCCCTGCACAAGGAAATGGTGGGTCAAGCGGGAAACCTGGCCCACGCCGTGGCCCTGGATGCCACCGACAAGATTCTCATCAACGATCTGGTGGCTCTCCAAAGAATGCTGGACCAGCAGACCCGCAGTCACCCCGGCCTGAGCTACCTTCTGGTGTTAAGGGAAGGCCAGGTCCTGGCCCACACCTTTGAGGCGGGGGTGCCCACGGAGTTGCTCCAGGCCAATGAAATTGTGGGGGACCAACCTCATTTTCGCAAAGTGGTCTCCCAAAATGGCGATTATTACCTGG
>Ga0233423_10002006_pt1 | contig 10013 bp, 9 predicted proteins | sample Watercolumn_Mata_FD_180713 | JGI IMG/M metagenome (GOLD analysis project Ga0233423, IMG submission 180713) | Freshwater microbial communities from Lake Matano, South Sulawesi, Indonesia - Watercolumn_Matano_2014_112_MG | ecosystem: Environmental > Aquatic > Freshwater > Lake | place: Indonesia... | reverse complement strand
TGGCGGCTAGGGATAGGAAGGGTCCGAAAGGTATGGCGTCTTTGCGGCTCTTCAATTTTAGATAATAGCAAAATAGCAGCCGTCAAGCCGCCGCCTATTATGGCTAAAAACAGGGCTATAAAAACCAGCGGGAAGCCGGTGACAAGTCCTATCAATCCCGCAAGCTTGATATCACCCCAGCCCATGCCTCCCCGGTATAAAATGGCTGGCAGAAGTAGCAGTACAAAACCAACACCGCCGCCGATAGCTGCATCCACAATCCACAGCCGCAAGCCTGAACTAGCAATGCTACTTGGCTCGAAGCCGAAAATGGAGCCCAGCGCAGCTATAACTATAGAAATAATTATCCCAGGGTAAACTATTTTGTTTGGCAATATGCCGTGCTCCAGATCAATGAGCAATAATACTATGAACTAACAGCAGTAGAAAGCAACTAGCGCCAGTTCCCAGCTAAGACCGTAATGCCAGTATAGGAAGACAAACAAAATCGCCATGCCCAATTCCACCCAAAACAGGCGCCTGGGTATGGTGGCGCCACAGTTACGACAGCGACCTCTAAGCCAGAGGTAGCTGAATATCGGGATGTTATCTGTGGCGGGAATTCTGTACTGGCATTCAGAACAGTGTGATGGCGGTGAAATAATTGATTTGCCTGCCGGTAGACGGTCGGCAACAACATTGATAAAGCTGCCCAGAGCAGCGCCGATAAAGAAGAACACAACTGACCAAAAGCCAGCCATTAGCAATATTATACCCTAGTCTGATGATTATTTTATGCAGCTACGTCAGAAAATAAAAAGTAAAAAGCTAAAAAGCAAAATGTCAGATTCTTCGCTTCGCTCAGAATGACAGGACATAGGATGAGATTGCCACGTCCTTCCATTCTGGAAGGACTCGCAATGACAGAGAGTGAGTTCGCGGTGACAGTTCCTTATGAGTTTTGGTAATTGAAATTTGGTGCTTTGAATTTGTTTAGGATTTGGAGTTTAAGATTCACCCTCACCCTGACCCTCTCCCGTCGAGGCAGAGGGGAGTTGTGTGGCTACCTGCTCAAATCTATCTTTTCAGCTATACTTTCTGTCGAATCCAGTATGAGAAGACAGTTACGGAGTGGTTTCCCTGTTCCTGTGACAATCTTGACTATTTCCTGGACCTGTAAGGCAGCGATAATCGCCGGCGTAGCTGACGGGTTACCGATTTTCACTTCGATGCCCTGCTCCGGGAGGCTGCCAAGACAGCCATAGATACAAGAAAGCCCCACATCCCCCGGGAATATAGTCATCAGCTGACCGCTGAAGCCGGCAATCGTTCCGTAGACATAGGGAATTCCTAAGTCCCGACATGCGCTTTCGACCACGAAGCGCGATGGCAGGTTGTCCAACCCGTCAGCCACTATCCTGGCACCATTGAGCAGTCTATGAGCATTTTCTCCGGTTAATCTGTCCACAAATGTTGTAACAGTAACTGCTGAGTTTATGTGCCCGACTCTTTTTGCGGCGACAACAACCTTGTATTCACCCAGGTTTTTCTCCGTGGACATCAACTGTCTGTTCAAATTCTGTTCGGCAAAGCGGTCGTTGTCGATGATGATTAGGTGACCTATACCCTGTCTGGCAAGTAGCTCTATTATAGTCCCCCCCAAGCCACCGGCTCCCACTATAGCCACTGTTGACTGTAATAGCTTTATTTGCCCATCCAGACCGATGGTGCCTGTGTTGCGGAGATATCGCCAGGGGGCTATGCCTTGCTTCAGAGCGGCAATTTCCACTTCTTTAACCGCGATTCCCTGCGCTCGAGCGATGGAATTCACAACTTTCAGGCTGATAACAGGATATTTCTTGCACCCCGGGTCTGTATACGTCTGTGCCGACTCGGCAATTTGTCGGACAATGTCTTTGCCGGTGGCACCTCTTTTATTGGAAATATCTCTTTTGTTCAAGTGGTTTAGCAATACTCCCCCGATAACATTTGGATACCATCTGCAATATGATAGCAAAAACGGGGTGCATTTAGCATTAAGGGGAACTTAAGTCAAAAATCAAAATGGCAGGACATTGGAGCTTGGAATTTAGGGTTTAGGATTCACCTTTGCCTTCTCCAGTCAAGGCATAGGGCTTTTAAAATGTCTGAGTGCTCATTGTTGCCTGTCCATAAATTGGTCTAGTTCAGGCAGCAGTGTATCCCGCTCCGGGCTTTGGGCTAGCTTGGCTCGCCATTCAGTAGCCACGTCGGGTAGGGCAGTTCTTAATTTTGGGCTTATAGCGGCGAGCTTTAAAATGGCGTGAAAAAGGTCTCCAGCATTGTCGTCTGATACCAGTAGCATGGCAGTGTTGAACTCCTCGAGGCTCTTGTCAATGTCCCTGCCGAATAGGCTGGTGGTCCCGAGCAGGGCATGGGCGACCCAGTCATCAGGCACTTCTTGAGCGTAGATTTTCAGAGAATCACTTAGCGGGTTTACCATGTCATAGAACATGAGACGATGGCACAGGTCGATGAAGTAGTTGAGGTTAGCTGGGTTGTCCTGGACCGGTGCCATAAGCTTGCTGGCGGCTTCAGCATTTTCTCCTTCCCTGGCTAGCAGAAGTCCGTATAGGAAAGAGGTCTCCGCCCAGTCAGGGTCAATGGATGCTGCGTAGTCGAGCTTTGCCCTAGCTTCGTCCAGGTCACCCTTGATAATTAGTGCCAGCGACCACTTGTTCAATATGATGGCATTGCCAGGGGCTAACTGTGATGCTTTATCATACAGGGACAGAGCTATGGTCCACTTGTCTATAGCCCCGGTACTTGCCCAATAGGTATAGACATCGGCAAGAACATGGTATCGGTAGGTAATATAAGGCTCCAGCTCTCTGGCTCTCTCAAAGGCTTTGGTTGCCAGAGCCAGAAGCTCTGTCTTCACGTCGCCTTCCTTTAGCATGAGTGCCAAAGAGTAATCATACAGACCTAAGCAGTGCCAGTATACAGCTTCCCCGGGTGCCAGTTTTACCGCCTTATCAAAGGCAAATATGGCTTGTTCGCTTCGTCCTGCCTCGAGGTTTAGCCCTTTTTGGAGATACATATCGGCAAAAAATGGTCTAATGGTGACGCCGAAGCTGACGATTATTAGCAATAGGGCACAGCCCGCAGATACGCAGCGTCTGATTCTGCTGACGTGAGGTTTATGACCGGTATCAAGCTGAGTTAAATCGGCTGTCCTGGTCGGCTCAGGCTTAGAGCCTGTGGTCAGCCTGCCGAGCACGGGAATAAAGCTCACCGTGAGCCAGAACACAAGCTCTGGTGATATTGTAACCGGGTTGAAAAAGATATCAGCCATATACTGAACCATGCCAGCCACCATGGCTACTAAGAGTAATTTATCGATGTCTGTTATCGCCCGGTGCAGATAGCGAAAACAGAGATAGAAGAAGACTGCCAGAATAGCCAGGAAGCTCATTAGACCCAATAGCCCCATCGTGGTTGCCAGGTATAGATAATGGTTGTGCGGATTTGTGAGCGGAACAGACAGAAGATGGGAATGCTCCCACATGTCTTGCGGCAAGAAGAGCTGGAAGGTAACGATAAATGTCTCCGGACCGTAGCCGATAAGCCTGCGAAAAGCATGCCATATGTCGTTGGAAAAGGGGACTTCGGGCGACTTTATGACAATATCGATGGCGCTGTGCCAGTATTGCACTCTCCATCCTAGAGTATGAAGTCCGAGGTCTTCAGAGACAGGAACAGATTCAAAATCTTCTCCTGCGATGGTCTCGGTGCTGGGTGATGTGAATAGCAACGGCGCCAGAAGCAAGCCGGCTATTATCACCAGGACAAGCAGAGATACGACACCGAGGCTAAGCAAAAGCCTCTTTCGCTTGACTATGCCCAGCAATATTATGAAGATTAGGGGAGCTATGATGTACAAGAGTATGGTGATGGAATATTGTGCCAGTTGACCAATTAGCGCCGGAATGTTATTTCCCGGCGGGCGCGCTGGTGCCTGTGGCTACGTCTGCGTCTGGCATTGCCAGTTTTGCAAATCTCGAAGCCGGTCATGTTTATTACTGGAGGGTTAGAGCCAGAGTAGACGTTGCCGGTCAGTCTGTCCGCAGCCCGTGGTCGGCAACGATGTATTTCACCGTAGGAGCCGGTTTGCCGGTAATGGCGGAATATCCCACCGTTGTATTGTTCAGTCCTCTTTATGGTGCTAGAGGCGTCTCCCGGTCTCCAGCTTTTTCCTGGTCTCCTATGCCCAGAACCTCAAAATATGAGTTTGTGCTGGCTAAAGATGCTGCACTGGAACAGGTGGTAGTTAAAAGCAATGTGCCAACGACATCTTATCTGTATGACGGCGAACTTGATTTCAATACCACCTATTTTTGGCAGGTTAGGGCAATTGAACCTGTGGTCAGTGACCCAAGCGCCACAGGCAGTTTCACGGTGGTAGCTGAAGAAAAACCGGTAGAAACGCCAGTAGAACAACCGACACCGATACCACTCTGGGTTTGGGGTGTTATTGCCTTATACGCTGTTCTGGTGGTTTCAATGATTGCGTTTGCCCTGGTAAAACCTAGCTATTTTAGACCCACGACTGCTCGGGCAACTAGGCTGGAGACAATCGGTGACAAGCCTCAGAGTCCAATTGGCAGCATTCGGGATGCTATGGCTACGGAGGGCAAACAGAAGTCTGCTCCTGTAGATAAGCTGGACCTAGCCAGCGACAAGCCTCGGAGTCCAATTGCCAGTATTCGGAATGCTATGGCTACGGAGGGCAAACAGAAGTCTGCTCCTGTAGATAAGCTGGACCTAGCCAGCGACAAGCCTCAAAATCCAATCGCCAGGGGTTGGGATGCCATAGTGACGAGGGTCAGGCAATGGCGCTTCTTTAAGAGACCTGGGGATGGCAGCTCTCTGGACAAACTGGGATGAGCGAAACAAGTGCCGTACCAAGACGGCTAATGAGCTTACCAATATAACCGTAAAAATTCCCCACCGAATGGCTGAACTAAGCTTGCCTAAGCGTTACAAAAATACTGGATTAGTATATAATAATCTAAAAAAGGAGGTTTGTGATGGCAAAGTTCATGACTCAAGAATGGGGTGAGCTATACAAGGAGGCGATTAATAACAACAAGGCATACGAGGAGGCGGCAAAGACCTGGGAGGGTGACTTTTACTTTGTCATGGAGCCGGGTGGTCCGGTTAAAGAGCCATTTTACACCTACATAGACCTTTACCATGGAAAATGCCGAAAAATAGAAATCGTCACCGACCCCAGTAAATATAAACCTGAATTTGTCATGTCAGCTCCTTATCCTGTGTGGAAGAGAATAGCCACAAAGGAGCTCGACCCTATAAAGTCAATGATTACTAGGCAAGCCAAACTCACAGGCAACATGGCTAAAATTATGCGCTATGTCAAGGCGGCTAACGAATTGACCAACAGCACCACAAAAGTGCCAACCGAGTGGCTGGACTAAGCTGGTTTTTTCATTTAAATAAAGAATGGGGAGATTAGTATGTGGACTTTTTCATGCCCATTTATTGCCTATGGTGACAATGCCCTCGAGTACATAGCGCAGATTCAGGGTAAAAAGGCTTTCATCGTTACAGATAAGAACATCGTAAAACTGGGACTGGTAAAGCTGGTTACCGACCAGCTTGATGCAGTAAACATCAAATGGCAGATTTTCGATGAAGTAGAACCCGAGCCTTCGCTTGACACTATAAAAAAGGGGGGAGTAGCGGTTGGAGGATATCAGCCAGACTGGGTCATCGGATTAGGTGGGGGGTCATGCATGGATGCTGCCAAGGCTATCATTATACTGCTGGTAAGACCGGACCTGGAGCCGGACTGTATCATGGCTTCCGATACTTATAATTTCAGAGCCAAAGCCAGGCTTATGGCTATTCCTACCACCAGCGGGACAGGTTCTGAAGCCACCTCAATGATAATACTCACCGACACGAAGGAGCAGCGTAAAATAAGCATGATGAATCTCGAGTGTATGCCGGATGTGGCTATACTCGACCCTGTTATGGTTGCCGGTATGCCACCGCAAATTACAGCCGACACCGGCATGGATGTTCTCACTCACGCTATAGAGGGATACGTGTCAACATGGGGTACCAGCCTCACCGACGGACCGGGATTGATTGCCACGCGGAAAGTTTTTGAATATCTGCCTAAAGCTTACAAAAACGAGAACGACCTCGAGGCACGTAAGGAGATGCAAAATGCCGCCGTACTCGGTGGCATGTCCTTCGGCAATTCCATGGCTGGACTGGGGCACAGCACTGGGCATGCGCTCGGCGCAATTTTCCATCTGCCTCACGGGCGTACTGTTGGTCTTTTCTTACCCTACACCATGGAATACCTTATAAACGGCTCCGAGGAGACAACAGCCAAGTATGCTGAGATAGCCCGCTACTGCGGCATCGCATCAGGCTCCGACAAGGAATGCGCTAAAGCTTTAGCCGCTAAAATCCTTGCCTTGGCAAAGGAAATCGGACAACCGCTCTCGGTTAAAGACTGCGGTATAGACAAGGCAAAGTATGAGGAGTCGATTCCTGGACTGATAGACAGAGCCTTGAATGAGGCAATGACCATGACCATCAGCCGCATTCCCGAGGGAGAAGACCTGGAAAAGATATTCAAATATGCGTATGAGGGCAAAAGCATTGACTTCTAAATAACAGCCAAGGAGAAAGAGATATGAACGGTTATCATGGCAAAATCCTGATAGCTGACCTGGATAATGGTGCACTCACTGATGAGCCGTTGAATGAAAAGTATGCCCGTGATTTTCTTGGCAGTACCGGTCTGGCTGCGCGCTATCTGTATGATATGGTCAACGAGAAGACTGACCCACTGGGAGCGGATAACCCACTTGTCCTCATGTCCGGTCTTCTTAACGGCACCAGCGGACCAAGTGTCAGCCGCTGGGGTGGTGCTACCAAATCTCCATACACTGGGCATTACGGTGATGCCAACGCCGGCGCCTGGTTCGGCGCTGAGCTTAAGAATTCCGGATACGACGGCATAATACTCAAAGGCAAATCAGCTAAACCAGTCTACATTTACATTAAGGACGGGGTCGCTGAACTGAGGGATGCCGCCAACCTGTGGGGCAAGGATAGCTACAAAACTCAAGAGGAGATTAAAAAGGCATGTGGTGATAATCGCACACAGGTTGCCTGTATCGGTCCCGCCTCTGAGAATTTGGTGCTCTGCGGCAATATCATGTCAGAATATGGTCACTGCCTGGGTCGGGCTGGGCTGGGTTGTGTTATGGGCTCTAAGAAAGTCAAAGCCATTGCAGTTCGCGGCAAGATGAAGCTTCCCATGCATGATACAGAGAAGTTTCGTGAAGTCGCACGGCAAGCTATGACTGAGGTTAAAGAAGGCTTTTTCAGTCAATGGATGCATGATGGCGGTACAGCGTCATGGGTCGATTCCGCTATTGCTTATGGCGACGCTCCAACCAATTACTATACTTCACCTACACTGCCGGAGGCGACCAAGATAAGTGGCGCCGAGCAGTTTGAGAAATTTCAGACCGACAGCACCGCCTGTTTTGGCTGTCCCATACGCTGTCGTAAGATACTCCAGATTAAAGAGGGGAAGTATTTATATGATAGGGTCAAAGGTTCGGAATATGAAACCTTGATTTCTTTAGGGGCAATGATGGGGCTGGACATTGATATGTCTACGGCAGTTTACTTGAACGAGCTCTGTAACGCCTACGGATTTGACACTATCAGCGGCGGTGCCAGTGCCGGGTATGCTTTTTACCTGTATGAATTAGGAGTGATTTCCAAAAAGGACACCGGAGGTCTTAAGCTTACCTGGGGTAACCTTGACGCTGCTATTGAGCTATTGCATCTGATGGGCAAGAATCAAGGCTTTGGCGCCGTGGTAGCTGGCGGGACGAAGCGTATGGCTCAGAGATATGGACGTCCACTTGGCGAGGCTGTTCAGACGAAAGGGCTCGAGATTCCGATGCACGACCCAAGGGCATTCCACTGCATGGGGCTTGTTTATGCGACCTCACCGCGTGGTGCCGACCATAATAAAAGTGATGGCTATATGGTAGACAATGGTGCAGGCTATCCCTACATCGGGCTTGAAGTTGGAGACCGCTGGGGTGATGATAGGGCTGAGATGGTTGTGACCAGCCAGAACTTCAGAACGCTGACTGATTCACTGGGTATTTGTCATTTTGCTTACATGCATTTTGATTTATTTGTGGGTATGATTAACGCTTCTACAGGTTGGGATACTGATATGGACCAGCTTATGAAAGCAGGAGAACGCATTTTTCAGCTTCAGCGCGCCTTATCCTGCAAGCTGGGCATTACCTCAAAGGACGATGTGCTTCCTGAGCTGGTTATGAGACCGATTCCCGAGGGTGGGACGGAAGGTCATGTGCCCAACATGGAGAAGATGTTGCCAGAGTACTATACTCTTAGAGATTGGGACAGAGCTACGGGTAAGCCGTCAAAGAAACGGTTAGAGAGCCTGGATATGCCGGAAATCGCGGCATCTATCGGTGCTAAATAGCCTTAAAATAGTGATGCGGAAATTAAAAGCTGGCTGTCTCATGGCAGCCAGCCTTTCTAACCGCCAGCGACCCTGGGCAGCAAATCAAGTTTATCACCGTCTTTAAGTGCCGGTTCGTCTAGCTGTCTGATATTCCTGCCATTGAGCAGGACATTACTGCTCTCCCAGACAGATTGCTTTTTCTTTATGCCTCTGGATTGGAGCTTTTTGTGATATATGGGAGCATAATTAGTCTCGACATAATTCCTGGCTTCATCAATACTGTTTACATCTACCGTTACGGACCGGACACTCAGAAAAAGCCTCCAAAGCCCGATGAAGTTTATATTAACTCTAGCCAAGATTTCACCCTGCAAGTCGATTTGTGCCAGATTATTATAATCTGTTTCTATGCCATGTCAAAACCTCTTGACACAATAAGGTTAGTTAACTTTTTTGACCCGAAGGGCAAGCTCAATGTGTTATCTAAGATATATTGAGAGAGGCAAATAGGCTTCCCGATAACTGAATAGGCTGCTGAAAAGATGTGGGAAGTAACGTGGACAAATTTGTACCAAAATTAGCCACGATTTGCAAACTTTTGCAAGCAGTTGGTGGGGCTTACTGGACGGAAAGAAGAACCTTTAGCCTTTCCTTTTGCCTCTTGAGATGAGGTTTGTTAAACGTTTTGACGTTTTGACGTTTTAATGTTAAAATACTATAATAACATCTGGAGGTGTTATTATGGCTATCCAAACCAAACGAACCACTATCTATTTAGACCCTGATTTGCACAAGGCGCTTAGATTAAAGGCAGTTGCCATCTCTCGGTCAGTATCGGAGCTTGTAAATGATGCTGTAAGAGAGTGTCTTGCAGAAGATGCCGAGGATATTGAGGCATTTGAAGAGAGGTCAAAAGAATCTCTGATTAGCTATGATGAAATGGTGAAAAGGCTAAAGAAAGATGGCCGAATATAAAGTCTATTTCAGAGAGTCGGTTGAAAAAGATTTTAAGGCAATTTCCAAAAAAGATTTAAGGAAAATCCTCAGTCGTATCGAGTCATTAGCCTTAGAGCCTCGGCCTTTAGGCTGCGAAAAACTAACCGGTCAAGAAAGGTATCGCGTCCGTCAGGGACAGTATCGCATTGTATATTCAGTTCAAGATAAGGAGTCAACTGTCTGGATTGTAAAAGTTGGTCATCGTAAAGATGTTTATCGCTGAATTAAAATTAAATAATAAGAGGTAATTTAAAGTAGCACGGTAAAATTTGTACCAAAATTAGCTACGTTTTGCAAACTTTTGCAAGCAGTTGGTAGCCCGCATTGGAAGGATACCGAACTCCTGTTTGAGAAGAAACACCTAATTCCATGACCTGCCCCCCGAAAACCAGTCCAGCGATAATGTTAGACTGGACAATAAAGAAAGGGGGTATTTCATTGGCCAGAAGACAATTCAAATCAGAGCAAATCATCAACAAGCTCCGCGAGGCTGAAG
>Ga0233423_10002005_pt1 | contig 10016 bp, 7 predicted proteins | sample Watercolumn_Mata_FD_180713 | JGI IMG/M metagenome (GOLD analysis project Ga0233423, IMG submission 180713) | Freshwater microbial communities from Lake Matano, South Sulawesi, Indonesia - Watercolumn_Matano_2014_112_MG | ecosystem: Environmental > Aquatic > Freshwater > Lake | place: Indonesia... | reverse complement strand
CCATAGCTGGCTCGAGATCTGCCCGGTGGTCACCCTCGGTCTGCTCGGTCTCCGTGCAGAACGTGGCAAGTCCAACGTGCTGATCTTTTCTCATGCCGGCTGGCTTCGCGCTTGCGAGCAAAAGCTCGCTTTCAAACGCTCCTTCGAAGAGGCTGCACTGCAGACCGCTCACGATAAGGGGGACCAGCTCATGTGGCCGCGGACGGTTTTCTTTGGTGGCGCAGACACCATCGGCAAACTGCTCCAGGCCATGGGCATCAACATCGACGATCCGGCTCTCCCCACGCGAAATCCGGCTCGCCACTCTTACCCGCTCTCAACGGGTCTCGCCAAGACTCCAACCTGGCAGATCATCAACACCGGCGAGAGATCGTACAGGTAAAACCACCATAATATCCCCACCCATAACGCAACGAAGCGCGCTCTAGCAAGGACAAAGCCGCTTCCAAAAACAGAGGTAACCATGACTTACAGTGCAGCATCCGTAAATGCCATCACTGCCTCCACCATCGAGGGCGCAAGCCAGGACCAGGTGCACGAGATCGTCTCGGCGCAGTTTGTCTAGCGCGGCCAAAACCTCATCGTCATCGGCGGTGCGGGCACCAGCAAGGCGATACTCGCCAATGCAATCGCCCAGGCAGCGCAGCACCAGGGCCTGACGGTCGCCCATCTGATCACTCTCAGCGCCTGGCCGCACGATGACCTGCTCGAAGCACGGCACCATGCCTTTACTGGCTGGGATCGCGCTCCGCGCAGCCATCGCAGTGACCTGCTCGGCCACGACCTATTGGTCGTCGACCAGGCGCACGCATGGCTCGAAGCCGCACCGCTCGTCACCCTCATGCTCCTCTGCATGCGGGCCGAGGCAGGCAAGTCGACCATACTGGTGACCGAAAGCGAGCAATGGCACCAGATGTTGGATGAGGGCCGTTTTTCGCGGGCTCTCGCTGCCGACAACTTTAACGAGTCGTCCCTGCTCAAGGAGCTGACCGATTCGGAATGGTTGCGGTTCATCAAGCGCTCTTACGGCGCCATGATCGCTCGTCGCGAACTCCTGGCCTCCCTCGGCCTCGACAACATCGTCACAGCTCCGCATCTGCAGCGGTCGCCGTCGCGATTTGGCCGCAATTGGGGCTGGCACGTCCTCACCATGGGCAGTGCAGGCGAAACCAACCGACTGCGCTATTTCAAGTCGCAGTTTTGATCTGACCTGATCTAGATCTTTAAGATCCTGCTAAAGCTGTCCGGCACGAGACCTCTGGTCGGGCAGCAATCCCAAACTAGTAAGTGAAAGAGACGCTTCAGCAGCGCACCTTTCACTTACTTTTTTTGCTTAGACTTGTTACTTGATATAGTAGTAAAAAGCAAAAAAGGGTGAGAGATCTTGCGATCCCTCACCCCTTCTCAACTACGCATAAAACGACTGACCGGTGGCCGCCATGTGCTCGATCAGAGCAGCCGGACGATAGTTGTCGCCAGCCACCTGCGAATACATCGCCAGCTTTTGCTGGATGGTACGGATACCGACCTGGTCAGCATAGCCCAGCACGCCACCCAGGAAGGGAGCGAAGCCGGTGCCAAAGATCATCGCCAGATCGAGCTGCGAAGGCTCGCTGATGATGCCTTCCTGGATGCAGAGCGCAGCTTCGTTGACCATCGGCAAAAAGAGCCGATCCTGGATCGTGGCCATGCTCATCGCCCGCGGCGTCGAAACGCTCGAGACATAAGCCTGCACATCAGGGTTGAGACCTGCGCGGCGGCCGGTCTTTTCGTCGTACAGATACATGCCCTTGCCGCCCTTCTTGCCGAGCAGCTTGCTCTTTTCGATGGTCTCGATCAGAGCCGGCGGAGCGAGACGCTCGCCGAGGGCAGCGTGCATCACCTTGATCACGTGACTGACGATGTCGAGACCGACTTCGTCCATCAAAGCGATTGGACCCATCGGCATACCAAACTTGGTGGCAGCACGATCGATGTCCTCAGCGGGCACGCCAGCAAGCAGAAGCACGATGGCTTCTTTCATATAGGGCGCGAGGATGCGGTTGACGACAAAGCCCGGCCCGTCATTGGTAGCGACGGTGGTCTTGCCGAGGCGCTGGCCAAAGGCCTTGGCCAGAGCCAGGGTCTCGGGCGAGGTATCCTTGGCGGCCACGACCTCGACGAGCTTCATCTTGTGCACCGGATTGAAAAAGTGCAGGCCGACAACGTTTGCCGGATTGGCAGCAGCCTGCGCCATCTCGTCCATGGACAGCGATGAAGTGTTGGAGGCAAAGACCCAGGGCTTTTTGATCACCTTTTCGAGCTCGGCGATCACGGCCTTTTTGACCGCCATCTTTTCGACCACAGCCTCGATGACGAGATCGCAGTCGGACATGGCGGCATAGTCGACAGTACCGGAAACAGCGCCAAACTTCATGTCTGCCTCGGCCTGGCTCAGCTTGCGCTTGGCCACGAGACCATCGAACAGACCCTTGATGGTGGCAAGACCCTTGTCCAGAGCCTCCTGGTTGATGTCCTTGAGCACCACCTTATAGCCAGCGTAAGCAGCGGCCTGAGCGATGCCCGCACCCATCACGCCAGCGCCGAGGACGCCGACGGTCTTGACCTTGATCGAGGGCTTGACGCCATCAGGCATCTTTTTGCTCTCGGTCTCAGCAAAGAAAATACCGACCAGAGCGCGAGAGACCGAGCCGGTGGCGAGGCGGGCAAAGACCTGCGACTCGACCTGACCGGCCTTGTCGCGAGGCATATCCCAGGTCTTGAGGATGACCTTGAGCGCCTCGAGAGGAGCCGGATACTTGCCCTTGGTATTGGCGAGCACGGCCTTGGTCGCCATCTTGGCAAAGATGGCACGACCCGCTCGCGTCTCCAGGGCCTTTTGGGTCATCGCCACCTTGAAGGGCTTGCGATAACGATTGGGCTTGTCACCACGGGCGATTTCAGTGGCACGCTTGACCAGATCCGCCGGGCTCGCCGTTTCGTCCACAAGACCGATGCGCCATGCCTTGCTGGCGTCGACCTTGCTGCCGGTCGAGATCATGGTAAAGCCCTGCTGCAGGCCGATCAGCTTGGGCAGACCGATGGTGCCGCCCCAGCCAGGGATAAAGCCGAGCAGCACTTCGGGCAAGCCGAGCTGCGTCTTGGCGTTGGTGGACGCAACGCGCATCGAGCAGGCCAGAGCCAACTCCAGTCCACCGCCGAGGCAGGTGCCGTTGATGGCGGCCACCGTCGGATAGGGGAGGGAGGTGATGCGCTTGAAAGTATTGCGGCCGTTCATGGTGGCATCATAGATGCCCTTGGGCGGCTGCGACTGGAGGAAACGGATCTCCTTCACGTCCGCGCCGGCAAAGAAATTGTCTTCCTTGCCGGAGGAAATGACGAGACCCTTGATCTCGGTGCGAGTCTCGAGCTCGGTCAGAGCTGCGGTAAACTCGGCAAAGAAGTCTTGCGACAGCACATTGAGCTTGCTGTCGGGGGTATCGATGACGAGCTGGGCGATACCGTCGGAGCTGACCGTCAAAGACACGATTTTGTTAGCGACCTGAGTCATGATCTTGTAGTCCTATCTGTTTGTTATCGCAAAAAAGCTCAGACGCTCTCGATCAAAGTCGCGATGCCCATACCGCCGCCGATGCACAGAGCCGCGATGCCGCGTTTGAGACCGCGCAGCTTGAGCTCGTGCGAGAGCGTCAGAATGAGACGAGCACCGGACATGCCGATCGGGTGGCCGAGAGCAATCGCACCACCGTTGACGTTGACCTTGTCACGGTCGAGACCGAGCAGCTTTTCGCAGGCCAGATACTGGTGAGCAAAAGCCTCGTTGATCTCGATCAGGTCGATGTCGGCCAGAGTCAGGTTGTTGCGCTCGAGCAGGAGCTTGATCGCATGCACCGGACCGATGCCCATCTGCTCGGGCGAGACGCCGGCAACGCAGCTGTCGACCAGCACCGAAAGCGGCGCCAGTCCCAACTCATCGACCTTGGCCTGAGATGCCAGCACCAGCGAGCACGCACCGTCATTGATACCAGAGCTGTTGCCAGCCGTGATCACCTTGGTGCCGAGCACGGGCTTGAGGCCGGCGAGAGCATCCTTGCTGGTCTTGCGCGGATGCTCGTCGTGCTCCATAAAGCCACGCCCGCCGTCGATCGGATCGATCTCGAGCGCAAAGCGCCCGGACTTGATCGCCTCGTTGGCCAGGGTCTGCGAACGCAGAGCATACTCATCGGCCGCATCGCGGCTGATGTCGTAGGCGTCGGCGAGGTTTTGCGCAGTCTGCGCCATGGCCACTGCACGCACATCCTTGAGGAGCTTCATCGGTGCGAGACCGTTGTCTGCAATGGCAAACGGCACCGGACGCGGACCCATCTTGGTGATCTTGAGATACTTGGAGATGAGGCCCTTCCAGCGCAGATCGCCGGGGAGCATGTAGGGGATGGTGGACATCGACTCGGCACCGCCGGCGATGACCAGGCCAGCATCGTCCATGGCGATCAGGCGCATGCCATCGTTGACGGCCTGCATGCCGCTACCGCACTGGCGCTGCACCGTATAGGCAGGGGTCGAAGCAGGCAGGCCGGCCTCGAGCTGCGCAAAACGAGCAGTGTTGGGAGTATAAGAGCTCTGATAGCCGTGACCAAAGATCAGGTGATCGACCATGTTGGGGTCGATACCGGCGCGACGGATCGAAGCAAGCATGGCATGACCGGCGAGCTTGTCGACGGCCACGGAACGCAGGCTCCGGCCAAAGGATCCGATGGGGGTGCGACTGCCAGAGATGAGGAAAGTCTTGTTTGCGGACTTCATTGGGATCTCCGTTTGTCTGTTTATCAGACACATAGCAGGCTCCAATGGAGCCTGCTAAATATGTGCCCGCTGCCACAAGGCAGAATCTCTTTTTTTAGGGGTTTTACCAGAGGCCGGCTGCAGCCAGGCTCTGTTCGACCTCAGTCGAAAGAGTGCCGACAGGTATTTTTTTGATGCCCCAGGTCTTAGCTTCGATGGCGCGATACTCATCGACCACGCGGCGCGCAGTCACGAGCTTGTCACCATCAAGATAGCCTGCGGCCGCCAACGCATCGACAGCAGCATTGAAACCGCCCATGACGGCCATCCACTTTTCGTCACGCGTAAGCGTAAACTTGAGCGAACCAAACTTGGTCGGCTCTGGCTCGACGACGATATAGCCCTTTGCCGGATCGACGGGATCAGGGCTAAACTGCGGGATACAGAGTTTGCCGCAAACCATGCGCCAAAACCTCATTGCCCGCTTTGCCTTGCGCTGCGCGATCTTGTCCTTGCCATCACCGACGTCGACAACGACGATCTGACTGGGCTTGGCGCCAAAAAACCGCTCGGGCACGCTGACGGGAGTGCGGCCCTCATGACTGAGAGCGCCGTCGAGCAACCAGTGCGTTTCGGTGGCGACTTCGATCGGCACGGCATCGATGATGCCGGGCACCGCGCAACTGCCACGGATAGAAACGCCCAGCGGCGCAGGCTCCGTATTAAGCAGCCGATAGCGATGCGGCTCGATATGGTGCACGCCGGTGGCCGTAAAGACCATCTGCGTATCCTCGGAAACCGCCATGGTCCAGTACTTGGACGGCCATCGACCGACGATCGACTCCACAAAGGTGCCGACCTTTTCAGACGAGAGAACGCCATAGCGCGGCCGCGTCTTTTCGTACCGTCCCTGCAATAGATAGGCGAGCATGATCTTGAGCATGCTGCCACGCTTGGTCAAGAGACTGGCAAAGTCGACGTCGAGAGCCGTGGCTACGGTAGTGCGGGCGTCCATTCCGGAGGCCGCCATGACTGCTGGAAGACTGCCGCCGGAGATACCGCCGTACGACTTCCAGTTAGAGAGACCAGCATGGTGACAGGCGAGGATCGCACCGGCACCGGCAAGGATCGCACGCGATCCGCCACTGGAAATAAGCAAATGCATCTCGGAAGGGTCGTGCAACTGGGTCGGCTTATCCGGCTGCGCGGATTTGACCAGACCAAGCAGCGCCCCCCCGAGCGTCTTGATATTTTCTTTCATTGCTTGCTCCATGAGCATTGCTGCCAAAAGGCAATGATTTGAGCCAGCCGGACGCAGGGCGTAACATCGCGATAGCCGGGGAGGGCATTGATATGCGTCGGGACGTGGTTCTGTAGAGAAAAGGGGGGTTTAAAGGCTCTTATGAGTCAAAAAAGAAATGCTCTTGGATCTTAAGAACTAAAAAGGGGAGTATTCAAGCTCTGGTGGGCATCTTTATGGCTTATCACTATCAAAGCTATGTAAAAGACCTTTAAGCATTACGCAGTCGACTTGTTACGTGACGATTGATGCCGCTGCGCCAACCACCTCGACGGAGAGGCGGATGGGGGCGTATCTGCGGTTTGAGGAGAAATATCTAGGTTTGGTGTGCCACCAGAGATGGTTGCCAAGGTGGCACCGTTTCGCTATTGATGCAATTGTCAAGAACCGCAATCAGTGCGAGCTCTTATAAACATTAGCGATAGCGGAGCGAGCACTTGACATAACCACGGGCAGTAGATGAAAGGCTTATAAATGGCTCTTTTCTTGAGTTACTAGCTGCTAATAGCCTAGTGTAGACCTACCCCTTTTCTTCTCTATTCGCGAGTCTTACCCAAAGCCCAGATCTCTGCTTATTCACTACAAAGCTCATCCCGACCTCTCGTCCGATCGCCTCGAGCGATGCGTAGAGATCTGGATCCAGCCTCGTGTGCTGAGTAACGGACATATCTGGCTTTCCTTCCAACCTCCTACGAGATTGAGAACGCACATGAAAGCAGTAAATCAACTCCTGATCGGACGTTTCTGGTCGCATGTCTTTGACCGTCCCGATGATTGCGCCGTGCTGATCAAAAACCCTGATCCCCGCGAAGAAATCATCCTCGGCTACCCCGGACCTGGTGGCATGGGCGGTGTCGTGATCGCTCCTCCGCGTCCCTATATCGAGCTCAAGTGGGCCGATGTGGGGGCCATCGTCGCCGAGATGATCGTTTCGCTCGAAACTCTCGGTGTCAAGCGCGGTGATCGCGTCGCGATCCTGAGCTGGAACCGTCCGGAGTGGGTCTGGAGCGATATGGCCATCCAGTCCATCGGCGCCGTCTCCGTGCCCATCTATCCCAACAGCACGGCCGAACAAGTGCGCTACATCGTCCAAGACTCGGGCGCCAAGCTCCTGCTCGCCGACGACGAAAGTCAGCTCAACAAGATCGCCGGCCACGAGACCTGTCGCTCGCTTTCCTTCGAGGACGCCGCTCGCCCGAGCGTCGTCTACTGCCAGAAGGTCCTGGGCATCAAGCCAGCCGACTTCGACCTGGCCGCCGACGAATGGCGAGGGCCACTCGATGTGCTCCAGCTCCCGCTGAGCGTGCGCGCACGCCTGGCGGTCCAGCATTTTGCCAAGGGCCAAAAGAGCAAGCTCGTCGCACCGCAGCTCTTTGCCGATCGCAACGGCAATGGAATCCAGACTCGCGACATGGCATCGCTGATCTACACCTCAGGCTCCACCGGCCAGCCCAAGGGCGTGATTCTGACCCACGGCAATATCGCTGCCTCCTGCCTGGCCGTTCATGACCATGGCTTCGACTTCAACCGCAAAGACCTGTATCTTTCCTACTTGCCTCTGGCTCATTGCTACGAGCGCGTGAACGGCCAGTCGATCTGCATCTGGTTTGCGGTGCCCACGGCCTTTTGCAAGGTCGAAGAAGTCTCCTCGGCAATGAAGGAACTGAGGCCGACCATCCTGCTCGGCGTACCTGCCGTCTGGCGCAAGGTCAAGGACAAGATCCAGGCCGAACTCGACAAGGCCAAGGGTCTGCAGGGCAAGCTCGTCAAATGGGCCATGGCTCAGCAAAAGCCTGGCCTCAAGCGATTTATCGCCGACGCGCTGGTCTTTCGCAAGGTACGCCAGGCGCTCGGGGGTCGGTTGCGCATCATGGGCTCCGGCGGCGCTCCGATCGCTCCGGAGGTGCTGGCCTTTTTCAAGTCGATCGGCCTGGACATCATCCAGGGCTATGGTCTGACTGAGACTGCCGGCGCAGTGGCCGCCAATCCGCCGCACGCGATCGTCGTCGGCTCGGTCGGCACCATGATCGAAGGTGTCGAGATCAAGCTCGTTCCCGAAGGCGAGAACCCGCCCCCCAACTCGGGCGTGATCTGGCTGCGTGGCGGTCCGGTCTCGCCGGGCTACTGGAACCTGCCCGAAGAAAACGCCAAGGCCTACGATCAGGACGGCTGGTTCAACACGGGCGACATCGGCCGGCTCGATGAAGCCAAAAACCTCTTTATCACTGGCCGCAAAAAGCGTCTGCTCAAGACCGAGGGCGGCAAGTACGTTGCTCCGGAAAAGGTCGAAAAGGCCTTTGACCCGTATCCGATCGTGCAAGCAATCGTGCCGGTCGGGGACAATCGTCCTTTCGTGTCTGGCCTGATCTTTGTCAACGCGCTCGCGGCCCGACTCCTCATCGACTCCAAAGATGCGGACTTTAAGACTCTGATCGCCGATCCCCGCGTGCAGGATGCTGTCCAGACCGCCGTCAAGGAGGCCAACAAGCATCTCGAGCACTGGGAGATGGTCAAAAAGATCAGCCTGATCGAGGACGAAGCAACCGTCGCCAACGGCCTGCTCACCGCCACGCTCAAGGTCCGCACCGAAGAAGCGCTCAAGCGCTACGCGGACGTGGTTGAAGGGATCTACAAGAAATAAAGTTGTGAGAAAGGAGGGAGATCGGGCAAGTGCTTCGATCTCCCTCTTTTTTTGTCCAATACAATTTTTGGCGCCATCTACTGCTTAATATAATAACAATGCAAAATTTCACAATGAAGTGGTCATCAGACTGCCATTTTTAGACACCAAAGGCCTATATTTAGCCCTATGCAAACAAATACAGATATTAATGCCGAAGGCAAAAAATCCGCGACCATCATCGTAAAAGCCATACTTTGCGATCTCGATGGTACTTTGATCGACTCAGCCCGCTGCATCGACTATGCCTGGCAAGTCTGGTCCACTGATCGTGGCCTGATACCGCAGGAGGTCATCGACGGCACTCATGGTCTGCGCACCATCGAGGCCATCCGCATGCTACTGCCGGACGCCGATCCAGAGACGATCGAACGCGAAGCGGACTTAGTCGAGCAACTAGAGGTCAGTTGCACACAAGGGCTCATCCCCATCTCAGGCTCACACCGCATGCTGGGCACTCTTTCACCTCACCACTGGGCCATAGTCACATCCGGCAGCCGCAAACTCGCCAGCCATCGACTCAATCATGTCAAACTGCCCATCCCAAAGATCTTTGTCACCGCCGATGATGTCATCAATGGCAAGCCACATCCCGAGGCGTATCAAACCGCATGCGGTCAACTTGGTCTTGGCCCCCAAGAGTGCCTGGTCTTTGAAGACTCTCCTAACGGTATTAAAGCAGCCAAGGCAGCCGGCATGAAGGTCGTCGCCGTCACTCACGCCAAAGCAGATGTACACGACGTCTCCCACGCCGATTATCAGGTCAACGATTTGAGCCAGATCGAGCTCCGCATCACACCAAACAGCCAATTAGAAATAACCATCAAGCAATGAAAGCAATCACCGTATTTTTAGGCGCAAGCCATGGCAACGATCCTGCATACAGCGAATGTGCTCGCGAGGTCGGTCGCTCGCTAGCCCAAAGAGGCATCACCCTCGTCTATGGCGGGGGACGGGTAGGTCTGATGGGTCAACTCGCAGATGCAGCGCTGGCAGCAGGTGGCAAGGTGATCGGCGTCATACCCCACTTTCTTGCAGATAAAGAAGTAGCGCATACAGGACTGACAGAGTTGCACCTGGTCGAAACGATGCACGAGCGCAAAGCAATGATGGCACAATTGACCGATGCCTTTGTTGCTCTGCCTGGTGGCTTTGGCACTCTCGACGAGCTATGCGAGATCCTTACATGGGCTCAACTCAAGCTGCATAACAAGCCGATAGCCCTACTCAATCTGGATGGATACTATGATAATC
>Ga0233423_10002003_pt1 | contig 10024 bp, 11 predicted proteins | sample Watercolumn_Mata_FD_180713 | JGI IMG/M metagenome (GOLD analysis project Ga0233423, IMG submission 180713) | Freshwater microbial communities from Lake Matano, South Sulawesi, Indonesia - Watercolumn_Matano_2014_112_MG | ecosystem: Environmental > Aquatic > Freshwater > Lake | place: Indonesia... | reverse complement strand
ATACATGATTGAGAGAATGTTGGCCTCTTTTGACCAAGCTTTTGGTATTAAATTTGTGGCCATTAGGTATTTCAACGCGGCCGGTGCTGCACTGGACGGTTCAATCGGAGAGGATCATCCACAGGATAGCCATCTTATTCCATTGGCAATCAAAGCCGCCATTGAAGGGAGAGAATTTCAGATTTTTGGTGATAACTACAACACATCGGATGGTACCTGTGTTCGGGATTATATCCATGTTTTGGATTTGGTTGAAACTCATTCTTTGGCGCTTAAAAAATTGATGGCCGGAGCTCAGAGCAACTATTATAACGCCGGAGTCGGTCAGGGATATTCCAATAAGGAAATTATTGAAATGATTAAAAAAGTAACGAGTTTGGATTTCAAAGTTAATGTTGGTCCCAGAAGACAAGGAGATGCAGACGTCCTTTTTGCTTCAATAGATAAAATTAAAAAGGATTTTGGCTGGCAGCCAAAGTACGGTCTAAAAGAGATTATTGAAACCGCTTATCAATGGCACAAAAGCCACCCCAAGGGATATGAAGAATAACTCAAAACTCAAATGTTAAATGTCAAAACTATAAATTATTATTTTCAAGTTTTAGGATTTAAGTTATGGTTCTAAGTTTTAAATTTTCAGTTTTGAGTTAATAAAGTGAAACTTTATATTGACACTTCCGTTCGTGACAAGATTGTGGTTGGTTTTGGTGATAAAAAGTTTACCTCCAATGCTAAAAAGGCAACTTCACAGCTTTTACTACCGTTTATTAATAAGATTTTGAAAAGTAAAGGAAAGACTTTTAAAGATGTAACTGAAATTGAGGTTGCCACTGGTCCTGGTTCTTTTACCGGACTTCGGATCGGTGTTTCGGTCGCTCAGACTCTTGGTTGGGTATTGGGAATTCCGGTTAATAAAAAGAATGTCATGAAAGGTGAAACTATTGAAATTAAATATAGATGATTAAAATATTTAAAATTCAATCAGATTTGGTATTTGACAAATTATTTAACCATTCATATAATGCAGCAAAATGCGAAAGTTAATTCTCTTCATAGCTATAATCCTTTTAGTTCTTCTGATAAGATTTTCCAATACTAATTTTGTTGCTACTGGTAGTGTCTGTAAAACCCAGAACGCTGAATGTGACGTTAATAATAGTGAAAAACTTTGCTGTGCGGGACTGGTCTGTATGGATGCAGGACACCCCTCTGATAATGGTCACTGTGAAGTAGAGTCTTCACCAACCGCACAGATTTGTTAATCTTGGACCGGGTAATTACTTTGTCTGCGAAGATAAAAAAGAAGGTTGGGATCAAACTAAACCTTCGAGCGGTCCGGGTGGTTATGGGAATTCTATATGTTATCCGTTTAGTATTAGTTCCGGAGATGAAGTAATGGGGTTAGTTTTTGGCAACTTTGAATTGGGGAAGGTTCAGGGAATGAAGTTTAATGATGTTGACGGTGACGGAAATCCCCATGAAACTGGTGAAGAATTTATGAACGAATGGACAATTAGACTTTATACAAATTGGGGAGATCCAGTTGAAATTGTAACTTCAAACACCGGTACCCAAGGACAGTACCGCTTCACAGGTTTATTGCCGGGAACTTATCAAGTCTGCGAAGTGCTAAAAGAGGGTTGGGCGCAGACCTGGCCTCATATAGGCGATTATCCGGTTGGAGATAATAGCATAATCCACCCTGAATTTGGAGTTGCAGTTGCCAATCCTTTATCAACAACTGACGAAGGCCGAGTTTGCTGGCAGACTGTAATTGATGAATCGGGCGAGTTTAATTATTTACTAAGATTTGGAAACGCCAACTTAAGCGACGTCCACGGCTACAAATGGAATGATTTAAATGGTGATGGAGATGACGAGAATGGGGAAGAACCAAAGCTTGGTGGCTGGAGAATCTTTATTGACGACAACGGTAATGGAACTTATGATGAAGGCGAAAGAAATACTCTCACTGATAGTGTAATAGACCCAGGTTGGTATTGGTTTACCGGTCTATTGCCTGGAACATATTCTATTTGTGAAGAATTGCAAGTTGGCTGGGGGCAGACATATCCCAATCCCGCTTGTCATAGTATTACACTTCCATATGTTCCCGAACTTACGAGATTGTTTGTAGTCAATGTGATCGATGAAGCACCAGCTTATAATTTCGGAAACCAAGCCTTAAATCCCGAAGTGGCAATTAGCAAATCCAATAACAAATCTGGTGGTTCTTGGGCCGGTGACACTATTACATATACTTTGATTGTTACCAACAATGGCAATCTTGATTTGAATTCTTTAGTCGTCAAGGATTATCTAGCGGGTGGATTTATCTATCTTGCTGGGTCGACTAAAATCGATAGCGTTTCAGCTGCGGATCCGACAATCTCTGGAGGTCAACTTTCTTGGAACATTGGCGATTTGGTTAAAGGTGGATCAAAGACGATTGAATATCAGGCAACTGTTGCTTCGGATCAAATTGCAGGAATTTATAAAAATTATGCTACTTGCACGGCCATAGTTGGCTTTGGTGAGGTTTTCACTCGGATATTTATTAGAGAACTGAAAACACCAGAATGCAATATCGCTGATTCAAGTGTTAATATTGGACAAAGTACGAGTTATGGTGGTAATTTAACTCCGCAAGTATTAGGTGCGGCTACGGAATTACCGGCAACTGGAAGTTCAACTTTGACTTTGATTTTAGCTGTCTTGGCTGGCATATTCGGAATCGGTTTAAAGATTTATGGAAGGAGAAGTAACCCCACTGCGCCGAAGGCTACGCGGGGTGACAAATATGTCAAAAATTAAAACAATAGTTATTTGGTTAGTTGGTTACTTGGTAGGTTTGGCAATGTTGGTAAAGCCAGCTTATGCGGTGACTGTGGATATTGTTGATTTATCCGATTATATTACAACTAACAATTTTAAACTTTCCTGCACAGCCTTAGGGGGAACGTCCGCTCAGTTTTCGTTTAAAAAAGAAGGTGGCAGTTATAGTGATTTTGGTTCAGCTATTGATCTTACAACCACATCTTGTCAGGTTCAGGTCACTTCATCGCAAGTTGAGGAACAAACAAGATATTACTTTAAAGTCACGGTTGACAGTGTTTCTGATGAAACGGATACCTTTTATGATATTTCCGGGCCATCGCCTGTCAGCAATTACTATAAAGATCAAATCAGTGGTGGTTATAAACTTCACTGGAAAAATCCGGGAGATTCCGATTTTGCCAAAGTAAAAATTTATAGAGGTGAAACGGCTGATTTTTCAGCCGACGGCTCTCACTCGATTGCCGAAGTCGCTGGCGGCGCAAATTCGGATATGACTTATGATGATCATACTCCTGATCCGAACAAAACTTATTATTATGCAATAAGAGCCTTGGATAAAGCAGGTAACTCTTCCAGTTTGGTGGGTGATGCCGGAACCACCGTTACCGGAACCGTTCAAGGAACATCGACGGCCTCTAGTGGGACCGAGGGGAAGGTTAGTACTTTACCTAAAGAAGGAGAGGTCCTTTCAAAGGCTACCGAGGAAGCCACAGCTACACAGATAGGGATTGGAGCAGAATCAAAGAAAATTTGGGATACTAATCCGATTCTTTTCTTTATTACCCACCGTAAAAAATTAACTCTTTTGATTGCGGCCATAGTTTTTGGCCTTCCGGCTCTCATTATTTACCTCAGAAAAAAGAATAAATAAGCTTTATCAAGAAAGCTGTTGCCAGTTGTGCCCAAAAGAGTGTAAGATGTGGAATAGTTGTTATGAAAACTGTCCGAAAAATTCTGCACCTGGCGGAACATCTTTTTTTACCTCACGAAAGCAATAATCAGAAGGCAAGGTTGCTTCATTCTTCGAGCCTGACCTTTATTGTTTCTTTTTTGGTTCTTTATCAGATAATTCTCAATTTTATTCCGGCAATCAGGCCGAGTATTTTAGGTTTTGCCGCCAATATTTCCCCGAGTGAGGTTATCAGGTTAACTAATGAAAAAAGAGCGGCAGCAGGATTATCTGCCTTAGAAGAAAATTCCGTACTTTCCCAAGCAGCTCAGGCTAAGGGAAATGATATGTTAGCCAAAGGCTACTGGGCCCATATGGCGCCTGACGGAACCTCTCCTTGGAAGTTTTTCACTGATTTTGGCTACAAATACCGTTATGCAGGGGAGAATTTAGCCAGAGATTTTTCCAATCCGAGTTCCGCCATCGAAGCCTGGATGGCTTCACCTACCCACCGTGACAACGTTCTTTCTTCTAAATATAAAGAGGTTGGCGTAGCGGTGGTTGAAGGATCTCTTGCCGGAGTTGATACAACAATCGTTGTTCAGTTCTTTGGAACCAAGCTTTCGGGCTCACCCGGTGTTTTACCAGTGGCTCAAGCTAAACCTCAGCCTTCGGCGACACCGAGGCCACAAGCGACGATTTTGGTTCAAGCCACACCCAAATCTAGCCAAACGCCGGCACTAACAATTTCCGCTTCTCCAAAAGCTGAAGAAGCAGGTGTTTCTGGAAAGCCAAGATTTGTTGTTTTACCTTTTACCTCAACCAAAAATCTTTCTTTAATTATCATTATCACTGTTTTGGCAGTTTTAATACTTGATGGAGTAATAATTAATAGACGTAAGATAGTCAGAATCGGCGGGAGAACTTTTGCCCATATTACTTTTTTAGGGGCAGTTTTGGTTATTGTTCTAATTTTAAAGGCAGGATCAATATTATAATAATATGCGAAACATTATAAGACATTTGCCTCATTACACTAGTTTAGTTGCTATTCTTTTAGCTGGAACAATACTTTTTATCATTTTTTCTTATAGTAGTTATTTAGAGGCAGCGATTGCAATTTCTTTGGCCTTATCTTATGTTACGTGGGGAATAATCCACCATTATCTACATCATGATTTACATTTTTCTGTGTTTGTCGAATATGTGGCGGTGGCTGCTTTGGGATTGGTGATTATTTTTTCCCTGATTTTCAGAGCTTGAGGGTTTTAAGAAAGTCGGCAAAATCGGCTCCGATATCATTCCTTTTTAGTGCATATTTAACCTGCGTCTTCATGTATCTTAAAGGATCTCCGGTGGTTGTCCATTCGCCTTTAACTTTGACCGCATAGACGGGATTTTTCTTGGCATACTCAATAATTTGATCAATCATCCAGATTTCATTATTTTTACCCAGTTTAAGATTTTGGGCATTTTTTTGAGTAATTTTTAAGATTTCATGATTTAAAACAAATCTGCCAAATTGTGCAAGATAAGGTGGTTCAACCGAATCTGGATCAGGTTTTTCCTCAGCGTCAATTACTCGGTCGGTTGAACCAGGGGCGATTTTATATATTCCGTAACGGTTAATCTCGGATTTGGGAATTTCTTGAACACCGACAACCACTGCTTTATTTTTGCTGTCGGAATAATCAATTATTTGTTTAACACACGGTATGCTAGAGAGAACCATATCGTCCCCGAACATATAAATAAAACGCTCTTCGTTTTCAATTAAATCTTGGGCAGCCAAAAGAGGTGATGCATTGCCGTATGGTAGGTTTGGAGTTTGCTTGGGAAAATAAAAATTGGCCATTTTGGAGATTTTTCGGATGTTTGCGAGAATTTCATCCTTGCCGGATTTTTCGAGCATTGTTTCAAGATCGGGATTGGGTTTAAAATGTGCCTCCATCACTTCCTGGCCGGAAGGGCGGGTAACCAGGATAACATCTTTAATACCGCTTTCAACAGCTTCCTCAACTAAATATTGAATGTTAGGTTTATCGACAATTGGGAGCATTTCTTTAGGAACGGTCTTGGTGGCTGGTAAAAAACGAGTCCCATAGCCGGCTACAGCGATAACGACCTTGCGGATTTTTTGGCTTTTGGAAGCGAAAGTCATGATAAATTCGGTAGCAAAATTATAACACGCGTAAGGCTTAGCTTCCAAACATAATAAGTTTGCCCAAAGGCTAATTTTGGAGGTATAATTGAGGCTCATGAACCTAGATTCAGGCAGGAGAAAGTCATTGCCCAAAGAGATATTTATTAGTCCAACTAAGGGTAAAATGGAAGCCTCTCGGATGGTTAAGGAGATAGCTTCGTTTATTGATGAGCAACCAGCTAGTTTTTACCGCTTGGTTATCGGTACGGATTCCCAGAATAAGCAGATTAACGGTAGGGCTCAGATTGATTTTGTTTCAGCCATCATTGTTCATCGTCAGGGACATGGAGCCCGCTACTTCTGGCGGAAGGAAAAAAAGTACGGGAAATACGTATTAAGGGATAAGATTTATACCGAAACTTCAATTTCTCTTCAGATTGCTGAAGGAATCGTACCTCAACTAAGGGCGGCCATCACTCCGGCTAAATATGATTTGGAAATCCATATTGATGTTGGCCCTTTAGGGCCAACCAGGGAAATGATTCGGGAAGTGGTAGGGATGGTTAATGGGAATGGCTACGTGGCCAAGACCAAGCCGGATAGCTGGGGAGCCAGCAAGGTGGCAGACAAACACACTTGAAAAATGATATTGAGATTGGAGAAACAATCGGTATAATTAATGAATATGAAAGGCGTTATACTTGCTGGGGGATTAGGTACCAGAATGTATCCGCTGACTTGGGCAACCAATAAACATCTTCTTCCGATTTACGATAAACCGATGATTTTTTATCCCATCGATCTTTTGGTTAGAGCTGGAATTAAAGATGTTTTAGTGGTTACGAGCGGTCCGCACTCTGGTCACTTTATAAGCGTTTTAAAAAACGGTAAAGAATTAGGTTTGGAGCATTTGGAGTATGCTTACCAGGAAAAAGCAGACGGGGGAATTGCCGATGCCTTAGGTCTTGCTAAAGATTTTGCCGATAATGAATCAATAATGGTTGTTTTAGGGGATAATACGACTGACGCCAATATTAAAAACGATATTTCCTTATACAAAGATGGAGCAATGGTCTTTCTCAAAAAAGTGCCTGATCCGGAAAGATATGGTGTTCCCGTATTCGACAAGAAAGGGAAAATTATCAAGATTGAGGAGAAGCCCAAAAAACCAAAATCAAGTTATGCAGTTACCGGTCTTTATGTTTACGATATTAACGTTTTTGACATTATTGGTAAACTAAAACCTTCGGAAAGGGGACAATTGGAAATAACCGATGTCAACAATGCTTATATCGAAAAAGGTAAATTAAAATGGACTGAGTTGAAAGGTTTTTGGACAGATGCGGGAACGTATGCCAGTTTATTCAAGGCCAATAATTATTGGGCACATAAAAAGGGGTATAACGAAAATTCCGTCTAATAATTTATTATGAAACTTCTTGTCACTGGAGGGGCTGGTTTTATCGGTTCAAACTTCATTAGATACTGGTTAAAAAAATATCCTCAAGATAAAATTGTCAATCTTGATAAACTTACTTATGCTGGCCATCTTTCTTCAACTAAAGATTTCACCGATAATCCAAATTATCAATTTGTTAAAGGCGACATTTGTGATTCAAAATTAGTTAATGAAATAATGAATCAAACCGATATTGTGGTTCATTTTGCGGCCGAGAGCCATGTAGATCGGTCAATTGTTGGGCCGCAAGCTTTTGTCCAAACCAATATCGTCGGAACGCAGATTTTATTGGATGCCGCCTCAAAGGCAGGCGTCAAAAAATTTCACCATGTTTCAACAGATGAAGTATTTGGTGCCCTTCCCCTTGAAAGTAAAGAAAAATTTAATGAAAGGACCCTTTATAATCCTCGGAGCCCTTATTCTGCTAGCAAGGCTGCCTCCGATCATTTAGTTAGAGCTTATTTTCACACCTACGGTTTGTCGATAACGATTACCAATTCATCAAATAACTTCGGCCCTTTTCAGGACCCGGAAAAATTTCTTCCCAGAATGATAACTAATTTAATTGATGGTCAACCGGTTCCGATTTACGGAGACGGCAAATATGTTCGAGATTGGTTATTCGTTGAAGACCACTGTCGGGCAATTGAATTGGTGATTAATAAAGGGAGAGTTGGCGAAACATATTTAGTTGGTGGATTGACAGAAGATATTAACAACCTTGGAGTGGCAATAAAATTATTAAAAATTTTTAAGAAAGATGAAAAATATTTGAAATTCGTTAAGGATAGGCCAGGTCATGATAGAAGATATGCCGTTGATTGGACTAAGATAAAAAAAGAATTGAGTTGGCAACCAAAATATGATTTTAACGAATGGTTGGTTAAAACTGTTGAGTGGTATCAAGAAAATACATGGTGGTGGAGGCCACTAAAAAAAGCAGCTGAGGCACTTTATGTAAAAACTGGCCAAAAATGAGTGAAAATAATTTTATTACCAAAACCCTAATCTCCGGACTTTATGTAGTTGAGCGTCCGACCTTCAATGACGAGCGAGGTTTTATGAAGGAAGTATTTAGACTTAATGATTTGGAGAAAGAGATTGGCTATGAATTTAAAATTGTTCAGGCAAACCATAGCCGCTCAATGCCAAAGGTTATTCGAGCGCTTCATGCCGAGAATTGGAATAAACTTGTTTATCCCGTTAATGGTAAAATATTTTCCGCCATTGTCGATATTCGGCCGAATTCTTCTACTTTCGGGAAATTTGAAACCTTTATTTTTGATGATAAAGCGCACAAAGCATTATTTATTTCGATAGGTTTGGCCAACTCGGTTTGTGTGATGGGGGAGGAGCCGGTGGATTATATTTATTTAGTTGATGCATATTATGACGGAAAAGATACTAGGGCAGTGGCCTGGAATGATCCTGATTTAAAAATTAACTGGCCGATCACCAATCCGATTATTTCGGAGAGGGACAAGAACAATCCAACCCTAAGGCAACTTTTCCCCGAGAAATTTAGATAGGATGGTAAAAAAAATTCTAGTTACTGGTTCGGGCGGTCTAGTTGGGTCACGATTTTTAGAACTGTATCCTAACTCTTCCGAATTATTAACACCCGAAATCGAAATACTTGATATTACTCAAAAGATCCAGGTTGAAAAGTTTTTTCAAAAGGAAAAACCAGAAGTTGTTGTCCACTTGGCAGCTTTTACTGATGTTTCTGTGGCAGAAAACGAACGGGATAATAAAAATGGTCTTTGTTGGAAGATTAACATTAAAGGTGTTGAAAATTTAGTATCCATGATTGATCCTTTTAAGACTCATTTGATTCATATCTCCACTGATTATGTTTTTCCGGGCTCAAAAGAAAATCCAGGTCCTTACCCGGAAAATACTATTGCGGAAAAGGATAGTTCAAAAGTGACTTGGTACGGTTTTACTAAAGCTGAAGGGGAAAGAATAGTCAGGAATAAATTGGACGACAAGGCAACTATCTTACGTTTGATTTATCCAGTACGGGCCAAATACGACAAAAAGCTGGATTACCTTCGGAAACCGCTCTCGCTTTTCGATGAGGGCAAACTTTATCCAATGTTTACCGATCAGCAAGTTTCGATTACCTATATTGATGAGGCCTGCGAGATTATAAAAAGAATTATTAAGAAAAAAGCTTATGGAACTTTTCATTCTTCGACTCCCGATACGGCTTCTCCTTATGAATTAATTAGTTATTTGATTGAAAAAGCCAGAGGAGTAAAAAACATAGTGAAACCTTCCAGTTTGGATGATTTTCTTGCTAGTTCTGGAAATTCTCCAGTTAGGTATCCCAAATTCGGCGGATTAAAAGTAGAAAAAACTGCAAAAATATTAGGTTTTAAATTCAGCCCTTGGAAAAAAGTAATCGATACTCTTATTTCTCAAGGTTTGAAATAAGGTCGGGGCGAATTTTCTTGGTTTTAGTAATTGCTTCTTTTTCTCTCCATTTTTGAATTTCTTTATGATTTCCGGAAAGAAGCACTTTGGGTACTGGCCAGTTTTTGTAGATTTCTGGTCGGGTGTATTGAGGATACTCCAGTAATAGCTGATTGCTAATTGGTGATTGTTGATAGCTTTCGAACTCGGCCGCTTCGGATTTTTCTAAGACTTTAGGGATTAGACGGATGATGGAGTCGGTTAAAACCATGGCCGG
>Ga0233423_10002001_pt1 | contig 10030 bp, 6 predicted proteins | sample Watercolumn_Mata_FD_180713 | JGI IMG/M metagenome (GOLD analysis project Ga0233423, IMG submission 180713) | Freshwater microbial communities from Lake Matano, South Sulawesi, Indonesia - Watercolumn_Matano_2014_112_MG | ecosystem: Environmental > Aquatic > Freshwater > Lake | place: Indonesia... | reverse complement strand
CTTGCTCATCACCACCTCCGCGCTGTTGATTTTTTGCGGCATCATGGGCAAGAGCGCCCAGTTTCCCATCCACGTGTGGCTGCCCGACGCCATGGAAGGCCCCACCCCGGTTTCGGCCCTGCTGCACTCCGCCACCATGGTGGCCGCGGGCGTCTTTCTCTTGACCCGGCTGTTTCCCTTCTTTGCCTGCTCGGCCACGGCCATGGGGGTGATTTTGGCCCTTGCCACCATCACCCTGCTGCTGTCTTCCACCATCGGCATGGTGGCCACGGACATCAAGCAGGTCTGGGCCTATTCCACCGTCAGTCAGTTGGGCTTTATGGCCATGGGCCTGGCCGCAGCCGGGTTGGCCGCGGGCACCCTGTTCCCGGGCTATTTCCACCTCACCACCCATGCGTCCTTCAAAGCCCTGTTGTTCTTGTGTTCCGGCGTGTTCATCCACCATTTCGGCACCAACGACTTCTTTGTCATGGCCACCCAGGGTGGGCGCAAACTGCTCATCCCCATGGTCACCATCACCATGGCCGCCCTGGCCCTGGCGGGCATCTTCCCCTTTGCCGGCTTTTTCAGCAAGGAGGCCATCCTGGGGGCCCTGGCCCACCTGCCCAACAAAAGCTGGCTGGTGCTGGGGCTGTTCGGCGCCTTCCTCACTGCCTACTACTCTTTCCGGGTGATCTTCGTCATGCTCTTCCCCAAGGAAAGGTATGAGAAGTATCACGTGGAGGTGGACACGGACGTGCATGCCCCGGCCCATACCCACGGACATGGGGCCGGGCATGCCCATAGCCATGACGAAGCCCACATCCATGCGGACGCCAAACCCGGGCACGGTCACGACGAGTCCGGGCACGGCCACGGCCACGGCCACGACGAACACCACGGCGTGCCCTGGGTCATGTCTTTTCCGCTGCTGGTGCTGGCCGTCTTCACCCTCATCCTCGGCTTTTGCCAGGGTCCCCTGGAAAAATACCTGTTGGGGGCCGCCTCTCCCCATCACATCGATTATGCCCTCCTGGTCTCCGCGGTGGGCTGCGCGGTGGGCGGCATTGCCCTGGCCTGGTATGACTGGGGCCGCAAAGGCGCCAAATGCGTAGGCTTCATCAGCTACGTGCCCGCGCTGGAAAACTTCTTCATCCAGAAATGGTATATGGACCATTTCTGGCGGTGGTTTCTGGACACCTTCATCTATGGCGTCTTCTCCCGGGCGTTTACTTACAATGACCGGCGGGTGGTGGACGGCGGCGTGGACGCGGTGGCTTTCTCCACTGTGGGCAGCGGCCGCCTGCTGTCTTTTATCCAGACGGCGTTATTGCAGTGCAACCTCCTATTCATGGTTCTGGTCCTGGCCGGCGTCGGGATCTACCTGTTGATGGGTCGCTGATATGGTCGAGCATCCGGCATCCTTTCCCTATCTGTCCTGCATGTTGCTGTCCCCGGTGGTGGGCCTCTGCATCCTCCTCTTTATGAAAGAGGAGTGGGACTTTTTGATCAAGTGCGTGTCCCTGGTGTCCGCGGGCCTCTCCCTGGCGTTGGCCATTTTCACCTTCGTGGCTTACGACAAGAGCCTGGGGGGCCTGCAATTCGTCGAAAAGTACGAATGGGTGCAGACCTTCGGCATCACCTACTTCGTCGGCGTCGAGGGCCTAAACGCCCCGCTGTTGCTCCTCACCGGCATCGTCATCTTCACCGGCGTGCTCACCATGTGGGAGCTGGACCACCGGGTGAAGGAATACTTCATCTTCATGCTGGCTTTGGTGACCGGCGTCTTCGGGGTCTTCATGACCTACGACATGTTCTTTTTCTTCCTGTTTTATGAGATCGCGGTGGTGCCCATGTACATCCTCATCCTCGTCTGGGGCTCCACCCGCAAAGAATATGCGGCCATGAAGCTCACCCTCTATCTGATGGCCGGCAGCGGCCTCATCATCCCGGGCATCCTGCTGCTTTACTCCACCTCCGGAATTTTTACTTTTAACATGGTTATGCTGCACGGAGTGAAATTCTCCCCCTGGATCCAGAAGGTGGCGTTTGTGCTGATGTTCTTCGGCTTCGGAGTGCTGGCCGCGGTGTGGCCGTTCCACACGTGGTCTCCCGTGGGCCACGTGGCCGCGCCCACCGCGGTGTCCATGCTCCACGCAGGCGTGCTCATGAAGCTGGGCTCCTTCGCCATCTTAAGGGTGGCCATGTATCTGTGCCCCGAGGGGTTTGTTTACTGGAAGCAGCTCATGGCCCTGTTGGCCACCACCGGCATCGTCTACGGGGTGTTTGTGGGCCTGGCCCAGACCGATTTGAAATACGTCATCGGTTACTCGTCGGTGTCCCACATGGGCATCGTCTGCCTGGGCCTGGCCACCGGCACGGTGGACGGCCTCAACGGCTCTTTGTTCCAGATGTTCGCCCACGGCATCATGACCGCCCTCTTCTTTTCCGCGGTGGGCTTTATTTACGACCGTACCCACACCCGGGAGATTCACGAACTGGGCGGCTTCTCCCGGATCATGCCCGTGGCTTCGGCTTTCTTCATCACCGCGGCCCTGTGCGGCGCCGGGGTGCCGGGCATGGCCAGCTTCTGGGCGGAACTGCTGGTGTTCATCGCCACCGTCAAGGTCTACCCCATCCAGGGGCTGCTGGCCATCGCCGCCCTGGTGGTGGGGGCCCTGTTCGCCCTGAGGGTGGTGCAGACTTCCTTTTTCAACGAACCCAACCCCAAATTTGTCCACTTTGAGGATGTCTCTCCGTTTCTGGGTTTGCCGCGCATGATCTTGATCGGCACCCTGATATTTTTCGGGTTCTTCCCGCAGGTGATGGTGAGCCTCATTAAAACCGCGGTGGTGCCCTTTCTCCAGGGAATGTGAACATGGATATGATGCTCTTCGGACCCGAACTTTATTTCCTGGGCGCGGCCCTGATTTTCTTCTGCCTCACCCTCAAAAGGCAGGTAAACCCCAAGACCGATTACCAGATCGCCCTGGCCCTGGCCGCGGGCGGCGTGGCGGTCACCGTCCTTTGCCTTTTCCAGCAAGGGGAGCTGTTCTTTAAAGCCTATAGGGTGGACCTGTTCAGCCAAATCTTCAAGTTCGCCCTGGCCCTGGGCTTCTTTTTGGTGGTGACCATCTCCCACAACCTGTCCCACATCGAGGCCCGCTACCACGCGGAATACTATCTCTTCCTCACCACCACCACCATCGGCATGATGATGCTGGTTTCCGCGGTGGAGCTGCTCACCATCTACGTGGCCCTGGAGTTGTCCTCCTACTCCCTTTATATCCTGGTGCCGCTACGCCGGGGAGACGGCATCGACGTGGAAGCGGGCATCAAGTACCTGTTCATCGGCGCGGTGTCCTCGGGCTTCATGCTCTTTGGCTTGAGCTACATTTTCGGGGCTACCCACTCCACCTATCTTACCGACATCATGCCCAAGATGGCCCAATTGGTGCAAAGCCCCATCGGCATTTTGGGCCTGCTGTTCTCCCTGGCCGGGTTTTTCTTCAAGCTGTCGGTCTTTCCCTTCCACTTCTGGGCCCCGGACGTGTACCAGGGCGCGGCCAACCAGGTGACCACCTTCATCGCCACCGCGTCCAAGGCCGCGGCCGTGGCCGTGCTCCTGCGCCTGGTGGCCCTGGGCTCCAGCTACGGTTACAGCTTCACCCAGGTGTTGGTGCTGCTCTCCATCGTCTCCATGACCCTGGGAAACCTGACAGCCATCGTCCAGAAAGATTTTAAGCGCATGCTGGCCTATTCCTCCATCGCCCATGCCGGCTACTTCATCATGGGCATCCTCACCATGAAGGAGGCGGGCTACATCGGCGCGGTTTACTATGCCCTGGCCTACCTGGTGATGAACTTCACCGTGTTCATGGTGCTCTCCGAGGTGGCCAAAGACGGCCGGGATTTAAAAATCGTGGAGCTGGCCGGGCTGTGGAAACGCAGTCCCATCCTGAGCCTAAGCCTTATCCTGGGCATCTTCGCCCTGGCGGGCGTGCCCCCGTCCATCGGCTTCACCGGCAAGCTGCTCATCTTCACCTCCGCCATGAACCAGGGCTACTTCTGGCTGGTGCTCATCGGCGCGGTGAACGGCACCATCTGCCTCTATTACTATCTGAAAGTGGTGTATGCCTCGTTCTTTATGGACCCCGGCGACCTGCCGCCGGTGCCCATTTCCTGGCCCACCCGGGTGCTCAACTTCGCCATGGTGGTGATCATCATCGGCTTCGGCGTCTTTCCGGACCAGGTGGTGCGCCTGGCCCAGGCCGCGGTGAAATCGGTGCTTTAATCCTGGCTGGAAGCCAAAAAGAAAAACCCGGCCTTTCCCGAGGGAAAGGCCGGGTTTTTTTAGGGGCCATAGTATCGTGTCCCGGAAATATCTTATAAAAGCTCACACCAATTATTCCCCCTCCCCTGGTGGGAGGGGGTTAGGGGGAGGCGGATATTCATCCAAGCTAACATGCCATAATCACCTATTAAATTAGCCACCCCCACCCTGGCCCTCCCCCATCAAGGGGGAGGGAATAAAGACGAGCCCTTTTAAACATACTCACGGGATGCAATACTAGGGTCTTATGATTCCGGGTGCTTTCCTGGACTTGCCCCGGCCCGTGTCTGTCTTTAGGTAACGTTAGCAGGAGAATGGCAAAAGTCCCGAAGAAATTACTCCCCAAAGAGCAAAATTGGGGACCTTTTCCCGAAGTCCGCTCAAGTCAACATCATATGATCTGAGCCAGCGGTAGATGGTCTTGGTGCACACCCCCAGGCGCCGGGCCAGAGCGGACACATTGCCCCCCTCCTCCGCCAAAAGCTCGACAAGACGCTCCTGGGAAGGACGCGGAGAAATCAGGCTCGAGGGCCAGGCCAGAGGGGCGCTGGCCTGGCCGGAACAGGGGGAAGTGAAAGTTAAATCCTCCTCCTGGATGCAGGAGGAGTGGCTGAAGAGCACCGCCCGGGTGATGACGTTTTTCAGTTCCCGCACGTTGCCGGGCCAGGGGTGGGCCAGGAGGCGGCGGCTCGCTCCCGGGGAGAAACCCCTAATCAACCGCTGATAGCGTGGGGCCATTTTCTCCAGAAAATAGTTGCCCAACACCAGAATATCCCCGCCCCGCGCCCTTAAGGGGGGCAGGTGGATCACCAATACCGCCAGCCGGTCATATAAATCCCGGCGGAAGCGACCCTGGAGCACAAGGCGGCCCAGGTCCTGGTTGGTGGCGGCCACCAGGCGCACGTCCACCTTGATTGGACCGTCACCCCCCACCGCCTCGATCTCCCCCTGTTCCACCGCCCGAAGCAGCCGGGGTTGAATGGCTAACGGCAGGTCCCCCACTTCGTCTAGAAATAGGGTCCCCTGGTGGGCGGTTTTGAATTTGCCGGGGCGGCTGGTACGGGCGTCAGTGAAGGAACCCCGCACGTGTCCGAAGAGTTCACTGGAGGCCAGGGATTCCACCAGAACGGAACAATTGAGGCGCAGGAACCGCTGCTGGCGCCGGGGACTCAAGGCCCACAAGGCCTCAGCCACCAGCTCCTTGCCAGTGCCGGGTTCCCCGGTCAAGAGGACCGGCAGATCATAAGCAGCATAAAGGGGGATAAGGGCCAGGGTTTGTTTGAAGCGGGCATCCGCGGTGATGATCCGGTCAAATTCCGGTATCTTGGGTAGGGATAATCCTCTTCCTCCCCCAGAGACCGCCCGACGGTAATCCTTTTTTTGCCACATAGCACCTCCTTGTGCTTAAGGCGATTACCGGGAGGTCAGACTGCAACCCAGCTTGACTCTTTAAAGAACAGGCCAACATCTATAAATGCATGGCGTTATTAAGTGTGTCAAACAAGCTGCTTAAAAAGCAATCGGGGTACGCCTGATTTTTTGGGGTATAAACACTGATTTTAAATTCAGGAAATCGCGGGGTTTAAGAAGGCAGGACTTGGGGCCAGTAAGGCAAGGGGCCACGGCCGGGAAAAATTGCTTTGCCCCGGCCTTTCCGGGGCCATGGAGTTAGCCAAACGTCCTCCGCTCCCCAGGGCCAGGGCCGCATTTTGCCGCCCAGGCTAGAGGCCGGCCAAGATCTCTTCGGCCCGGCGCCGCAGTTCCGCCTGGGGACTGGTCAAGGCCAGGATTTTGAGGCGGCTGCTGAACCCTTGCTGTTCCACGCGGCTGCGGGCCCCCACCTGCGCCGCCATAGTCTTGAGCACCTCCCCCACCACCTCGGGGTCGGTATAGTCCAGGAGGCGGTTCAAGGCCCCCCATTCCTCCGGCAGCCCATATTCTCCCAGAAACTTTTTCACAAAGGCCCCAAACTTTTTGGTGCCGTGGGCGGCTTCCAGCTCCCGCAAGGCCGTCTGGTATTCGGGCCGGGCCCGCTTGCCTTTGAACAGGGCTTCCGCCTGGGCCAGGGCCTGTTTGCGCACCCATTCCGCCTGTTTTTTGGGCAGGCGCTCCTTTTTGGCAGCCCGCTGTCCAGGCCGGTCCCGGCGCTGGTCAATCTCCCGCCAACTAGGGCGCTCCCGGTCTTCGTCTTCCTGTCTCGGGGCCATGTGCCATCCTTCTAAGAAAAAATTTGCGGTCCGCGACCACCTGCAAAGAAAGGGTTTTCTAAAGAAAACCTGGAAACCAGCGGGCGTTGTCCTAAAGGGTGGAGATATCGGTGAGGCGGCCACGCCCCTTAAGGCGCCGCTTATCTAAAAGGGCTCTAACCGCCCAAAATAATGCCCCGGCTTAAAGCGCCAGGTTACAGAAACCCATGCCGGGCCAGAAATTCCTTGGTCACCTCCGAGGTCGAGGGGCCCCGGGGTCCCAACAGGCGGGCCACATACTTGCCGATGATATCGGTCTCCAGATTGACCTGGTCACCGACCCGCAGTTGGGCCAAGGTGGTCTTCTGCGCGGTGTGCGGGATGATGTTCACCGTAAAGGTGTGGCCCTGGCAGGTGTTTACCGTCAGGCTGACCCCGTCCACGGCGATGGAGCCTTTCTCAATCACCAGGCGGGTCAGAGGCTCGGGCAGCTCAAATTTAAGCGTAAGATGCGCCGGGCCTTCCCGCCGCTCCCTGAGCACCACCAGGCCGTCCACGTGCCCGGTGACCAGGTGCCCCCCCAGGCGGTCCCCCAGCTTCAAGGCCCTTTCCAAGTTAACCCGGTCCCTCACCTTTTTCAAGGGGAAAGTGGTGCGGGCCAAAGTTTCCGGAGAGACCTCGGCGCTGAAGGTTTGGGGGGTAAGGGCCACCACCGTGAGGCAGGCCCCGGCCACGGCCACCGACTCTCCCAGGGTCAGCTCCGAGGCGGGGAAAGGCGGCGCCACCGTCAGCTTGAGCCCCTCGGCCATCCGGCTGAGCTCCATGATCTGCCCCACGCCTTCCACCAGTCCGGTAAACATCGCCCCATCCTTAACTGTCGATTTTATTGTACAATTTTACCGCGCTACCCCCCAAGAAGCAAATGCCTTTTAAGCCTCTGGCGGTGTTTCGGGCCCACCCCACCCGGGACTACCCCGGGTTGCCGGCTCCAGGCCGGGCTCAGGCCACCGTCACCTCCGCACACAGATAGACGTCCTGGACCGCGTGCAGCAAGGCCACCCCCTCGGCCAGCGGCCGCTGGAAGGCCTTGCGCCCCAGGATCAGGCCCGTGCCGCCGGCGCGTTTGTTGATCACCGCGGTGCGCACCGCCTCCTTAAGGTCGTTGGCCCCGGCCGCGCCCCCGGAGTTGATCAGGCCGCACCGCCCCATAAAGCAGTTGGCCACCTGAAAGCGCGTCATTTCAATAGGGTGGGTGCCCGCCAGCTCCGTGTACACCCGGGGATGGGTGGCGCCGAAATTCAGCGCGGTAAAGCCGCCGTCCACCGTGGGGGCCTTTTGCTTGATGAGGTCCGCCTCAATGGTCACCCCCAGATGATTGGCCTGGCCGGTGAGGTCCGCGGCGGTGTGGTAGTCCTGGGCCGCGGTCTTGAAAACCGGGTTGCGCAGGTAGCACCAGAGGATGGCGGCCAGCCCCAGCTCGTGGGCCGCCTGAAAAGCCTCGCTCACCTCCTGCAACTGGCGGCGGCTCTCCGGCGCCCCGAAATACACGGTGGCCCCCACCGCCACCGCGCCCATCTCAAAGGCCTGCTCCACCCGCGCGAACATGGTCTGGTCGTAGATCTCCGGATAGGTGAGCAGTTCGTTGTGGTTGATTTTCAGAATAAAGGGAATCTTGTGGGCATATTTGCGAGCCACCATCCCCAGCACCCCGAGGGTGGAGGCCACCGCGCTGCAGCCCCCCTCCAGGGCCAGCTTGACGATGTTTTCCGGGTCGAAATATATGGGGTTGGGCGCAAAGGAGGCCGAGGCGCTGTGCTCCACCCCCTGGTCCACCGGCAGAATGGAGAGGTAGCCGCTGCCCGCCAGGCGGCCGTGGTTGAACAGGGCCGCCAGGGACCTGAGCACTCCCACCGGGCGGTCGCTGGCCACCCAAACGCGTTCGATAAAATCCGGCCCCGGCAGGTGCAGGGCTTCCTTTGGGAAACCCACGCATTTGTAGGTCAACAAGTCTTCCGCCTCTTGCTCCAACAGGGTTTGAATCTTCTTGATCATCTCCATAACCTCTAATTTAGGGTTGTGCTTCATAAATAATATGATATCAAAATCGAACGAAAACCAAGGCTAAAGCTCTTAAAGTCCCCCTTTGAAAAAGGGGGATTTAGGGGGATTTTCCGGCAGTTATTATAAAATCCCCCCTACACCCCCTTTGCAAAAGGGGGGCAAAAAGGCACAGTTTAAATGCCATAGTAATTATAAAGCGCCACACTAGGGTGGGGGCGGGGGTTCAAGTGAGAATTGTCAGAGGACCACCCGTCCTGGGCCCCTTCCCTTGAAAATCATGTCCTTTAACCTATCAACTCCAAAGCCACCCGCGCCGCCCGCTGGGAGGCCCCCGGGCCTCCCAGGCCGCTGACGATGCGGGCCAGGCCCCGACGCATCCTCTCCAGGCGGCCAGCATCCCGAATTAACGCCAGCGCCTCCCGGGCCAGACGCTCCGCAGTAAAATCGTCCTGGATAAGTTCCGGAAACAGGCGCTCTCCGGCCAACAGGTTGGCCATACCCACATGCGCCACCCGGATAAGCCGACGGCCCACCTCATAGGTAAAGGGAGCCAGCCGATAAACGATGATGCTGGGCGTGCCTGCCACCGCGGCCTCCAACGTCACCGTGCCCGAAGCCACCACCGCCAGATCCGCCGCGGCCAACGCCGGATAAGCCTGGCCGGCCACCAGACTCAAGGTTCCCGGGAAACCAGCCACCAGGGAATGGATTAACGCCACCGGCGCGGTGGAGGCGCAGGGAAGAATAAACTGGCATTCCGGCAGCGATTTTTGCAGGACTTCCGCCCCGGCCAGCATCAGCGGCAGGTGTCGTTGAATCTCACCGGCCCGGCTGCCGGGCAGCAGGGCCACGGTGAGACGGTGCGGGGCCAGCCCCCACTCCGCCAACCTTTCCCGGGGCGGCTTAAGATCTGGCATGGTCTCCATAAAGGGATGCCCCACATAGGTGACCGGCACCCCCCTTTGCCGGTAAAACTCCTCCTCAAAGGGGAAAATGACCACCAGGCGGTCCACCAGCCGCGCCAGGGTGCGCACCCGATAGGTGCGCCAGGCCCAAACCTGGGGACTGATATAATACATCACCGGCACCCGCAATAATTTCGCCATCCGGGCCACCCAGAAATTGAAATCGGGAAAATCCACCAGAATGACCAGGCTGGGACGGGCTTTTGTCAAAACTTGCCAGACGGCCTTAAGCGCCCGGCCCACCACCGGCAGCCGCGCGGCCACTTCCCACAAACCCACCACCGCCAACTTCGACGCGGGACAAAGAATCCGCACCCCCTGAGCCTTTAAAGCCTCCCCGCCAATCCCCACAAACTCCGCCTGGGGCAACGACTCTTTGATGGCCGCCACCAACCGCGCCGCATGCGCATCCCCGGACGCCTCCCCGGCGACGATGAGGATTTTTGGGGGATGATTTGGGGGAGAGGCCAGGGGCCGACGGACCCTGCCCCTCCCCCAAACCCCCT
>Ga0233423_10002000_pt1 | contig 10031 bp, 7 predicted proteins | sample Watercolumn_Mata_FD_180713 | JGI IMG/M metagenome (GOLD analysis project Ga0233423, IMG submission 180713) | Freshwater microbial communities from Lake Matano, South Sulawesi, Indonesia - Watercolumn_Matano_2014_112_MG | ecosystem: Environmental > Aquatic > Freshwater > Lake | place: Indonesia... | reverse complement strand
CTCCTGGCCAGAAAAACTGTATATCCGGACCAACCACAGGATCTTTTGCTGCAGCAGCTGTCCTAAAAGCAGTTTGTAAATTATCAACATTTTGAAGTAACGGTACGATTGTAATATTTGGATGTGATTCCTTGTAAAGACTGATTGTCTGGTCAAGCCAGTCTTTTAATCCGGGTTTTTCAGTTTCACCCCACCACCACATATTTAACACTATTTCTTCTTCTGGTGCTGACTCTTCACTTTCTGCTTCTGTAGCCTCCACGGCTGTACTTTCGGCAACAGTAGCTTCAGCAGTATCAGCACTAGTGGTTTCTGCTTCTGTTTTACAAGCAGATAGTACAAGAGAAGTAGTCAGTGCTAGACTAACAACTATTATTGTTAGCCATAGAATAGATTTTCTCATTTTACTTTCCTTCCTTTCTTGTTTGATAATATTTTTGAGGCCTTTCACCTGAAACCATGTTTTTTACCTTACCTCCTTTAAATTTTTAACATTTTTTAATCCTCAGATACTTTTAATTAGTAATTACTTTCTAATTTCTATCTCTACCCTTTAATGGAACCCTCAACCAAACCTCTGACAAACCATTTTTGAAACCCAAGAAAAAGTATTAGTATGGGTATACTTGCCACTACAAGCCCACTGGTTATAAGTGGTATATTAAGCTCAGTCTTTCCCATATTTAACATAATTGCAGACATTAGTGTCCTGCTTTTGTCATTTGGTAGAAATACCAGTGCAACCAGCAGTTCATTCCAGATCCAAATTCCGTTAACAATTGCGAGTGTGGCAATAGCTGGCTTGGATAACGGCAGAATTACTTTAATGAAATACTGCAAATCCGAACATCCATCTATTGAAGCTGCCTCTTTCAATTCAACCGGGACTGTTTTAAAAAAGTTTGTAAGTAAAAAAATTGAAAAAGGAAGTGTCAAACCTATGTAAATAATTATTGCAGAAAATTGATTACCTATTAATTTGAATTTTCCCATCTGTATAAATAAAGGAATTATCATGACTATAGGTGGTATACTCATAAGTGAAAGGATCAATATATACAAAATATTTTTGAAGCGAAATTTATAATTTACAAATGCGAAAGCGGCTAGCAATGCAGCTACGATACAAAGAATTGTTGATAAAATGGTTATTTGGAAACTATTATACATGAAACGTAAAAAATTACTCTTCAGAACTATAGATATATAATTTCCTATAACAAATTTTTCAGGAATATTCAGCTTATTTGAAAGATACTCCTCATGGCTTTTAAAAGATGTGATAAGCATATAATATAAAGGTAAAAGAATGGATATCACCAAAATTATTAAAAATATATATATTAGTAGCCTGCTTGAGAATTTTTTAAAAAACAATTCTTTTACCCTTTTTAATAATTTTTCTTAATCGCTCTGTCTTAATCTTAAAAACTGCTGTATGGTTATTAAAAGAAAAACTGCCACAAATAAAAGCACGGAAAGCGCAGCCGCATAATTTGGAGCACTATAACTGAAGGCGGTTTTGTATATATAAAATTCCAGTATATAACTTGCATTACCAGGCCCTCCTGCAGTCATTGAATAGATGTAGTTAAAGCTCCACGACAGTAAATTTATAATGCAGATAACAGTATAAAATTCAATAATTGTTCTTAACTGCGGAATAGTGATATGAAATAACCTTTGCCACCAGTTGGCTCCATCAATAATAGCAGCCTCATACAGTTCCTTATCTATGGACATAAGTCTTGCAAGAAATAAAATCATACCGAAACCAAACTCATGCCAGATTATAACAAGTAAAATTGAAAAAATAACAATTTTTACGTCTCCTAACCAGTCCAGTTGTAAGAAATTTAAACCAAGCTTTCCAAAAATGAAGTTAATAATTCCATCCAACCTATAAAGAAATGAAAAAACAACTGAGACAACTGTTATTGCTAAAACATATGGCATGAAAAAAATTGTCCTGAAGAATTGCCATCCTTTTATTTTTTCAAAAATAATAGATGAAGTTACTAATGCCAGAAAAACCAGTACAGGAACACCTAAAAGTAAGATACCATTATTACGCAAAGCTGTTTGAAATTTAGTATCCACTAAAAATATATTTTTATAATTTAACAGCCCAACAAATACATGCTCCCCGGACTTTAAAGTAAGAAAGCTATCAGAAATTATCCTTATTAATGGGTATATAAAAACGAATATTATTAAAACCAGAGCTGGCAACAAAAAAAATAATGGCAATAAATTTATTTTTTTCTGTTTCATTTTATTTTTACCCATTTTTTTATCTTATTACTTTCTAAAATGGCCTCTGTTATCTTAACCACATAATGTGCATCATCAAATGTTGCAAAATCACCTTTGTCTTTACTTAATCTTTTACCATCTGATATAAATCTATAAAAACTCAAAATATTATTTTTTTCCGCATCGTTCCAACCTTCAGGATGGCCTGCCGCAAGAGTTGTAAATCTTCTTGCTTCATCTGTCATAAGATTGGGGTTTCGCATAACCTGAAGATTGTAGCTATCCCTATTTCCAATCCACATCCAGTCTGCAATTTCCTGGTTCCAGTAAATAGAATTCTTCGTTCCATCTATTTCAAAATTAAAATAACACTTCCTGCCTGCACTGACCTCTGAAACCAGAAAAACTCCATGAACTCCACTTTCCATTTTAAACAAAACTGCACCATAGTCTTCATTTTTTACTTTTATACTTTCCCTTTCAACATCTTTGGAAGTTGAAAAAGTCTCAACATGAATTTTAGGTTTTTTCCTGATTTTATGTATTATTACAAGATCTGAGCAAACTTCTACTATCTTATCCCCAAGTACATTTTGAATAGTATCCATCCAGTGTGAGCCAATATCTGTGAGTGCTCTTGCAGCGCCCCCAAATTTTTCTTCAACATTCCAATTAAAATCCGTATCATAGAGCATCCAATCCTGAAGATATGACCCATGTACGAGAATTGGCTTGCCAATATCTCCTTTTCTTATTTTTTCCTTTATTTCCTGCACCAAAGGGTTCATCCTGTAAAGAAAATTTATGCCTGCAACCAGGTTTGGCTTCTTTCTTAATAAATTTATTAATTCCTGGCTTTCATGGCTGTTTAATGTAAGAGGCTTTTCAGAAAAAATATGTTTATCTGCTATTATGCACTTCTTATTTATTTCAAAATGCATATAAGTCGGGGTACAATTATGGATTACAGAAATCTCACGATCGCCTAAAAGCTCATCTACAGTCCTATAACACTTTGGTATATTAAAAATCTCTGCCTTTTTTTTGGCAATTTCATAGTTAATGTCTGTGACTGCTTCAATCTCTACAAATCCGGTTCTTCTAATTGCATCTATGTGAGAAGTAAATATATATCCTGTACCAATAATTCCACTTTTAATTTTGTTCATAGTTTTCATAGTCTATTGAAATTATTAAAAATAAAAAATTATCTACATCATCGCTTTCCTTATTGCTCTGGCACAATTCTCAATATCCTCATCACTTGATAAAATATTAATACCAAAACCGGCTCCTAAACCTGAATCCACAACTCCAACACTTATATTTACTGCTCTTTGTAAAATATCATCAGTTTTTGGTAACATGTGGTGGCTGTATTCCACTTTTTTGCCATAATAAGGACATTCAAAAGGACAAGAAATTTCAGTGGACATTTTTTTACCAAGTATGTTTTCCATATTGTTATAAACATGCCAGCCTGAGTGGTACAATGTTTTTGTCCCAACTTTCTCACAGAACTTATCAGCTTTTTCCTTAGTTTCAAATAAAAGAGTTAGCAATGTGGCACATTCACCATCATCATTTATTTTTCTAAAACTAATCCCATTTATATCCGAAATAGCGTCTTTTAATTTCTTTTTTTTAGCCTGTAAAGTTGATATTATTCTTTCTAATTTTCTTGCTTGAGCTAATGCAACTGCTCCCGTAAGTTCATTCATCCTGAAGTTAATACCGATCAGGCTTCTTTTTCCTACTTCCACACCTAGCCTGTTTGGAAGATGCCCCTGGTCGTGAAAACTAAATGCCCTTTCATAAATTTTATAATCGCTGGTTACTAGCATACCTCCATCACCTGTTGAGAGTGTCTTGAAAAAATTCAGTGAAAAAGCACCTATGTTTCCCATGGTTCCAACTTTTTTCCCTTTATAAGAAGCCCCTGTTGCCTGGCATGCGTCTTCTAATATATAAAGGTTATGTTTTTTTGCAATAGTCAGTATTTCTTCCATATTGCATGGATTACCAAGCATGTGAACTGGCATAATAGCCTTTGTTTTTTTTGTAATCTTTTTTTCAATATCAGCAGGATCTATTGTCAATGATTCATCTATTTCTGCTAATACCGGAATCGCATTTGAATAAATAATAGACCCTATTGAGGCAATGAAAGTATATCCGGGTACAATAACTTCATCTCCAGCTCCAATACCCAAAGCATGCAAGCTGGTAATGAGAGAGGCCGTTCCGCTACTTACTGCTACACAGTATTTTACTCCACAGTATTCTGCAAATTCCTTCTCAAACATTGCCACTTTATGTTTAAAATTAACGTCATCTTCACTACCATAGCGAAATAAATATCCCGACTCTAATACATCAAGTATTTCCTTTTTTTCCTCTTCTCCTGTTAAAAATGTGCCTGGTCCCGGCATAATATCCTCCTAAGTTTTTAATTTTTCATAACTTTTTAACAAAAAATTTCACTTGTTGTTAATTTCAAATTTTGAAATTATTTCTTTTAATTTTTCCTGTTTTGTTCTAGGTAATAATTTTGGTTTGTGCTCAGTTATTATCTCATTGGCAATTTTTTTAGCATTATCATTAATAGTAGGTTTACCAGATTTTTTCCAGTTATCATAAACATTTCTATTTGATACTTTATAAGAAACATGTTCTCCTGAGCGCAAGTATTTTATTGTGTGCTCTTCACCTAAAAAATCTTTCCCATGCCCTACTTTTTTTATAATATCTTTAGCAATAGTCTCATTATCTACTTTAATTCCTTTTAAATATCTGTAAACAAAAGATACCATTTCATGATCAACTATTAATTGTTCATAGCTTACAGTCATTCCGCTTGAAAACATCCCAGCATTTACAATAAGGTTAATACCTGATTGCAATGTGGCAATTGTATTAAATATTTTTTCAAAACCATTTTGCTCATCATAAATGTTAGAATCTGTTTCAAACGCTGTACAATGTGAAGGTATGCCATAATATTTTGTCATTTGTGCCTGGGCAATTGAAAGTAGACAGCTTTCAGGTGTTGCAATTAAAACTGCTCCTGTCCCCATATCAAAATTGGTCCAGGCAGCTCCATATATAACAGGGCAGCCTTCATTTACTATTTGTGCTAAAACTATTGCTGATATTGCTTCTATATTATGTACAGTCAAGGCTCCTGCCAATGTAATAGGACCACTCACTCCACAGTATGGCATTGGTAAAAAACAAATGGGTACACCTGAATTTGCAACTTCAACAATTGCCTCGGCAGTCCCTCCTGACCATGTAAGAGTGCTTATCGGAGATAGTTGGCATGTAGCAATTGGATATTTTAACAATTCTTTCTCTGCGCTTACCGTCCTGAGCATTTCCAGCAAAGCTTTGGTCTCAACAACATTTTCCGGTGAAAAATAAATATGCTTTGTCGTATTATTTAGAGCAGCGTCCAGTGCATGAAGGATGGAAGCTTTTGGTTGAACATCTTGTGGCATAGCCTGTATTCCCACAATATGCACATTTGTTAAATAATCAGAAATTTTTGCAAAAGTTCCAACCTCTTCTTTGCTGATTGGTCTTCTATCCATTTTCGCATCATCAAAGATGAAAATAGCATTATGTCCGCTCGCACAATATCCTAAATTTTTACCGAATTCTAAAAAATCATCAGCTTCTCTATTATATAATTTAAACTCTGAAGGTGCTGCTTCCAAACATCTTTCGGTTATTTTTGTAGGAATTTTAACTATCTCTTTTTCATAATTTACTTTACATCCAGCTTTCTCATATATCTTTAAAACATCAATACTGCAAACTTTTACTCCAACTTCCTCCAAAATTTCTTTTGTAGTTTCATCAATTTTTTTGATTTCTGAATTTGATAGTACCTGTAACTTGTTTAATTCCATTAGTTATCCTTCCGATAAAAAATCTTTTTATTATGCTTAGTGTTACTTTATAAAAATTAAAAACTTAAAATATAAATCTAAACTTATAATTTAACTTCAAACAATTTAAGTTATTATTGAGATTTTATAATAATTTATAGTAATGTTGTAACTACAACATTATTTAACAATAATTTTATTACTTTTAAATGAAAAGTCAATAAATTTTTGAGGACTTGTTGAGGACTTTAAGTCTATTTTTAAATGAACCTTCGCCCTTACGAGTTATTTAGAAGGTAATTGGTTCAAATAATTCTTCTTTCTTTATAATATTAGATAAAATTAATATCATGTAATTTCCACCAATGCAGCTGATAGTGCATCAATATCTAAATAGAGATTATATGGTAACACAACTATTTTTTCCTCTTTGAGAATATTATCATTTATAAAAATTCTTATTTTTACTTTTTTAAAATTCTTTTTATTTCCAAAAATTCTTAGTTTTATATTCTTTTTTTGCTCAGTATAATTAATAAGCACCTGCCCAAAAGTTTTGCCATCACTATTCCAGGCACTGGTAAGAATTTCAGGAATATTGTGGCTTATTCCTTCAAAATCCATTATAAAGTTTCCAAATACCGGCATACCTGTAAGGGAAAATTTAATACTATCCACTTTCTCAATTTCAAATGGTCTGCACATTTTCCCAAAAATCAGATATTTCTTTGCAGCTCCTTTTCTCAATTTATTTGCATTCTTAAGCAATTTAATTATTTTATCCTGATTTAATATTTTGCGACTCCAGGATGTATCATGACCAAGACTAATTTTACCTTTCTCTCTTAGCATTATTGCGAAATTATCCCCATATATAAATGAAATAGCTATTTTAAGCAAAAGAGCATTGTCATCTTTGAAATCCCAAAGATCACCATGATGAATCTGAATAAACTCATGATATAAAAACTGGAATAATGGTATAGCTTCACCTATCCACCAAAGCCAGTTACTTCTCCCGGCAGAACCTGAATAATATGGAATGAAAACCTCCCCTGGAGGACCCTCGGTTGCTATAATTATTTTTTTATTTACATCAATACAGAGTTCATTGATACAAGATAAAAGCTCTTTCATTCCATAAATAAGCCAAACACCAGGATTTGCAGGGTGTCCGTGATTCCTGCTATAACAATGAAAAACATGACCACCAAGATTCTGGTCAAGTAGCTGCAGGTATTCCATTCCATACTCTATCAGTTTTTTTTCTATATTTAATAGAATATCTGTCGTTCTTTTATTTTTCACACATAATCTGAAACTTCTTCTCCAGGGCGCATCCCATATTTCAGCCCAGGGCTTGCCATCAGGCAAAAAACAGGAGACTTGTTCAGCACCTGAATCTATAAATTTTTTAATTCCATCATAACCTGTCTGTATGCTTTCAACAACCCATCTTGTCCCGTTGCTATACACACCGCCGTGCCAATTAAACCCTCTAATATCATTAAAAAAATCTATAAATTCTTTTTCTCCACCTATTGGTGGAAAACAATCTGGCTGAACCCAGGGACCACTTTTTTCCCATTGATAAATTACTGGCACTAAAGTAGAGTCTATCACTTTAGATATTTTCTTTAACAAAGATATACTTTTTGGAAGGGGATAGTAATCCTTGTTTATTAAGGCTGAATCAGAATCAATTATGCACCTGACTGGAAACGATGTAACTACTGGAGATTCTAACCACCACCCGGGTATATCTTTACGTTCAAATATTTTCTTTCTGCACCAGGGTTGTTTATATGCCCAATTTCTGTAAAATTCTGCTGCAGTAAACCAGTCGCCTTTAAAACTTCTTAAAACAACCGGGTAGCTCATTTTTGTATTATTGTTGCCACCGACATAATGGACAAAATTTAGCGCTACTCCATTTTCAACCATAAGAGGCTGTATATGTTTTGGCCCCCCCTCCGGATCATAAGATGCAATATACAAGCCGAATTTGTTATTATAGTATGCTAACATCTGTGAAGTTACCAGACCAGGATAAATCCCAGGATAGCTATTGGTCTCATATAGAATATCATTATTCATAAATACTGCTTTACTGGAGAGGTTAGGTATATTTGCACTATCTATTAAAACACCTTCACCAAGCGGCCATAATATTTTTTCATAATCATAGCTGCTGTTTGTATAAAATGGCACTGAAATATTAGGAAAATCAACCCACTCTATGGAGATTCCAGACTTGTTGTTTATTTTTAAAAAGAAATAAATTAAAGGATCTGAATCATTAAGCTTAATTGTTACCTTTGCATTCATATCCTCTCTATTGATTTTTAAAAAATTAAGGATTATTTTTAATGAATTTTCTGATTCTTCAAATTCATAGGAACAGCTTGTCGCATCAAATGCTGAAAGATTATGGATTGTACCATCTTTTAATCTGTGTCGGATATAAAAAACCGGTTTTTTTTCATGGCTAGAGGATAATAATTCCTGCCCTGTTTCTTTATCCATAATGGATGATACTGAGCCTGTTTTATCATCAAGCATCAACTTATAATATTTTCTTTCAACTGTAATCATGACCTGATAATACTTCTCCTTTTAAAAATGAATGCAAATCTTATTAATCATCTTACTAAAAATACTTTCAACCCATATTAATAAATATGCTTATTAGACATCTATTACAGGGTTAAATCCTGCATTTTCAAATAAATCATTCTTTCAAAGCTCCTGCTATCAATCCTTTTTGGAAAAAACCCTGGCCAAAAAAATATAACAGCAGCATAGGGATTGTTGCAATGACAAGTCCGGCCATTGTCAATGGAATATCAGTGCTAAACCTGGATCTGAACAGTGTCACTAAAACCATTAATGGCTTAAGGGAATCTTTTTGCAGAAATATAAGTGCTATTAATAATTCATTCCAGACCCATAAAGAGTTCACCACAATAAGGGTTATAAGAGCAGGTTTTGAAATAGGTATTATTATTCTTGAAAAAATTCTTATATTGCTGCAACCATCTATTTTGGCAGCTTCAATTAATTCATGAGGTATATTATTAAAAAAACTGTATAAAAGAAAAATGGAAAATGGCATCATCAACCCGGTATAAATAAGTATAGGGCTCACAAAATTATTTATCAGCCTAATACTGACAAAAAAAACAAACATTGGTATTATCATAACTGCAGGTGGAAAAACCATTAGAGAAACTACAATATTCATTATACCCTTTTTGAAAGGTACTTTCATTTTGCTTAAAGCATATGCTGCTAAAGCTGAAAGGACTGTTACCAATAATACTGAACCGACTGTCAGTATTATACTGTTAAATAAACCCCGAGCAATATTTTTATCGATTACAATATTAATGAAATTTGCAAATGTATATTTTAAAGGGATAGACAGTTTATTTACAACATATTCCTCCTTTGTTTTAATTGAATTTATAAACATGAAATATAACGGAAATATTGAAGATACAGTTATAAATATCATAATTAACTGTCTTAAAACAATTACAGGAGTTTTTCTTAAATTACAATTTTTCATGAATTTTTCATTCATTTTCCAGACCACCAATCCTTGCATAAAAAAGTGAAAAAATAAAAGCAAAAACAATAATTATTAAAAATAATGAAGCTATTGAAGCCAGTGGCTGTTGATTGTAATAGAAAGCTCTCTTATATATATAATACTCCAAGACCGTGGTGCTGTCACCCGGACCGCCAAAAGTCATAACATAAACATAGGAAAACACTCCACTAAAAACAGTAATAATCTCTATCAGGAAAAAAAACTTAATTATGCTTGCCAGCTGAGGAATAATTACATGAAATAAAGTCTGGAACCAGTTGGCACCA
>Ga0233423_10001998_pt1 | contig 10038 bp, 9 predicted proteins | sample Watercolumn_Mata_FD_180713 | JGI IMG/M metagenome (GOLD analysis project Ga0233423, IMG submission 180713) | Freshwater microbial communities from Lake Matano, South Sulawesi, Indonesia - Watercolumn_Matano_2014_112_MG | ecosystem: Environmental > Aquatic > Freshwater > Lake | place: Indonesia... | reverse complement strand
AGCTCCGAGCAACCCGAATAATCCGCCGAGGCAGGAGAATGCCAGAACCAGGAAAAGGGCATTATAGGCTTGATTCTTGGAAAGAATCATTCCCAAAACAGAGGCAACGCATACGACCGACAAAATGAAGAAAAGCGCTGTCATCATTTTTCAGTTGCCCATTATATTTTTTGCCTCCGATGTCGTCAAGAAATATTTTAGAAAAAAGTGCGGCACAATTTTTGACAAATCCGATAACTTTGTTATAATAACGGGCGTGATTGCGGGGTAGAGCAGCCTGGTAGCTCGTCGGGCTCATAACCCGGAGGTCGCTGGTTCAAATCCAGCCCCCGCTACCACCCGAACCCGAGTTTCCCCTGAATAAATGAGGCTCCGGCCTCCGTCTAGATGAGCCGGGCCTTCATCCAAGGGGCGGAGTTGTGGAAGCTCGCCACCGCCGTTCCCGGCGGGACGAGGAGGTCGCATTTCGCCCGGACCGCCTCATCGAGAGCCATGTCCATCGTGGGGATGAATTCGCGGAGTTGGTCGGCCGTCCGGGGGCCGATAATCGGCGCGGTGACCCCCGGCTGGTCCTTGGCCCAGAGGACGGCCAGTTGGGCGGGCGGAATCCCGTGGTCCCGGGCGAGGGCGGCGAACTGGCGGCCGACCTCGACGCCTCGGGACGTGACCCGTTCGGCGTAAATCCCCCCGCGTTGGGCCGCCCGCGAATCGGGCGGGAAATGGACGCCGTCGGGGTAACGGCCGGCGAGGACTCCCATCCCCAGGACGGCCCAGGGAATGATGCCCAAGCCGTGGGCCTGGCACATCGGGACAAGCTCGTTTTCGACCCTCCGGTCGAGGAGGTTGTAGGGCGGCTGTTCCGAGACGAACCGCGCCCAGCCGCGCCTCTCGCTCGTCAGGACCGCTTCCACCGTTCTCCAGGCGGGCGAGGTCGTGCTCCCCAGGTAGAGGACCTTGCCCTGCCGGACGAGGTCGTTCAAGGCCTCCAGGGTCTCCTCGAGGGGGACTTCGAAGTCCGGCCGGTGGATCTGATAGAGGTCGAGATAATCGGTTTGCAGCCGGCGGAGAGATTCTTCACACGCCCGGAGGATGTGCTTCCGCGAGCCTCCTCGGTCGTTGGGGCCGGGCCCCATGGGGTAAAAGACTTTCGTCGCCAGGACGACCTGCGGGCGGCGCTTGTTTTGGGCCAACGCTCTTCCGATGATCCGCTCGCATTCGCCCTTGACATAGACGTCGGCCGTGTCGATGAAGTTGATCCCCGCGTCGAGGGCCAGGTCGATCATCCGGACGCATTCTTCCTCGGGGGAGGGGTTGGCGAAATTGTCCGTCCCCAGGCAGAGCGGGGACACCTTGAGACCGGAGCGGCCGAGCGACCGGTATTTCATCGGGCCGTGTACCCGGCGTCGACCGTGACCAGGGAACCGGTCATGTAGCTCGCCCCGTCCGAGGCGAGGAACACGACGACCCGGGCGATTTCGGCCGGGTCGGCCAGTCTCCCCATCGGGACCACCGTCTCGCCCAGCTTCCTGAGGTCCTCCGGCGTCGGAGGCTTGGCCCGCCCGGAGGCGAGCATCGGGGTGTTGACTTCCCCCGGACAGACGGCGTTGACCCGGATGCCGTCCTTGACGTGGTCGAGGGCCATGGCCCGGGTCAGGTTGTGGACGGCCCCCTTGCTCGCGCAGTAGGCGAGGACCCCGGCCGCGCCCACGTCGCCCCAGATCGACCCGAAGTTGACGATGACCCCGGCGCCTTGTTTCTTCATCGGGACGACCGCCGCCCGGCTCATGAAGAACAGGCCGTCGACGTTGACGGCCATGACCCGGCGCCATCGATCGTCCGGCGTCCCGACGGCGTCGGCCCGGTAGATGATCCCGGCGCAGTTGACCAGGACGTCGAGCCGGCCGTGCCTCTCGAGGGCGGCGGCGACCGCCCGGTCGCAAAAGGCCGAATCCGCGACGTCGCCTACGACGGGCTCGCCGGCCCCGATCTCGGAAGCGACCTCTCGGGCCAGGGGGCCGTTCAGGTCGACGATGACGACGTCGGCTCCGGCGGCGGCGAATTCGCGGGCCGTGGCCGCCCCCATCCCGGACGCGCCCCCGGTTACCAAGACGGTTTTTCCTCGAAAATCCATGCGGCCTCTCCCTTCGTGAAATCCCGTTCCTTTATACCAGAGAACGGGCTCGGGTTCAAAAGTCGCTCCCGACGGCCGCGGTTGACGGGAAGGCGGAAATCTGTTAAGGAAACTCCATGAAATATTTTCTCCTCGCCGCCCTCTCCCTCTCGGCCCTCATCTTTGCCGTCGTCTTTTTCCGCGATATTAAAAAACGCAAGAAAGAATTCTCCAAGGCTCCCTGGCCGGCCTTGACGGGGATCGGTTTCGTGACGAATTTTTTCGATACCCTGGGCATCGGGAGCTTCGCCCCGACGACCTCGTTCTACAAGTTCACCAAAATGGTCGATGACCGGGTCATCCCGGGGACGCTGAACGTCGGCCATTGCCTTCCGGTCATCGCCCAGGCCCTCATCTTCATCACCGTCGTCCAGGTCGCGCCCCTGACTCTCGTCTCGATGATGGTCGCCGCGACCCTGGGAGCGGTGATCGGGGCCGGGGTCGTGGCCAAGATGCCGGTCAACAAGATCCGGATCGGACTGGGCTCGGCCCTCCTCCTTGTCGCCGCGGCCATGCTGGCCGGCATCCTGAAGATCATGCCCAGCGGGGGAGAGGCGTTCGGGTTGACCGGCTGGAAATTCGCCGTGGCCGTCGCCGTCGTCTTCGTCCTCGGTGCCCTCCAGACGATCGGAATCGGACTCTATGCCCCCTGCATGGCCCTCGTGTATTCCCTGGGGATGCATCCCGAAGCGGCATTCCCGATCATGATGGGGGCCTGCGCCCTCCTCATGCCCTGGTGCAGCCTCCGGTTCATCAAAGAGGCCTCCTACGACCCCAAGGCGGCCTTCGGGCTGACGATCCTGGGCGTCGTCGGCGTCCTCATCGCCGCCTACATCGTCAAATCCCTCCCCTTGACCATCTTGAAATGGGTCGTCGTCGTCGTCATCCTCTACACCTCGGCGATGATGTTCCTGTCGGTCAAGAAGAAAAAAGGGGCGACGACGCCGGCCGAAGCCTGTCAGTCTTGACCTGAAAGGAGACCCCATGTTCGACCCTAAGACCTACCTCAAGCGACGCGACCTCCTCCGGAAGCAGGTCGGCTCGGGAATCGCCCTTTTCCTGGGCAATACCGACAGCCCGATGAACTACCCGGCCAACATCTATCATTTCCGCCAGGACAGCTCTTTTCTGTACTTTTTCGGCCTCGATTCGCCCGGCCTGGCCGCGGTCGTCGACCTCGACGAGGGACGGGACGTGTTGTTCGGCGACGACATCAGCCTCGAAGACGTCATCTGGATGGGGGCCCTGCCGACCCTCAAGAGCCGGGCCCTCCGGGTCGGGGTTAAGGCCACCGCCCCGGCCAAGGACTTGGCCTCCTGCCTGGCCGAGGCCTCGGCCAAGGGCCGGACGGTCCACTTCCTCCCGCCCTACCGGACCGACCAATCCGTCGCCCTGGAGAGCCTTCTGGGCGTCAAGTCGGGCGAGGCCAAAGCCCGGGCGTCCCGGGCGCTCATCCAGGCCATCGTCGCCCAGCGGTCGGTCAAGTCCGAGGCCGAGGTCGCCGAGGTCGAGGCGGCCCTCCTGACGACCTACAAGATGTACGAGACGGCGATGCGGATGGCCCAGCCCGGCGTCTACGAGAAGGACATCGCCGGCCGGGTCGACGGGATCGCCATCGCCGGCGCCGGAGCCACGGCTTTTCCGACGATCCTCACCAAGAACGGCCAGATCCTCCACAATCACGACCACGGAAACAGGCTCAAGAAGGGCGACCTCTTGGTCATCGACGCGGGGGCCGAATCGCCCCGGCACTACGCCTCCGACATCACCCGGACGGTCCCGGTCGGGGGGGCGTTCTCCGGCCGGCAGCGCGAGATCTACGAAATCGTCCTCGAGGCCCAGGAGACCGCCATCCGGTCGATCGCCCCCGGCGTCCCTTACAAAGAAGTCCATCTCAAGGCCGCCCGGACGGTCGCGGCCGGGCTTCATGCCGTCGGGCTGATGACCGGAGACCCCGGAGACGCCGTCGCCCAGGGGGCCCATGCCCTTTTCTTCCCCCACGGTCTCGGCCATATGCTCGGCCTCGACGTCCACGACATGGAAAACCTGGGCGAGAACCACGTCGGCTACGACGAGACGGTGGAGCGGAGCAAGCAGTTCGGCCTGGCCTACCTCCGCCTGGCCAAGGAGCTCCGCCCCGGATACGTCTTGACCGTCGAGCCGGGCGTCTATTTCATCCCCGCCCTCATCGACAAGTGGGGGAAGGAGAAGAAGTTCCGGGAATTCATCCCCTACCCGAAGCTCGAACCGTACAAGACCTTCGGCGGCATCCGCCTCGAAGACACCGTCCTGGTGACCAAGACGGGCGCCCGGATCCTGGGCAAGCCCATCCCCAAGGCGCCGGCCAGGGTCGAAGCCGCCGTCCGGATTTAAGGGACGGCCGGACGAGAAATTACCGGAACCCCGCCGGTCATGAGAATCGCCCTCATCCAGCAACACGCCTCCCCCGACCTTGAGGAGAACATCCGGCGGGGCGCGGCCGCTTTCGAGGCGGCCGCAGACGGCGGGGCGAAGCTGGTCGCTTTCGCCGAGCTCGCCTTCTTGCCGTTCTTGCCTCAGTTCCCTTCATCCGACCGCCCCGATTTTCGCCGGTTCGCCCAGACCGTCCCCGGCCCGCTGACCGAGGAATTTTCCGCCCGGGCCGCCCGCCGGGGCGTGGTCACCGTCCTCAACCTCCTCGAAACGGACGGGGACGTTACGTTCGATTCCTCGCCCGTCCTGGACGCGGACGGCCGGCTCAGGGGAACGACCCGGATGGTCCACATCATGGACGGCCCCGGTTTCTGGGAGCGGGGGTATTACGCCGCCGGCCGCAACCCGCGGGTCGTTTACGACACTGCGGCCGGAAAAATCTGGGTCGCGATCTGCTACGACCGCCATTTTCCGGAGTACATGCGCGCCTTGGCCCTCCACGGGGCCGACCTCGTCGTCATCCCCCAGGCCGGGGCGGTCGACGAATGGGGCCCGGGGGTCTTCGAGGCCGAGGTCCAGGTCGCCTCCCTCCAGAACGGCTATTTCGCCGCCCTGGCGAACCGGGTCGGCCGGGAGGAGGTCCTCGAGTTCGCCGGCGAGTCGTTCGTCACCGACCCGAGGGGCGGAGTCATCGCCCGGGCGCCCGGCGGGGCGGACCACATTCTTTACGCCGAGTGCGACCTCTCCCTGGCCGCCCGCTCGCCGGCCCGGACCCACTTTCTTCCCGACCGGCGGCCCTCGGTCTACCTCGCCTTGGGCCTGGCCGACGAACGAACGGAATAATTCCCGATGGAACAATGGTATGTCATCAACACGAAACCGAAGAAGGAATTCCACGTCGAAAGGCTCTTCCAGGAGGGGGGGGTGGGAGTCTACTGCCCGAAATACCGTTCGGGCAACCGGGTCAAGCCCTTCTTCCCCGGCTATGAATTCGTGCTTTTTGACTACCCTGACCAGTACAAGCTCGTCAAATACACCCGAGGAGTGAAGCGCATCGTCGGCAACGACGAGGGCTGCATTCCGGTCGAGGTCGAAATCCTCGACGCGATCAGGCGCCGAGAGGTCGACGGATACATCGAGGTCCAGAAATACGGCTTCGAGCCCTCGGTCGGCGACGAAATCGAGGTCGTCGAGGGTCCCCTCAAGGGGCTCCGGGGCATCTTCGCCAAGGGACTGTCCGACCAGGACCGGGTTCTCATTCTCCTCAATTACGTGAGCTACCAGGGCCGGCTTCTCATCGAAAAACGGAAGCTGAAAAAGGTCGTCCTCTGACCCCTCCCCCTCTCGCCTATTTCTTGAGGTTCAGCCGGCCGTAGCCGAAGATGTTGTCCTTTCCCGGGTCGCCGAAATCGACCGCCCTTTGCTCGAGGATTCTTAAAACCTGGGCCGGGCCGAAGGGGGTCAGGCCGCGGAGGAGGGCCGCCGCCCCGGCGACGTGAGGGACGGAAGAGGACGTCCCGTAGAAGTTTCGGTTCCCGTAGGTCACGGTCGAAACGCCCGAGGGGGCCGTCAAGTCGGGCTTGACCAATCCTCCGTGGGTCGGTCCTTGGCTGCTGTAGGAATGATAGGCGTCGTTCGACCAGTCCGTGGCTCCGACCGCGATCGCCGAGGGAGAGTCCGAGGGGACGACGAGGCTCCGTCCCGGGACGACGTACTGGACCGGGGCGCTGTTGTTGTAGGTGAAGATTTCGAGCCGGACGTTTTTTGTCCGGCGGTAAGCGTAAATCCCCACTCCCCAGACCGTATCGCGGGTGGCGTACCAGCCGAAGACCTCCTCGCCCGGCCAGGCTCCGGTCCCGGTCTGATGACCGGCCGAGCTGTCGACGAACTGCCAGGCGGTTCCGGTCCAGCGGTAGAGGTAGAGGTCGTAGTCCTGGTCCGTCCCCGCATAGTCGTAGCCGTTCCAGGCTCCGAAGTCTTTCCAGTTAAGGAAGGCGCCCAGGGGCAGATAGGCGGGGACGGTGAAATCCAAAATTTCGTCTTGGGGCGAAAAATTGTGCCACCCGTCTCCGTCCGGGTCGCTGAAAAATCCGTCCCAGTGGTCGGTCGCCCCGTTCCCGGCCGCCGATACCCAGAGGATGTTCGCTCCGGCGGCCGTCTCGACGTCTTCGCAGATCGGCCCCGTCCCGTCGCCGGCCCCGCCGTTGAACCAGCCCAGAGAGTAGGAGATGACGTCGATGTCCTGGCGGGCGATCCAGTCGACGGCCTGGTGCTGCTCGACGTCGGTGTCGATGTTGACGAGGGTGAAATTCGCCTGGGAGGCCATGTCGTAGGCGATTTCGGCGCAAGCCGTCCCGTGGTCGTCGGCCTCCAGGTCCCGGTCGGCCCGGAAGGACCGGGTGGTGACCTTGGCCGGGAGTTCGCTCCCCAGGAGGGGGGCGTACCCCATGAAACCCGCGTCCAAGACGCACAGGCCCGTCCCGTCGGCCCGGTAGGCCGACAGATTCCGCCAAGCGTCGGCCCCGGTCTTGGCCACCCCCTCGGAATAAACGACTGTCTTGAACGGTTTTCTGGGCGGACGGATGTGCTTCACCAGGGGGTCGGAGGCGAGCGTTTCCAGGGCCTCGAGAGGGATCTCGTGTTGGAGGAGGTGCCGCCACTGGGTTTCGACCCGGCCGCCGAGGGAGGCGATTTTCGTCTTTAAGACCGCCGTCCGGGCCGAGACCAAAGCGGCGCTGGCCAAAGGCTCGGACGCGGCTTCGGTCACGACCCTCACCGACGACCCCCGGATGTCCAACCGGCGGTGATGACCGTAATCCAAGGCTTGGGCTTCCTCTCCGGCCAGGGCCAACGAGGCCAGGCGGGCCAACGAGGACTCGAGCTTCGGGTGGCCGTTTTTCGGCCGGGCGTCGGCCGCCGTAAGGACGGCGTCCGCCGGAGAGACAGAAGAGACGGTCCCGGCGTGTCCGGTGACCAGCCAGATTCCTCCGCCGAGGAGCAAAGCGGCGGCCGCGGCGGCCGGACGGAACGCTTTCAAGTTGGACATGATTGGTCTCCTGGTCAACGGAAGGCGACTCGAAATCCGGCCTGGACGGCCAGGGCGTCGAAATTCAGGCTATCGAGCGGCCCCCCCGAGTTTTCGCCGGTTCGGAGGTCGGCCATGGCCCATGAGCCCTTGGTCCGGAGAATCGTGTACCTCACCCCGAGGTCAAGGTCGACGGCCGGCCCCAGTCCGATTTCGAGGCCGGCGCCCACCTGAGCGGCCAGGCCGTGGTCGACCCTTTCCTCGATTTCGAAACCGACGTCCTTCCATCCGGCGGCGAAATCCGAGTCCAAGGCGAACGAGTGAAGGGCGTATCCCAAACCGCCGGCCCCGTAGACGGCCCACCCCCCCCGGCCGAGAGGAAAGCGAGCCCGGAGCTCCAGGCTGATGGGAAGCTCGGTCAGGCGGCCTCGGCTGAGGCCGTTTGCCGAGGGCCTCACCGGGACGACCCACCGTCCGGCCGTCAGGTCCAGGGACAGGATCGAGGAGAGGGAAAATCCCAGTCCCGCCCCGACGACCGCCCCCTCGCCGGACGAAGCCTCGGGGGTCGCGGCATATCCGCCGTAGAGGGACAAGCGGACTTTCGCCGGGGCGTTGACGGCCAGGACGAGAAAGAAGGCGGCCGCGGCGGCAGGCAGTTTTTTCATCTGAACTCCATGGTCATCGGCGTCCGTATCCGCCCCCGCCGGGCGTTTCGATGCGGAGGATGTCGCCCGGCCGGACGGTCAGGTTGGCCTTGGATTTGAGGAGGCGCGGTTTTCCGCCCGAGATGAGGGTATTCCGTCCGGGGGCGCCGGGGCGGCCGCCGCCGAGCCCGTAAGGGGCGAACCTCCGGCGCTCGGACATGATCGTCACCCGGGCCGGCTGGCCGAATTCGTACTCCCGAACGATCCCGTCCCCTCCCCGGAAACGCCCCTCGCCTCCAGACCCCTTCCTGAGGGCATAGCGGCGGATCCGCAGGGGGAGGTAGTTTTCCAGGGCCTCGAGCGGGGTGTTCTGGGAGTTCGTCATGTGGGTGTGGACGCCCGACAATCCGTCCCCCTCCCGGCTGGCGCCCATCCCACCGCCGATCGTTTCGTAATAGGCGAACGCCCGGCCCTTGGCGGGGTCGAATCCGCCCAGGGCGATGTTGTTCATCGTCCCCGAGCTGGCGGCCGGGATGCGGCCGGGGACCGCCTTGGCCAAAGCCCGGAGGAGGACGTCGACGATCCGCTGCGAGGTTTCGACGTTGCCGGCCGCGGTCGCGGCCGGGAATTGGGCGCTGACGACCAGGCCGGGGGGGGCGATGATCCGGAGGGGGCGGAGGAGGCCGGTGTTGAAGGGGATGTCCTCCTCGATGAGGGACCGGAAGACGTACAGGACGGCCGAGGCCGTGACCGCGAAATTCGCGTTGACCCCGCCCCGGACCTGGGGCGAGGAGCGGCCGAAATCGACGACCGCCCGGCTTCCCCGGATCCGGACTTCGGCCGCGACCCTGACCGGCTCGTCGCCGACCCCGTCGTCGTCCAGGAAGTCGGCCGCGGCGTAATCGCCGTCGGGGATCTCCCGGATCGTCTTGCGGAGGAACGCCTCGGTGTAGTCCTGGATGAGGGAGGCGTAGCGGTCGACTCGGGAGAGGCCGAATTTTTCGACGGCCTCGCCGACTCGGGCCCGCCCCTTCTCGCAGGCCGCGACCTGGGCGAGGAGGTCTCCCCGCCGCTCCTCGGGGGTCCGGACGTTGGCCAGGATTATCCGGAGGAGGTCGTCGTCGAGCCGGCCCCGGCGGACGAGCTTGAGCGGCGGGAGGATGAGGCCTTCCTGGAAGATCTCGGTGGCCAGGGGCATGCTGCCCGGGCTCATCCCGCCGACGTCGCTGTGATGGGCCCGGTTGGCGACGAAGAACCGGAGCCGCCCCCCGAAGAAGACGGGGGCGATGGCCGTGATGTCGGGGAGATGAGTCCCGCCCCGGTAGGGGTCGTTGACCAAGGCCAGGTCGCCCTCCTCGAAATCGAGGGACGCGGTCGCGGCCTGGACCGAGAGGGGCATGGCCCCTAGGTGGACGGGGATGTGGGAGCCCTGGGCGAGCGTTTCGCCCTTCCGGTTGAAGACGGCGCAGGAGTAGTCCTTCCGTTCCTTGATGTTGGGGGAGAGGGCGGTCCGGCCGAGGACCGCTCCCATCTCCTCGGCGATCGAGACGAACAGGTTCTTGAAGATTTCGAGCTCGATCGGGTCGGGGGCCTGAGGCCGGGTCATGGCCGCGCCCTTCCGATGAGGAGGTTGAGATAGCCGTCGACCAGGAGGCCGAACCCGGGGGGGAGGAAGGTCGTCGAGCCGGCGTCGACGATGAGGGCCGGGCCCGACAGCCGTTGGCCGGGCGAAAGGCGGGATCGGTCATAGACCAAACCCCGGCGCGTCCGCCCGCCGTGGACGATGG
>Ga0233423_10001997_pt1 | contig 10042 bp, 8 predicted proteins | sample Watercolumn_Mata_FD_180713 | JGI IMG/M metagenome (GOLD analysis project Ga0233423, IMG submission 180713) | Freshwater microbial communities from Lake Matano, South Sulawesi, Indonesia - Watercolumn_Matano_2014_112_MG | ecosystem: Environmental > Aquatic > Freshwater > Lake | place: Indonesia... | reverse complement strand
ACGGATGATGATCATGGGACCTGTTCCCTTGATCATCATCCGTTTTCCGCTCATCCGCTCTCCTCAATTATATTTTTTCCGGATATATCTGCGCCAAATATACAAATCAACCGCGAAGAATACAAGAAAAAATTCCGGGATGAACAAGTCCCGGGATTTTCAATTGAACGTCCGCCGCCGGAAAAAGAATAGAAAGGGCTGGATTCCGAACCGCCCCTGCCATCGAACCGGGATGGACAGGGTCACGCTGAAAAGGCTATTTTCCCTGGGGGACGGGTTCCGCCAGCAGTTTTTTCACCGCCCCGACCAGTTCCTCCGAACCCGGCTCTGTCTTGGACCCGAACCGGTAAACCGCCTCGCCGCGCCTGTTCACCAGGTATTTGTTGAAATTCCACGTGATCCCGCCCGGCCCCTCCGGGCCCGTTTTTTGAGAGGTCAGCCAGGCGTAAAGGGGCGCCTGATCCTTGCCCTTCACGGAAATCTTCGAAAACATGGGGAAGGTGACGTTGTAGTTCAGCGTACAGAACTGCTTGATTTCCGCGTCCGTGCCCGGTTCCTGGGAAAGAAAGTTGTTGGCTGGAAATCCGAGAACCACCAGCCCGCTGTCCTTGTAGGTCTTGTACAGCTCTTCCAGGCCTGCGTACTGTTTCGTGAAGCCGCATTTGCTGGCCACGTTCACCGCGAGCAACACCTTGCCCTCGAATGTCCTGAGGGACACGGGTTTCCCGTCGATGTCGTTCAACGTGAAATCGTAGAAGGATTGAGCCATGACAGTCCCTCCTGAAATGAAGATGGTCGCCAGAATGACGGAAAGGATTCGGTTTTTCATGCTTCCCCCTGTTTGAGACGGCCGGTCTGTCATGAATCGGCCCGGCCGGCGTCCGGACCGTTGTTTCACCCTGCGGGCGGACCACGAACTGCCCCGTCCGGTGTAAACCATGAATAAACGCCCGGAACGCAGGCTTGTTCCCGTAGAATTCCCTTGACCTTTTGCCTAGGACTTGCTACTTTTTTCACATGAATCCGAAAGAGGGACCCAAAAAAACGAGGGTGAATCCCGCAGCCAGGAGGGGAGCCTTCCTCATCTGGCCCTGGGGGGATTCCGAAATCGAAAATCCGAGGAACCTGCGCCTGGTCCTGGACCGGGTCTACGAAAAGGGCTTCGCGGGCGTGCTGGTCATGCTGACCGGAACGCGTTACGAGCTCATGGACGCCAAGGTGGTTTCCTCAATCGTACAGGCGAGCCAGTGGGCCAGAAGCCGCGGTATCCCGTTCTGGTTCCAGGCGGATCCCAGGCATGCATCCCGCTCCCTGATCCTGAAGACTGGGGAGAGGCTTCAGAATCTGATCGTTTTTCCGGATGAATACGGGGTGACGCTCCCTGCCCCGGGGGGCGGGAAATCCTCGGTCCGCCGGGAAGAAGATCCCTGCATCCGCGCGCCTGCCCCGCTGCAGGACGCGGGCAGTGCGCCCGCGGGCGGATGGAATACCGGCCAGCCTCTGGTCGGAGCGGTGAAAGACAACCGGTTCCAGCTTTTTTACCGGATCCCGGCAGGCCGGTCGTCCGTCCACCTTCTCGAAAAGAACATCGTGTTCGAGCCCTCCGGGCTGGAACGCTGCTTCCTGTTCCAGATGAAGGACCGCATCCTGATCAGGGATTCGGTTCGGGACATCACCAGGCTCACGCGGTTTTTCGCCAATATCCCGGAATCCCGCATCGAAATATTCGGCGAGGTCGGCGTGCCGCAGTCGGAACCCTGGTGGGTCACTGCCTTCCCGAGATTTGACACCAACCTGTTCGATTACGCCGGCCGGGAGAGCAACGACGCCCTGATTGCCTTCATCGAGGCCCTGTTCGACAGCGGTGCCATCTGGAACGGCGTGACCTGGGGTTACGGCGGGACCTGCGGCGAACCGGGGCGTTTCCCAGTGAGCCTTTCCCTCTACAACTCTTTCATCGCGGACTACGGGTATGATCTCCGCAATGTCCTATACAACCTGGTGCTGGACGCGGATGACGGATCCCATGTCCGCGTGCGCGAGGACTACTACAACTTGCTCATGGAAACGATCGACAGCGCCCAGGACGATTTCCGCCAGAACCTGCACGGATTTTTCGGCGACATGGAAATCGGGAGATGGCATGCATGGGGAGGCTGCCAGGGAAGCCCGGCCGTTTGCGGGAGTTTGGACCCCTGGCACGGGATGGACAGGAGAACCGTCTGCCTGACATGCCTGCCCGATGACGGATACTCTCAATCGGAGGAGATCCTGACCGGCCGCCTGGCCATGACCCGCAGCCTGGGGCTCGTCTCGGAACACAAAAAGGCTTTCATGGCTGTCCCGGCCCAAGGCCCAGTGGAGCTGGACCGCTTCTTCGAAATGGCAGCCCTGTTTTCGGTGCGCTGCATGACGGAATACATGCATGACAGGCGGATCATGGATACGGAAAAGTGGCTTGAACGGTTCGAGGAATTTAACAAGAGAGCAGCGGCCTTCGAGGTTGTCACCGGATACCAGTTCGCCGAAACGAACACGGCCGTTGTTTTCCCCGTGGATACGCTGATCGGCAAAGGATTCGACGACTCGGAATGCATGTCCGATGCGACCCTCAGGCTGATCGCCCGGATGATACGCAGCGGGATACAGCTCGACGTCCTGTCCAGCCGCATGCTGGGAAAGGGCAGGCTTACGTCGCAGGGATTCAGCCTGGGAGAACGGAACTATCAGGCGATCGTGTATCCCTATCCCGAAGTGGTCGGAGCGGATGCCCTGGAAGGATTGGCCATCCTGTTGAGGTTCGGATTCCCCCTGTTCCTGGGAAAAGACATACCCCGGATGGTGAGCGGGGGCAAGAGAATCCCCCATGAATTCAAGCCTTCCTTCGACCCGGAAACCGGCGACGTGATCCCCCTGCTCCTCGAGAAGGCCCCGCCTCCGCTTTCCGTCCCCGAGAACGCAATCGGGGCGTGGATCAAAAGGAAGCATGAGAACCTGGTGCTCGTTTTGCCGGCGCGGAAAGGGGACGAGGTTCAGGGAAGGATTGTACTGGGGAAAAGATCTTTCGACATACAGGATGTCGACCGGCTGGCCGTTTTCCAGGCCGGTTCAGGATCGAAACCGGAACGCGTCTTTTAACAGGGGGCATGCCGCGTCCCAGGATTGAAGTCCCCGCGGCAGTCATCCCCTCCTGGAGGGCTCCCCATTTCCTCCCTGCGTTCATCCCCTCTGTGAGGTCTATCCATCTCGAGGGGAAAGGCCTCCCGGAGGGGATGAACAGGCTCACCCCGTTCCTGCAGCCGGCTTGCGCGGTTCTTTCCGCACCCCGGCGAGGACTTTCACATAGCATCCGTCCGGATCCTGCAGGCCTTTGAGACAGAACAACCGGCGGAATTTTTCCGCTTCCCCCCCGCTTTCATCCGTGACATCGACCAGAACGCCCCACGGGCATTCCAGGCAGGAATCCGGCTGCCCGGAAAGCAGCGAAGCGGTGCGGACCGCAACCAGGGCGCGGTCCCGCGTCCACGGGAAACCCCACCCCTTCGAGAGAATCTCGACCTGGCCCGGGTGATGGACGACAACGCGGCCCCTGTCCTCCCGGATTTCGCCGGTCAGTTCGACCCTCATGCGCGGAATGAAGCCGTGCCGGCTCATCAGCCGCTCCGAAATGCGCACATAGAAGGAGTCCCGGTATTCGTCCAGCCCGATGAACCCGCGCCGGAAAACGAGTAGGTATCCGCGGAGGGACGTGCGGGTCTGCCGGTCCAGGATTCTCTGTTCCACCCAAGGCTTGACCGTGTGGATGCGCCCCGCTACGGAAAGGCGCCTGTAGCGGACGCCGTGCATCCATTCGTCGAAACGCTCCGCCTCCTCCAGAAAACCCCGGAAGGCATCCTCCGGCAGCAGGAGCCGGGGCTGGAGATGGATTTTTTCCTCTGCGAAATAGGTGCATCCGCCGCATTTCCTGCCCGGACTGCTGTACTTGTGGATGCAGGCGCGGCCCTTCTGCATCAGCACGCAGTGCCACACGAAATAGATGCATCCCTGCGGATGGCAGTTTTTTTCCTTGAGCACGTGAAAGGCTGATACGCGGCCGTCGAAGCCCCCGTGGGCCTCCTGGCTGCAACGGAAAACGTCCCGGCGCTTGTAGGGATTGGTGATGATCATAGGTCTGCCGGCGCCCGCCTCCCCTTCCGTTTGCGGCGGAGAATCGGCCGTCTCATGAGCCGAGCAGGGTAGGGCGCATCCGGCCGGTTCAATCCGGAGGATGCTCTTCGTAAAGCCGCTTGCGCCTCGCCTCCAGCAGGTTGTTCTCCTCCCCGCGGTATTCAGCGGCAGTCTGCATGGTGAAGCCGGTCTTTCGCGCCGCGTCGAGCACGGGACGCATCGGCTCCTGCCAGGCCTCCTCCCTCAGCAGGCCGTGGTCCAGGATCAGGTCTGTAAAGCGGATCTTTTCAAATACCTTTTCCAGGGACTCTGCCGTTTCGCGCACCGAGGCATCGATCGTGCGCTGTTCCTTGAGATACACGGGCGGGCCGTCCAGGTAAATCGTGCCCGGTTTCTGCGTCCTGAGAAAATCGGCCAGCCGAGCATGGGTCAATCCCCCCGTATCGGACGAGAGGCAGAAACCCTGCTCCCCCTCGCGTATCGAGACGGCGATGACGCTGCCCCCGTTATCCCCAGGCCGGTGCGGAAGCGGAGCGGAAAAGGAGAGCCTGACCGTGCCGAGATCGAAGGTCCGGCCGTCCATGTACACGACATCCCTCGCAACTCCCTGTATGGTCTTCAGAAAGGCAAAAGCCCGCTTCCTCTGTTCGGGCGACAGGTCCCGGTTCGGATTCTTGATGAACATCACCTTGTCCCTGTAATTCTCCGGGCTGTCCGGGATATAATGATCCTCGTCGAAATGGGTGATGACAATGACATGGGCGGACTGGCAGAAAAGCGCGATTCGGTCCCTGTGTTTCTGATGCTGGTACCGCTCCAGGGGATGAGGCGGCAGGTCGAACCTGGAGCCCGCCAAACTTGCTCCGGGGTCGATCAGGATCTGCGTCTTGCCGAGCTCGACGAATGTGGCCATGGACCTGGTTCCCATGGATTCCGCTGCCAGGGGCGTGATTTTCATATGCATTCCCGAACGGTTGGACCAATGCCCTTTTTTATAATGTACGACAATTTTCGCTTGCGAAAAATGAAAAGTTTATTAACTTGAGTATCATCTCAAACAAATCCCATATCACGTTGAAGGTCAATGGAGGGGCAGATGGCACCAAAACGAAGGGTTTTTTCAGTCCTGGCCGTCATGGTCCTGGCTGCAACCTTCCTGCTATGGACGGGTTGCGAAAGGGACAGGGAAGTGACAGGACCCCAGGCCGAGCAACAGCTGTCGGAAAGCCATCCCCAGGTTCTAAAGGTCATGCGCGTGCAGGACGCCCATACGCAGGAGCTCATGGCAAGGCCCGCCGTGCTGGGCACAGCCACAGGACTCGACGCATCGGGGAATCTGGCCATCATCGTGTACGTGAATTCGCAGAGCCCGGCTCTTGCAAAGACGACTTCATCCCTCCCCGCAACGATCGAAAGCATACCGGTCGTGGTCGAGGAAACCGAACCGTTCCGCGCCTTGAAAACCACCGGCGTGAGCCACAAGTCCAAACAGACGCCGCCGATCCAGCTGGGTACCTCCGGCGGATGGCGGGATGACCTGGCGAACGGTTACTGCTGCGGCGGGACACTCGGTTCCCTGATAACGGCCGGCGGCCAACAGTACATCCTCAGCAATTATCATGTGTTCTCAGCGGACATCGTCCCGGGGGGAAACGGCATGGTCGCTGAAATAGGCGACAACATCATCCAGCCCGGATTGATCGACGTCGGCTGCAACGCGGCCAACGCCCAGAATGTGGCGACACTGGCCAGCGTCAATGTGCTCCCCGGCGCGAACGTGGATGCGGCCATTGCGCAGGTGATATCCGGCATGGTCCGCACCGACGGTGCGATCCTGGAAATCGGCGCACTCTCCGCCTCCACTGTCGCAGCCTCCCTCAAGCAGGCGGTCAAGAAAAGCGGCCGGACAACAGGCCTGACGAGAAGCACCGTATCCGGACTGAACGCCACAGTCAGCGTGGCTTATGAGAACGAATGCGCCGGTGGGAGCGCATTCACGAAAACATTCACGGGGCAAATCATGATCGCCAACAAGGGCAGCAAGTTCCTCAACAGCGGAGACTCCGGATCGCTCATGGTCGAAGACGTAACGGCCAATCCCCGGGCCGTCGGCCTGTTGTACGCCGGGAGCAGCTCCTCTGCAGTGGCCAATCCCATCGGCCAGGTGCTTTCCTACTTCGGAGCCTCAATGGTCGGCAATTGACCCGTCCCGACGCCTGTCTGACAGTCGCCCGCTCCCCGTTCGGAGCGGGCATTTTTTTAGTATGGATACGCCTCGCCGAAAAGGGAGCGCAGGGACTTTCGAGACTCCAGGTTGATGCTTTCGGACCAGAGGTCCACTGGATTCGAATCGTCCGTCGGGATGCGCGCATGCCGTGTGTCCGGCGAGAACCGGTTGTCCCAGGCGTGGTTGATCGGATACTGGGGGCCGAACCGGTCCAGTACGGGGGGCAATTCGAAGGGCAGGTCCAGAACCCTGTCCGAGGCCAGCAGGATCACGTTGCCGAACTGGTCCGGCGGTTCCGCCATGGGCAATGCCAGCACGTTCCCGAAATGGAGCTTCAATCCGGCCGCGATGGAAAGCACCAGCCTGTCCGTCCACCCGATGGATTCCAGGTTCATGGCCAGTATCCCCCCCTGTTTCAACCGCGAGGCCGCGAGCCCGAACGCCTCCGCGCTGACCAGGTGGAAGGGCAGGGTGCTCCCGAAAGCATCGATGATGATCAGGTCGTATGGATCCGTGTGCGACCTCAGGAATCTCCGGCCGTCCTCACAGAACACCTGCGCCATGGAGGATTCAAGACCGAAAAAACGCCCCGCGGTTTCGATGACTGCAGGATCCACGTCCACGGCGTCTATTTTCCAGCCCGAATCATGGTAACGGCTGACCACCGAACCCGCGCCCAGGCCGATGACCAGCATCCCCCCCGCTTTCTCGAAAAAATAACCGGGTATGTCCAATACCGATACCACGGGAAGCACCGGCCGACCGGTGGATGCATCTGCAGCGGAATGAACGGCCCCGTCTATGAACAGGTAGCGGACGGAGTCCAGGTCCGTCACGCGTATCTCTCCATAAAGGCTGCGGCCGATAAAAACGTCGGAGGACGAGCGGGATTCCGCACCGCCCGTCCATACCCCCCACACGGCTGCCGCAAGGAAAAGCAGCGGCATACCGGCCTTGTTTTTCATGGAACGCCCGGCATGGAACATCCATCCCGGAAATGCGCCCGCCAGCAGCAGGATGCCTGTGAAGGCCGTCAGACGGCTTATCCCGATGCTGGGTATGAGGATGAACCCGTTGATCAGAGCTGAAAAAACGCCGCCAAGCGTGGAAACCGCGTACAGCGACCCTGCAGCCCGTCCGACGGAATCCATGCGGGACACCCTCAGCCGGACGGCGTAGGGGCTGACTGCGCCGAGCATGACCAGAGGCGGTCCGAAAAGCAGCAGGGCGCTGAGAAGGACCGCAGACCTCAAACCGAGCATGCCGGCCAGATCGAGCGCCGGCCCCTTGATCCATGGGACGAGGAGCAGCCAGACTCCCGGGATGGCCATCTGCAGGCACAGATTGGAAAAGGATTGATTCCTGTCCGCCCAGCGCCCGCCGATCCAGTATCCTGCAGCCAGGGCTGCAAGCGTCACGGTGATCAGGGCGGACCAGAGGAACAGGCTCACGCCGTAATAGGGCCCGAGTATGCGGGTGCCCAGCATTTCAACGGCCAGCACTGCCCAGCCCACGATGAAAACCTGCACCAGGATCAAAACGCCATGGATGCGCGCGGATTCCGGTCTGGATACGCTCATATGCCCTCCCCGGTTCATGGATGAAGTGGGGAAACCGGTAACATCCTATGAATATATCATGTTATTTGTCAAAATCAAAAGAAAAATGCCCGGCAGGCGGATGCCGGATGCGACACCCGCAACCGCGATGGATCCGGGTTTTGCGACAGACTCCGAAAACCCGAAAAAGCAGTTGCATCTTTTATAATTTGGATTAAATTAAGTCATATTTGGCTGATGAAAAGGCCTGTCCAGAAATGACAGGTCGGCGCTTTTTTGTTGAAGTTTTCCCGCGGCAAGCTGCGGGGAATGCCTCGCCGGCAGATCCAATGGAGGCAAAATGCCTTTTTGCCCGAAATGCAGGTTCGAATACAAAAAAGAAGTCAAAAAATGCCCGGACTGCTCGGTGAAGCTGGTGGCCAGGCTCAAGAAAATGCCGGACATCAAGTTCGTCCCCCTTCCCGGACTGCCGGGCAAGGTGTATGCGGAAATGATCCGGGAGGTTCTCAGGCAGAAGGGCATCCCCTGCTACCTCCGCTCCTCGGGAATCATCGATGCCTACGGCATCTCGGGCATGCCGGTCGGGGACAGCGTCCGCATCTTCGTCCCCGAGGACAGGCTCGAGGAATGCAGGGGCATCCAGCACAACATGCTGGATCACATCTGACGGATTAATGCAGGCATGAAGAGATTCCAGTCCCCCAAGGGGACGCGGGACGTTCTCCCCGCGGAACAAAAATACTGGCGGCAGGTCGAACAGGTCCTGGACAGCCTGGCGCGCATCTTCGGATACGAAAGGCTCGATTTGCCGATTTTCGAGTCCACGGCACTTTTTCAGAGAGGCGTGGGCACAGGCACGGACATTGTTGAAAAGGAGATGTACACCTTCACGGACAAGGGCGGCGATTCCATGACCCTGCGTCCGGAATTCACGGCGGGAGTGATACGCGCCTATCTCGAAAACGGCATGGCCAGCAGGCCGAAACCGGTCAAGCTCTGGTCCTACGGCCCCATCTTCCGGTATGAGAGGCCGCAGGCGGGCCGGTACCGCCAGTTCACGCAGTTCAACATCGAGGCCATCGGCGAGATGGACCCCGCCCTGGATTTCGAAATCATGTCCGTGGCCTGGCAGCTTTGCTCGGATCTGAAATTCAGGGACCTGGGCTTCCAGATCAACAGCATCGGGTGCCCGGCATGCAGGCCCGGCTACATCGAAAGCCTGAAGGCGCATTTCCGGTCCCACGAAAAGGAACTCTGCGGGGACTGCAGGAGCAGGCTGGAAAAAAACCCGCTCAGGCTTCTGGACTGCAAGAAGGAATCCTGCAGGCCCCTAGCGGACCGGGCGCCGCGGGGTGCCGATTTCCTCTGCAAAGAATGCGGGGACCATTTCGAGACCCTGAAAGGCCATCTCGATTCCATGTCCATGCCGTACACCGTGAATCCGAGGCTGGTGCGCGGCCTGGACTACTACACCAAGACCGTATTCGAGGTCTGGGCCGAGGGCATCGGGGCGCAGAACGCGGTATGCGGCGGAGGCCGCTACGACGGTCTGGCGGAAATTCTCGGCGGCCCGCCCACCCCGGGGATCGGATTCGCGGCAGGCATCGAACGCCTCGTCATGACCCTGATGCACCAGCAGATCCCGGTCCCGGATACAGCCCGGCCGGATCTCTACATGGCCTGCCAGGATGCGAAGGCCATGCCGGAGGCGGTACGGCTCGCGACCCTGCTGAGGCAGGCCGGCGCTTCCGCCGTTCTCGGATTCGGCGGCCGCAGCCTCAAGGCCCAGCTCCGCGAGGCGGACAACAGGGGCGCGCGCTTTGCCGTCATCATCGGCCAGGAAGAGCTCGGAAAACAGGCCGTGCAGGTCCGGGACATGGCACAGGCCGTTCAGGAGCGCGTCTCCTGGACGGATCTCATCACCCGATTCAGGAGACCTCGTGATTAACACCAGCCCGCCCGAACCGAAGAAACATCCATCCCCCCGCGAGGTTTTCGGAATCCTCCTCGTCACATTCTCCCTGAGCCTTCTTTTGGCCGCCCTGTGGTCGGATCTAGAAAGCAAGACCCGGCTTCTGGTGGCCGAATT
>Ga0233423_10001996_pt1 | contig 10042 bp, 6 predicted proteins | sample Watercolumn_Mata_FD_180713 | JGI IMG/M metagenome (GOLD analysis project Ga0233423, IMG submission 180713) | Freshwater microbial communities from Lake Matano, South Sulawesi, Indonesia - Watercolumn_Matano_2014_112_MG | ecosystem: Environmental > Aquatic > Freshwater > Lake | place: Indonesia... | reverse complement strand
CCGCCGTTCGTGGTCCGGAAAACATCCCCGTTCGGAGCAGTGCCTGCGTATATCGTTCCGTCCGCAGATTCCAGGAGACAGTGGATGTACCAGGCGCCCTCGAGTTCGCCGGTATTTCTCCATCCTCTCATGCCCGGGATCGTCACGGTCTCGCGGATGATTTCGAAATCCTTCTCGCGGACCAGCCAGATGTCTTCCTCCCCGTATCCGCCTTCGGACACCTCGCTCCCCACGTACAATTTGCCGTCCGCTGTCGGAAAGGCCGAACAGCTCGGAAGATCCGTGTTCACCGGAGGACCGACCAGATCCGGCTCGGACCAACCGCCGCCCTGCCTGCGGCAGACGTACAGATCCGAGTCGCCGAAAGCCTCCCGGTCTCCCCCGGAGCCGGAGAAATTGCTGAAGTACAGTTTCTGCCCATCCGGGGAAACAGCGGGGTGGGTTTCCGACCGGCGAGTATTGACGGAAGGTCCCAGATTGGTCAGTGAATCCCATGCCGCGCCGTTCCAACGCACGACATACAGGTCGTAGCTGCCCTGTCCGCCTGCCCGCTGCGACGCGAAATAGAGTTCCCTGCCGTCGGCCGTGATGAAGGGCGCGCGATCGGTGACGTTTTTGTCTGGATCATTGACCGGATAGGGCAGCACCGATGCAGGGCCGAATCCGGCTGCGGACCTCTCCGACATCCAGATTTTCGATCCTTTGGTGAAGTAGAGGATGCGGTTGTCCGATGAAATGCAGGAATACGAGCAGGGATTCACATGGGGACCCAGATGGGTCACGGAATCCCACTGCGCTCCGTTCCAACGCGCCACGTAAAGGTTGAACCGTATGCCGCCCAGATGGTCGGGACTATACGGGGGGCCGTTCTGTGCGGCAGCCTGGAAGTAGAGGTACTTGCCGTCCGCGGTCAGGGAGGGTTTACAGTCCGAGTTCCAGCCTGAAACCCCCTGAACGCTGACGGGAAATCCCCATCCTTCGTCAATCCACCGGGTATGGCGGAGAATCCGGAACAGGGTGCTTTTTTCCAACTTTTCGGGAGTGCAGGCCGTTCCTGCGTTCCAGGTAAGTACTCCTGCCACAAAGAAAATCGGAAGCACGATCGAGCGTTTCATGATTTCTCCTCGGCCGGGGTCGGATCATTCGCTTCTCACGCGAATGCCTTCCTCAACAACTCCAGACTTTTTGGAATCGCTGTCCTGTAATCCTCCTCGCCCTCGAATTCCAGGGAGATGTACCCTTTGTAACCGGCTTTTTTCAGTATCCCGGCGATGCGGCCGTAATCGAGATCCAGCGTGTAGTATACGCCTCCTCCGTAATAGGTCTTGGCCTGGACAAACACCGTATCCGGTGCGACCTGTTCGAGCTTTTCATAGGGATCATCCAGGAAATTGCCCGTGTCCATCAGAATTCTCAGCCAGGGCGAGTCAACGGCCTTGACGATGCGGAGCAGGCCTTCCGGAGTGCGGCCCAGCCCCCAGTGATTCTCCAAAGCCAGCATCACGCCGCATTTCTCGGCGGCAGGCAGGCATTGTTCGATGCTTTCGATGACCCAGGGAAATGCATCCTCGTCCGTGTAGCCCGGAAGCGGCGGCTCGATGCCGCGTCTGTCCATGAATTCGTCGAAATCCGGTATGGTGCGCCAGCGCCCCGTGTTCAGACGCATGCAGGGGATGCCGAGCGTGTAGGCCAATTCGATCATCTTGACCGTATGGTCGATATTTTTTTTGCGTTCCCCCGCATCCGGCGAAACGAAACCCTGGTGGATGGAAAGGCCGCACAGGGCGATGCCGGCTGAAAGGGCCCGCCGTTTCAATTCTTTCAGATACGCGTTGTCCTCGCGCAGCATCTGCATGTGCAGGATGTCCAGTCCGTCGAATCCCCATCCGGCGGCCAGGTCGATGCAATCCTCCATCTGCATCTGCAGGCCGTCCTTGAAGCGCCAGATGGAGTACGATGCCAGGGCCATCGGATTCCGGCGGGATTTTGGGTTCTGTTCCGGGAGGGATTGGCATGAAGGAAGGCTCAGTGCAGCCAGGGAGCCGGCTGCTGCCATGAATCTGCGGCGGGAGAGGGGGGTCATGGATCGGCCTTTCTGCTTTAAGCGGACCGTACCTTTAAAACCACATTCTGTCTGGTGTAAAAAGGTCACAGCCGCCTGTCATCCGGAAATCGGGAAATCAAGGGACCGTTGGAAATGATAAAGGAATCTAATGAAGAAAAATAAGATTGTCAACAAGGGCGGGGAGGTTGTATGATATGGGGAGAATCCGCGGCTCCCTCATGTTCAAGGTTCGTGCGGAATCCCAAACCGGGCGGATCCGGGCTGGATCCGCCCGAAAAAGACAATACTGAAAAATGGCCGGGGTGGAGGTTCGACCGATGAACTCCCCATTCGTTCATTTTTTCTGCGAGGGTCCCCGCGCGGCGCAGACGATCTCCATCTCTCCGGGGAGGATCTCCATGCTGAGCGCGCTCCCCTCCGTGCAAAGGGTTTCTCCGTCCGCATGCGCAGGCAGAACGCCCTCGAGCGCGGTGACCGTGATTTTCCGGGTGCGTATCATCTGAATCGCCTGATGCGTCGTCTGCGTCCCCTTCATGAACTTGAACATCAGGCCGAAGATGCGGAGCCGGCTGACCTCGCGCGCGATGCAGCAGTCGAATTTGCCGTCGTCGGGCAGCGCGTCCGGCGCCATCATGAATCCCCCGCCCATCCGGCGTCCGTTCATCACGGAAACCATGAGGGCCGGCATTTCCTGCGTGCCCTGATCCGTTTCGATGCGCACCCGTGGCGCATGGAAATAGAGGAAAATGGTTTTCAGGGCCGCGACGACATAGGAAAGAAAGCCGGTGAGCCGTTTCATTTTCAGGGCCACGAAACCGACGACTGCATCGAAACCGATGCCCACGCCGTTCCCGAAATACCGGCCTTCGGGGAAAAGCCCGCCCTTGACCAGGCCCACGTCGAAACGCTTCCTGTGATTGAGGGCCAGGATGAGGCATCCCGTGGCCAGGTCATGGGGCACATTCATGCCGAATGCGAAATCATTGCCGCGGCCCACGCACAACACTCCCATAGCCACGTTCTTGATGCCCTTTGTTCTTGCCTGCATCAACCCGTTGAGCACTTCATTGGCTGTCCCGTCTCCGCCTGCAGCCACGACGACATCATATCCGTCCGCGGCAGCCTGGGAGGCAAGTTCCACCGCATGCAGGGGCCGCGCCGTGCGGACCAGGTCGAATTCCAACCCCGCCTTTTTCATGCAGGACTCGATGGCCGGGATGTGCTGTCCGCCGGACCCTCTGCCGGATATCGGATTGAGGATGATCTTGTATTTCATGGAATCTCCTTAAGAAAAAAAGGCCGTTCCGGCGATGTGGAACGGCCTTGATCCAATCCAGTGGTTTGGCTGCCGCTTTTTTTATTGAAGCAGGAGCATCTTATTCGAGAAGACGTGTGTCCTGCCGCCTGCTTCCGCCGTCATCCTGAAAATGTACATGCCGCTCGGGGCGGCGACGGAATTTTTGTCCCTGCCGTCCCAGGTGATCTCATGATCGCCCGCCAGCTGGTTTTCGTCCGTCAATGTGAGCAGGTTCTGGCCCATCATGTTGTAGATTTCCAGCTTCACGTCCGCATTCTGCGCGAGCGAGTACCGGAGTGTCGTGGACGAGTTGAAGGGATTGGGATAATTCCGGCCGAGCGCGAAGCGGCCGGGCTGCATGATAGCCACCGGTTCAGGCGCAACACCGCTGACCATCGGATCGATGAATTCCACCGCGTCGAGATAAAAGGTCGTGGTGTTGTTGCCGATGTTGAATCGGAGATAGGCGCCCGGATCCGTGTTCATGCAGTCGAACTGGAAGGGACCGTACGGGCCGGGCGTGGTGATGGTCACGTTTGTCTGTGAATATAAGGTCCAGGGATCCTTGTTCTCCTGCACGGCAACGGCGATCGGCTTGTCCTCGTCCGCTGCTGCGACGAAGCTGATGAAATAGGTGCGGCCCGAATCGATCGGCACGCCCTGGTGCAGCTGGATGTGCCAGTCCGCGCTTCCGCCCGCAGTGATGAGCACGATGGCCACAGTGGAATCGTCGAGATCGAACGTCGGGTCGATGACCCAGGAGGCCACGGCGCCCTGCTGGGCCTGGAACTGCCAGGGCCACTGCCTGCAGTCGAACTGGCCGTTCGGCAGGATGTTGCCGTCCGTCACATCGCCGACCACGACGTAAATCGTATCCGAGAAGGCGGTGTTGCTGGACTTGTCCGTCACCTTGGTCCATAACTTGTAGAATCCGGCCGGGACGTTTTCCCAGGTGAATTCGTAGGGCGCCTTGGCTGCGGTTTTCAGGGTCATTCCCTGATTCAGGTAGAAAATCACGTTCTTGATGTCTGCGGCCCCCTGCTGGACGTTGACGGTCATATGTATGTCCGCGCAGTTGGCGAAATGCTGCCCGCTGACCGGGCTGGTGAAGTCGATCTTGAGCTCCTGTGAAAACGCGGGAGCAGCGAATAATGCCGCGATGACGATCAGGGTCAAGAAGAACATCCCCTTTGCCTTTTTCATGGCTTTTCCTCCTGATATTGCCCGATGGGTTCGGATTTTTCTGATGGTGTCTTTCTGTGATCTGTTTTTTGAGATATCGCTTCGACTCTCATGATTTTTTTAAATCGTTTGTCGGCGCATATCCTTTTTAAAAAACTAATAAAAATTACCTGAAAAATCAACACAATTTATACGGATGATGCGGGGGCGGTTGAAACTCCCCGGCAGCACGCTGCCGGGGAGCTTCGATCCGCAGGGATAAACAGATCGATTTTTTTCTCTCGCTTGCGCCAGGGCGGACAGCTGACAGGTTTACGATTCGCCCCTTCATGCGATTGACCGGAGAAACCGGTATCCGATCGGCGGTTTCAGACCAGTTCAGTCACCCCGGGCACTGCAACCTGCGGCACAGGGAGGTCGCCGAATTCGTATTTTTCCGGAGTCAGATCGAGTTTCGACGCCTTCAGTGCCCAGTCGTAATTGATGGCCCTTCCCGTGTACGCGCTCATCCTGCCCAGGACTGCAGTTAGCGTGCTTTCCGCCACCTGGCGGCCGTCGTTCAGGGGTTTCCCGTTGCGGATGCTCTCGATCAGGTCGATATGCTCCTGGACATAGGGATTTTTCGCCTCGCCCTCGAACTGATAGGGATTCTCGCCTTCGATGCGGCTGTCCGATCCCCAGAAATAGGCGGTGCCCTTTGTTCCCACGATGCGCTCGGAAACCTGGTCCGTGCATTTATCGTGCTGGCGGCACATGCTGGTCAGATGGATGCCGTCCGGGTATTCGTACACGACGGAAAAATGATCCCAGATGTCCCCGCGTCCCTCGCCGAAGCGGACCGCGCGTCCGCCCATGCCGAGCGCCTTGACCGGCGTTTTGCCGACCGCCCAGTTCACCACGTCGAGGTTGTGGATGTGCTGCTCCACGATGATGTCGCCGGACAGCCAGGTGAAATGGAACCAGTTCCTGTACTGGTATTCGGCCTCGGTCCACCCCTTTTCCTGCTTCTTTTTCCAGAGATCCGGGCCCGCATCCCACCAGGGGCATCCGCCGATCCAGTACGCCTCTGCGGAGACGATTTTGCCGATCTGGCCGTCGTGCACGCGCTTCATGATTTCAAGGTAGGCGTTCTGATGGCGGCGCTGCGTTCCGGCCACAATGGCGTGACCTTTCTGCGCGGCGAGTTCCGAGGAAGCGATCACGGAGCGGACGCCCGCCGGATCTACGGCTACGGGCTTTTCGGTGAAGATATTCTTGCCCGCCTCGACTGCCGCCTTGATATGAAGCGGCCGGAACTGCGGGGATGCGGCGAGTATGACCATGTCCACGCCCGAATCGAGCACCTTCTGATACGCATCGAATCCGGCGAAGCAGCGGTCCTTCGACACATTGAAATGTTTTTTCATGGGACGGGCGTTCTCACCGCCCAAGGTGTTTGTATTTCCATCCTTGAGGTTTTGATACGATTCTTCCACCTTGTCCCGGAAAAGATCTCCCATGGCGTAAATTTCAACGGCCTCGCTGGCTGCAGCGCAGTCTTTGGCCGCATCGGTCCCCCTGCCCCCGCAGCCGATGAGGCCCACGCGGATGCGGTCCGACCCGGCTGCGCGGACATGGAATGCGCCGGTTCCCAGGAATGCGAGCGACGCGGCTGCCGTGGTTTGCATGAAATCCCTGCGGTTCAGGGAATCCGTCCGATTCTCTTTTTTCGCCATGGTTCCTCCAGTTGAAAGATCGATGGGACTTCAATCCCCGGATGATCCGGATCCGGGGATTCCTGTTTTTCTTGTGTTGAAGAAGTTAATCATTTCACAGGTTGAAGGCAAAGGGAAATTCGGGGTTCGGGACTCGGGGATAGGGGCTCGGAAATTTTGGATTGCGGATTTCGAATCAGTCAGCGAGCGCTTACACCGCGGCTTCCCGCGGGGAAAGCGAGCGAATCCAAATGCTTTTTCCCCCTGCAGATCGAAGATTCCCCGTCCGCTCGCAGCCATGGACCTTCAATGGCTGATTGATCATCTTTGAAATTAAAAATCCGCAATCAGCAATCAATAATCCTTCGTCAATCGTCCATCTTCAATCGTCAATGTTCTTTAGAATCCCTGCTGTTCCGTCCTCGCGATGATCTCATCCTGCAGGGTTTTCGAGAGGTCGCAGAAATAGTCGCTGTAGCCTGCCACGCGCACGATCAGGTCGCGGTGCTCCTCGGGTTTTTCCTGCGCCGCGATCAAGGTCGCCCTGTCCACCACGTTGAACTGGATGTGATGCCCGTTCATTTTGAAATAAGCCCGTATCAGCCCGACAAGTTTGTCCATTCCCTCTGAATCCTTCAGGATTGCAGGGGAAAGCTTCTGGTTGAGCAGGGTTCCGCCCGTGCGCTCATGGTCCATCTTGGCGGCGGAGCGCAGCACTGCTGTCGGGCCCTTGCGGTCGGCGCCCTGTACCGGAGAAATCCCCTCCGAAAGAGGCAAACCGGCCTTGCGGCCGTCGGGGAGGGCCCCTGTGACCGATCCGAAATACACATGCACCGTGGTGGGGAGGAGGTTGATGCGGTATTCGCCTCCGCGTGTATTTTTTCTTCCGTCGATGAACTTGAAATAGGATTCGAATACGCGCCGCATCACCTCGTCGGCTTCATCCTCGTCATTCCCGTAACGGGGCGTCTTGTTCAGGAGGAGCCGGCGATCCTTCTCGTATCCGTCGAAATCCGCATGGAGCATTCGCAGCAGATGATCCAGGGTCCATGTCTTTTCCCCGTACACATGATGCCGGATAGCGGAGAGTCCGTCCGTGACCGTCCCCAGGCCCACTCCCTGAATATAGGTTGTGTTGTACCGCGCTCCGCCGTTGTGGTAGTCCATCCCCCTGGCGATGCAGTCGTCCGTGAGAAGGGACAGGAACGGTGCGGGCATGTGCCCGGCGTAGAGGCGCTCGATCACCTGGTTGCCGCGTATCTTGATGTTGATGAAATGGCTCATCTGTTTTTCGAACGCCGCATACAAGCAGCCAAAATCCCTGAAATCCCGCGGATCTCCTGTGAGGGGTCCCAACGGCGTGCCGGTTCGGCTGTCCTTCCCGTTGTTCAACGCCAGTTCCAGAATTTTCGGAAGGTTGAAATAACCGGTCAGGATGTAGGCTTCCTTTCCGAATGCCCCGACCTCCACGCAACCGGAGGAGCCGCCCGCCCGGGCGTCTTCAACGGACTTCCCCATGCGCAACAGCTCGCGCACGATCAGGTCCGAATTGAACACGGACGGCTGTCCGAATCCGGTGCGTATGATCTCCACGGCCCGGCGGATGAACCGGTCCGGATTGGCCCTGCTGACCTGTATGGACGAGCTGGGCTGCAGAAGCCGCATTTCCCCGATCACGTCCAGGAGAAGATAGGTCAGATCATTGACGCCGTCTCCGCCATCCTCGGCCACGCCGCCGAGATTGATCTGGCAGAAATCCGTGTACGTGCCGCTCTCCGCAGCGGTGACGCCGACCTTGGGCGGGGCGGGCTGGTTGTTGAACTTGATCCACAGGCATTGAAGCAGCTCTTCTGCGGATTCACGGGTGAGCGTTCCGTTCTTCAATCCGCGTTCATAGAATGGATAGAGATGCCTGTCCAGATGGCCCGGACAGTAGGAGTCCCAGGTGTTCAGCTCCGTGGTCACGCCGAGATGCACGAACCAGTAGTACTGCAGGGCCTCCCGGAAATCACGGGGAGCATGGGCCGGGACGCGCCTGCAAATTTCTGCGATGTGCCGGAGTTCCTTTTTCCGCGTAGGGCTTTTTTCCTGTTCGGCCAGCGCAAGAGCCTGCCTGGCATACCTTTCGGCGTACAGAATCAGGGCGTCCGCGCAGATCGCCATGGCTTTGAGCTCATGGGATTTCCCGAGCGCTTGCATATCGTTCTGGAAATCCAGGCCCAGGCGGGCCCTCTCGATGTCCTTCTTGAAATCCAGCATGCCTTTTGCGTATATCTTGCCGTCCAGAACCGTATGGCCGGGCGCACGCTGCTCCATGAATTCCGTAAAAATGCCCGCCTGGTATGCGGCCAGCCAATCCTCCGTCATTTCGGAGAAAATGAGATCCCTCATGGACCGGCCTTTCCAGAATGGGATGATTTCCGTTTCATAGACGCGGCGGGCTTCAGGCGAAACGGAAAAGGGAATTTTCTCACGGGAATGCAGGATGTCCAGGTCTTCGAGGCTGTGGCAGCACAGTTCGGGAAAAGTCGGCGCGGCCTTGGGAAAAGGTCCCTTTTCTCCCACGATCCATTCTCCGGGACCGATGTGAATCCGTTTGTTCTCAAGAAGGAAACGGAATGCCCGTGCGCGCCTGAGCGGCTCAGGCGTGAACCCGGGATTGTCCCGGTAGAACCGGGTCACGAGTTCCGCGCGTTCGGAGGAGAGGGAAGGCCTGGCATCGAGGCTTTCGCTGCGGAGTTTTTTGATGCGGTCGGTCATCATGTGTCATTATTCCGATGGATCCAATGATCCGGAATAAGCGGATCCCATGGAAAAATAACAAGAAAATAATAATAATCAAGAAAAAAAGCGGCATTCGGATAAAGCCATCCGACGAGCTTCTAGGGCAGGATTTGATCCGAATTTTTATTTTTCCGGATTTCATGGAATCCTGTACCTTTGATGAATCCGGCGGCTGTGATACGCGATTGTAACTGCGACGCACCTCGAAGGTGCGTCGCAGTTACGGATCATTCCCGTGGGTCCGGTTTGATGCCTGCAGGCTGTCATTCTCCGCTAACACAATTCTAACATCCTGGTCATATCCTTCTCATACGGTGCGTTTAGATTACCCCTGTCCAAAACAGCCGGACTTCTGGTTAATTGAAAGATCAGATACGAGGAGGATATATGGCTCATCTCTACATCGACGACGGACACTTCGAATCCGATGACTATGAAAACAACTACGTGTATTTTGACGACCGGGAGCCTGGATCCATTGAGAAGACGATCCGTCTGGCGCAGGCGCTTGCGTCTCTGACGCCTGAAAAGAAAGTGCATCTGCTCGAACGGTTGCGTATGAAGGAAGTGCAGTTCGCCTGAAGAACGGAAGGCATCTGAATCTGCCGGCGGGCGCTTTCCCCGCGGCTTGCCCTGGTGAAAGCCACGGGCTTTGACCAGGGATCAGTGGACAAAAATAAAGTCTTCCTCCGTACAGATCGAAGATTCCCCGCCTTTTGCTGTAGGGGAGCTTCATTGGCTGCAAGTGGGTTGCCCGAGAATAGGGCTATCCTGTATTTCACAATCCCGAAAGCCGTTTACCCGGCTTCCGTTTCCCACGGCTGGGAAGTCACGGGAAACCCAGTTGCCGCGGAACGAAAGGAGAGGCGGCGGCCGCAAACGGGAATACGGTTATTTGCGCTTCTGCTCCAGCATCCCGATGCGCGCTTCATGATCCTCGAGCATGTGGTCGTGGCGCCGCAGGGCATGACCGACAGCCGCTCCTTCAGTCTGCTCATTCGTGATGAGCCCGGCCAGGCA
>Ga0233423_10001994_pt1 | contig 10045 bp, 19 predicted proteins | sample Watercolumn_Mata_FD_180713 | JGI IMG/M metagenome (GOLD analysis project Ga0233423, IMG submission 180713) | Freshwater microbial communities from Lake Matano, South Sulawesi, Indonesia - Watercolumn_Matano_2014_112_MG | ecosystem: Environmental > Aquatic > Freshwater > Lake | place: Indonesia... | reverse complement strand
GCCTTTACAGTCTCTAAAACCACGGAAACAACAATAAGTACTCCCGTACCTCCTATTAGAAATGTCGATACGCCCGACATCTGACGTGCAATTGACGGCAGTATTGCAATAATCCCTAAAAATAAAGCACCGGCCAGCGTAATACGCGTCAGGATGTAATTCAGGTACTGTGCAGTCGGTGTTCCTGGCCGTATTCCGGGGATAAATCCACCGTATTTCTGTATCTCCTGCGATATTTTATTCGGATTAAACGTAATTGCGGTATAAAAATACGTAAACCCGATAACCAACAAAAAATAGATCACGTTATACAGGATGCCGTTCGGATTGAATACTCCGGACAGAAACTTTCCAAGACCAACAAAGACCGGATTTTTTACCTGCTGTAAAAATCCCCCGACAAGCGAAGGAAGAAGCACCATTGAAACAGCAAAAATAATCGGAATTACTCCTGCCTGATTGACCCGGAGAGGCAAGTACGAGGATGCTCCACCGTATACCTTATTTCCGCGAACTCTGCGAGCGTATTGCACGGTTATCCTGCGGACTGCTTCATTTACAACAACGGTCGATGCAATCACGAGAGTTGCCAGAAATAGAAACATTATTGCATTTGTCATATATTCAGCAGTAATAGTTGTGACTGTCTGTCCCAGCATTACAGGAAGTCTCCCGACGATACCGGCGAATATCAGAAGCGATATGCCATTCCCGATACCATATTCCGTAATGAGTTCTCCAAGCCACATAGCAAATATCGTACCTGCAGTCATGGTTATAACAATCGCTACAAAAGATAAAGGATCAATAGCACCGATAATTTGCTGATTTTTAAGAAGTGCAAACATGCCTATTGACTGCACTGCAGCAAGGGGAACCGTGATAAAACGTGTGTACTGATTGATTTTCTCCCGTCCGTATTCCCCTTCTTTCTGCAGCTCCTCCAGACTCGGGAATACAATTTGTAATAGCTGTAATATGATGGAGGCATTTATATATGGATTGAGTCCTAACGCTAAAACCGAAAAGTTTACAAGCGTACCTCCGGAAAATATATCTAGAAGTCCTAAAAATTGGTTTTGCGCAAATAAAGCAGCTAAACGTTTGGTATCGATATTGGGAATTGGAATATGAGCAAACAGACGGAACATAACAAAAAGAAATGCGGTTATGAGAATTTTTCGCCGAAGTTCCGGAGTTTTCCAGCTTGCAATGAGCGGTGCAATTAATGTATTCATGACTGAATTGAGGATTTCACTGTTCCGCCAGCTTTTTCTACTGCTTTTTTTGCTCCTTCCGAACACGGAATGACCACCGTCAAAGCATGATCTAACTTCTCTTTTCCTAATATTTTAACACGCAAAATACCTGTATCTATCATATGATATTTCACAAGTGTTGCCAACGATACCGTCGTACCAGCGGGAATAATATTTAATTTATTGATTGATATCGGAAATGCCTTGGGTTTACGGCTGAAATTTCTAAATTTTCCGCGAAGAAGCGGTAATCGTTTGATAAGAGGCGCTTGTCCTCCTTCAAAAGCCGGAGGCATATTGTCACGGGCATTTTGCCCTTTCGTGCCTCGTCCTGACGTCTTCACTCTACCGCTTCCGTGTCCTCTGCCTAACCTCTTCTTGCCGTGTTTTACTAATTTCTGTAAATGTTTAATATTCATAATCTTTTTAAATAGAATAGCGTTTACGCGTGTTTAAGTAATCTCAAAGCTTCCATGGTCGCATACACGTTAGATGCTTGATTCTTACTTCCGAGAATCTTCGATACGATATCACGGATTCCCGCTGCTTCTGCTACAGCTCTGATTGCACCACCCGCAATAACACCAGTGCCCGGAGGAGCGGGTTTAAGCATGACCCGCGCTGCTCCCCGCTTGACGCGGATCTCGTGCGGAATTGTTCTCCCTTTCATTGCTACAACAATCAAATGTCGTTTAGCATAAGATACTGCTTTTCTAACCGCAGAAGACACATCAGGAGCCCCACCTAATCCAACACCAACGCGTCCCTTTTTATCCCCGACGACGGCAAGCACCGAAAAGCCGATTTTATTACCACCTTTTGTTTTTTTGGATACGCGGTTTATCTGAACGATTTTTTCTTCAAATTCGCTAGGTGCACGGTCCTGACGTCTTATATTCATATAATTATCCCTCCCTCACGAACTGTATCCACAAGAGCCTTCACTGCTCCATGATAACGATAACCGCTCCTGTCGCAAACAACCGCTTTAATACCATGCTTCTTCAAAATTATAGACATTTCGCTTCCTAGTTGTTTTGCAACTAATACGGATGAGCCTTTTTTACTGCCTGAACAGATAGTTGTCCGCTTCTGGTCATCGATCAATTGAACATATAATGATGTATTTGAACGGAAAATTGACATGCGCGGTCGCTCTTTTGTTCCGTTAATTTTTGCTCGGACACGGATTTTTCTTTGTAGCCTACCTTCTCTTCGTGTATTCATATAGTTATTTGGATCCTCCGATTGTCGATCCGACAGCCTTGGCTTTACCAGCTTTCTTTCGTATATGTTCACCTAAATACTTAATCCCTTTCCCTTTGTATGGTTCTGGCTTTTTAATATTTCGGATATCTGCTGCAGTTTGCCCAACAAGGTGTTTATCGATACCTGAAATCATTATTTTCCCCTCTTGTGCTGCATATGTAATACCAAGTGGAGCTTTTACCGTAACCGGGTGGGAAAAACCGATCGTAAGCACTAAATTCGTATTCGACACCTCCGCTCGGAATCCGACACCAGACAATTCGAGCGTTTTAGTCCATCCTTTGGAAACACCGGTAATAGCGTTCGCAAGCCTCGCACGAAAATTACCATGAATTGCTTTCGTTACCCCATCATGGCGATGTCGTTGGATGCTTACGATATCCGATATAGAAACACGTAATATATTTGGTATTGTAAGATGTAAATCTCCTTTTGGCCCTTTCACTATAACCCTACCGTTATCTTGCGTAACGGTAACATCTTTTGGTATCTGTATCGGAGTTTTACCTATGCGAGACATATGTATTTCACCAAACGGTACATAATAATTCACCGCCTATACCTTTCTTTTTTGCTTCATGTCCTGTCATTACTCCCTGAGGAGTGGAAAGAATTGTTATCCCCATCCCACCAACAACCATCGGAATTCCATTGCTATGAACATACCATCTAAGCCCTGGTTTGCTTACCCGTTTTATTCCAGTGATAACGGATGCTGATCATGTATATTTGAGCGTAATGCGTAGTTTTGCCGTATACGTATTTCCTGCTTTTTCAAAATTATTTATATAACCTTCTTTATAAAGAATGGAACATACTGACGATTTTATTTTCGAATACGGCACTTCAATAACGGATTTCCCCGCCATTGAAGCGTTTTTTATCTGTGTTAATAAATCACCAATCGGATCGTTTACCATATGTTTTTTACCAGGATGCTTTCACAACGCCTGGTAATTCTCCTTTATGAGCAAGAATTCGGAAACACATTCTGCATATACCAAATTTCCTCATATACGCACGAGTTCTTCCGCATAATGAACAACGATTGCGCTGACGGACGCGGTATTTCTGTTTTTTTTGAAACTTTACGATATCTGACGTTTTAGCCATTTCTATTTCCTCCCTGCTGTCTGGATTTCTTTTTCACCGGAAAACGGCATACCCAGCATGCTTAAAAGTAATTTCCCGTTTTTATCATTCCCCGCTGTTGTGACGAAGCTGATTTCTAATCCTCGAACTTTATCAATCATACTGTACTCAAGTTCTGAAAAAATCGTATGTTCTTTTATCCCCAATGTATAATTGCCGGAGCCGTCAAAACAGCCTGTTGGTATACCACGGAAATCTCGTACGCGGGGCAATGTGATCATGATAAATTTCATAAGAAAGTCAAGCATCCGATTGCCGCGAAGTGTAACTCTCAAACCAATCGCATCGCCAGCCCGTAGTTTAAACGTTGATATAGCACGCTTTGATCTCATAACTTGCGGTTTCTGACCAGTAATAACCGCAAGCTGCGCTGACATTTTTTCCAAAGCTTTTTTATCGGATAACGCTTCACCCATTCCGCAATTTATGACGATTTTCGCAAGCCTTGGTACAGCCATCGGATTTTTAATGCCAGAATCCTTCATAAATTTTGGTACAATGTCTTTTTTGTATATCTCCTGTAAGTGATGCATACTGTTATATTTTTTGATGACATTTTCTACAAATACGGTCTTTATCACCTTTTACTACTACATATCCTGCTCTTGTCGGTTTACCACATTTCGGGCATACAAGCGCTATTTTACCGAAACTTAACGGACGGGCATATTCAATAATTCCCCCCGTATGTTTTTCGTCTCTTTTTTTTTGATGACGCTTATACATATTGATGCCTCCGACTAAAACTGTCTGTTCGCGAACCAATATTGCGTCAACCTTGCCCTTTTGGCCTTTATCTTTTCCAATGGTCACGATAATCTGATCTCCTTTTTTAATTTTCATATATTTAAAAAATTAATACACCTCTTCCGCCATGCTCACAATTTTATCAAATCCACGATCTTTTAATTCACGTGCAATAGGTCCAAAAACTCTTGTTCCCCGGGGATTCTTATCTTTCGGGTTGTCAATAATTACACCGGCATTGTCATCAAACCGTATATAAGATCCGTCGCTTCTCCTGTACTCCTTTTTAGTCCGGACGATAATAACCTTTACTAATTCATCATCTTTGACAATCCCTACCGGATCTGCTTTTTTTACAACGCATTGAATAATATCGCCAAGAGTCGCAAATTTCCGTTTTGAAGCGCCGTAAATATGAGTAACAGTCATAACCTGTACTCCAGAATTATCAGCGGGAACTATTGATGAACGACGTTGGACCATATTAAGATTTCGCCTTTCCGACAATAACAAAATATTTTGTTTTACTTACCGGACGTGTTTCTGAGATTTGAACTAAATCCCCAATAGCAAGATCAACGCCTGGGTTATGAACAGCAAACCGTTTCGTTCTGATGACTGACTTTCTGTAAAGTGGGTGTCTATGGGAAGATGACACCGCAACGGTTGCCGTATTGTTTGAACGGACTGCAACTACTGTCCCGATGAACAGTTTGCCTTTTTGTCGTTCAGTACTTGTTATTTTTCTTTGGTCACTCATACCGATAGCTCCTTTACCCGTGCAATAGTTTTGGCAACTGCTATTTTCCTTCGCATCTGTCTCCCTATATGAACGTTTTTAGACTGTTTACTGTACCGAGATATGAGGTATTCTGCGAGACTTTTTTGCGTCTCTTTTATGACACGGTCAAGTTCTTCGTGCTTCATATCATGCATCTGATTTTTTTCGTTTTTTTTCATATTATTCTCGCGTAATAAATCGTGTTTTTACCGGTAATTTTGCTCCTGCTAACCGTAATGATTCTTTTGCGTCATCAAGCGTTATTCCTCCCATTTCAAAAAGCATCCGTCCCGGAAGAACAACTGCTACATACTCATATACATCGCCTTTTCCGCTTCCCATGCGCGTTTCCGGTGGTTTTTTTGAAACAGGTTTATCTGGAAAAATTCTGATCCAAATACGACCTCCGCGCTTCGTATAGTGCGTGAGTGCTCTTCTGGCTGCTTCAATCTGGCGACTGGTTATCCAACCACAGGTTTCTGCTTTTAGACCGTATTCTCCGAATGTCAACTTTGAACCACGCATTGATTTCCCTCTTCGGGTTCCGCGGAATGCTTTTCTGTGTTTTGCTCGTTTTGGTGCTAACATAATTTATTTGAAAAAATTTTCCGTTTACATTTTTCCGTTTTCCTTTACTACATAGACTTCCTGCATATCCAGACTTTTACCCCTACATAACCTGATTTTGTAAATGCAGACATAGTTGCAAAATCAACTTCTTCACGAATCGTTGACAAAGGAACCGTTCCGGATTGATATTTTTCTTTTCTTCCGATTTCTGCACCTGCAATCCGTCCTGAAAGGACAATACGAACTCCTTTTGCTCCCGCCGTCATTACCCGATCCAATACCTGATTGCATATGCGTTTATGCGGCATACGCTTTTCCAAAAGATCGCAGATATTCTGTGCTACAAGATGTGCATTGAGATTCGGTTCTTTGACCGGTTCGACTGATAATTCGACTTTTATCCGTGCTGTCTCCTGCACACTTCTTTTTGGTTCATACGGAAATGTCGGAATATAGGTTTTCTGTAGAAATCGTTCAATTGTTTTTTTAAGTTCTTCAAGTCCACTTCCTCCCCTTCCAATAACGACACCCGGTCGTGATACAAACATTATAATTTTCACTTTGTTTATGGAACGCTCAATTACTACCTGTGCAAGACCAGCAGGTTTAAGTCTTGAAAATAGCATTTTGCGCAATTTTGCATCCTCGTATACTAATTCCTTGTACCGTTTATTATCCGCAAACCACCGTGAACCCCATGTAAATGTGGTTCCGAGACGAAATCCTTTTGGATTAATTTTTTGACCCATATTTGTTTATTTGATTATTTGTCGGATTCTTTATTTTTTCCTCTTTTTCATCTGTTAATTTAATTCTGATATGTGTCATGCGTTTCTTGTATGGGTGTGCTTGCCCGCGTGAAGCCGCATGCCACCGCTTCATCACTGGCCCGCCCATTACCTCTATGTTTTTTATTTGAAGCGGTACTCGTTTTGTTTGTTTACTTTGCGCATTTACAATTGCAGCACGTAACACCTTTTCCATTGGTGCTGCTGCGAATCTGGACATATGGGCAAGCTGTATTAACGCGTCATCAGGAGACAGACCGCGCACAAGATCGGCAATAAGCCGCATTTTCCGTACGCCGGTGCGAATATATTTTGCAGTCGCTTGGTATTCCATATATCTATATTATTTTTATTGTTATCGAATTATTATTCTTATATTTATCCACCAACGATGAACCATGAACTAATAACCAATTTATGTTTTGTCCATTGTCCGTTTGGTTACTTGCCCATGTCCGTGAAATAATCTCGTAGGAGAAAATTCACCTAAACGATGTCCTACCATTGATTCCGTAATAAATATTTCGATAAATGTACGTCCGTTATGTATGGCAAACCTAGACCCTACAAACTCCGGGGGGATTTGACAGTCTCGTGACCATGTTTTGATCGGCAGCTTTTCGCCTCCTGCTTTCTGCATGGTTACCTTTTTAAGTAATTTCGGATCGATATACGGACCTTTTTTACTGCTTCGTGCCATAGTATTTATGTTTTACAGCGATTTTCCTTTTCTTCGTTGAAGAATGAATTTATTACTGTATTTTGTACGCTTTCTTGTCTTTTTACCCAATGTCCGTTTCCCCCACGGACTCTTTGGAGACGACATGCCGATACCGCTTCTCCCTTCTCCTCCACCATGCGGATGGGATCTTGGATCCTGGGCGACGCCCCGCACTGTCGGACGAATTCCCATATGTCTGCTTCTTCCGGCTTTTCCTATCACACGGTTGCGCCAATTAATATTGCCTATCTGTCCGACAGTAGCTTTACAATCCGATTTAAATAACCTGATCTCTCCAGATGGAAGCTTTAATTGTATCAAATTTCCGTCCTTAGCAAGTACTGTTGCGCCTGATCCTGCACTTCGTACCATTTTTGCACCACATCCAGGCTTAATTTCTACATTATGAACAACTGTTCCTACCGGCATTAATCTAAGTTTTAACGAATTTCCAGGACGAATATCCGCAGTGTCTCCTGAAATAACCTGTATTCCGACACGAAGACCGTCGGGCGCCAGTATATACCGTTTTTCACCATCGCGATACTGGAGAAGAGCGATCTGCGATGAGCGGTTCGGATCATACTCGAACGCCGTAACCTTTGCAGGAATACCGTCTTTATCGCGCATCCAATCGATGACACGATAAAATCTTTTATGCCTGCCGCCCTGGTGCCGCACTGATATATGGCCGGCCGTATCGCGCCCCGATTGCTTCGGCAATATCACAGTAATGCTTTTTATCCTTCTTTCCATAAATTATTTCCCTTCTTTCACCTGAGGCTTTTGTTCGGTTACTTCAAATGCATCAATCTTTTGTCCTTCTGTAAGCCGAACAATTGCTTTTTTAGTATCCGGCTTCTTTACGTATTTCATCTTCCGTCCGACGCGCCGCATTTTTCCGTGTATACGCATGCTCCGGACATCGATAACCTTTACTTTATATTGGAGAGCAATAGCATCGGCAATTTCATTTTTCCGCGCATTTAGGTCCACAATAAACGTATACCAGCCACGCGCGGCTAAATCCATTGTCTTTTCCGTAATGAGCGGTCTTTTGAGAATCATTATCATGGCGTTTTCTCTCCAGTTATATAATCCTTTACTATATTTATTGTTTTTTTCATAAATACAATTTTCTTATGAGCCAGCACCATATATGTGTTGATGTTTGCAGCGGAAATAATGTCAACAGAGGGGATGTTTCGACAACAACGAACAATATTTGGCGATTGCGGAGGAACAACAAGGAGTATGTCATCTTCATCGGAACTAACCATACGAAGTGCCTGTGCCATTCGCTTGGTTTTTGCGGGTAATGTTTCCATCCCATCAATTACAGAGATGTTGTTATTTCTATATTGAACAGTTAATGCACTTGCAAGAGCTTTCTTTTTCATTGTTTTTGGCATGGTAAGAGAAAAATCACGCGGTGTAGGACCAAAAACAATGCCTCCACCGACAAATATTGGAGCGCGGATGCCGCCATGCCGTGCTCGGCCTGTCCCTTTCTGCCGATAAATCTTACGTGTTGATCCTTCGACTTCACCGCGTGTTTTAGTTGAGGCGGATCCCTGACGCTGATTTGCAAGATATACACGCACTGCCTGCGCCATCAGTTGTTGAGTTACGGGAGCGTCAAATAATTCCGAAGGCAATGTCATTTGTGATGCTTTACCTTCTTTGGCACTGGTAACAGCAATTGTCAGATTCGCTGTGTCCGATTTGACGTGGGCAGAAGGTTTTTTTAATCGGGTGCTCTTTATCTTAGCCGATACTGTCGCAACCGATTTCTTCTCTACCGGCTTCACCTTTCTTGATGTCTTTTTGGTTTTTATCGTCGTTGGTGACATATGTTATGCCTCTTTTTGAATAATAAGTAAACCACCTGTTGGGCCGGGTAGTACTCCTGTAATCTCCATCGTATGTTTGGTTGGGTCAACAGACACAACCCGCAATCCCTTCACAGTTACTCTACAGTTGCCCATGCGTCCTGCCATGCGTTTACCGCGGTAAACGCGACCGGGTGTCGTCGTCATGCCGATAGAGCCGGGTGCACGCTCACGATCGGATTGACCGTGGGTACGAGGACCGCCTTTAAAATGATGTCGTCTAACTACTCCGGCAAATCCCTTTCCTTTCGATATACCCGTCACACGGATTGTATCGTCCGGAGTAAAAACGTCGGAAACAGTAAGTTGTGATCCGACGGAATATTTGTTACCATCAGGTGAATCTTTTATTGTAAGAGACCGTAAAAAACGGAGCTTTTGTGTAAGCCCCGCTTTTTTCATAATCCCTTCCCGTACTTTTCCGATATGCCTTTTTATACCGAATCCAAGCTGAATCCGTTTCCCGCCGGAATAATTTTCTATTGCCGTTATAAAGCACGGTCCGGCGGCGACGGTAGTAACCGGCATACGCAAACCCTCCTTAGTGAAGGTTTGCGTTGAGCGTAATTTGGTTCCTAACAGTCCGATCATATTTTTCTAACAAAAAAAATCGACCTCGGTTGAGGTCGATTGTGATCTCTCATCCGAGACTTTTGGTTTACCGTAATGATACGAGGGTTTGTTCCGTCATATCAACTAAATCAAGTATACCAAAGTATCCCAAAAAAAACAAAAAATCAATACGCTTACATCTTTATCTCTACATCTACCCCTGCGGGCAGATCAAGATGCATAAGTTGATCAATTGTTTTATCCGTCGGTTCGATGATATCAACGAGTCGCTTATGCGTCTTAATCATAAAGTC
>Ga0233423_10001992_pt1 | contig 10046 bp, 9 predicted proteins | sample Watercolumn_Mata_FD_180713 | JGI IMG/M metagenome (GOLD analysis project Ga0233423, IMG submission 180713) | Freshwater microbial communities from Lake Matano, South Sulawesi, Indonesia - Watercolumn_Matano_2014_112_MG | ecosystem: Environmental > Aquatic > Freshwater > Lake | place: Indonesia... | reverse complement strand
AACAATTCCTCACGAAGTAACCGCCAAGTTTGGCGCAGCAAAAATTTTGTTAAGACCCCAAAGAAAAGGAAGGGGTTTGGTTGCTGGCGGAACAGTCAGAGCTATTTGCGATTTGGTTGGAATTAAGGATATTTCTTCAAAGGTTCTTTCAAAAACAAAAAATAAAATAAATAATGCCAGAGCGACAATCGTTGCTCTATCCAGTTTTCGCCAAGTTGCGCAAACAGCAAAACAAGCAACGGAAGAAAGCGTTGAGAATAAATAAGTCCTTTCCCCAAATTTTTCTGCGAAAAATTTGGGGAAAGAAAAAAATATGCAAATTCACCAATTAAAACCAAAAAAGTTGCTGAAAAAGAGAAAAAGAGTGGGAAGGGGCGGGAAAAAAGGAACCTATAGCGGCCGCGGTGGAAAAGGACAAACAGCCAGAGCAGGAAGAAAAATGCAGCCAATTATCAGGGAATTGATTAAAAAATATCCAAAATTAAGAGGATACAGATTTAAAGCTTCCGTCAATATTCCAGAAATAATCAATTTGGAGATTTTGGACAAAAATTTTCAGGAAAACGAAACAGTAAGTCCTGCAATTTTGGTTGAGAAAAAGCTGATAAAGAGCTATAAAGGAATTATACCAAAGGTTAAAATTTTGGGTAAAGGCGATTTGACAAAAAAATTGATTATTGAAAATTGTATTTTTTCCAAAACCGCGCTTGAAAAAGCCAAAAAATTAAAGTGCGAGATTAAATGATAAGCGAAGGAATAGACACACTGGTCAAAATTTTTAAATTCAGAGACCTAAGAAACAAAATTTTTTTTGTTCTCGGTATTTTGGTTGTTTTCCGTTTGCTGACAAATATTCCTATTCCTGGAGTTGATGTTGAAGCCCTGAGAAGATTTTTCGCTTCAAGTCAATTATTCGGATTGATGAATTTGTTTATGGGAGGAACATTGAAGCACCTTTCAATCGCAATGCTTGGTTTAGGACCCTACATTACCTCAACAATTATTTTGCAGCTTTTGACGATGATTTTCCCGCAGCTGGAGAAAATGTACAAAGATGAAGGTGAGGCTGGAAAGCAAAAATTTAACCAGATATCAAGAGCTCTAACAATTCCTTTAGGAATTATTCAGTCATTTGCAATGCTTTCGTTGCTTCAAAGGCAACATCTTTTATTGCCTTTATCTCCAATTGAAATTGTCACTACCATAATAACAATCACAGCCGGAACGCTTTTTTTGATGTGGCTGGGGGAGTTGATCTCAGAAAAAGGAATAAGCAATGGCGTTTCTTTGCTGATTTTTGCTGGAATTGTAGCAGAATTGCCGACAAGCATTCAGCAGTCAGTTTTCACCTGGACTGCTTCAATGGCACCTTCCTATATTTTATTTTTTGTTTTAGCGATTTTAATGATTATGGCAGTTGTTTTGGTTAATGAAGCCAGAAGAAATATTCCAGTTTCTTATGCCAAAAGAGTCAGGGGTTTTAAAATGTATGGTGGTGCTGCTACATATTTGCCGATAAACATAAATCCAGCTGGCGTTATCCCGATTATTTTTGCCCTGTCAATTTTATTGCTTCCGAATATGATGGCCACTATTTTTGTCGGTGCAGGCGGAATTTTGGCAACAATTGCCGAAACCATAAACAGCCTAATATCAAATCTTTGGATTTACGGAACCCTATATTTTATTTTGGTTATTTTATTCACTTATTTTTACACTGCTGTTACTTTTGACCCAAAATCAATTTCTGAAAATTTGCAGAAAATGGGCGGTTTTGTCCCTGGAATCAGGCCTGGCAGGTCAACAGCCGAATTTTTATCCAGAATTTTAAACAGGATTTTGCTGATTGGTTCAATGTTTTTAGGGTTAATTGCAATAATGCCTTTTATTGTCAGGGGAATTACTGGCATACAAACATTTGAGTTTTTAATCGGCGGTACTGCTTTACTTATAGTTGTTAGTGTTGTTCTTGAACTTGTAAGACAAATAAAAGCCCAGCTTCAAATGAGGGAATATGACAATTATTAAAATTAAATTTTTTGAAAATGAAAAAACCTCTTAATTTTGCCCTAATTGGACGATCTGGTTCAGGCAAGGGAACCCAAGCTAAACTTTTAATGGAGCATTTTGGGGGTAATTTTCTCTATATCGCCACAGGCGATTTATTCAGGGATTTATCCAAAAGTGAATCTGAGACAGCGGTCAAAGTTAAAAAAGTAATGGAAGAAGGCGGTTTGCCGTTTGATTATCTGGCAATTTCTCTATGGACTCATAAAATTGCCTATGAATTGAAAGAAGAACAAGGGCTTATGCTTGATGGAGCTCCGCGCAGATTGAAAGAAGCAATGGTTCTTGAAGATTTTTTAGATTTTTTGGGCAGAAAAGAAAATACTTTTAATATTCTTTTGGATATATCAAGAGAAGAAGCGTTTAACCGTTTGACAAAAAGAAGGATTTGCAAAAATTGTGAAAGATTAATTCCTTGGGTGGGAGATTTTAAAAAATTGAAGCTTTGCGACAAATGCGGAGGAGAATTGATTACCAGAATTGACGACAGTCCTGAAGCTATAAACAAAAGATTGGACTATTTTGAAGAAAATGTTGTTCCGGCAATTGAATTTTATGAAAAAAATAAGAGATTGATAAAAGTAGACGGAGAACAGCCAATTGAAAAAGTTTTTGAAGATATACTTAAGGCCATAGGCGAAAAATGATTCCCATAAAGACAAAAGAAGAAATTGAAATAATGGCCCAAGGCGGACATATTTTGGCTGAAATTATGAACCAACTGAAAAACGAAGCCAAGATAGGAGTTGCAACAATTGATTTAAACAGGCTCGCAGAGAGTCTTGTTTTTAAATACAAGTGCCGGCCGTCTTTTAAAAACTATAAGGGCTTTCCGGAAACGCTTTGCACATCTATTAATGAGGTTGTTGTTCATGGAGTTCCTTCAGACAGAATTTTAAAAGACGGCGATGTTTTATCACTTGATTTAGGAATTTTTTATCAGGGTTTTCATTCAGATATGGCAATAACAATTCCAATAGGAAAAGTTGAGCCGGAAATTTTAAGGCTGATTAAAGTTGCCAACAAAGCTCTAAAAAGGGGATTAAGAAAATTAAAACCAAATATTAGGCTTGGTGCTGTTGGAAATGCGATCCAGAGATATGTTGAATCCCAAGGATTCAACATCGTAAAAGATTTATGCGGGCACGGCATTGGCAGGGAATTGCACGAAGACCCGGAAATTTTAAATTATGGGAAAAGGAGAGAGGGAGATTTTCTAAAAGAAGGGATGGTTATTTGTTTGGAACCAATGATTACCATTGGAAAAGGAGAAATTAAAAAAAGCAAGGACGGTTTTGCTTTTGAGACAAAAGATGGTTCTATTGCCGCTCATTTTGAACATACAGTTGCTATAACCCAACACGGAAGCAAAATTTTGACAATTTAATCAATTATTGACTTTGCTTTTTTTAAGTATTATTCTTAATAAAAGGTTAAAACTTTGAAATTTCTCCTGTCACCCATCTCTTATTTTAGGGGGCAGGATACCGACAAGTCGGGACAATTAAATAATTTTCAAATATGAAAACATATAAAAATCTAATTGCCATTTTTTTGGCTGTTTTGGTTCTTTCTTTAATGCCGATTGCCGCAACAAAAGCCATTAGCGTTAAAGATTTGGTTTCAAGATTATATTTGATCCAAAAGCAGCTTGATACTTTGAGCCAAGAAGCATCTGGTTATTTTGCCCAGCAAGCAGCTGTTGCCCAAGAAGCGCTTGAAAAAGAAAAAACCAAACAAACGGAAGAAAAAGCAAAAGAAGCAGCTGCGGCAAAAACAGAGACTGAACAAAATAACGAAGCAACAAGTTCCGGAGAAACAAAAACGTCAATTGATTACAGCGAAATAGCAAAATTGCAGAACTTAGTTGATTCTGGTTATCAAAACTGGAGATTGGTGCCTGTGCTGGTTTTAAAGAACGAGGGAGTGAATTTTGGTTTTTCAAAAGAAGAGATTGAAAAAGCCAAACAAATTTCTTATTTTCCCAACATTGGGGTTATAAAATACAGCCTAACCCATGATTCAAAAATATGGGCAATTACCTTGATTCAGCCGACAATAGGCGAGGGAAAAATTTGGACAATTTCCGAAACCAAAATAACTGACAATTTAAAAACCCCTCCCTGCGAAAATTACGGCGATTTGAGCGGTGATAAATTTTTAACCCAAGAAGATGTTGATATTTTATTAAATTATATTTATCAAGGCGGTTCATTGACTAATGAACAAACTGTCAATGGCGACACAAACATAGATGGCAAAATAGATTTATTTGATTCAATTTATTTGAAGAAATTTTTAGACGGAAAGGTTTCCGAATTTCCAGCTTGTTTTAGCGATTTTAGGGTTGTTTTACCAGAAGAAAAAGAAACATTGGTGAATGGCGGAAACTACACAATAAAATGGACTATACCCAAGGGCGTGGAATCATACTTGATTGATTTTTACCTGAAAGATAAAAAGAATAATGAATATTTTGTTGATAAAATTTACGTTTCTCCATTTTCAGAATATGATGAAAAAGGAGTAGTTGCTGTTGGTTATAACTGGAAAATTGATGAAAAAATAGGCAGTAATTACAAAATAAAACTTGATGTCAAAAATTTTGAAGACAAAGTCTTATTCACTGCTGAAAGCGAAAAGGCTTTTAAAATAGAGAATATCTCAAAAGACGTAAAATTTCCGCCCTGTGGAAATTACGGCGATTTAAGCGCTAACAGCTACATTGATTTTATGGACGCTGCTTTAATTAGAAATTTTGTTAAAAAAATCGGCTATTTATCAGAAAAACAAAAAAGTATTGCCGACTTAAATAATAACGGCAAGATTGATGCCGGAGATGCTAATGTGATTGATTTTTACTTGCAAGGTAAAATTTCCAGTTTCTTGATTTGTCCGAGTAAGGCAATCAAACCTGATTTAAGTGTAAAAAAAGTTTCTCTTGATGATAATGGCAATGTTGTTATTGAATTGGAAAATTTAACCAGCGCCAAAATTAATGACAAAGAAATTATCACTGGTTGGATTTATAAAAATAATATTTTCACAAAAGAGTTTTCAGTTACTGGAGCAGATTTTTCAAAAAACGGGAAAATGTCTATCAAAGAAAATGTCGGTGAGGTCAATGAAAAAATTCTTGTTTTGATTGACCCCTTAAATTCAATAACTGAAGAGTCAAAAAACAACAACTATTTCGTTTTTGAAAAAGTAGCAACAAAAAAATAAAATGGATGGGAAAATTCATTTATCAGTGATAATTCCTGCTTATAATGAGCAGGAAAATTTGCCTAAAACAATCAATAGCGTCAGCGATTATCTAAAAAAACAAAATTTTGGCTATGAAATAATTGTGGTCAGCGACGGTTCTAAAGATAGAACAGCGGATATTGTTAGAAAACTAACGGCAACAATACCCAACCTGAAGCTGATTGATGAGAAAATCAATAGAGGAAAGGGTTATGGGGTAAGGATTGGGATGCTAAAAGCAACCGGCGATTTTTGTTTGTTTATGGATGCTGACAATGCAACAACAATAGACCAGGTGGAAAGAATGTGGCCTGAATTTAAAAAAGGAGCTGATGTTGTTATTGGTTCGCGCGACATAGAAGGAGCAAATATTGTTGTTGCCCAACCTTGGTGGAGAATTCTGTTGGGAAATATTTTTAATTTAATCGTTCAAATATTTGCTGGTTTGTGGGGAATAAAAGATACCCAGTGCGGTTTTAAGGGATTCAGGGCAACAGTGGTTAGCAATATTTTCAAAAGATGCCAAATAGACAGGTGGGCTTTTGACGTTGAGGTTTTATTAATTGCGAAAAAACTCGGTTTTAAAATCAAAGAAATTCCGGTTAGATGGGTTAATAACCCGAAAAGCAAGGTTAAATTTAAGGGTATGGTCAAAATGCTTATTGAAATTTTAAAAATACGCTGGAACGCAACAATAGGAATTTATAAATAATAATTTCCATATGGCGGAAAAAAGGGGTTTTACCAAATTTCCTTCTGAGTTAAGACAAGAACCAGTTTCCCAAAAATGGATTGTTATCGCTACTGGCAGAGGGAAAAGACCTGAAATGTTTAAAAAAAATAAAGAGAAAAAAGTTGAGGACAATTTAAAAGATTGCCCTTTTTGCAATATTGCCACTCAAGAAACGCCAGTTTTAATTTTTAACAAAGGCAAGAAAATGCCAATCAGTAAAAATCCTAAAAACTGGACAACAGTCGTTATTCCGAACAAGTTTCCAGCCTTTTTGGTTTCAGACAAACTTGAGGAAAAAACAGATGGCCCTTACACAAGAATAAACGGGGCTGGTTATCACGAAGTTGTGATAACCAGGGACCATAAAAAATCTTTGGGACAACTTTCTGTTTCCCAAATTAAAGAGGTACTCGAGGCATATCAAGAAAGATATTTGGAGCTTGCGGATGAAAAATTTGTAAATTACGCCCATATTTTCCACAATCACGGCCATAGTGCAGGCGCTTCACTTACCCATCCTCACTCGCAAATAATAACAACCCCTGTTTCAACGCCAGAACTCTTTTTGGTTTTAAAAAGATTGAAAGATTATTTTGAAGAAACCAAAAGATGTTTGTATTGCGATATTTTAAAATGGGAAAGAGAAAAAAAAGAAAGAATAATTTTTGAAAACGAGGAGTTTGTAGTTTTATGCCCCTATGCCTCCAGGAGCGCTTTTGAGGTAAGAATTTATCCCAAAAAACACGAGCCCTATTTTGAGAAAATTGCAGGTAAAACAAAGGACTATTTGGCAGAAGCCCTGAAAACCGCTCTTTATAAAATTTACAAAGGACTGAATAATCCGGATTACAATTTTTTTCTGCATACCGCTCCTTGCGATGAAAAGGAGTATAAATATTACCACTGGCATTTTGTGATTTATCCGCGAACTTCAATTGCTGCTGGTTTCGAAATCGGTTCCCAAATTCATGTTTCTACTATAGAGCCGGAAAAAGCAGCTGAATTTTTAAGAAAAATAAAGTGAAATACATAATTACCAATTGGAAAAATTATCCCAAAAACCTCAATGAAGTTTTGGGATTGACTGAAAAAGTTGAGAGAAAACTGAAAACTCTTGGTAATAATTTTAGTATTGTCTTGTGTCCGCCATTTATTTATATCAGGGATTTGATGAAAGAATTTCCCAAAATAAATTTTGGCGCCCAAAATTTATTTTGGGAAGAAAAAACCACTTGTACTGGTGAAACTTCTGGGAAAATGCTCAAAAATTTGGGCTGTAAATTCGCTATTATCGGCCATTCGGAGAGAAGAATTTTTTTTAATGAAAATAATGAAATTATCAATAAAAAAATAAAAATTTGCTTATTAAACAAAATTATTCCGATTTTTTGCATTGGCGAAACAATTGAAGAAAATAAAAATCAGCAGACATTTTCAATTCTAAAAAAACAAATTGAAAAGGGGCTGGAGAAAATCAACTTAAAAAACAAGGAAATTTTTATTGCTTATGAGCCAATTTGGTCAATTGGAACTGGAAATATCGCCCAGATAGAAAATTTGAAAAATATAAAAGATTATTTAAAAGATGTTGCTAATTTAAAAGGATTTAACAAAGCAAAAATTATTTACGGCGGTAGCGTTGATGCTGAAAATACCAGCCAAATTTTGGACAAAGCCAATTTTGACGGATTATTAATAGGCAAGAATTCATTTGAATTTAAAGAACTGGACAAAATTTTAAATAGCATTTAAAATAAAAAAAACACAAATCAATGCAATTCCTCACATCCCAATTCAAGGGTATTATCCTTGGAATAACAATATCAATATGTTTATTGGGTATTTCTGTATTGTTTGCCTGGACAGAACCAACGCTAAACCCTCCTCAAGGCAATGTTTCTGGACCAATCAATATCTCTAACACAGGACAATCAAAATCAGGAGGGCTTATCCTTAACACTGGAGGAGCTGTCACTGGTCTGGTTGTTGATAAGGGAAATGTGGGAATAGGGACGAATAATCCGACAAAAAAATTAGAAGTGAACGGAGATATTTTAGCTACAGGTGATGTTTGCACTGCTGAAGGTATTTGTCTTAGCAGTTTAAGATATTTAAAAAACTTAACAGCAGGGGGATTAACAACCGGGGGTGGTGCCCATACAGGAATAGATTGTTTTAATGACGGAGGAGTTGTGCTTAATGTAGGAAACAGTACTACTCTTTGCAAGTTTCAGGTTGTACCATTCAAAGAATATCCTGGTGGAACAACAGAGGGGCACACCAATGGACCTGGTTATGATGCTATTTGTCCGACTGGTTGGCGGCTATATCAAAATTGGACCACTACCGCATCAAATTCTTGGGAGGTTTGCGACCAGTATTATTGTAAAACAGGACAGGGTCATAGTTGGTCAAATAGTCCTCGCAGAATAGGAAATGACACTGATGACTTTTTTATTTCTCAAACAGAACATTGTTGGAACATGTGTTGCAGCGGAGCTGGGTGTCAATCATATAGAAATGATGCTTATTCTGCGGTTAAGGAAGCAGGCTGTTATTAAACCTTAATCAAAAAACAACTCATTGGGTTGTTTTTTGATTAAGGTTTTGATATTTTAAAGTAATTGGATTTTTAAATTTGATTATTGTGAAATCTTCGGAAATCAGGAAAAAATTTAAAAAATTTTTTGAGAAAAAAGGGCATAAATTTGTCCCTTCTTCGTCTTTAATTCCTTCTGACGAAACAGTGCTTTTAAATTCAGCTGGAATGCAGCAATTTGTAAAATATTTTACAGGAGAAAAAGATGTTCTCAAAGATTTTGGAAACAGGCACTTAATTTCTATGCAAAAATGTTTTAGAACAGGCGATATTGAAGAGGTTGGTGATGACACGCACCATACTTTTTTTGAAATGTTTGGAAATTGGTCTATTGGCGTTGATGAAAAAAATGAATATTTTAAACAAGGAGCGATAAAATTAGCTCTGGAGTTTTTTATTGAGGAAATGGGTTTAGACAAAGAAAAATTTTATGTAACTATTTTTAAAGGAGAAGATGGAATTCCAAGAGATGATGAATCATTCAAAATTTGGCAAAAAAATGGCATTTCCAAAGAAAGAATTAGGGAATTCGGAGCTAAAGACAATTTTTGGGGCCCAACAGCGCTAACAGGTCCCTGCGGTCCTTGTTCAGAAATCCACTATGACAGAGGAGAAAAATTTGGCTGTGGTGATAAAAACTGCGGTCCTAATTGCGAAAAATGCAAAAGATTTGTTGAACTTTGGAATCTGGTTTTTATGGAATATTACAAAAACGCAGATGGTTCTTATAAAAAACTTCCTCAAACAAATGTTGACACTGGAATTGGTTTTGAGCGCTTGACAGCAATATTGCAAAACAAAAGCTCTGCTTATGAAGCAGATTTGTTTTATCCAGTTATTCAAAAATTGGAAAAAATCTCATACAGAAATTATACTGATTTCCAAAAAGAATTCAGAATTATTGCAGACCATTTAAGAGGCTCAATTTTTTTGATTGCTGACGGAATCGAGCCGAGCAATATTGCCAGAGGATACATTTTAAGGAGGATTTTGCGAAGAATAATTGGAATTGCTTTTAGGTTTAATTTTCCTGAAGATTGGTATAGCGAGTTGATAAAAATTTTCCAGGATATTTATGAAGAATTTTACAAAGAAATAATTACTGCCAAAATAGAAGAAACGATTAATCAAGAAGAAATAAAATTTTTAAAAACCATTGAAAGCGGCATGAAAGAATTTGAAAGAGTGGCGGAAAAGCAAAAAACTATTAGTGCAGAGAAATCTTTTTATCTTTACCAAACCTTTGGTTTTCCAGTTGATTTTATGAAAGACCTGTGCGCTGAAAAAAGAATTGGATTTGACGAAAGGGGATTTAAAGAGGAATTTAAAAAACACCAAGAAATTTCAAGGGCCGGAGCTGAGAAAAAATTCGGAGGTTTGGGTAAAACAGCTGATTATAAG
>Ga0233423_10001991_pt1 | contig 10046 bp, 4 predicted proteins | sample Watercolumn_Mata_FD_180713 | JGI IMG/M metagenome (GOLD analysis project Ga0233423, IMG submission 180713) | Freshwater microbial communities from Lake Matano, South Sulawesi, Indonesia - Watercolumn_Matano_2014_112_MG | ecosystem: Environmental > Aquatic > Freshwater > Lake | place: Indonesia... | reverse complement strand
TTTCAGGTTGATTCAACGATAGCTTCAATTCGCGATACGGCGACATTATCCTGGGGTGAAGCAGAAGCACCAATCGAACAAGCTGCATTTCGTTTAAAACCAGGTGAATGTTCCCCCGTGGTAAATGCATCAACAGGCTTTTATATTCTGCATCTGGATAAAGAATGGAAAAATCCATATTACAGTACAATGGTTCCAAATGTTCTTTATGAACGTGTCGAAACAAAACTTCGGCTCCGAAAGGAAAAAACAAGACTGGATGAATATCTTACTTCAGTGATTAAAACTAAAGCTAGTTATGCCTTTCCACGTACTTTTCTACCTCTCGCAAAAACCTTAAATGACATCTGGTGTCACAAACAAACTGGTTCCGAAGAACTCGTTTCAGATTCGCTTCTTGAAATCATTTTCCAACGATGTAAGTATCAATTGCAGGATACATTAGTGATAATTGGATCATCATTTTGGAACGTTGAAGATGTACTCTATCAACTAAGGGGCAAAACATTTACAATCGATAGATCACGAACTACAGGCATTGCTGCTCAATTGAATAATCACATGCAGATGCTAGTTCACCAGGAGATTCTTGCACAGGAGGGACTATCGCAAAAACTTGAAGAACGTGCATCGGTTAAAAATGAATTTGATATCTGGCGGCAACAAGTACTTGCGAAATATGCAGAGATAGATTTTCAGAGACGTGTTCAAATATCCGATCAGGATATTATCCGCTATCTTGAGGAAGCTGAACCAAAATTTGAATATCCATTGGTTCAAATAAGGGAATTGCATACTCCGAATATTGAAATAATGGAACTTGCGTTAAAAGAATTACAAGCTGGATTGCCCTTTGAAGACATCATAAGGAAACGATCGTCAGATGTTCAATCTGCAAAGCGGGGTGGACTATCGGAAAAATTTTCGATGAATACACGCATTCCTATAGGAATAATAGCTTGGCGTATGCAAGTGGGAGATCGTAACGGTCCAATTCATATAGGAAATGATTATATTTTTTTTGAATTAGTAAATAAGGAGTATTCTCATAATTTAACCGATTCGGTGTTTTCATCGTTGATGCAAAAGAACGCAAACTATGCTAGGACACTTAAGCAGAAGCGATTGCTCGATGCCTACATAGCAAAAAGCGCGAAGGATCGAGGTTATTCAGTGTATGCAGACCGGTTAAAAATGCTTAAAGTCTCTACAACACCGATGATGACATATCGAATTCTTGGATTTGGAGGAAGAATGTTTGCTGCACCATTTGTTACACCGCAAGTTGATTGGTTAGAGGTCGAGAATCCTGAAAAGATTCCGTTACCGTGATTATGGATAAATAGCAAAGTTTAAACGAAAAAAGAATGCATTGAATCAGAGGATGTCATGAAAAAAAATATTTACATCGTAATTTTACTTACGGTTTATTCTTCATTTTTATTTCCACAAAGCGCAGAAGATTCAGTTAAGGTCACGTTTTGTGCGTACAGTAATGCTTCCACAACTGTATCGGTACCGGGTGAATTTAATAATTGGACACCAGCGAATGCAACAATGACATATAATAATACTATTGCTGCATGGATCAGGACTTATATCTTTCAAAGAAAGGGACTCGGACGCAGGATAGCGGATTCTATTCTTACATATAAGTTGTTTAGTAACAATTCGTGGTATCTTGATCCAATCAATCCTGAAACAGCTATATGGCAACCCCAAGAAACTTGGCCAAATTCAGCTTTACGAATGGGCAAACTATTTTGGTTTCAATTCAGTCCACGAGGAAGTTCAACAGAATATTCCAGAATTACTGTCGGACTATTTCATCTTCTCAGCGATTCAATAACGAAAATCACATTGAGCACGGGAGCGAATTCTACTCTTTATGAAACAAATGATGTAACGTCGAGTTATGATAAAATACTTGGGATTCTGGATGTGTCACTCTCAACTTCTATCCCGAAGCAAAATTATATCAGATTGGTTGGCTTTAACAATCGAGGTGATTCCGTTGTTTTTGAACAAGGCGGATATGTTATTCAGGTTCAACCATTACCATCATATGCTCAACAAGGAGTGACGTTGCCATCGGCACTTTCTCATGATTCGACGACGTTTCGTTTGTGTGTACCAGAAAAGAATTATGTTCTTCTGCATATAGCTTCAGAAGGACAGAATCCAGTGACTGCAGCACCTATCATCATGAGGAAAGACACAGACAATATAAATTGGTGGATTAATGTTAAACTGACACCTGGTACATATGAATATGTTTACGAACTTGAAAACAACCGGATGATCTATGATCCGTTTGGACGATGGACCGGAGACTATGGATCTCGCTTCGTGATAGGATCAGCTGGTCTCACGGCAGATGATTATGTCTGGCAATCAGTGGACTACAAAAAGCCTTCTTTGAATCGCCTAGTTATATACGAACTTCATGTCGGAGAATATGCTGGCGGATTTTACGGTAAGTCGGGTGGCCAAGGAACTTTCATCGATCTCATGGCTACACTTCCACATCTCGATTCCCTTGGTATTAATGCAATCGAGCTAATGCCAGTTTTTGATTACGGTCTTCTTGGAAAATCGGGACATGGGTGGGGATATGATCCAAGCAGTTATTTTGCTTTAGAGCCTGCTTATGGAACACCCGAGGACTTTAAAACCTTCATTGATGCAGCCCACCAACGGAATATCGCAGTTATTATGGATGTCGTCTATAATCATATGAATGATCCTGGTGCATTGTGGCAGATGCTACCCGATGAGACAAAGAATCCTTATTTCAAACCACACAGTACTCGCAGAATGAATGAACAGGATGATGGTTTGATGCGCGATCTTGATCATTGGTCGGATTATGTGCAGGAACTTGTCTATTCTTCTATGAAAATGTTTATTGAAGAATACCGTATTGATGGATTTCGATTGGATTACACAACGCGAATGGGCTGGAATAAAGATGAACCAACAAAGGGTTTTATTGGATGGGTAAATAAAATTGGTTTGGAATTTCCAAATGTCTACATTATTGCAGAACATCTTCCAGATAATCCTGCTCTTTTCACGTATTCACATTTAACATCTTCATGGCATGGAGCAGCATATTGGACAATTTTTGGTGAACGAATGGGAAACCAGTCTCTCGATGATATCGAAAACTATGTTGTAGAATGGGGAGCACAGTATACAAGCGAATATCCTAATACACCAAATCATTTTTCAAGCAGAACACAACCAGTCAATTATACCGGAAATCATGACCAGACTTCGATCATTTATGAAATGTCGAAAGGAACTCTCCCGCTTTCGGAAATTCAACAGCGTGATAGACTTTATCTTACGTATCCATTCACATCGATGGGAATTCCAATGCTCTGGGAAGGCATGGAATGGGCTGAACCGCGAGGATTTTCTAATGACAATGAAAAACTTTCCTATCGCCCTGTGCAATGGAATCTTCAATCGACAGCTGTAGGTATTGCACACACGAGTTATTTAAAAGCACTAATTTTTCAAAGACGTTTCAATCCTGCGCTATTTAATGGGATTCTCATGAAACTTGCACAATATTCTGATGGGCAGAAGGTACTCGTTTATGGATTTGTAGATACAACGACCAACGCAAAAGTAATGGTTCTTTCTAATCTTGGTAGTAACTCAACAACCTTGATTGATGTTCCATGGCTTGATGTGGGATCTTGGTATGATGTTTTTGATCAGAGTATTTATTCTGCATCCGGAACTACAATTTCATCTTTTGATATTCCAGCATACACCGCGAAAGTATACTCGAATATAACAAATGAAGATTTGCTCCATCTTACTAAGGTTGATGAATCGAAAACGAGAAGTATATTGCCAAATACTTACAAGTTATATCAAAATTTTCCAAATCCATTCAATCCGTCAACCACAATCCAATTTGACTTGCCTATGCAAGGTCAAGTGAAGCTTCGTATATATGATGTCCTTGGAAAAGAAATTAACCGCGTTGTTGATGGTGTTTATTCAGGAGGAATACATAGCATTCGGTGGGATGGAAAGTCAGATGCAGGTATACACGTAAGTTCGGGTATTTATTTTGTTCGTTTAGAAAGCGGCAATTTTGTGGACACGAAAAAAATTGTCTTGATGAAATAAAGATTAAAATACTTCCATGACCTATAGAATAATATACTTAACTATATTGATTGGCCTCGTGACATTGTTCCTGATTGGCAAATCTAAAAATCCGCTTTATCTGAATATTATCTGGCATCAGCATCAGCCGCTCTATTTAGATCCATCTAAGGATCAGCTCCAAGCTCCGTGGGTGCGTACGCATGGCACAAAGGACTACTATGACATGGCCGCACTCATCGGAAAATATCCAAAGATTCATTGTACAGTTAATCTTACCTCATCTCTTCTTTATCAACTCGAAGAGTACTATGTGAAGCGGCTCAAGCCTTTTATAAATATTAAAAACAATCGAATCGATGCGAAAATGTTCAGAGAGAAGTGGGAAGGAAAAACCGATCCATGGATTGACTTAGCGCTTAAACCTGCAGAAGAATTTACAGGGGATGACTTATCAGTTCTATTATATAATTCCTGGAACTCCTTGGCAATTAGCGAAGTGATGATGAATCGTTTTCCACAGTACAAAGCATTAAAGGAAAAATATATAAATGGCGGTTCAAAGGTTCTATCAAAACAAGAACGAAGAGAAATTAAATTTTGGTTCTATTTAGCGTATTTTGATCCAGATTTTTTTGAAGGACAGGTTAAATTAGCAAATGGGTTTAAAGTAGATTTGCGAGATCTAATAATAAAGAGATCAGATGGGACTTACACTCTTCGAAAGCAAATTAATGAGCACGATTGCAATCGTATCATAGTTGAGACCTACAAAGTACTCTCAGCAATTATTCCAATTCATAAGCAGCTTATGTATCATCGTAATACACATACTGGACAAATTGAAATAATCACAACTCCTTTTTATCATCCTATCCTTCCGTTGATCTATGACAGTGATCTAATGAAAACTTGTCAACCAACTGATGCGGTACCACAACGATTTCATTTTCCTCAGGATGCGGAAGCACAGATTGCAAAAGCCGTGAAATATTATAAAGAGGAATTTGGCACCGCACCATCCGGTATGTGGCCTGGTGAAGGATCAGTTGCGAATGATATTCTTCCATTATTCAAGAAATTCGATATACGATGGATTGCAACTGATGAAAAAGTATTATCACGTTCGACGCCACCAAACCAACAAAAATATTTTCCTTACGCTGTCTTGGATGAAACAAAAACTAATGAAACAGTCGCAATAGTATTTCGCGATACCGAAATATCGGATAAAATTGGATTTGTATATCAAACATTCAAAGGTGAAGAAGCCGCTGATGATTTTATACGAAGTGTATTAAAGTATGCACCTTCCAGTGCTGAAGACAGACTGTTGACAGTAATTCTAGATGGCGAGAATGCATGGGAATCCTATCGATTCGACAATGACGGCAAAGTGTTTCTTAATAATTTGTACAGGAAATTATCGGAACTTGATGAATCCGGAATTATTAAGACAGTAACACCCATAGAATATATTGATGGAAATCCATCGCGCAAAATTCCACCTCATCCAGAAAAATCATTGCACCAGTTACAGTGGCTTTGGCCGGGTTCATGGATTAATGGTAATTTTGATACCTGGGTTGGTGAGGATGAGGAAAATAAGGCATGGGAATATCTTTTAATTGCAAGAAATGATCTAGAGCGATCGGGAATTAAAACACCAATTCCATCAGCGCCAATACCAGAAAAGGGAACATCCGAATGGTTTGCCTTCAAAGCATGGGAATCAATTTATGCTGCCGAGGGCTCTGATTGGTTTTGGTGGTACGGTAGCGATCAGACTGCACCAGGAAGTGATAGACCGTTTGATAGGGGTTTCATAACTTTGTTGAAGAATGTTTATAATTTTGCGTTAGAGACAGGCGTTGAAATGCCAGCGCGAGATTTTCCACCCATCATTGCTAATCAAACAGATGCAATTGGATTATCACAGGGTACAATGGCGCAGAGTAAGAAAGATATGGTGACTGTACTCTTTCAGGTCGACGCGACAAATATACAAGTACCGAAATCGATCTATATCGTTGGTAATTTAAGTGTACTGGGCAACTGGACACCCAATCTAATTAGAATGTATGACGATGGAACTCATGGAGATGCTATAAAAGGTGATAGCATTTGGTCGATTGAGTTATTGGTTCCAACGAATCTTAAAGTAGAATATAAGTATACAAATAGCGGATATGAAGGTGTATGGGTGCCAAGTGAAGAATTCCCGGGAAATAATCGTGTGCTGATGAGCTCAGCTAAAGCCGGTGAGCAGATTTATGTGAAAGATACATTCGGAACGAAATAACCATCAAGGAAATCAATTATGCGACGTATTCAAGAGCAATTAACAAAATCATTCTATGCTTTATTGAGCTTACCGGCAACCGCAATGGGATTTGCGTTATCCATTCAGATTTCGGCGTTAAGCTGGCTGTTAACGACAAAATATAATCTTCATATTGACGAAGTGGGATTTGTTTGGGCAGCTGGTCCACTTGCAGGAATATTTGGACAGGTTATCATTGGATTGATCAGTGATAAAGTATGGTTCTGGGGTGGACGACGTCGACCTTTTGTACTCATTGGTGGAACACTTGCTGCCGGGATGTTACTAGCCTTGCCAAACATAGACGTTATCAGTTCAAAGTTAGGTATTGGTAATCTATTGGTTGTTGCTATTGCAGTTGCACTCACGTTAGATCTTGCGATCAATATAAGTTTCAATCCAACACGTTCCATTATTGCCGATGTAACACCAGAGGGAAATCCACGAACGATGGGATACACTTGGATGCAAACCATTTCCGGCTTTTTTGGCGTGTTGGCATATATAATCGGTGCAACTGTTGGGAACTACGTTCTGATCTATTTTGGAGTTGTGCTGGTATTCATTTTTTCGATCGTTCCCATGTTTTTTATTTCAGAAAACCGAGAGATGAAAAGCACCAGCGAGACAACAAAGAGCAAAACAGCAACGGAATGGGGACAACTCTTTAGGATCTATTTTGCACACGGTTTTTCCTGGATTGGTATTCAGACAATGTTCGTATACATAATTGCATTTATCCAGCAAAAATATTTCATAGGCATTGCTGACCAGGAAGTGATTAATCAACAATCTGGCCAGATAATAGCGATTTCCTTTGCTGTTCTGAATACAATTGGATTTATCCTTCCGGCTTTTGTTTTAGAGCCGATCGTCGAAAAAATTGGTCGCGTTAAAACGCATATGTGTTGTGTTGCAATTATGTCTCTAGGGTATTTCGGTATTGTCTTTATCGGAAGCACACCAACGATTCTTTATGTATTAATGGCAGTTGCTGGTATTGGCTGGGCTGCGGTTGTCAGTTTACCATTTGCGATAATGACCGAGAAGATTGATCAAAGTCGAACAGGATTCTTTATGGGGATATTCAATCTCTCAGTTGTTCTACCTCAACTGCTTGTTAGTTTGTTTGTTGGTACTATCATAAAAAATACCGTCGACAAAAACGTCATTTTTATTATAAGTGGAATATCACTAGCGCTTTCAGCAATGCTTTGGACTATGGTGAAAGAAAAAAGAAAGATTACATCTGACCAATCGACGTTGTCTAATACATCCCATTAAGTAAAACTGAAATTATATGAAACCAAGAAATTTATTTCATCCGTTTCTCTGGACTTTCTTATTTATAATTCCAATTCAAAGTAAGGCTCAGGAAATTACTGATATCATTCAACCTTTTAAATTGGTGTCAGGTAAAGCAGATACCATTCTTATTAGTGATCTTTTCTATTCATCTTCTTATGATTTGATATTCAACAGAAATCAATTCATAACAGTCGAACACCTAAAAAACAAAAACTCAATAGTGTTGCAACCAATTAGCAACTTTCTTGGAGCGACTCTACTTGAATTCTATCTTCAGGGAAAATTGTATCAGATCCCAATTATTGTCCAGGGATCAGGAATCCGAACGCAATTACATACTTTTTCCTACTCATCGTCTGAAAAAATTGGAAAAGTAGCGGTGGCAGGAAGTTTTAATAATTGGAATAAGGAGAAAGATCGCCTGTTTGATATAAATGGAAATAATAGGTATGAATTAACGCTTTCCTTAGAACCGGGTAACTATATCTACAAATTCATCGTCGATGGTAAAGAAATCCTCGATCCACTAAATCCAGAAAAAGCACCGACTGGATTTGATGATTTTAATTCGGTATTGAGAATAAGCGATACGGATAGTGTTCGTTCTTTTCTCCATATAGATTCATATGTGAAAAAAATGGGTGCTATCTCTCTTTCCTTCATTTATGAAAATCCTGTTGATTATACACCCCTTAAACCGAATGAAGTATTTGTGTTAGAAGATAATCAGACTATCGATCCTACGAAAATATCGATTGATATTAACCGTGTTATGATCCAAATGCCAGTTCAAGAGCTTCAGGGTGAAAGAACCATTCGGGCATTTATCTCCAGAAAAGGTAAAACGACAAATATCCAACAGATTTTGTTGTATGATGGAATACCAGCGGGGCAGTCCACAATGCCCTGGTCGTGGTATGACGGTTCGATTTATTCCATAATGATTGATCGATTTGCCAATGGTGATAAATCGAATGATAAACCAGTTATTAACGATTCGATTTTTTATCCGGCAAATTATCAAGGAGGAGATTTAAAAGGCATAATCAATAAAATAAACGAGGGTTATTTTGATTCACTTGGAGTGAATGTTTTATGGATTTCTCCAGTATATGATAATCCTGATGAAGCCTATCGGGAATATCCTGTACCTAATCGATGGTATAGCGGATATCACGGTTATTGGCCGATTAGTGAAACAAAGGTGGAAGAGAAATTCGGGACGATGAAGGAATTAAAGGAATTAATTTCGCTTGCACATAAACATAAAATTAAGGTGCTACTGGATTTTGTTGCTCACCATGTCCATATCGAACATCCTTTTTACAAAAAGCATCCAGAATGGTTTGGAACATTGGATTTACCAGATGGTCGAAAGAATCTACGTTTATGGGACGAACAAAGGTTAACGACTTGGTTTGAACCTTATATGCCGTCTTTCGATTTTACAAAATCAAATGAGGCAGTTAATGTTGTTACAGATAATGCGATTTGGTGGTTGAAGGAAACTGGTGCCGATGGATTCCGTCATGATGCTGTTAAACATGTTCCCAATAATTTTTGGAGGACGCTAACTCAGAAACTGAGAGAACATGTCGAAATTCCTACACATAAAAAAATATATCAGATTGGTGAGACATTTGGAGAATATGGACTCATAGCTTCGTATGTAAACAACGGGCAACTAAGTGCGCAGTTCAATTTCAATCTCTCATACTTTGCAATTCCGGTTTTCCTAGAAAAAGATCGATCATTTTCTGCTATCGATTTCCATATGAATAAAACATTCGAAGCATTCGGATTCTATCATTTGATGGGAAACATTATGGATAGTCATGATAAAGTCCGATATATGGCGTATGCCGATGGAAAAGTTAAGAATCAAGGTGTTGATACACGCGAAATGGCGTGGAACAATCCACCAACAGTCGATCATCCATCTAGTTATAAAAAAGCAGAATTGTACTATGCATATATGTTTACGATTCCGGGATTACCGGTGATATACTACGGATCAGAGTTTGGTATGACTGGTGCTGACGATCCGGATAACCGTAGGATGATGCGATTTGAAAACCAGCTTTCCATCTTCGAAAAACGAATGCTTCGGGCTACAAGTAGAATTGTCAAAATGCGTAATGCACATTCTGCGCTACGCTATGGTGATTTCTATTAACTTAGAGCTGATACAACATCGTATGCTTTTGTAAGATCTGATTTCAATGAACGACTTTTAGTGTTATTGCATAAATCTGAAGAAGTTGAAAATGTTACCTTGGATATT
>Ga0233423_10001990_pt1 | contig 10048 bp, 9 predicted proteins | sample Watercolumn_Mata_FD_180713 | JGI IMG/M metagenome (GOLD analysis project Ga0233423, IMG submission 180713) | Freshwater microbial communities from Lake Matano, South Sulawesi, Indonesia - Watercolumn_Matano_2014_112_MG | ecosystem: Environmental > Aquatic > Freshwater > Lake | place: Indonesia... | reverse complement strand
CGTCTCCATGGCCCAATGCCATGTGATCATGGAGCTGGGTTCTCTGGAAAAGACATCCATCTCGGACCTGGCCGGGATTCTGAGGCTGGACAAGAGCACCCTGAGCCGGACGATAGAGGGGCTGGTCCAGGCCGGCTTGGTCGAACGCTCCATCGACTCCTAAGACAGGCGGTACATGCAGGTCAGCCTGACCGGCCAGGGCCGGAAGGTCTTCGGGGAAATGAACACCGCGTGCAACCGGCTTTACCAAGCCGTATTCCGGAACATTCCGGCGAAAATGCACGGCCGGGTCATGGAATGCCTCGGCCTGCTTGCGGGTGCGATTCAGAAGGCCAAGGGATTTGAAGGAAATGCCTGCGCATGCGGCACAGGACAAAAGAATAAGAGGTGATCATCCCAATGCGCTCAGAACGTTCATCATGCGGATGCGGGGCAGGAACCTGCTGTTCCCCCTCCCCCCAGGTCCGGAAGGACTCCGGGACCGGCAATCCCTGCTGCCAGCCGGGTCAGGGAGCCAACATTCCCCTCGTTTCATCGCGCCTGGCGTTCCGCGACAGGCTGGGAACCTGGATGGCGAGATGGGGGATCGGGCGGAATAGGTACAGGGTCGCGCCGGGGTTGTACGGCTTGGGCAGACCGGACGCAGATTCCCCGGTTCTGGTCACGGCGAATTACAAAATGACCTTCGACTATGTCCGGTCACGGATCAGCGGGCTGAACGCCTGGCTCCTGGTTCTCGACACCCGCGGCATCAATGTGTGGTGTGCGGCAGGCAAGGGCACCTTCGGGACGGAGGAATTATGCAGCCGCATCCGGTCCGTGAACCTCGAACAAACGGTTCGCCACCGGAGGCTGGTCCTTCCGCAACTCGGCGCCCCCGGCGTGGCAGCCCATGAGGTGCTGAAAAAAACCGGATTCCGGGTTCTGTACGGACCCGTTGACGCCGCGGACATCCCGGCTTTCATTTCGAACGGATTCCGGGCGACTGCTGCCATGAGATCAGTCCCGTTCGGCCTGAAACAGCGGTTGCCCCTGATCCCCATGGAATTCATCCCGGCGCTCAGGCTCGTACCGTTCTTTGTCGCCTGGGTCGCTGTCCTGTTTTGGGCGCATCGGCTGCCCTGGGATTCGGGATTCTGGATCCGCCTGATCCCGTACCTCGCCGCCCTGCTCGCCGGGTCGGTGCTGTTCCAGATTCTTCTCCCCTGGCTTCCCTTCCGCTCCTTCTCCCTGAACGGATGGCTGCTCGGGATAGCGGTCGCAGCCGGCTTCATCCTCGCCGCGCCGGGGCCGCTTGCATCCTCCATCGGCCTCCTGTTCCTGCTTCCTCCGATCACCGCTTATCTGAGCCTCAACTTCACCGGGGCCACGACTTTCACCAACTTGTCCGGCGTGAAGAAGGAACTGCGGCTGGGTCTCCCCGCGATCATCCTTTCGCTGGCCGCCGGCGTGTTCCTGTCCCTTTTATAACCGGGAGGTGCCTGATATGTCATTGAAATATCTGCGCAACGTCTCATCGTTGAAACTCGATACGGAGCGCTGCACGGGCTGCGGCATGTGCCTTGAGGTCTGCCCGCATGCCGTGTTTGTTATGAACGGGCGCAAGGCGGAAATCAAGGATCTGGACGCCTGCATGGAATGCGGAGCATGCGCTAGGAACTGCTCCTTCGGCGCCCTTTCCGTTCAGGCCGGTGTCGGCTGTGCGGCAGCGGTACTCGCTTCTCTCCGCAAGGGGGGACAGCCTGTCTGCGGATGCGGCACGGATTCTTGTTGTGCGGGCCCCTCCTGTTCATCCGATTAAGGAGGTGAAATATGCCGGAAAACGACGGGAAAAGCAATCAGTTGGAAAACCTTGAAAAAATCAAGGGATGGATCAGATCCAGCGGGGTCGATGTCTGGGGGATAGCGGATCTCGATTCCATGCGGGATATCCCCTGCGGCGTCCCGTCGGGGAAAAGGCAGATATTCAGCGACTTTCATCGGGCTGTGATCCTGGGCGCGCAGTATGGAAAACTCGGCGATAAGGCCTCAGGAAGTGAAAGCAGTTTCTTCCTGGAAAAGGCGGCGTATGATATCCAGAGCCGCCTGATCGTGGAGGAAAAAAAGGCCGCCCTGATGATACACACGGATGACGAGTTCGATGCAAGGAAACGCATGGGGCTTTTGTCCCTCAAGGCGCTTGCCAAGGCGGCAGGCCTGGGCTGGCAGGGGAGATCCCTCCTGATTGTTTCTCCGGAATACGGTCCCCTGCACAGACTGGCCGCGGTATTGACCGACATGCCGCTTCCGTCATCCTCCTGGATTCCGAACCGCTGCGGAGAATGCAGGGTTTGCGTGGATCGATGCCCGGCGAAGGCGCTTACCCATGTGGCGTTCAAGGATCACCCTGAGTCCCGAGAGGATGTCCTGGATATTCAGAAATGCCTGGGCGACCATTCCTGCACAGTATGCATCACAACCTGCCCGTTTTTCAAGGTTTTTCCTGGATCGTGAGAGATGAGGGCTGTTCTGGGGCGATCCGAGAGCCTGGATCCTTGTCCGAAAGGACGGGGACTGGATATCGCCGTGACGCATCCTCATGCCGATCCTCATGCACCGCATCACATCTCGCAGTGAACCGCACAGCCGCTCAATTGGAGGGGAGCCATCCAATACTTTAAAACCTTCAGATGCCTCCGGAATGCAGCGATATTCCTCGCCTTTGCCTGGCTGGGCCGCCCCGGGCCTGTCTGGGGCGGAAAAACCGCCGGAGTGGAGAATATTTACCTGGGCGTTCTGGAAAACGCGGTTCCTCATTTCGAGTCTCTGTGGGTTGAGAATGGGCAGGAGAGCTTTTTCGACTTCAGAAAGTACGGGAACTGGATCAGCCCGGAATACGAGTCGGTCATCCTCGTTCCAGGCAACGGCACGGCTGTCCTGGCCTATGCGGTCCTTCTTCTGGACTCGAGCCGGTCCGAATTTTCCCCCCGGCGCATAAGCCGGAACACCCTGCTGGATCATGCGATCCGGTCGATCCAATGGTGCTGCAGGACCAGCACCTATGTCCGGGATCCGATCCCCTTCGTGCCGAGAATCATGAAGGGCTTAGAGCAGGACGGGAACTGGAGCAGGGACAGCGGTTTTCGGGCAAATGTCGCGGGGCATCTTCTTCTGGGTGCCATCCTGCTCTGGGACCGGCTGGATGAAAGTACCCGAGGATGGGTTCGCGACGTCGCCACCGGCATGGCTCTCCGGAAGCGCAGCCGGTATTTTTTCCGGCCGGAGGAAGGCGGCAGCCACGACCTGATCGAACAGGATTTGAACAGCACCCTGGCAGCCGCCTTTTTTTTCAGGGACCATCCGGACCACGGCCGCTTCATGGACATGGTGGAATGGGCTGGCCTGGATATCGTCGCCATGGCAGGCGACAGCGCCAGTTCCGGGTTTCTGCGCGGAAAACCAGTCAAGAATGATTTTGCCGGTTGGAACCTGTACGGGGACGGATCAAGCGACCATCACGGAAGGGCCCATGTCTGGTATGGGATCTACAGTATTTTCGAGGCGAGAATATGCGCTGAATTGTACGCCGTTCTGAGCCGTTCCTCCCTGCCTGAGACCTACACCTATCAAGGCAACCATTTCCAGGACATACTCGGATGGGCGAAGGACCTTTTCCAATGCGACGGGAGCCTTGCCCATCCGCATGGCGTCGAATACGATTCCTATGGAGGCGAGGACGGAGTCCTTGCATTTGCCGCCGGATCGCTCATTCTTGGGGATCCCGTCTGTTCCCTGCTCGAACCGGTTTCCGCGGGACTGCTGCAGCGACATGCAGCCGCATTCCCCCAGTATGATTTTCACAGAAATGCGTATGCGACGGCTTCCGAAGCGTATCTCGTTCACCGGTTTCTGGATCCAAACCGGCAAAACGGGAGTCCGGCGGATAGGGGGGCGGGCATGCAGGGATGTACATTCTATCCATCCCAGAATTGCCTGATCGACCATTCGGGTCCAGCCTGGGTTTCTTTTTCATGGGGTTCTCAGACAGGGTACGGAAACGGATTCTGCGGATTTGTCAATCCAAGAAACGGTTGCCGGACTTTGCCATTTGATTCAGTCGTGGCCCCGCTGCTCTATTTTCATGAGAACTCCCTGACTGGGGCCGTCAATGAAGGAAGGATACGCAAAACTTGGGGCGACCTTCAAAATGCCCTGCACAATACGCGGTTCGCCCGGTTCCTTAAGAAGGCGCTGCGGGGGTCCTTTAAAGACAGCTTGTCTGGGGAACCGATGCTCGCGGCCCCGATTCAGGAAAAGGATCAGGTCTTGCATGCATATCCATACACGTTTGAAAAAACCGATGAGGGATTCAGCACTGCGGGCGCGAGAAAACCTTCGGGAAAAGGCCTGGCCCGGTATGATTTCGTTCAGAAGCAGGCATTTTTTTCATTCGATCAGGGCCTGTGTGCGAATTTTATCCGCATCGAAGCATGCAACCGGTCTGTTTTTGCAGGTTATTCAGGCGTCCCCTTCCATTTTTATGAAAGGCAGATCCTGACGGGAATATCCTTCTTGGATTGGCGGGATGGCCGGGAGCCGCTGTCGGACATGGACGGCCGGGACTTGGAATCGGACTGGTTCTGCGTGGACGGAAGGATCGGCGCAGTCATTGCGGGGGATACGGCCAGAATACGGATCGAAAGGCGGAGCGGATTCAATCCGGCCAGAAAGGAGGAATACCGCGACCCCTTCATGGCCGTGGCCGTCAATCCTGTTTCGGTCCGGAGATGCCGGCCCGGTGAGAAACTGGCCGAAGTCGCGTTGGTCGTCGTCCCGGGATCCGCGCTGGCCATCCAGGCATGCGCGCAGGGATTGATCGATCTCAGAGATCGGTTGCCTGCCCAATGGAGGGGATTGTGGATACCTGCAGGGCAAGGACGGCGGCTTCTCGCTCTGGTTCGTTTCGGCGGACAGGTCGGGTCGGCCACCCTCAAGCTCCATTCCGAAGCCGGGGCCCCTGTTTTCCGTTCCCAAACCGTGATACAGGGGTCGGAGGCGGGTGCAGAATTCGTGCTTGAATCTTTTGAAACACGGAGGGAAGAGCCCGTTTTTTATGTCGAATTGCCTGAAGATCAGGTCCTCATCGCCCGCCAGACGATGGAACGGTCTGTCGAGCTCAGGCCGGCCGGGCCGGCCGTGGATGCGGTGGTCCGATACTTCGGAAGGGATCAGTCAGCGAGAATCCTTGTTTTGAACGACGCCGGCACCCGGATGCGAAGCGAGCGTGTTGCAGGATCGGATTTTCGAGAGACCGGGGTGCGAATTCATGTCGCTGGACCGACAATGCTGAAGATCGGGCCTGTTGTCCAGGAATGATTTTTTCCGGGGGGCCCATTCTCCGCCGAAAATACAGAAACTGCCACGCACGCATGCGTGGCAGTTTCTGTATCATAAGGGCAGCACGTAAAACAGGATCGCGAGGAAATGGCAGATGCTGCCTGCCAGCACAAAGAGATGCCAAATCATGTGCATGAATTTGACTGATTTCCAGGCGTAGAAGACAACTCCCCCCGTATAAGCCAGCCCGCCGGCCGCCAGCCACGCCAGCCCCGGTTTCGGGATAACGGCCAGCATCGGCTTGAGCGCGACAACGACCAGCCAACCCATGGCCACATAGACCAGCGTTGAAATCTTCTTCCACTTGCCGATGAAAACCGCCTTGAAGACGATGCCCACCACGGCCAGAGTCCAGATGATGCAGAACAGCGTCCAGCCCCAGGGTCCGCGCAGGTTGACCAGGAGAAAAGGCGTGTAAGTCCCGGCGATCAGCAGGAAAATGGAGGAGTGGTCCAGGATCTGGAACACGTGCTTGGCACCCGGATGCTGGATGCCGTGGTACAGGGTTGATGCCAGGTACAGGAGGATAAGGGAGGCCCCGTATATGCTGAAGCTCACGATCCTCCAGGCATCGCCTTTTTTAGCAGCCAGCACAACGAGAATGACGAGCCCGGCGATGCTCAGTACTGCGCCGATGCCGTGGGTGATGCTTGACGCAATTTCCTCGCCGATGGTGTAGACTTTTTCTTTTTTCGCCGGCTTTTTTTTCGGCATGGCAGGGATGCCTTTCATGTGTTTTGATGGGATATTTGATCAACCCCGGACTCAGCTCGAGGCGGATCCAGTCTGAGGTTGATGAATCTGACAGCGGACATCTTGCCCCCACCACACTCGATGGGCCCAGGGCTCAGCCCAGGGCCCATCGAATCCTGAATGAAGGCGCCTATCACCCGACCGACCATCCTGCATCAGGAAATCCCGGGCGATTGAGGGATCTGATCATCAAAGATCCAATTTTGGGCAGCCCAGGTCATCAATCCCATGCAATCATGGGTTTGGGTTGATCAGAATGTCCCGGATTGTGAAACGCCGGGCGATCGAAATGGACGTTGGCTCAGTCCCGCTGAGATCGGTTGCAGGACTTGGCCGCCCCGGAATCCGGTCACTGCTGGGCCTGGCGCCTGTAATTCACATCGAGCAAGTCCAGCAGCCTGAAATGGGTGTCCAGGCGGGCCTGGAAATCCTTCCAGTCCCTGAGGTTTTTCGGGGACCAGACGACTTCGGCAAGGCCGCACATCCTCGGCAGCGCCATGTATTCCGCGTGTTTCGGGGTCGGTATGTACTCGGTCCAGACATTGCCCTGTGCGCCCAGGATGTGCTTCTGTTTGTCTGCGTCCAAATCCCCGGGCACGGGTTCGAATCCGTATACTTTTTCAAGGGGCAGGAATCCGCCGATTCCCGGCGGTTCGCCCTCTTTGGCCTGGTAATAATCGAAATAGCAGTAATCTGTGGGCGTCATCACCACGTCATGCCCCTCCGAGGCAGCTGTGATGCCGCCCTGCATGCCGCGCCAGGACATGACCGTTGCCTCCTCCGGCAGGCCCCCCTCCAGGATTTCATCCCATCCGATGAGCCTTTTGCCCCTGGATGCGATGAATTTCTCGATGCGCTTGATGAAATAGCTCTGAAGCTCCCCCTCGTCCTTCAATCCGTTCACCCGTATGCGCTCCTGGCATTTCGGGCATTTTTTCCAGTTGTCTTTGGCAGCCTCGTCCCCTCCGATGTGGACAAAGGTCCCGGGAAACAGGTCGATGGCCTCCGACAGGATGTTTTCCAGGAACTGGAATGTGCTGTCGTTGCCTGCGCAGAAGATGTCCGTGATGGGCCAGTAGCCGCCCGTCATGACCGAGAAGGGCCCGCCTGTGCAGGAGTACTGCGGGTAGGCTGCCAGTGCGGCCACTGCATGCGCAGGCATTTCGATTTCAGGCATCACGGTCACGAACCTGGAGGCCGCGTATGCCACGACTTCGCGCACATCATCCTGCGAGTAATACCCACCGTATGTGGCCTTTTCGCCGGGCATGGCCCGCTCCCGCTGGTCCCACTTCACGCCGCTGCGGTCCACGCGCCAGGCGCCGACCTCGGTCAGCTTCGGATAGCGCTTGATCTCGATGCGCCAGCCCTGGTCTTCGGTGAGATGCCAGTGGAACACATTCATCTTGTGCATGGCCAGCAGGTCGATGTACCGCTTGACGAATTCCTTGGGGAAGAAGTGCCGGCACACGTCGAGATGCATGCCGCGCCAGGGGAAACGGGGCTGATCCGTGACCAGGACGCCGGGCATCAGGAATTCTCCACTGCTGTCGGTTTTTTGATTCTGACTGATCAGCTGGAGCAGGGTCTGTACGCCGTAAAAGACGCCGGCCGGTTTTTTTCCCGCGATGACGACGCCCTTCTCATCCGCCCTGAGGATATACCCCTCGTCGTGAACAACGGCCGGATCCAGTTTGAGGATGATGCCGCGATCACCGGGCGCGGCTGCGAATTCGAGGTTGAGCTTGAAATGGAGGGCGGTGAAATCGGAAAGGTAATCCGCAATCCCATCCAGCTCCGGATTCCGGATGTCTACTGGGGTTTTCGAATTCAGCGTAAATCCTGTACCCTGGTATTCAATCTGCGTGGGTCGGGGAATGAGATGCACGGCGGCTCTCCTTGGTTCTGGCCTTCGGATCGGGCCTGCGCAGGACATGACGATCAAGGCGGACAGGCATGTGAAAAACGGGAAAAAGCGCTTCATGGGGGATCTCCTTTCAATGCCGGACACAATTAAATATTGTAATACAATTTATTGAATTCTTCAAATTCTTTTTTCATATTACGGTATCCGGGATTTCCGGTCCCGCGTTTCCGGGACTTGCGGATTTCCGGATGGACTGTCGAATTCGTTTGATGAAAGGGATGACAAGATGAAACGGATCTGCCTTTGGTGCCTGTTTGTGCTGGCCTGGCCTGCCGCCGCCTTGTGCCAGGTGCATTCCTGGATCGACAAGGAAGGAGTAAGGCATTATTCCTCCGAACCGCCGGAGAACATTCAGGACGTGACGGATTACCGGGTGCTGGAAGGCTCGGGAGAGATCGAGCCGGCGGTGCCGCTGGAGAAAGTGAACAGGGCCCCGGCCGAAAAGGCTTCCTCCGGCGTCGAGATCTATACCACATCGTGGTGTCCCATATGCAAGAAAGCCAAGGCATGGTTCGTGCTGAACAAGATCCCCTACAAGGAATACGATGTGGAAAAAAGCGGGGAGAATTATGCGGCCTACAAGCGGAAAGGCGGCAAGACCGGCGTGCCATTCATTGTCGTGGGGGACAACAGGATGGAGGGATTCAATGCGGACCTTATCAAAAGCTGGCTGGCGGACGGGAAAAAAAAATAGGCCTGGGCTGCATTCATCATCCTTCCTATCCTCAGTCAAATCATCTGGGGAACACGTCTGAAGCCGGACTGGGCGAATGGCGGACAGGTAAATTTTCAAGATGCCGCAGGGATATTCCCGACCTGGGGATAATGGCCCCCAAAGTCCGGCACCCCTTGCGGGGAGGCTCCCATCCACGGATCTGCGATGGGAAGGATCCTCTGATTGCCTGAAAGGGCATTCCCATTCGGCTTCCCTTTTTCGATCCCCGATTCATGAAAAAATTCGCAAATCGAAATTTGGCCTTGCTTTTCAGGCCGTTGAAGGATAATTTGCATTTCGTAAATTCATAAATCGACTGGAAGCTTCCCGGCGGCCTGCTGCGGGGAATCTTCGATCCGCGGGAAAAAGGCATTTGCATCCGGTCACCCCCTGTGCGGTGCGGCGCGGGGGATGCTCTCGATGTCGGATTCATGGGGTTTTTTTTATGCTTGCGGGGATTAAAAAAGGAGAAAGAGATGCTTCACAAGCCGGTACTCTCCACAAAACCTGATCATGCCATCACTTTCAAGACGCGTATCGGGATATCTATTTTCCTGGCATATGCGGCGGCCTATGTCGGATTCGTGGTGGTCAATTTATTGGCGCCGACGCTGATGGCGAAAAACATCATGTTCGGCTTGAATCTGGCGGTGGTTTATGGATTTGGATTGATCATCGTCGCCTTGATTCTCGCCTTGATCTACAACCATCTTTGCGCCCGCAGGGAAAAGAAAGTCAACTGATCCAATCACGACCGCATAGGAGTCGAACATGGAATTCCTGTCTGTTGCCCTGTTTGTTCTTTTCGTCGCCCTGGTCATCGGGCTGTCGCTGTATTTCGCCAAAAAAGCCAAATCCGCAAGCGGATATTTCGTTGCGGGGGGTACGATCCATTGGTCGGTCAACGGGATTGCCTTCGCTGGTGATTATCTTTCGGCTGCCTCCTTTCTCGGCATCTGCGGCATGATTGCCACCGTGGGATATGACGGTTTCCTCTATTCCATCGGCTACCTGGCCGGGTGGGTCGTCGCGCTGTTCGTGATCGCAGAACCCCTGAAAAGGCTCGGCAAATACACGTTTGCCGATGCGCTGGACGCCAAATTCAACTCAAAGGGGATTCAGCTGACGGCTGCGATCAGCACGCTGATTGTGCTAGATTTAACGTTTAAGTGCACCACTTTCCCAAAAGACTTCCGCAGGTGTTTTGTAATATAAACATTTTCTCGGTCGATTGTTCAATAAGAATTCGATTTGTTTTATGTGCGCAGGTGATATAT
>Ga0233423_10001989_pt1 | contig 10049 bp, 8 predicted proteins | sample Watercolumn_Mata_FD_180713 | JGI IMG/M metagenome (GOLD analysis project Ga0233423, IMG submission 180713) | Freshwater microbial communities from Lake Matano, South Sulawesi, Indonesia - Watercolumn_Matano_2014_112_MG | ecosystem: Environmental > Aquatic > Freshwater > Lake | place: Indonesia... | reverse complement strand
CACTGCAATACTTCAACACTGTAGATGTCTTGTGGTAACTTTACCTTGATCCCGTTCACCTGCTGCACCACTTCATCAAACTTCTTGTCGGCATTGGTTCCAAATGTAAATTCGACGCTGGTGACGACAATGCCGTCACGCATAGATGTCTCCATACGCTTGATATCATCAAGCTCATTGATCGATTCTTCCAGAGGGGAAGCGATGAGCTCCTCAAGATCGGCAGGTGTGCCTCCTGGATAAATGACAATCACACTGGCTCCGGGCAGGCGTAACGGAGGATCTTCAGTGCGCGGCATGGTCAGGAAAGAAATGCCACCCCAGACCAGAAGCAGTGTGACGACTATAATTGTGAACTGATAATTTTCGATCGCTAGCCTGGGAAGTTTCATGTCATCTTGGTTTTATGTTCACTGTTTGGGTATCAGATTATACCGACCGGTAGTTTTTTAGTCAGATACCAGACCTCAGGTCAATCCCTTTTTATCCGCGTTCCTTCTCTGACGAATGATCCGCCATCCACTATGATCTCTTCACCGGCTTTAAGTCCGTCCTGTACAACAATACCTCCGTCGGTGATGGCATGGATAACTATGGCTCTTCTTGCCGGCATATCATTTTCTATCACATATACTGTCCCTGTATTGCCTCTCCCGTCAACCAGGGCTTCCACAGGAATGACAGGATAGCTGGCAGTATCAGAAGGGAAAATATTCACCTTCCCGATAAATCCTGAGGCAAGGTTCACAGGGTTGTCCTGCAATACAAGTTCAACCTCATAGGTGCCGGTATAAGGATCTGCTGCCTTGCCGGCTTCTGACACATGGCAGGCAAAGGAATGTCCGGGGAAAGCATCAAAAGACACACTGGCCGAATCAAGCAGATTTATCCTGACAATATCTTTATCTGTAAGGCTGACACGCACCACCCAGTTCGCTTCAGTAGATGCGAAAAAAAGCACAGGATAACCCGGACCTGTGATCTCATTCTCTTCTGCAAGTTTTTTGAGTATTTTCCCGTCTGAAGGAGCTCTGATTTCCGAATATTCGAGGTTAAACCTGGCTATTCTGGCGTTTGACTGTGCCAGCTCAAGACCGGTACGGGCATTCTGGTACTGCTCAAGAGTGGCAACACTGTCCCGGTACAGGTTCTCCGCCCTGGTAAAATCCCTCTGTGCTTTCTGCAGGGCCAGCTCAGCCTGCCTGGCCTGTGAGCTGATCTCTTCCAGGTTCAGCATGGCCAGTAGTTTGTCTTTCTTTACGGACTGTCCATCGTCCACATAAATCTTTTCAATGATACCACCGGTTTTGAAGCTCAGCTTTGACTCTTTCTTTGAGGAAAGTCTGCCGCTGGCCCGTACAGGAATGACTATAACCTTTTCTCCGACAACCTGAGTTTTAACGGTTATTGTCTCTTCTGCCACCTCCGAAGAAGGAGTTTGCTTCCTGCATGAAGAAGCTGTGAACGAACAGATAACAATCAGTAGAATAATTCTGTGTGATCCCATATGTATAATTTTTATCCTTTTCAATTATGTTAATCAATTGGTATGAATCCCGGGGCAGCGCCTCCGCTGAGTAGCTTCAGCGCTCGCGGAAGCCCTGGACCCTAATTTCCGGGGCAAGCCCCGGGGAATTGGACCAAACCTTCTTGTCCGCCGTCCGCGTGTCGCCGTAGCTTTAGCGGAGGCACAAGCGGAACGCGAAGGAGGATTAAACCTCAGAGCAAGCTCCGGACTACCTTCCGGATTTTGTCAAAACCAACGCATATTCCCAGTATATGTGAATGAACATATTTGAATTAGCTCAGAACCGCCCGCCTGCACCATTCTCTTTCAGAAAATATAAGTTCCGCATATCCTTTCAAACTCTGCATATTTAATATGATAATCGTATTTTGCAATGATCAGTGCAACCTCAGCACCTGTCATGGAAGTCCTGGCACTGATATATTCAATCTGGCTTGCCTGTCCTTCCGCGAATTTCCTGCTTATGATCCTGAATGCATTTGTTGCACTTCTCACCTCTTCTTTCGCTGCAAGTATAGATTTTTCTGATGCATGCAGGTCATAGTATGCCTGTATCACTTCCATGCTTATCTTGTTCCTCACTTCCTGAAGCTGTGTTTCCCTTATCTCACGATCGACCTGAGCCTGGCTGATCCTTGCCCTGTTCTGAAATCCGTGGGATATAGGCCACCTCAAAACTACGGATGCCAGCAGGTAATCATCTTTTTCTGTAAAACGGTACCTTTCTCCCTGGAAACCATAATCAACTGCCCCATAAATGCTCGGAAGTCCCTGTGACCTGTTCAGGCTTACATTCCTGTCTGCTGCCTGAAGATAATTTTCAACCATGTCCAGCTCTTCCCTGTTACTGAGGGCTGATTGCTCCGCGTTTGTAACATCCACGGCCACAAACATTGTATCATACAACTTTTCTTCCAGGACCTCTGTATTAAATGTTCTGTTCAGGAGAAAATTGAAATATGTTGCAGCTACATTCCGCGATTTATCTATCTCTGCAGCTTGCTGATCAAGCTTGCTCAGTTCAGCATTTGCCAGGTAAATATTGTCGATCGTGACTTTCTGGTTGTCATACAGGCTCTGGTTAACGCGCAGGTTTTCTTCCAGCAATTTTCTTGTTTCTGTCAGCAATGCAGACAGGCGCAGGGTTTTCAGGTAGTTAAAGTATGCCGATTTGATTTCCGCTACAAGCAACCTGCGATAGGTGTCTGCATCAGCCTTTTGCGCGTTTACAAGATCATACCGGATCTTCTGGTTATAAAATATTTTGGGATCAAAAAGAGGCTGAATCAGGCTGACTTTCGTATCATGTTCATGGGGTCTGAGGAACATAAATTCCTGATTTTCAATCTGCGGAAACAGGTTTGACTGGGTAAGGTAGTTCAGCGTTGAATAAACCGGATTTAACATATCCCCGGCAGGAAACTCGATCAACCTTCCGCCGCGGGCAACCGAATATCGTGCGTACAGGCTGATATCAGGATAGAATAGAGCCCGCGCTTCACGCAAAACCTGCAGGCTTTTCTGGTAATTCTGCTCCTTCTGCTTCAGCGCCAGGTTGCTGCTTATCCCATCCCGGATATACTGATCAAGCAAAGTTTCCTGCCCCTGTACCGCCCAGGATATTGCCAATATAATGATTATCAAAATCTTATGTCTCATAAGCAAAGGTTATTGATAAATTTCTTCCGAAGAATTCCTAAAATAATAAATTTCTTCCGAAGAATTTCCTGAAATCCATCGGATGGATTTGATCCGATGGATTCGTGGGCTTCCACCGGGTGAACTTCCACCGGGTGAACTTCGACCGGGTGGACTTCCACCGGGTGGATGTCGACCGGGTGGGATTTGATAAAATTCTGTTAAACTATTCCGACTATCTATATTCAATTCAAATTATTCTAACTTTGTGCCTGTAATCAATCAGGCAATCGATGGATAAAAGGACGTTCCTTAAAAAGAGTTTGCTGCTGGGTGCTGCAGGAATGGCTGCCGGCTCAGCATTTGCAGGCAAAATCACCAATCCTGTCAAAGGCAGGCTGAGAGGTTTAGAGGGCGACCGTTTTACACTTCCGGAACTTCCCTATGCATATAATGCCCTGGAACCATATATAGATGCCATGACCATGGAGATCCACCATTCAAAGCATCATGCAGCCTATACAGCTAATTTTAATAAAGCCATAGCAGGCACTGAATATGCTGACATGGCAGTGAAGGATATGTTCGCAAAGATCTCCACCCTGCCGGTGGCAATCAGGAATAACGGGGGAGGGTTTTTCAACCATAAATTTTTCTGGAAGGTCATGTCTCCGACCGGAGGAGGCCAACCCCAGGGAGACCTGGCAGATGCCATAAACAGGAGTTTTGGATCCTTTGAAAAATTCAAGGAATTGTTCTCAACCGCCGCAGCAACCCGGTTTGGATCCGGCTGGGCCTGGCTGCTTGTATCAGGAACGGAGCTAAAGGTTTGTTCAACCCCCAACCAGGATAATCCCCTTATGGATATTGCAGAAGTGCAGGGTAACCCTATCCTGACATTGGATGTCTGGGAACATGCATACTACCTGAAGTACCAGAATAAAAGGACAGATTATATTTCCGCTTTCTGGAATGTAATAAACTGGGACTTCGTTGCTGAGAAATTCGCAAAAACTGCAGAAATATAATTATAGTCCGAATCGATAGGAAAGCTTAACAAGGAAAATGTCGTGAGGATAGATATCAAACATATCTTCCATATCTTTGGAAATATCAAATTCCCCATCGGTAACGCTCCTGCTCCTTCCCTGTGACCAGACCAGGTAAATGGTTGATCCCGGAACATATTCCCAGCGTGCAACGAAATTTGATTTGAATTCTTTGACCTTAAAATCCGGATTTTCGAAGGAATAGTTCAAACCCGGTCCCTCAGTTACCTGGTAAACAGCATGTACATCATCCCACGCAATCTCATTGCCGCTGTATATCTGGTAGCGGTCATTATATTGTTCCGCCTGAGGAAGGGTAATTTTTTTGAATTCGCTGTATTCCCCGACAGAAATAAATGGCTGTCCCCAGTACTGCAAAGTGAAATTCGGGGTGATACTCAGATTCAACCTCAGGGACATCTCCATAGTTTTCTGTTGCAGGGATCCGAAAATATACCGTTTTTCATCAGCATCTAAATCTTTGGTAGTGATATATTGCAGGGTCCTGTCTGTCATATTAATAGAAGGGATCAGCCAGATGTCAAGCGCATCAACCGGTCTGTAGGACAGGTGTGTGCCATAATCCTGACTCCGGTAGCAGTTTTCAGCTCCCCAGCTTTGTGAAGCAAATAATTCAATTGTGAATTTCTTCCGTTCATCGGATTCAATGGCAAAGTTGGTATTAATATTGGCCGGTATTATGAAAGCGGGGCCGCCGCGAAGCGTGGTGTTGGACCGAGCGTTCAGCTGGGGATTAATGCTGGCATTAATTTGCCAATAGTTTTTAAACTGTGTTTCAAAACTGATATTTCCTCCCTTTATATTAAGATTACCCCCGAAATCATATATTGTCCACTGGTTCAAGTTAATCCTCATTTCCCTGAAAATGCTGAATGGTTCCCAGATCCTGTACTGAGCCCAGAGAACCTGCATGATCCAGTCGGCATTGGACATAAAACCTATATCATTGATCTCAAATCCGGGAGATTTCCAGAAAATGAAACCTGCATAACTCCAGTGGCCGTTGGCAAACTTTCCCAATGCAATTGTGCCGCCGTGGCCTGCCAGGGATGTGCGGCCTGAATCCAGTTTTGTATAATTGTTATCCGGTCTCTGATAATACCTGGCTGATGATTCCTGCGTGCGAAGAAGAGCTTCCTCTGAACCTTGTACATAGCTGAAATAAGTTTTCACCATCAGACTATAGGTCCTTTCTTTCCAGTGATGTGTAAAATCCAATCCCCCGGTATAAGCAGAAGAGTGTAAAAAGTCCAGGGTTGAATCTCCCGACTGCCGGTTAGTCGTTGTAAATACGCCACCAAATATGGTGTTCCCTTTATTGAAATCTTTCTGTATCCTGGTGATTGAATAGTTGGTAAGCGGTTCAACTGTTTCAAACTTTCTTTCTCCTCCCCTGTCAATTTCAGCTTTTTCCCTTGCCGTGACACTTTCAAGCACACCTATAGAAAGGCCATTTTTTGTCTTACCGGTTAGCTTGGCAGCTCCCAGGATTGACGTGCTGGTGGGCATGTCTGCATATTCATTATCCTGAAGCTCTGGATAGTACTGGGGATCACGGCCAATGCGGCGGGAATAGAAAAGGTTCTCACCGCCCAGATCACCACCGTCAAAAAAGTTCAGGGAAGAATTCAATATGTTTTTACCCTCAATAAAGAAAGGTCTTTTTTCCTCAAAAAAAATCTCATACGCTGTCAGGTTGACCTGGGACGGATCAGCTTCGACCTGTCCAAAATCAGGATTAAGGGTAAAATCAATGATCATGTTGTTGGTTAAGCCTACTTTCCCATCCACTCCGGCGTTGAATCTGTTCAGCTTTCCGGTGGCAAAAGGATTTCCTTCTTCCTTCTTGAAACGTTCCGTGCCAGCTACAACATAGGGAGCGATTTCAACCTGTCTTTTGGGTTTGATGCCGATAATACCTTGCAATTCACCAAACAGATGTACCCATCCGGGCGCATCACGGGGAATGAATTGCCAGAGGGAAAGCTCCTGCTTCCTGAACAGCAATCTCCCGACCTGTAAACCCCATACCTGGTCGTCTGTGTCAAAGCGCAGCTGGCTGAGAGGAATTCTCATTTCTGCTGCCCAGCCTTCCTGATCAATGGATGTTTTTACCCACCAGATCGGATCCCATGTGTAGTCTTCATTCTGACCGTCATTGGAAAAGATCCCATCTGTCTTCACTCCTGCCGCATTCACCATAAATGTAAACGCTGTCCGCTGATCGTAATAGCTGTCCAGCTGGATTGCTACCAAATCCCCATCAGACTCATCCTTGCGTGACAGTCTTCTGTCAATGCTGTCAGGATTGGTATCAAACGCCCGGAAAGCAATATAAATATTGTCATTATCATACAGGATCTTAAAGCCGGTTTCCTGGGAAGGAGCTTTGCCTTCATACGGTTCCTGCTGAATAAATCCTTTTTCCCATTCAATATTTTGCCAGCAGTCATCATCAAGGAATCCGTCAATGACAGGCACATCCGATGCTGCCCTGGTGGTGATGTACACTTTTTTATCCTGGGCGGCCCCCACATATAATCCCTGCATGATGATCGCTGCCAGCAGGATCAGAATTTTGCATTGACTCATAATCACTAATTTGAAAGCGACAAAATTATATTTTTTGACCAATAAATGTACCATTAGCCAGAAATTACAGATTATCACACTAATGCTGCTTGATGTAATTGAGGCGCAGATGAATAATTGTATGATTTTGTTACAGGTATTGTACAGTACCGTACATATAGATAAGATTTTATTGATAATATTTGCCTTTGCTCAGTATATTGAGTAAATTTGCTCATCATACTGAGCAAATCATGTTATACAAAAGAAAACAACTCGAAACTCTTACCAAAAGGATAGGTGAAAAGAGAAAATTCCTTCAGGTAGTCTCCGGTCCCCGGCAAGTCGGTAAATCAACCATGGTGCGGCAGTTAGTTACAGGACTGACCATTCCTTATCATTTTGTGTCCACTGAGGAATCAGGAAGTTTTGATGCAATATGGATCACGCAGCAATGGGAAACAGCCAGGATTTTACTCAGGAGATCAGCTGCAGATGAATTACTACTCATCCTCGATGAGATCCAAAAGATAAAGAACTGGAGTGAAATGGTAAAATCGCAGTGGGACCGTGACACACGTGAAGGAACCGCCATCAAAGTAATTTTACTGGGTTCTTCAAGACTGCTCCTGCAGGAAGGTTTAACCGAATCTTTAGCCGGCAGATTTGAGATGATCTTTATGGACCATTGGAGCTATCCTGAGATGAGAGACGCTTTCGGCTTCTCCCTGGATGAGTATATCTGGTTTGGGGGATACCCGGGAGGCGCTTCATTGATTTCCGATGAAAACAGATGGAAAGAGTATATCAGGTATTCTATCATTGAAGCAACCATTTCACGGGATATCTTATTACTGACGCGCGTTGATAAACCCGTTCTGCTCAGACGACTTTTTGAACTGGGTTGCAGGTATTCGGGACAGATTCTCTCCTATAATAAAATGCTGGGGCAAATCACTGATGCAGGGAATACAACTACCCTTTCTCATTATCTGGAACTACTGAACACTGGTGGTATGCTGGTAGGACTTGAAAAATACTTCGGGAGCATAATCCGACAAAAATCCTCCAGTCCGAAATTTCAGGTTTTGAATACAGGACTGATCAGCGCCCAACAAGGTTTAGCTTTATCTGATATCAGAGAGGAATCTGATTTTTGGGGAAGGATGGTTGAATCAACTGCTGGAGCATACATTACCAGTATGACCCGTTCAGTGGGTTCCGGACTATATTACTGGCGTGAAGGGAATTCTGAAGTAGATTTTATTGTTGAATACCGGAATAAACTACTTGCAATCGAGGTAAAATCGATAAAATCAAATAAAATTATAGGTTTAAAGGAGTTTTCGTCCAGATACAATCCTGATAAGGTATTACTGGTTGGACCTTCAGGATTACCTATTGAAGAATTCCTGTCTATACAATTATGCGATTTATTCTGATCACGGGTATGCACCCAGGCATCCGGGGGCATATTCAGGGCTCGCGTAGGCCTCGGGTACTCGGTGCGGATTAAAGTACCGGCCAACAGGCAGTCGGTCTATAATATCTTATAGATTAACTCATCTAGGGCCCGCTTGGGTACATGATGCACCTGGGCAGCGTCTCTCCAGTATTTAATGTCCCCGTCACTGCCAACTTTTTCAATGACTACAATTTCCTTTGGTTTACCCAGGGCAATTACCTGTATGACTTCAAGATGCGCGGGAATCTCAAGTATGCTGCAAAGCTCCTTCACCTTCACTGAGGCCACAATACAGCCTCCATATCCTTTCTCCACCGCGGCCAGCAGGATGCTCTGCGCAGCAATGCCATGATCACAGTAATAATTCCTGCTCAGACCGGCATCATTCATCTGGATGATATAAGCCGCCGGCCTCTCACCTTCCGGCGGTCCGTGCCAGTCTTTCAGGTAGCCCGCCCATGCCAGTGTTTCAAATACCCGGGCATTTATGGCGGGGGTATTAACGATAATATATTTCAGGGACTGCATGTTCCTGGCGGAAGCCGACAACCGGGCCATTTCCACAAAACTCCTAAGCTCAGCTATACTTACAGGGACATCCTGGTGAAAGCGGCGGTAGCTGCGGTTTTTTCGGATCAGATCAGCCAACATATTTTTGGATTTTGGTTATTCTAATTTTATATCCGATAGCTGTTTCCACGGGATGATTTCAACACCATCGCTTCTTTTCTGAGGATTGTTGCCGGCATAAAGCACTGCTCCACCGTATTGGCCGGTCAGCCTATGCCAGTAAATCAGATTTTTGAAAAACTCCTGTGTTATTGTCTTTCCTGATTTTATTTCAATAGGTAACAGCCCGATAACATTTTCAATGACTAAATCAATTTCATGACCGAGACTGTCACGCCAGAAATACAAGTTTTTTGGAAGTGCCTTGTTATAACGGGATTTAATCATTTCGGCAATTATGAAATTTTCAAAAATATTGCCTGAAAGCGGATGATATATCAATTGTGTGTGATCCTGAATGCTCAAAAAGGCACAAACCAGACCTATATCATAAAAATATAATTTTGGATTCAGATTCCAAAATTGTACAAAAAATATTCAATCGATGTGAATTCCAGGGTAACTCTTCTGCAGAGTAGCTTCAGCGCTCGCGAAAGTCCTGAACCCTATCCGCCAACCGCCAGGTTAAGGAAAACTGAACCGGTTTCTGATCTTAAGCTTGTCGAGGAAAAACGCTATATTTTCTGTAAATTTGTACTACTATGAAGAAGATATCCTCCTTTACGCTCAATCTTCCGCAAAGTCTTTTCTGGGACATCAATCCGGAACAAATCGATAATATTCGACACAAACGTCTTATCATAGAAAGCGTATTTACCCTGGGTGATCTGTCTGATTTAAAAGAGATAATCACTTTTTACGGACTTCCGACCATTAAAAAGGAAATCGTTAACGCCGGTAACCTGGATAACAAAACGCTTTCCTGGGCCAGTCTTTTTCTGGATATTCCTAAAACTCATTTCAGATGTTACATAAAGAGGCAATCGAACACAACGCACTGGAATTACTGAGAGTATTGCAGCAGGACAGCATCCTGAAGGATTTCTGGCTGGTAGGCGGAACAGCTCTGGCATTACAGCTGGGTCACAGGAAATCAGATGACCTTGACTTCTTCACCCAGCAGGATTTTGACACCCAAATGCTCCTGGAATATCTTGAAAGCCAGTATCATTTTACCCTCAGATATTCATCAGTGAACACACTTAAA
>Ga0233423_10001988_pt1 | contig 10053 bp, 7 predicted proteins | sample Watercolumn_Mata_FD_180713 | JGI IMG/M metagenome (GOLD analysis project Ga0233423, IMG submission 180713) | Freshwater microbial communities from Lake Matano, South Sulawesi, Indonesia - Watercolumn_Matano_2014_112_MG | ecosystem: Environmental > Aquatic > Freshwater > Lake | place: Indonesia... | reverse complement strand
CTTCCTGCATGAGATCTTCCGCCTCGCTCCGGTTTCGTGCATAACGCAGTCAAACCGCCATCATAGTGGATGCAAACCTGCGGTAAAGCGCGTTTTGCGCGTTACGCTTTCCGGCAATACAATCCTCAAGCAGTGCATCATCGATGATCATCCGGAATGGTCTGAAAGTTAGACAACGGCATCATAAAACGGTTGCCTGAACCTGTCAAAGATATAAAAATCAGGGGAACAGGGTGAGAAATGACCGTGTAAAATGATCCGGGACGGCAAATACCGGATGAAGAGCGGCGGATCAAAGGAATCAGGTAAGGGAGACCCGGTATTTTTCAAAATTCTTTTCAAAGAATTCCCTTCCTTTCCGGTTCAGGATACCGTATATGTTGTAAACAAAAAGTTCATGGAATACCTTTTTGGAAGTGATCTCTTCCATTGAGAAAAGGTTATTCTCGGAAATGTACTCAAAACGGCTTACATGAAGCCGGGCAATGACATCGGCATTCAGCTCTTTCCTGTACAGCCCCTCCTTCATCCCTTTGACCAGGTTCTGGACGGCCGAGGCATACATTTCCTTTTGCCGGATTTCGCGGATCCGGTTAAAAAGGGCAGGATAGTACTTGCGGATGTCATACTCCATGGAGGGATTGTATTTTCGAACCATCGAGTTGATGATCTTGTAAACCTCCAGGAGTTCCTCGATCGCATTGAGTTTCTTGCGGAGGATCCCGGAAAGGTGTTTCTTCTGCCGGGCATGCTCAAGGGAGGTTATTTTTTCCACCAGGTCTTCCTTGTTCCGGAAATGCTCATACAGGGTTTTCTTCGAGATTCCAAGGTGATGTGCAACATCATCCATGGTCACGCTTTTGATCCCGTAACGCTGATAAAGATCCGTAACCCGCTCAAGGATGTACTGGATTTTTTTATCCATGGAGCAAAGATAACCCAAATTTGAAACCATGGAAACTTTATCCGGTTAAAAGTTTTTAATAACGTAAATTGCTTATCTTTGTCGCTCATTGCCTGAACAACCTAACGCAAAAAACGATATTTCAACCATGAGAACAACGCTTGTCGCAGCCGGGATTGCCCTGCTTTTCATCGCCGGATGCGGAACTCCTGACAAGAAAACACGCCTCGAAAAACTCAAGAAGGAACACGATCGGATCTCCGCCGAGATCCAGGCCCTTGAAAAGGAGGTATATCCCGAAGGGAGCACTCCTGCCTTGCCGGTATCGGTTAAGCCATTGACCCTGCAAACCTTCGATCATTACATTGAAGTGCAGGGACGGGTCGACGGGAATGAGAACATCGGTGTCAGCCCTCAAACCATCGCCGTGGTGACGCGGATCCTGGTCAGCGAAGGGGATTACGTCAGGAAAGGCCAGGTTCTTGCCGAACTGGATGCCGAAGTGCTGAAGAGATCCCTTTTTGAACTCCAGTCACAGCTGAACTTTGCAACGGAATTGTACCAGAAGCAGAAAAACCTCTGGGATCAGAATATCGGTTCGGAGATCCAGTATCTCACTGCCAAGAATAACAAGGAATCCCTGGAGAACAAGATTGCCACTGTCCAGGACCAGATCAAGATGTCGAGCATCACTGCCCCGATCGACGGGACGATTGAGGATATCCCGATCAAGGTCGGGCAGACCGCATCCCTGGGTGTTCCGGCATTCCGGGTGATCAACTTTGCAAGAGCCAAAGCAGTTGCCGATGTCGGTGAAGCCTACACTGCAAAGATCAAGACCGGCGACCAGGTCCTGATCTATCTCCCCGACCTGAACGAGGAATTCACGGAAAAGGTGACCTTTGCAAGCAAATACATCAATCCCACCAACCGTACCTTTGTCGTGGAAGCCGAGCTGCCTTCCAACAAGGAGGTTTACCGTGCCAATATGATCGCCATCGTCCGGATCAAGGATTATACCAATCCTTCCACGTTTGCCATTCCCCAGAACTACATCCAGACCTCCGGTGGTGAGGGCTCCTATGTTTTCCTTGCCAAGACGGAAAATGGCAAGCCGGTTGCCCGGAAGGCATATATCAAGTCAGGGGTTTCCTACAATGGCCTGACTGAGATCACCCACGGACTTAAGGAGGGGGATCTGCTGATAACGGCCGGATACAAAGACCTTTTTGAGGGCCAGTTAATCAAGTACTAACGTTTGCTGCCATGAAACAAAAGGAGCACAAGGTCAAGGAATTCTTTGCCACCAGCTGGTCGATCAACAACCGGACCAGCATTTATGTCCTGACCATCATTATCACCCTGCTCGGGATTCTTTCTTACATAAGCATCCCCAAGGAACAGATCCCGGAAATTGTGATCCCGACCATTGTGGTTACCACCATTTACCCGGGAACGGCTCCACAGGACATGGAAAACCTGGTTACCCGCCCCATTGAAAAGCAGGCAAAATCCCTGGCCGATGTCAAAAAGATCACTTCCAATTCCGTACAGGATTTTTCGACGATCGTGGTTGAGTTCAACCCGGGCATTGAGGTGCCCGAAGCCAAGCAGCGGGTCAGGGACGCCGTTGACAAAGCAAGATCCAACCTGCCGAACAACCTCCCCAAAGAACCGGATATCATGGAGGTGGACATCTCCGAGATCCCGGTCATGTACATCAACATTTCAGGGGATTATGACCTGCAGCGGCTGAAGAAATATGCGGAAGAGGCCCAGGACAAGATCGAAACACTGAAAGAGATCACGCGGGTGGATATTGTCGGAGCTCTTGAAAGGGAGATCCAGGTGGATGTCGATATGTATAAAATGCAAGCGGCCAGCGTCAGCTTTTCGGATATCCAGCGGGCCGTTGCCAGTGAGAATGTCACGGTTTCGGCAGGCACCATCACCAGCTACGGAACCAAGCGGACCATCCGCATAACCGGTCAGTTCAAATCCCCTGCCGAGATCGGGAACATAATGCTGAAATCATCCAGCGGTGCAACGGTTTACATTAAGGATATTGCCGACGTCTGGGATTCATTCAAGGAACAGGAAAGTTTTTCCCGGTTCGAGGGGAAAAATGTGATCACCCTGAACGTCATTAAAAAAAGTGGGGAAAACCTCATCAAAGCATCGGACGAGATCAAGGAGATGATCACCGAACTGAAGAAAACCTCCTATCCCCCTGACCTGACGGTCGAGATCACCGGCGACATGTCGCGCTATACACGAAGTACCCTGGAAGAACTGAACAATACCATGATCATCGGATTCCTCTTTGTCACGCTGATCCTGATGTTCTTCATGGGATTCAATAACGCGTTCTTTGTGGCGCTTTCGGTTCCTCTTTCCATGTTCGTGGCTTACCTGGTCATGCCAGGGCTGGGATTTACCATGAATATGATCGTGATGTTCGCCTTTATTTTTGCCCTGGGGATCATCGTGGACGATGCCATTGTGGTGATCGAGAACACGCACCGGATCCACCGGTATGAGCCCAATATAATCAAAGCGGCCAAATATGCCGCCGGTGAGGTTTTTCTGCCGATCCTTTCGGGTACGCTGACAACCCTGGCTCCTTTCTTCCCGATGGCATTCTGGCCGGGAGTGGTGGGTAAGTTCATGCACTACTTGCCGGTGACTGTGATCCTGACCTTGTTTGCTTCCCTGTTCGTGGCTTACATCATCAACCCGGTTTTCGCCGTTTCGTTCATGAAGCATGAGTATGACAAGCACGAATACAAGACCCGTTACAAGCGGCTTCTTGTTTCCAGCGTCATCCTTCTGGTCCTTGCCCTTATCTTTTATTTCACAGGGATACCGGGTCTCGGGAACCTGCTGATCCTTTTCCTGATCCTGAATGCCTTGTACCGACTTTGGATCAAGAATGCGGTCTTCAAATTCCAGAATGTGCTCTGGCCCAAACTGATGACCTATTACGAGGCATCCCTGCGGTTTTTCCTCCGGGGAAGGAATCCATGGTACCTCCTTTATTCCGTTACCGGATTATTCTTTCTTACCATCATCATCACCGGTATCGTTAAGCCCAAAGTGCTGTTTTTCCCTGTCAACGAACCAAACAACATCTTTGTATTCATAAAGATGCCGGAAGGTACCGATCAGCGTGTGACCGATTCGGTGACCCGGATTGTGGAACGAAGGATCAATAATGTGCTCTGCAAAAACAACCCGGCGGTGGAATCCATTGTAACCAATGTCGGATTCGGCGCCGGTGAAGATCTGTTTGACCGTACGGTTGTTTCAACAAGGGAAAGGTATCCATCAATTTCACCGAAAGCAAATACCGGAGGCATATCTCCACCCAGAATTACTTGGACCGGATCCGGGAGGCTGTGATGAACATTCCCGGGGCACAGATCTCCGTGGAAAAGAATGTTATGGGCCCCCCGACCGGCAAACCGGTCAACATCGAAATCGCTTCGGAAAACCTGGATGAGCTGATCGAAACAGCAGGCAGCTTCAAGAATTTCCTGGATTCCATCCGGATCCCTGGGATTGAAAACCTTAAATCCGATTTTGAAAACAACAAGCCGGAGATCGTGATCGACATAGACAGGGAACGGGCGAACCGGGAAGGAATATCCCTCGGGCAGATCGGTTCGGAACTCAGGACTGCCATCTACGGTACCGAGGTTTCCAAATACAAGGAGGAGGAGGATGAATATCCCATTCAGTTGCGGTTCTCCGAGAAACAAAGGAGAAACATCAACACATTGCTGAATTCAAAAATAACCTACCGGGATATGAATTCGGGACAACTGCGCCAGATCCCGATCTCTTCCGTGGCCGAGATCAAATACATCGATACGTATGGCGGGATCAAGCGAAAGAACCTGAAGCGGGTCATAACGCTCTATTCCGAAGTCTTGTCCGGTTATACACCCAATGAAGTAGTGGCTTCACTCAATCTGGCGATCAGGAATTATGAACTCCCGAAAGGAACCGAAATATCGCTGACCGGTGAACGGGAGGACCAGGAAGAGACGATGATTTTCCTGGGCAAATCGATGCTGATCGCTATCGGATTGATCTTTTTTATCCTGATCACGCAATTCGGATCGATGAGCAAATCGATGATCATCCTGAGCGAAGTGGTTTTCAGCATCATCGGGGTTCTTCTCGGACTCACCCTGTTCAACATGCCAATCGTGATAACCATGACCGGTGTCGGTATTGTTGCGCTGGGCGGGATCGTGGTCAGGAACGGGATCCTGATCGTAGAGTTTGCGGATGTCCTGAAATCCAGGGGACTCAAAACCCGGGAAGCCATCATCCAGGCAGGGAAGACCCGTATCACCCCGGTTGCTCTGACTGCGACTGCCGCCATTTTCGGATTGATCCCACTTGCCGTCGGGATGAACATCAATTTTATTACAATGTTCACTCAGCTGAATCCACAGCTGTTTTTCGGAGGCGACAGCATGTTGTTCTGGGGACCTCTTTCCTGGACCATTATTTTCGGGCTCAGCTTCGCTACTTTCCTGACGCTGGTCTTTGTACCGGCAATGCTCCTGATCGATGTGAAAATGAAAACCGGCATCGCCCGCAGAAGGTCAACGCGCCTGTACAGAAAGAGCCTGAGGAAGTAAGATCCGGCGTTATGCCTTCTCAAGAAGTTTTGCCAGCCGTATCCGGGATTTAAGAAGGTTGTACATCGACTGGATATAATCGTTTTCCGAAAGAAGAAACTGATTGTACCGCTGGTTCAGATCGGTGCTGGATGAGATTCCTTGCTTGTATTTCTCTATGGTTTTGTTATAAATCTTCCGGGAAGATTCCAGCCCTTTCTTTTTGTTCAGGAAAACCATGTAAAGATTGTTGAAGTCCGTCCTGGCTGTAGCCACCTGGATATGGAGGGCTGCCTGTAATTTCTCATCCGTGACTTTCATTTTTTCCACATTGAGCCGGGCCTGGTCGACGTTATATTTCCGGCTACCGCTGCTCCAGATGGGAATGTTGAGGGAAAGTCCCCAGTTGGCAGTTTTAAACCAGGGTTGATCCCCATCAAAGAAATTCCAAGTCTGTCGCTGGGCGTTTTCGCTGAATCCCAGAAATGCCATCAGGGAAGGATGATAGGCCGATTTGGCAAGCTTGAACTGCATATAGACCAGATGTTCCTGCTTCTTGAGCAACTGATAATCGATATTATAATTGACATCGAACGGCTGGTTCATGAGGTATTCCCTCCCCAATGATTCAAGGAAAAAATTAAGGTTGTCGGTCAGGGTGATTTGTTGCTCTTCCTTGAGACCCATTACGAATTTCAGGTAGCTGTATGCAACAAGTCCCTGATTCCGGGTGTTGATCAGGGTCGCTTCCAGGTCCGAGCGATTCAGTTCCAGCTGTTCCACATCAATATCTTCGATCAATCCGTTCTTATAAACCTCCTTCGCCTCGTTCACCATTCCGGAAATAATCTGTGAGGTGGAATCCAGGATGGAAATGCTTTCCTGGACGATCAGGTAACCGATGTAGGCGTCGGTGACAAGGTCCCTTACGTCCATATTATCCTTTACCATTTTCTGGCGGACAGTCTCCAGGTAGGCTTTTGCAGTCTGGACACCCACCAGGTACTGCCCGCTGTAAACAAGCTGGGTGGCTAATATCTGAAAGGTAAAATTATATGGGGAGCCGAACTGAACTTCGATCTGTTCCCCGGGTTTTCCGAAGAAATCTCCCGGGATCAGGGAAACGGGCAATGTAATGTAATCCACATAATCCGCGGTTGCACTTACCTGAGGCAACCCGATCGCCGTGTTTTCTTTGACCAGTTTTTTCGCTATTTCGATATCATAGGCTGAATTCCTGAGATCGTAGTTGTTCTCATAGGCATAATCCTGTGCCTGTTTCAATGAAAATGCCAGGGGGGTTGTTTGTCCCTGTGCTCTTTGGATGGTGATCTGGAAGAGAACGGCAGCGGCAATGACGGACAATAGGAGCCTTTTCATTTATTTGAAAGTATTAAAATTCACTTTTATCTTCTGTTTTTCATAATAATCAATCCCTTTTTGATTTGCGATCCCACGGATGAATGTATCGAACATGGTATCAAAAAGTGTCTGAAAGGAGAATTTCTCGGCAGGGAAAAACTCCGGGTTGTGAAGATCGATCAGTCTCCGGATATACAGTCGGGCGACCAGTTCAATGCTCAGGTCATCCCGGTAAACGCCCTGGTTGATCCCTTTTTCGATGTTGATCTTGATCTTCTGGTAGATGAACTCGATCCTTTCATCCACATGCTTATGGTACGCTTCCGGGTAATATTTTTTCAGATCGAAGGTCATTGACGGGCTGACGTCCCAGAAATGCTCACCCACCTCCCTGCTCACAGTGAGAAGGATATCAATGGCATTGACCCCTTCAAAATTATAAGTGTCGAAGATGATTGTAAAATTCTGTCTTTCCAGCTCCAGCAATTTCTCCACGAGGTCGTGCTTGCTCGAGAAAGAGAGATACAGCTTTTTCTTGGATATTCCCAGGTCCCTGCAGATATCGTCCATGGAAACCGATCTTACGCCGTAGCGGAAGAATAATTCCCTTACTCTCTTCAGTATCTCGGTTCCCGTTTTTTCAAATGCCGCTTTTTTCATAATCGTCTGTTTGGGCGACAAAAGTAAATAATTCCGCACAGAGAAACAAAATACGTATAAATAGTTTCTGCAGAATAAATGACCCCGGAGGATTAACAGGTTCCGGGATCCACGTTGATCCCGACGGATTGTCTCCCGGGAGGAACCGAATGCGGTATCCCGGAAATTATGTATGTTTGACCTGATCAAACCTGCATCCATGAAACGATCCCGCATTACCCTGCTGATGATCCTTTTTTCTGTTTATTGTTCCGGCCAGGATCCCGGATGGCTGACCCCGTATGAAAAGTCCGGGAAGAGGGAAACCCCCCGGTATCCGGAAACGGTGGAATTCTGCAAACGCCTGGCAGATGCCTCCCCCCTGGTCACTCTTGTCTCTTTTGGGACTACTTCCCGGGGACGGGACCTCGAAATGCTGATCGTTGACGGCAATGGATCGTCGGATCCCATATCCATGCGGGAATCCGGGAAACTGCTCGTACTCATTCAGGCATGCATCCACCCGGGAGAATGCGAAGGAAAAGATGCAGGCCTTATGCTGATCCGTGACATCGTCATCGACCGGAAATTCCCGGAACTGCTGGATCACGTTTCCATCCTGTTCATTCCCATTTTCAACGCCGACGGTCATGAACGGTTCGGGCCAGCCAACAGGATCAACCAGAACGGGCCCGAAGAGACGGGATGGAGGGTGACGGCCAATAACCTCAACCTGAACCGCGATTTCCTGAAAGCAGATGCCCCGGAAATGCAGGCATGGCTGAAGATGTTTCATTACTGGATGCCCGATTTTTTCATCGATACCCATACCACCGACGGAGCAGATTACCAGTATGTGCTTACCTACCTGATGGAAATATCCGGAAGCATGGATGAGGGATTGACCGAATGGTCGGTGAACTCATTCCTTAAGCCCATGGCATCCGGTATGGAACGCCTGGGGATCCCGGTGACCCGGTACGTTGAACTCCGGAATTGGAATGACCTGAAAAGCGGTCTTGTTTATGATGTTTCCCCTCCCATGCTCTCCCAGGCATACACCTCCCTTTTGAACCGGCCTGGCCTCCTCATTGAAACCCACATGCTGAAACCCTATGACCAGCGGGTCGGTGCAACCTATGAATGCATACGGATATCCCTGGGGATCCTGAACAGGGAATTCCGGAACCTGAAAGAGAGGATACGACAGGCGGATGATTATGCTTCCGGCAGGGAGTTCCGGGAGAAACCATTTCCGTTAAAGTTTGAGACCCTCATGAACGACAGCGTGATCCTTGATTTCAAAGGGATCGGATTTGAACTTGTACAAAGCAAGGTTACGGGTGAACCATATTACCATTACACCGGGGAGGAAAGGACCTTTCCGTTGCCTCTTTTCGGGAATGTGCAGCCGGCCAGGTTCACCCGCCTTCCCGAGGCATATATTGTTCCGGTGGAATGGAAAGCGGTGATCGACCGGCTGGAAATGCACGGCATACGGTTTTACAAGCTGAAGCACGACACGACCCTCCGGATCTCCACCTGGAAACTCAGCGAACAGAAATGGCAGCAAAATCCCTATGAGGGCCGTCATTCCCTGACCTCTTTCCAGGCCACTGAAATGTTCATCGAAAAGACTTTCCCAGCCGGTTCTGCCGTAGTGGATCTCGCCCAGCCTTCGGTTCGTGTGATCGCCCACATGCTGGAACCTTTCGGGAACGGGTCTCTCCTTTCCTGGGGCTTCTTTGATGCCGTTTTCGAACAAAAAGAATATGCCGAACGGTATGTCCTGGAACCGATGGCAGCAAAAATGCTGGAAGAGAACCCGGAGCTCCGGAAGGAATTTGAGCAGAAAAAACAGGAGGATTCCATTTTTGCCTCCAACGGGTACCTGATCCTTCGATGGTTTTACAATAAAAGTCCATACTGGGACAACGTCAAAGACATCTATCCTGTCGGCAAGATCACAGACCGGCAAATATTGGAAGGCCTGATCAGAGATCCCTGATCTCCGTCCTGACCCCGATCTTACCCTTTTCTCCCGTTATTTTCCCTACCAGGGAAGCTCCCGTGATCCCGGCAGAGAGAAGATCCTGCAAAAGAAGCCGGGCGGGTTTCCCGGGAAGGGCAATCAGCAATCCTCCCGACGTCTGGGCATCTGCCAGGATGTATTTTTCAGTCCGGGATAAGGAGGGATCAAAACGGGTCGAGCCGGATACGTATTCCAGGTTCCGGACCGTACCCCCGGGGATCAGTTCCGGCGTGACCAGGGAATTTACTCCTTTCATTACCGGGATGTTCAGGAACCCTATTTCCGCGCCGGTTTTGCTTGCGGTGATCATTTCTTTCAGGTGTCCCAGCAATCCGAAGCCGGTAATGTCGGTCAGGGCATGGACCGGGTATTTTCTCAGGATTTCTGCAGCTGTCCTGTTCAGCTGCGACATGGTTCGGATCAGTTCTTTCCCGGTTTTCTTATCAAGGATCCCCTTTTTCAATGCAGCGGTCAGGATCCCG
>Ga0233423_10001986_pt1 | contig 10059 bp, 8 predicted proteins | sample Watercolumn_Mata_FD_180713 | JGI IMG/M metagenome (GOLD analysis project Ga0233423, IMG submission 180713) | Freshwater microbial communities from Lake Matano, South Sulawesi, Indonesia - Watercolumn_Matano_2014_112_MG | ecosystem: Environmental > Aquatic > Freshwater > Lake | place: Indonesia... | reverse complement strand
GAAAATCGATTATTTTTATGAATTGGATTTTAATCTTTACTATCTTTGGGGCCGCGAAGCGGGTCGGCCGGACAGAAGAGTAATTATGAATTCGCGTTTAGGTTTGAATTTGAATCCTTAAAAAAATGACCCAAAACAGACAGGGCGGCTGACTAACAGAGCAGCCGCTTTTTACCCTTGACAAAAAATATGGTTGGTGTATAATGACTTAATAGTTTGGAATAGGCCAATCTAAACTTAAAACCTTAAAAACAAGGAGGAAAAGAAAGATGAACGACAAAAGGTCAGTCATCAGTAATTTTTTGAAAAGACACACCGAGCAGAGTGATGATTTTTCCGCCATCAACGACTGGGACGAGCTGGTGCAGAAGTTGCAGCAAGTTCCTTCAGCACTCGAGCCCATGATTGAAGACCGGATGAAGGTGGTGCTGGAAAAAATCCTGCCCACCATCAACGACTGGGACGAGCTGGCGCAGAAGTGGCAGCAGGCTCCTTCAGAACTCGGGCCCCTGATTAAAGCCCGGATGAAGGTGGTGCTGGAAAAAATCCTGCCCACCATCAACGACTGGAATGAGCTGGAGCAGAAGCGGCAGCAGGTTCCTTTAGCACTCGAGCCCTTGATTGAAGCCCGAATGAAGGTGGTGCTGGAGAGCATCAATGACTGGCATGAGCTGGCGCAGAAGTGGCAGCAGGCTCCTTCAGAACTCGGGCCCCTGATTAAAGCCCGGATGAAGGTGGTGTTGGAAAAAATCCTGCCCACCATCAACGACTGGAATGAGCTGGAGCAGAAGCGGCAGCAGGCTCCTTCAGAACTCGGGCCCCTGATTAAAGCCCGGATGAAGGTGGTGTTGGAAAAAATCCTGCCCACCATCAACGACTGGAATGAGCTGGAGCAGAAGCGGCAGCAGGCTCCTTCAGAACTCGGGCCCCTGATTAAAGCCCGGATGAAGGTGGTGTTGGAAAAAATCCTGCCCACCATCAACGACTGGAATGAGCTGGAGCAGAAGCGGCAGCAGGTTCCTTTAGCACTCGAGCCCTTGATTGAAGCCCGGATGAAGGTGGTGCTGGAAGAGATGAAGGAGCCGTCAGGCTGGTTCGTTGAATGTTGTAGTGATGAAAACAAAATACCAGAATGGCTTTTACCGCTCTTTCTGGAAAAAGCAAAAAGTTTTATTCAGTAGTATAGACAAACAAGCCGCTGATTCTTTCAATGAATCAGCGGTATTTTTTATTCTAAAATTAAATTTGGGATAACAATATCTTCCGGATTACTCATAAAATAAGTCCGAACATCCTCCATCATCCGACCCATAATAAATATCGCTAATCTTAGCAGTATTTTTTGTTTACCCAATAAGGGAAATTGAACTATAACATATTCTTGACAAAAATAAGAGAAAGGAGTTAGAATAGAAAGAGAATTAATTTTATGAATATTATGATTGCTTAAAGGAGGAAAGCAAACAATAATGTTCGAAAAAATAACTATGTTAAAACCATTAACAGACCATTTGATTGTTAAGCCCCTGAAGGAAGAAATTACCAAGAGTGGCTTGATTTTGCCAGCCACGGGCCAGGAACGGCCGGAAAAAGGCGAAGTGGTAGCGGTGGGGCCGGGCCGAATTTTAGAGAATGGCAATCTTTTGCCCATGTCATTAAAAGTCGGTGATAAAATTTTATTTAAAAAATATGCGCCGGATGAGATTAAAATTGAGGGCGAAGTTTTTTTGATTTTATCCGAGAGAGAAGTAATTGCGATTATAAATTAATTTATATTTTTATGGCAAAGCAAATAATTTTTAATGAACAGGCTCGTTTGGCTTTAAAAAAGGGCGTGGATCAATTAGCTAACGCGGTTAAAGTGACGCTTGGTCCGAAAGGACGTAACGTAATTTTGGGCGAATCATTTGGTTCGCCAACCGTAACCAAAGACGGCGTGACGGTGGCGAAAAATATTGATTTAGATGATAAATTTGAAAGCATTGGCGCGGAAATGGTGAAAGAGGTGGCCACCAAAACCAATGAAGTCGCCGGCGATGGCACAACCACGGCCACGGTTTTGGCGCAGAGTATTTTGGCGCAAGGAATTAAAAACGTAACGGCCGGAGCTGATCCTTTGGTTTTGAAACGTGGTTTGGAAAAAGGCGTGGCGGCGATTGTCAAAGAATTGAAAGAAAAAATTTCTAAGCCGGTGCAGGGCAAGGAAGACGTGGCGCACGTGGCGGCTATTTCCGCTAACGATCAGGAGATTGGCAATTTGATTGCGGAAGTGATGACAGAAGTGGGCAAGGACGGCGTGGTGACGGTGGAAGAATCGCAGGAGTTTGGTTTGAAAAAAGAAGTGGTGGAAGGCATGCAGATTGACCAGGGCTACGTTTCACCTTATATGATTACGGACACGGCGCGCATGGAAGCGGTGCTGGAAAATCCATATATTTTAGTGACCGATAAAAAGATTTCAGCTTTGGGCGAAATTTTGCCTTTATTGGAAAAAATCGCGCAGAGCGGCAAAAAAGAATTGGTGATTTTTGCCGAGGAAATTCAGGGCGAAGCGCTAACCACTTTAGTTTTGAACAAATTGCGCGGCGTGTTTTATTCTTTGGCAGTGAAGGCGCCGGGCTTTGGCGACCGGAAAAAAGAAATGCTGGCGGATTTGGCAATTTTAACCGGGGCGCGGGTGATTTCGGAAGAAGTGGGTTTGAAATTGGAAAATGTGGAACTAGCGGATTTAGGTTCGGCGCGCAAAATTATTGCCACCAAAGAACAAACAACGTTGGTGGAAGGCAAAGGAGAAGCGGCGGTTATAAATGAAAGAACGGAACAATTAAAGAAACAGTTAGCAGAGATAACTTCAGATTTTGAAAAAGAAAAATTGCAGGAACGGCTGGCCAAACTGGCCGGCGGAGTGGCGGTGCTGAAAGTAGGCGCGGCGACGGAAACAGAAATGAAAGAAAAAAAACATCGGATTGAAGATGCTCTGGCCGCGACAAAGGCGGCGGCGGAAGAAGGCATTGTGGTGGGCGGCGGCGTGGCTTTATTGCGCGCTTTGCCGGTTTTAAACAGTGTGGCGGCGACGGCGGAAGAAAAAGTTGGTTTGGATATTTTGCGCCGCGCATTGGAAGAGCCATTAAAGCAAATTGCTTTGAATGCGGGCAAAGACGGCGCAGTGGTGGTGGAAGAAGTGAAAAGACAGGCGGGCAATTTTGGTTATAATGCGGAAACGGATAATTATGAAGATTTAGTGGGCCAGGGAATTATTGATCCGACGAAAGTCACGCGCACAGCGCTGCAAAATGCTGTTTCTATCGCAGGTTTGATTTTGACTACGGAAGCGGTGGTAGCGGATTTGCCAGAGAAAAAAGAAGACCAACACGAGCATGGCGGCATGCCGGCCATGGATTATTAATAAAAGTGGAAATGAAAAAGCCCTCCGATATCCATCGGAGGGCTTTTATGTTTTTTTATTTTTTTCCCACCGTCAGAATATTATAACCGTTCCACCAGCGCGCTTTTTGCCCGCGGCGAACATAATAATTTTCCAGAATTTGAAAATTGGCGGCGCGGAAAAGCTGGCGCAGTTCGCGGAGCGTGAAGGCATAATAATAAAGCGGAGATTTATTTTGCCAGAGAGTGATGACATCTTTAAAACCTAAGGAATGCAAATCGTTTTTGAGTTGATAATTATGTTTTAATTTATTGTGCCAAATACTTTTTTTGGCGCCTGGTTGCCAGAGGTTCCAGTTAGTCATAATAAGAACGCCATTGGATTTTAAGAGCCGGAATAAATTAGCCATAACTTTTTGGCGGAGTTCAGCCGAGGGCAGATGATGAAAAGAAGCCACCATAAAAATCACATTAAAGCTGTCTTCTGGTAAGTCAGCCAAATTTAAAATATCATGGCAGACAAAGCTTGCTTTGAGTTTATTATTTTTTAATGTTTGGAGATTTTTTTGAGCCTTTTCAATCAAGCGATTGCAATTATCCAGGCCAAGGTAAGAAAGGTTGAATATTTTGGAAAGCGATTTTAGCAAACGACCAGAGCCGCAACCAAGATCTAAAATTTTGGCGCCGGGCTGGACATATTTTTTAATGGCGGCGTCAATTTCGGTCCAACTGGAAAAACGGGAGTCGGCAAAAGAGTCAGCAATTTGCGAGTAAGAATTTTGGGTTAGTTTAATAATTTTGAGGGCGGTGGTAAAAGTCATATAACTTTAAGCGGATTGACGCGGATAATAACGCGGAAGTTACGCGGAAGAGAAAAAGAGATAAGTTTTATATATTAAATTTAGCACAAAAGAAAAAACCCGACAATGAAAAGTGTCGGGTTGTTGACTATTATTTGAGCAAAATAATTTTTTGTCGGGCATTGATAGTGTTGTTGATGCGGAACTGACAAAAATAAGTTCCGCTGGGCAGAGCAGTGGGCCGCCAGGTTAATTTTTGCCAGCCAGCCGACAGTGAGCCAGTAAAAGGATTAGCAATGAGTTGGCCTGTGAGGTCAAAAATGTTTAGTTCCACCGCGCTTTTTTCTGGCAGAAAAAAAGAAAAAGTGGTGGTGGAGTTGAAAGGATTGGGGTAATTGCCAGTTAGTTGAAATTGCGCAGGAAAAAATGTAGCGGTATCAACTGCGGTGCGCGCACTGGTAGAGAAACTGCCGCCATTAGCCCAGGCTGTGAAGTTGCCGGCGCTGTAGCCGCGCAGACGCCAGTAATAAATGTTATTGGGTTTTAAGAATTCGGCAGAGACGGATTTGCTAGCGGCGTTGATTTCATGATGGTGGTAAACTTCTTCGGAAAAATCAGGATCATAAGAGATGACGAGTTCATATTGCAATCCCAAATCTTGCCACTGGAAAAGAACAGGCGGTTCCAGATTAATGGCGCCGGCGTTGGGTTGCCAAAGATCAAGCGTGAGATTGAAAAGGACGAAATCAGCCACAGCTTGTTGGGCATGCTGGGTGGTTTGGCGCAATAACCGGCCTTCGTAATCCAGAGCGAAGAGATAGGGACCGACAACAAGCAGTTGATTAATGGGAAAATCAGCGTAGCAATGAGTGCGACTTAAAGCAGTCACGGTACCGACCAATAATTCATTAGTAGGAAAAGATTCTTTGTTGCTGAGTGGTATAGAATAATCATGGCCGGTGCGGGCGACATAGAAAACGCCGTCGGGGCCGTGAATCAGAGCAGAGGCCTCATTGCAGCCGAGCCGTTGGAAAGTTTGGCTATGGTCAGTAGAATACCATTCGTTGCCGAAAAGATAGGATTGGCCTTGATAAATTTCGGCGGACAGAAATTTGTAGCGTTGATAATTTGACGGATCAAGATAACGCCAAGGGGTGGAACCGATTTTAACGTAATCACCCTGAGCATCAGCTTGATAACCAGAGGCGTAAATTACAGAATCGGGCTGGAGCGGATCCAGCCAGACGCGACTGCCAGCAGTTAAACCATAATCAAGCCATGGTGAGACGGTTTGAGTGGCTGGATTAAAGTTGGTGAGGAACAATCCTTGTTGCCAATCATCCACAGCAGCGCCGACCACGAAATGGCCAGGTTGTGTGGCGGATTTAGCCACGGAGACAGCCAGTGCAGGATGGGTGATAGCCGGACCGAGCCAGGAACAGGCGCCAGTGGAGAGCTGATAAACCACGACTCCGATATCGGTGGCAAAGAAAAGATGATTTTGGCAGTAGTCAAAATCGTGAAGCCAGAATTTTTTTTGACTGATGTTGGCGGGGTTTAAAGAAATTGGCTGCCAACTGGCACCATAATCCGTACTGAAAAAAACTTCTTTGAGATTGGCGTTGGGATTGTAGAACAGGGCATAAATAGCTTCACCGTCGCTGGCGATTTGCCGGATGTTGACAAAAGGCAGCACGTCCCAGGCAGCTGGCAGTTGCGCGCTGAAAGCGAGCAGAGCGATGGCTAACAGACTGACGATTTTTTTCACCTTTCCCTCCTTTGGGGTTTTGTTTTAAAACAGCCGTTTTGTCAGTTAATTATTCTTTCCTCCTTAAGATAAATTATGAAGGTTCGTTAACATTAAAAACCTTACACCCAGCCATATTTTTTGTCAAGGCAGAAAAGAGAATTGATTTTTGAGGAATTATGAGTTATGATGGAAGCATTATGATCTCGCAAAGTTTATCCGCGATTATAAAAAAAATAAATTTAATCTCCACACTAAGCGAGGAGGAAATTTTGGCGAGCAAAAGAAAGTTTGCCAAAAAATTTGGCGAGCGTTTGCCGACCAATGCGGAATTGCTGGCTGGTTATCGCCAGTTGTTACAGCAAAAAAAGATAAAAAGAAGTTTGAAATTGGAACAGCTGTTAAAAAAACGGCAGGTGCGGACTTTGTCTGGCGTGGCGCCGATTGCCGTGCTGACCAAACCTTATCAATGCCCAGGCCAATGTTTGTATTGCCCGAGTGAAAAGAATATGCCGAAAAGTTATTTAAGCAATGAACCAGCGGTGATGCGCGCTGATTTGTGCGACTTTCATCCGTTCAAACAGGTGGCTTTGCGCATGATGGCATTAAAAAATAACGGCCATGATACAGACAAACTGGAATTGATTGTGATGGGCGGAACGTGGGACTATCTGCCGCCAAAATATCGGCTTTGGTATATTTATGCCTGTTTTGTTGCCGCTAATCGGCCGTTAATAAAAATAATTGGAAATCAGAAACCAGAAATTAGAAATCAGAAATTAGGAAGGGAACGAATTTTGATTGATAAAAAAATTAAACTAAAAAATATTAATGAGGTGAATTGGCAAGATTTGGAAAGAGAGCAAAAGAAAAATGAAAAAGCCAAGCACCGCATTGTGGGTTTGACTTTGGAAACGCGGCCGGATTATGTTTCAGAAAAATCGGCTTTGGAAGCGCGGCGATTTGGCGCTACCAGGTTTGAACTGGGCGTGCAAAGTTTGGATGATAAAGTTTTAAAATTGAATAAACGCGGAGCGACAACCGCAGACACAATTCGGGCGACCAAAATTTTACGCGATTTTGGTTTCAAAATTACTTATCACCTGATGCTTAATTTACCTGGCTCCAATCCTAAAAAAGATTATGAAATGTTTTTGGGGCTTTTTAAAAATTCTAATTTTCAGCCTGACCAGATTAAAATTTACCCGACTGTGGTAACGCGTGATACCAAACTTTATAAACTTTGGCGGGCGAAAAAATATCGGCCGTATTCCACGCCAGAATTGAAAAGGTTGCTGGAAAAAATCAAAAAAATAATTCCTTACTACGTTAGGGTAATTAGGGTAATCAGGGATATTCCAGAGGAGTCAATCGCGGCGGGAAATAAAGTGACAAATTTACGCGATCTTTTAAAGGTGAAATGCAAATGTATCAGATGTCGGGAAGTAGGACACGTTAAAAAAAATCAAATATCAAATATCAAAAATCAAAAATATGGTATCCCGCTACGCGAGATGAAATTATATTTAGAAAAGTACAAAGTTAATGGTGGCATAGAATACTTTTTGAGTTACGAATCGCCAAATAGAGAAGTGCTATATGCTTTTTTAAGATTGTTTTTAAAAAATGATAAAAATTCTATTATCCGTGAACTTCACACCTATGGCCAGCTGGTGCCGATTGCAAGTCGAATTAAAACCGCTAGCCAGCATCAGGGCCTGGGGAAAAAATTAATGAATGAGGCGGAAAAATTGGCGCGAAATAATGGTGATAAAAAAATAAGCGTTATCGCCGGCATTGGCGTGCGCGAGTATTATCGCAAATTAGGTTATCGTTTAGAACAAACTTATATGGTAAAAGATTTGTAAAAACCGGCAACAGCGCCGGTTTTTAATAATGGGAAAAAATGATATAATAAAGTTGGCGACAGTGATTTTAAATTGGGAAAGAGAATTTTGTTTTATCTAAATTATGAAAATTTTTTTACCGGAAAAAGAATGGAAAATTTTAAAAAAATTGAATACGCCGGCGAAGATCCAGGATTTTTTAAATGGTTTAAAAATTAATTTTGAAGAAGACGGCGAGACCTGTTTTGCGCCGTTGACGGTTTTAGCGCAGGGCACCTGCCATTGCATTGAAGGCGCGGTGCTGGCCGCGCTGGCTTTACGGGTTAATGGCCAGCCGCCGTTGCTTTTGGATTTGACGGCCAACCAATACGATTTTGACCATACGGTGGCATTGTTTAAAAAATACGGCAAATGGGGCGCGATTTCCAAAACCAATCATGCTATTTTACGTTATCGCGAGCCAATTTATAATTCGCCGCGGGAATTGGCACTGAGTTATTTTCATGAATATTTAGATGATTTTGGCCGGAAAAATTTGCGCAGTTATTCCTTGCCGGTTAATCTAAAGAGGTTTGACCACTTAGGTTGGATGACAACCAAAGAAGAAGTGGATTATATTCCGGAATATTTGGCGGAAGTAAAACATTTTCCGATTTTGCAGCGCAAGCAGATTGCAAATTTGCGCCGGGGCGAAGCGATTGAATTGGAGGCGGCAAAAATTGTGGAATGGAAAGGTTAATAATCTAATAAAATTAATAATATGTTAGAAGAAATAATTATTACCAAGGAAACGAAATTGACAGAGACAAGGCAAAAAATTTCCGCAGCTGGCGTGGAAAAATTTCATGTGCTTTCAGATTTTGACCGCACTTTAACCAAGGCCTGCGCGCCAGATGGCTCGGAAGTGCCGTCTTTGATTTCAGTGCTGCGCGATGAAGGCTATTTGACGCCGGATTATCCGGAGAAAGCCAAGGCGCTTTTTACTTTCTATCATGCCAGGGAAATTGATCCAGTTTTGCCCAAAGAGGAAAAGAAAGCGGCCATGAAAGAATGGTGGACCAAGCATTTTGAACTGCTGATTGCTTCCAGATTAAATAAAAAAGATGTGGCGCGAGCGGTTTTGTCACAGCGAGTGCAGCTGCGCGAGGGCGCCAAAGAATTTTTGGAATTTTTAGAGGCGCGCCAGATTCCCCTGGTGATTATGTCTTCGGGCGGACTGGGCGTGGAATCAATTTCGCTTTATTTAGAAAATCAAAAATGCCTGTTTGAAAACATCAAGATTATTTCTAATGAATTTGTTTGGGACGAAAATGGTTTTGCTTTGGCCATTAAAGAGCCGATCATTCATTCTTTAAGCAAAGAAGAAACCATGCTGAAAGATTTTCCGTTTTTTCAGCAGATTGAACCGCGCTGCAATGTTTTGCTTTTGGGTGACAGCCCGGATGACGTGGGCATGGTGGCCGGCTTTGACTACGAAAATTTATTAAAGGTTGGTTTTTGGAACAAGCCGACTTTGGAAAACGAAGCGGTTTACAAAGAGAACTATGATTTGCTGATAAAAAATGATGGCAGTATGGGACAGATGAATAAAATTTTAAAACAAATGTTTAAATAAAAAACCGGTCAAACTTGGCCGGTTTTTGTTCTTGAAATATATTTTGAGAAATGCTATGCTTAAAATGTAAAAAATAATAATAGGCGCTGGGCTTTGTCAGCCGGGCGCGTATTAAACAAAAATATATGCAAGAACTCATGCAAAATCAAGCATTTATCGTCGTACTTTTGGTCTGGAGTTTAATTTGGAAGGGCCTAGCTCTTTGGCGCACTGCTGGCCGTCGCGATAAAACCTGGTTTGTGATTTTTATGATTCTCAATTTGATCGGTATTCCGGAAATTATTTATTTAATTGTGACGAAGAAGAAAGAAACTAGTAACTAGTAATTGGTAATTAGTAATCAGAAAATAAGAATTGATTTAAGTTAATGGAAAATTATTGTTAAATTGTTAAATAGTTAAATTGTTGGTGGTTTGAAATTTGTGATTTGGAATTTGTAATTTCCCTCCGATTTTATATCGGAGGGCTATGGTGGCCATAGTTTAACGGTAAAACTCCGGGTTGTGGTCCCGGTGTCAAGGGTTCAACTCCCTTTGGCCACCCATAAAAAATATCGCTAATCTTAGCGGTGTTTTTTGTTTTAAGGGAAATTGAATTATGGTAGAAAAATAAATAAAAAGGCGACCCAGTTTTTGACTGAGTCGCTTTTTGATTTTTGTGTTGATT
>Ga0233423_10001985_pt1 | contig 10064 bp, 9 predicted proteins | sample Watercolumn_Mata_FD_180713 | JGI IMG/M metagenome (GOLD analysis project Ga0233423, IMG submission 180713) | Freshwater microbial communities from Lake Matano, South Sulawesi, Indonesia - Watercolumn_Matano_2014_112_MG | ecosystem: Environmental > Aquatic > Freshwater > Lake | place: Indonesia... | reverse complement strand
TCTATGAATTGCTAGTCGAATACCAATATACGGATCCGTATATTCGTACATGATTCGTAATTCGTAGCCTAATAAACTATGCCCATTGGCAAATTCCCTGATCAGCGTATAGGAGTTTTGGTGGACATCCAAAATATGTACTATTCCGCCAAGGTCCTTTACAAGAAGAAAGTTGATTTCAAAGAAGTTTTGAAAGCAGCCGTCGCGGGGCGGAAACTCATTCGAGCTATCGCCTACGGAATCCGGACGCTAGAAGGACTCGAAAAAAATTTCTTTGAGGCGCTACAAAAATCCGGCTACGAAGTCCGCACGAAAGACTTGCAAATTTTTCCCGGCGGAACCAAAAAAGGAGATTGGGATGTTGGCATCACGGTTGACGCGGTGAAACTTGCTGAGCATTTGGATGTGGTTGTCCTAGTCACCGGCGACGGAGACTATATCCCTCTTGTCCAATATCTCCAAAACACCAAGGGCTGCCGGGTAGAGGTGATTGCATTCCAGGAATCAGCCTCCGGAAAACTCATCGAAGCGGCGGATGATTTTGAGAATTTGAGCGAAAACAAGAGGAAATTTTTGATGTAAATATTAATTAATTTTTTTCGCTTTATTGATAACAAATACCACGCATCTGTCACTAAAATTGGTGCCATATACGTGAGATTCGTTTATCAATACTGCGACGGAAAAATCTTCAAATGGAAAAAGTAAAAAAGTTTGAAATGGAGATTGCCGGACGTCGTCTCATCGTCGAGTCCGGACTCTTTGCGCAGCAAGCTAACGCCTCTGTCACTGTCCGCTATGGCGACACAGTGGTTCTCGCCACGGCCGTCATGAGCCGCGAGGCACGTGAGGGAATGAATTATTTCCCTCTAATGGTGGACTATGAAGAGAAATTCTACGCTTCGGGAAAAATCAAAGGAAGCCGGTTTATCAAGCGAGAAGGAAAGCCCACCGACGAAGCGGTCCTTAATGGCCGGCTAATTGACCGGGCCCTGCGGCCGCTTTTCAATCAGCAGATGCGGAATGAAGTCCAAGTGATCGTAACCGTTCTTTCCATTGATCAGGAAAATGATCCGGCTCTTGTCGGCGCCATCGCCGCTTCCACAGCTCTCGCTATTTCCGATATCCCCTGGAACGGACCAATTGGCGCGGTCCGAATTGGAGAAAAAAACGGAAGGGCGATGATGAATCCCATAAACGGCGACCTCCAGGAAAGCTCTTTCAACATTTTCGCCTGTGGCATTGAGGGAAAAATCAATATGATCGAAACTGATGCGAAGGAAATTGAGGAATTAAAAATATTCGAGGCTTTGATTGAGGGGCAAAAAACAATCGACCAAATTGTTGGTTTCATCAAAAAAATCCAAAAAGAAATTGGGAAGCCAAAAACCGAAGCGATTTTGTTCCTACCCGATGAAAATTTCGCCCGCGAGATCGTTGAAAAATTTTCCGCCCATATCAGACCAGCTCTTTTTCAAAAAGACCACGCTCTCCAAACAAATCTTCAAAATGAACTTTTTTCCGAAGTCGGAGATTATGTAAAAGAAAAATATCCGGATGAATGCGATGAAAAAAAAGGGCTGGCACTTGTCGCCATCGACCAAGAAATGCAAAAGCTTTTTGACGAAGCCATTCTTGCGCGCGATGAACGGCCGGATGGAAGAAAGCTCGACGAAGTGCGTCCCATTTCCTGCCAAGTTGGCGTTCTCCCGCGCACTCATGGCTCCGCCCTTTTCACTCGCGGAGAAACACAAGCCCTCACGATAGCCACCCTAGGTGCTCCGGGAATGGAACAAATTATTGACACGATGGAGCTCGACGAAAAGAAGCGCTTTATGCATCACTACAACTTTCCTCCTTTCTCCGTCGGCGAAGTCCGCCCGATGCGCGGACCGGGACGGCGGGAAATTGGACATGGCGCGCTCGCTGAAAAAGCGCTCGCTCCCGTGATGCCCGATAAAGAATCTTTTCCCTACACGATTCGCCTCGTAAGTGAAATACTTTCATCAAACGGATCCTCGTCAATGGCTTCGACTTGCGGTTCAAACCTGGCTCTTCTCGATGCCGGAGTTCCGACGGCCGCCGTTATTGGAGGCGTTTCGATCGGAATTGTTGTGGGAACCGACGGGAAATACAAACTGCTTTCCGACATTCAGGGGCCGGAGGATCATTTCGGTGGAATGGATTTCAAAATCGCCGGATCCGAAAAGGGGATCACTGCTGTTCAACTTGATGTCAAAGTGGATGGCCTCGCCGCTGAAATGATCCGCGATACTTTAGCGCTGTCGCGAAAAAACCGCGAGCAGATTATAGGCATTATGAACAAAACCCTGAACGCGCCGCGGGCTGAACTTTCGCCTTATGCTCCGAGAATCATCACTTTGAAAATAAACCCTGAAAAAATCCGCGACGTTATTGGACCGGGCGGAAAAGTGATTAACCAAATCATTGACGAAACCGGCGTGGAAATCGACATTGAGGATGATGGGCTTGTTTTCATCACTGCCGGAAATCCAGAAGCGGGGAAAAAAGCACTCGAGTGGGTAAAAAACCTAACTCATGAAGTCGTCCCGGGGGAAACTTTTAAGGGACGTATAACACGCATTATGAACTTTGGGGCTTTCGCAGAAATCCTGCCCGGACAGGAAGGTTTGGTTCATATATCAGAAATATCGGAAAAAAGAATCGCCCGCGTCGAAGATGTCTTGAAGGTTGGCCAGATCATCACGGTCAAAGTGAAAGAGATAGATAATCTTGGAAGGATCAACCTCACTATGCGAGGCTTAGAAAATAGTGTAAAATAGAGACGAGTAAAAACCTTATATCAAGAATACAAAAATAAAAACTGCGAACAGCGCAGCCTCTACGAACTACGAGTCATGTACGAATATGCGAAAAATTGCATTTTCTCGTGCAGCAAAAATATATCGTACAAAAAGTATTCGTATATTTCGTAAAGGTTCGTAGTTCGCAGAGAAACCCAAATGTTCCAACTAAAAAAAACTTCGGCTAACCCCAACCCGACCAATACGGATCCCCGCACGAATCTTCCTAATAACTACGGCTACATTCACACCCTCAAAGAGGATTTTGAAAATCTTCAGAGTGGAGGAGAAAAAAGCGATGAGGAAATAAAAGGAATCCCCATAGCCACACCGCAACCGAACCAGCCCATTCCAGTTGCTCCCGTAACTCCGAAAATCGCTCAATCGCAAGCAGGACCTCCGCCGTCCTCCATAAATCCGACTGAATCAAAAAGTCCTGCAGCGATCCCGACAGGGACCGAAAGTGCCAAGCCAATTGCTCCCGGCTCTCTCGGTTCTGAAACTTTTTTTCAAACCCGATCGCCGTTCGATGAAAAAGCTGAGGCCCCAAAAACGAACATAGCGCCAGCGGCACCTTCAAAGCCCAAGAGCAGTGTTATCGTCACTCTTCTTATTCTTTTCCTTTTTCTGGCAATTGCCGGTGGAGGAGTATACTATTGGTGGTTTTTCATAAAAGCGCCAAAAAAGGAAATCAGCCAACCTGCTCAGAAAACAACTCCTCCTGCAAAAAACGAACAAGTTGCTGATACTAAATCAAGCGGGGATTTAGGTCTTCAGCAGTGGGCGCTTGATACGCAGGCTGATAAAATTGCCAACAAACTGGCCATTGAAAGATACGCTAAAAATCTCGCCGATTCGGCTGTCGACAACAAGGCTGTTGAGATAAAGTTGATTTCAAAAGACAATCAGCCGATTACGCCCCAAGTCTTTGGGGAAGTCTTTGGCTTTCAGCTTCCTGTTAGCGTCTCGGAAAAATTGACGGGAGATTATAGTCTCTTTATGACAAAGGAACATGAGACACTGCACCTGGGAGCTGCTTTCAAACTTGTTTCTTCACCGGGACTGGCTGAGTCAGTGAAAAGTGAAGAGGCCTCCATCGTACAGGGCCTTCAGCCATTCTATCTCGAGAACGCACCTGCGGAGGCACAGATTTCTTTCAGCTTTGGCAAATATAATAATGCCGATATCCGATATTTCAACTTTCCGGGCCCCGAAAACATATCTTTTGATTATACAATTCTTTCTAACAGAGAGAGCAGCTACTTTCTTTTTTCCACTTCTAAGAATTCTCTCCGGGCGATTCTGGACTATATGTCAGAGAAATAATAAAGTGGAATTTGACCCTGCGCCAATCCCATTTGCGGACATCCGTTTTCCATGTTTACAGAGCGAAGTGGCTTCGCCTTACAGCTATAGATGAATCGAGAACGCAGAAAGGATTGATGCGGGGTTTGACCTTTTTTGAAAAATCTGCTATACTATGTATGTAGCTTGAAAAATTGAATATTTGAACTATAAAGGCCAATGAGTTCCAATCGCAATTTCCCCCTATTTGCGATTGGAACTCATTGGCTTCCCCGTTTTTCTCGCCAACGTGCGGGATAAAAACAAAAATAAAATTTTTGAAATTTACCCCCACACCATTTTCTCATCATAAATCAATCAGCGGAATGCTGGTGACAAAATGGTGTGGGGGAACAAACAAAAATAAATAAAAGGTTCCTTTACACCGCGGGGAGGTTGGTGATAACGAGACATGTACACAAATTACATGTCGGCAGTATGTAATTGCAATGCCTTTCACCCGGGCTAGCAGTACTCAGTCGACGTGTTGATACATGTCAAACACCGGGCGCTGCCGCCTTGAAATAATTTTTTTGCGGGCGCTTGCAGCGCCCGGTCTCAGATAGACCTCGAGACAAAAACGAAAAAGAAACAAACAGCCGAAGAAGGCGGTTTTTTTGTTTGACAAAAAAAGTTATACTTTCCTTATGAGTCAAATAGATCAAAAAATAAAAGAGGTTGGTTCGATCGGAGAAAACATCGCCGCGAATTACCTCCTGAAAAACGGATATGAAATTTTGGACGCCAATTTTTTCAATGAACTGGGCTATCGCCGCGGTGAAATTGACATCGTTGCCAAAGACCCAGAAAATAATGAGTTGGTTTTTGTGGAAGTGAAGGCACGCAAAATGAGTCTCTATTCAGCGCAGCCGGAGTTGGCCATTACGAAATCAAAATACCGCAAGCTCTTGAAAATTATCTCGAGCTATATCAACAAAAACAATTTGCATGACCAAAATTGGCGCCTCGACGCCATTGCTATTGAGATGGACGTGTATTCCAGAAAGGCAAGACTCAAGCATTTGAAATATATTTATTATTAGTGCTATACTAGCTACTAGCTACGAACCACTAACTACAAAATTATGCTAGACAAAAATATTCAGGAGGAACTCAAAGCGAGGCTTCTCGAAGAAAAAAGGCGCATCGAAGAAAGTCTGGCCAAGTCCGAAACCGGAACAAAAGGAGCTGACCGGGAATATGAAACCAAGTTCACAGAAATCGACCGCGACCAAGAAGAAAACGCTGATGAAATGGAAATGTATGAGAGCAATCTCGCCACTGACGAAACACTCAAGGCCGAACTCAAAAAAATAAATGCAGCTCTCGAGGCGATAGGAAAGAAAACTTATGGCTTTTGTACTAACTGTCAAAAAGAAATTCCTCTCGAGAGACTGCAAGCCTATCCCCAAGCTGATGTTTGCCTTAACTGTAAGGAACAATCATAGTCGATGAAAAAATATCTCGCTATATTATTTTTCCTGATTATAGCTGACCAATCCGCAAAGTTTGTTTTCTTAAAAAATTCTATCTGCAATAAAAATCTCGCCTGGAACATTCCCATCGCCCCGGGCGTTTTTTATTTCTTGTGGTTGATCATTTTTTTTCTTCTGATTTATTTTTTTTTAAAAAGCAAAAATTATTCAGAAAGAATCGCGCTTACCTTCATTCTCTCCGGCGCGGTTTCGAATTTAGTTGATCGTATATTTCGCGGTTGCGTTATCGATTTTATTGATATCAAAATATGGCCGATATTTAATCTCGCGGATATATATATTGCAATTGGAATAACAATGCTATTTATAAATCTTATAAAGAACAAGCGTCCCGTGTAACGGGACACCATAATTTTTACCTGCCCGAATTGCTTTGATATGTGCTAGATTATCTTAATTTAAAGCAATTATGAAGTATATTTATGTGCGATTTCTATACATAGGCAATTCAAAGCAGGCGGGCTTTTTCATTTTTAATTTTTAATTTAATCTCTTGTCTTCAAAAGTCCTAAGCGCCACCACACTCGGTCTCTCCAGCCACTTAGTCGAAGTCGAGGCCGACACGCATTCCGGCGCTCATATGTTCTCCATCGTGGGACTGCCTGACGCGGCGGTCAAAGAATCAAAAGATCGCGTGGATTCGGCCATCAAAAATTCGGGATTCCGGCCACCGCACCGCTGCGGACATATCACGATCAACCTCGCCCCGGCCGACATAAAAAAAGAGGGTCCGCTTTATGACCTTCCTATTGCTCTGGGCATCCTTTCCGCGACGAAACAGCTTCGAGCTGAAACAGGGAATAGATTGTTCATTGGGGAGCTTTCTCTCAACGGAGATATCCGGCCGGTCAGCGGAGTGCTCCCGATCGCCATCATGGCCAAAGAAAAAGAAATATCCGAAATTGTCGTTCCCGCCGCCAACGCAAAAGAGGCTGCCATTGTAGACGGTCTTTCGGTGATACCCGCTCGCAGCCTAAAAGAGCTGGTTGCCCACCTCAAGGGCGAAAGAAAGATAAGGCCGGAAAACCCTCAAGATCTTTCCGAAATTTTCGAACCCCAAAAGTATATGGCCGACATGGCCTACATCAAAGGCCAGGAATACGCGAAGCGCGCGCTCGAGGTCGCCGCAGCCGGAGGACACAATGTCCTTCTTTCTGGTCCGCCGGGTTCGGGAAAAACTTTGCTCGCCCGGACTTTTCCATCTATTCTGCCACCGCTCACCTTTCCTGAGGCCCTCGAGGTGACAAAAATATTTTCCATCGCCGGAAAACTGACTCGGGGAATTTCACTCATTTCCGAACGTCCCTATCGCGCGCCGCATCATAGCGCTTCGGCCGTCTCTCTGGTCGGAGGAGGAACTTTTCCGCGTCCCGGAGAAATCAGTTTGTCGCATCGGGGAGTTTTGTTTTTGGATGAGTTTCCCGAATTTTCCCGCCCGGTCCTCGAAAATCTGCGCCAACCTCTCGAAGACGGAATGATTTCTGTCTCACGCGCCCAAGCCACACTTTCTTTTCCGGCCCGCTTCACTCTGATTGCCGCCATGAATCCTTGCCCCTGCGGAAACGCGACCGATCCGGAAAAATTGTGCTCTTGCACACCTGCCAGCATCGTAAAATACCAGCGAAAAATCTCGGGACCTATTCTGGATCGAATTGACATTCACGCCGAAGTTCCCCGAATGAAGTTTGAAAAGATGGCTGATGTGAAAGTGGGAGAGGAAAGTGAGTCAATCCGGAAAAGAGTGATTTCCGCTCGCGAAAGACAACAGAAGAGATTCGAAAATGTTGATGGGATTATCGCCAATTCTGAAATGCAAAATCAGCATATCAAAAAATTCTGTCCGCTGGGCGAAAAAGAAATGGCGCTTCTTCGCCAAGCGGTTGATTCACTTCACCTCTCCGCCCGGGCCTTCCACCGCATCATCAAAATCGCCCGCACCATTGCGGACCTCGCCGGCTCCGACGCCATAGAAGTCCCGCACCTCGCCGAGGCGATCCAATACCGCCAAAGACAGGTATGAGGAATTTATTCTTCAATATCACTTGACAAATAGTTATACTAAATGTATAATACTAGTATGCTTATAGAAAACACTATTTTCTATCCCCGGAAAATATACCCCGAAATTAAAAAGCATTTGGGAAGCCGTCAAATAACGGTTCTCACTGGCATGCGCCGAACCGGAAAAACGACTCTCGTCAAACATCTTTTTTCGGAAATTGCTTCGAAAAACAAGATATATTTCGACTTGGAGCGGATTGACAACCGGGAGCTTTTCTCCCAGAAAAACTATGGGGATATCGCGCTGGAACTGGAACGGAGAAATCTTGATCTCAAAAAGAAAACTTTTATCGCGCTGGATGAGATTCAGCTCCTGCCGCAAGTTACCAGTGTTATCAAATATCTGTATGACCACTACAACTTCAAATTTATCGTAACCGGATCAAACTCCTATTATCTGAAAAATCTTTTCACCGAATCCCTGTCCGGAAGAAAAAAAATCTTTGAAATTTATCCTCTGGATTTTGGGGAATTCCTGACTTTCAAAAAAATTGATTGGAAGCCCGGGAATTTTCTGGACGAGAAATTCAACGCTCTGGAATACGAGAGACTAAAAGCCTATTACGAAGAGTTTGTTGAATATGGGGGATTCCCGGAAGTAGCTTTGGAAAAAACACCCTTCCGAAAAAGGGACATCCTGAATGACATTATCAGTTCATATATAAACATTGATATCAAGACACTCGCTGATTTCAGACGGGAAAAAGATATATACGCCCTTGTCAAAATGCTGGCCAACCGGGTCGGAACCCGCCTCGATTATGTCAAGTTGTCCCAGCTTGCCGGTCTTTCCCGAATTACGGTTCAGAATTATCTCGAGCTTTTCGAAAAAACATATCTCGTCACTCGTCTCGCGGTGCATACAAAAAACCCGAACAGGGAAATTGTCAAGGCAAAGAAGATATACTTTTGTGACAATGGACTGCTCAAGGTTCTGGCTGACACGAGCGGCGGATCAAAATTTGAAAATGCTCTCTTGAGCCAGCTGCGGCTTCACGGAGAAATTCGCTACTGGGCGCTCAAAACAGGACGGGAGATTGATTTTGTGCTGGACAAAAAAACGGCTCTTGAAGCAAAAGAGGTTCCCACATTGGCAGACGAAAAAAACCTGGGAAGGCTGGCTAAATCGGCCAAACTGAAGAAATTCAGACTGATTGGCCGTTTTCCCTCGCCGAAATTTTCAAACTATATCTGGGGCGGCGCGATCAAATAATCCCGCGCTTCCAGAGATAAGCTTGAATTTCAATCCGGAAAAACGCCTTGTTTTAAAGGTGTTTTTAAAATCGCTTTTTCTTTTTTCCAAAATGGGATATAGTTATATCTGCTCATATATGAAGAAAAGATACCTAATTTTTGGCATTTTTTTGGTTGCTTTGGCGCTCTATTTTTTCTGGCCATTTGGGAAAAGGAAATTTGACCAGAACAGAAGTTTTTCAATTGAAATATCCGACAATGGGCTGAATTTTCAAGCAATAGCAGACGCAGAAACTGTTTCTGAATTTCTCACAGAGGAAGGTTTGCCACTTGGCGAGAAAGATTATATTTTCCCCGTGCCCGACGCGAAAATTTTTCCGGGGTCAAAAATAACAATCCGGCGGGCGGTGCCGGTAGAAATTTTGGTGGACGGGCAAAACATAAAATTGGACACTCTCGGGACAAATGTGCGCGATGCGGTGAATGAAGCAGAAATCACTTTGTCGCACGCCGACAAAATCAACCCGCCGCTGGAGAATTTGCTGAAGCCTGCTATGAAAATCGTCGTGACGCGAATAAATTTCGAAGAAATCTCTGTCGAGGAAGATATTCCTTTCCAAACAATCGAAAAAGAGGATAATACCGTGTTGTGGCGCAAACATGAAACCAAGCAAAAGGGAGAAAAGGGTATTCGGGAGAAAACATACAAGATAACCTACACAAATGGAAAAGAAACCAACCGCCAACTCCTCGGTTCAAAAATCACCAAACAACCGAAGTCTCAAATTGAAGTCGTTGGAACGAAGATAATTGTCGGGAAAACCCAAATTGGAACAGCAACTTGGTACTCGAACGGCGACGATCTCACTTGCGCCAGCCTTGACTTCCCGTTTGGCAAATATTTGCGTGTCATCAATCGCTCGAATGGGCGTTCGGTGATCGTCCAAGTAAATGATTCCGGACCATATGGAAAAGGGAGAATCATTGACCTCAACAAACCGGCCTTCAAAAAAATTGGCGACTTAGGTGCGGGAGTTATGAGTGTGAAGGTAGAGGAAATATTAAATTAATTCAAAATTCAAAAGTCAAAGTGCAAAATGACAATTCAAAGTTCAAAATTATCAAATTTAAAAATCATTTTTCA
>Ga0233423_10001984_pt1 | contig 10065 bp, 8 predicted proteins | sample Watercolumn_Mata_FD_180713 | JGI IMG/M metagenome (GOLD analysis project Ga0233423, IMG submission 180713) | Freshwater microbial communities from Lake Matano, South Sulawesi, Indonesia - Watercolumn_Matano_2014_112_MG | ecosystem: Environmental > Aquatic > Freshwater > Lake | place: Indonesia... | reverse complement strand
CCGCCTGCTCAGCCCTATCCAAAGCCAAATTTTTGAGCATTTCAACTCTATTATGCCGATAATTGTTTACATCTAATACAAAATTCTTTTTTTTGTCTTCTTCAAATTCTCCGTGGTCCGGCTGTAGGTCTGCTTTTTCATATTTTTTCCCCACCAAAAGGCGGGCCAAATGTTGAAATGCGTACAAATTTGCTCCTTCTCGCCCTATTAAAAAACTTGCTTCCGAAGTTAAAATATTCACCACTTTCCCCGTGTCGTCTTCTCTCGTCTCAATTTTTCCTTCTATGCCCATAATTTTTAGCATTTCGGCGATAATTTTTTTTGTTTCTTCCAAATATTTTTCCATTTTTATACGTTTTGTTTTTTTCCCTTGGCTGTAAAATATTGCTGTATAATACCAAAAATAGTTATAACCGTCCAGTATAAAGGCAATCCGGCCGGGAATTTCAAGCCGATAAAAACAATAAAAATCGGCATCAGATAAGTCATTTGTGTTGTAAGAGCTTTAGAAAAATCCAGTTGTCCGTTTTTTTCTTTCTGTGGCGCTGTTTTGGGAGCCATCATTTTTGATTGGACAAATTGCGCGATTCCCGCCAAAACCGCTAAAAAAATATTGGGCTTGGCAAGGTCTATAATTCCCAAAAACACGGTATTGATTGTTTGGGGATTTACAACAAAGGAATAAAGAAGCCCCAGGCTCTCTGTTTTAATCCCGGCTTGCAAAACTCTGATAAAAGCGACAAATACTGGCAACTGCAACAATATCGGCAGGCACCCACTCATCGGGTTGACCTTGTGCTCCTTATAAAGCGCCATTAATTCACGGGCTTGCTTTTCTTTGTCTTTTTTGTATTTTTCCTGAATTTCTTTTATCTTCGGCTGCAGAGCGCTGATTTCTTTTTGCGCTTTAATGCTTTTTTGAAACAACGGAAAAAGGGCCAACCTGATTATAATTGTCAAAATAATAATAGCAATGCCCAAATCATGCCCTGGAATAATGTTATATAAAAAAATAAGCCCGTTAAAAATAGGTCTGTATAAAATTTCGTTAAAAATTGTTGATAAGAAAGACAAAATTAATAATCAATGGCTAAATCCCCATAACCAATCAATAATTCATTGATTTAATGATTAAATTTTTAGTCATTGGCCATTGGCGTTTGGTCATCTAATCATATCTACTCCCCCCTCGCTCCACGGATGGCAGCGCAAAATCCTTTTTGAGCCAAGCCAGATTCCCCTGATAATTCCACGTTTTTCGATTGCTTGCTTTGCATACTCCGAACAGCTCGGATAAAAACGGCATCCTTGGTACTGCCGCTTAAAAATTCCTTTGTCCGGGGAAAAAATCCTTTGATATATTGTTATTAAAAACAAAATCAATTTTCTCATTACTATAATGAACCTCCCCCGAGCTTACGCTCGAGGTATCTTCTTTTTTCGTCCGCCAGCTGGCGGACGGAGGAAAACTTCATCCTCGGGCTTACGCCCGAGGTATTAAGTTTTGAAAAAATAAAATACGCTTGTTTCGTTTAATTTTTACGCGCGTCAAATAGCTTTTTATTTTTAACTATTTTATTATGCCAGCCTTATCCAAAGCCGCTATTAAATCTTCTTCTATTTCTCCGTACTGCTTGCCTTTAATTCCGGGCTTTGCTATCACCGCCACATCAACGCCTTTTTTGATTTTTGAGAGATTTAGCCGAATAGCCTCTTGCAGCCGGCGCCGAATTTTATTCCTTTCTACTGCTTTTTTTGAAATTTTCAGCGATACCACAAAGCCAAAGCGAGAACAAGGCAAGTTATTCTTTTTAATTTTTACCGCGGAAAACAACGCTCCAAAGATTCTTCCTTGGACAAAAACCCTTTTAAAATCTTTTTTTTTGGTCAGTCGATATTTTTTTTCCAGCACCAATCGGATTAATTAAAAATTGTGATCAAGAATAAAAAATCCTCAAAATTAACTTTGCCGCAAGCAAAGCCCGGCTTTAAGAATCATTGCTTTAATTCTTGATCCTGAATCCTAATTAAACGGTCAGTTTTTTTCTACCCTTCCCTCTTCTCTTCTTAAGAACGCGCCTTCCGTAGGACGTTGACATTCTTTTTAAAAATCCGTGCGTCCTTTTTCTTTTTTTCCTTTTTGTTTTAAATTTAATGGGCATTTGAAAATTCAAAGATGTTCGCCTTTGCCGAAGATTTCTTCGCTTTCGGGGAACAAATTAAAAATTGACTTTAATTGTAAATTATTAATTTTTACCGCTTTATTCAATAGTATACCCATACAGAAAAAAAATCAATTCCTCCTTGCCGTATAAAAAGAATTCATTTAAAATAAGATTAACAAAAAGTGTACCTGAATAAAAGGGAATATATGCTATCCACAAGCTATCCACATTTTTTTCACAAACTCCTTCTTTTTTTAAAAAAATCTTTTTGTGCTATAATTGAAATTACTAATTCTCTTAAATAAAAATTAACCTCTTGCCGGTTGCTGCTATTTCTTAGTGCGCCCCCAATTGGTTAACTCTTGTCTGTGAACAACCAAGACCTTTGGCAAGCCGCTCTCGGAGAAATTGAAATTAATCTTTCCAGGGCGAATTTCATAACCTGGTTTAAAAACACCGATATTATAGACAAAAAAGACGGTCAAGCTGTAATTGGCGTCCCAAACGGCTTTAGTAAAGAATGGCTGTCTAATAAATACCAAAAACTTATATTAAGGGCCTTAAGAAATATATCTCCTGAAATAAAGGAGGTAAGCTTTTCAATTTATTCGGTAATGCCTAAGACTGAAAGGGAATCAGTAAAAATATTTTCCGGAAAATCATTTATCTCTGACGAACAATTGGTTTTTGATGAATTCGAAACTGACAAGGAAACAAACCTTAACCCGAAATACCGCTTCAATTCTTTCGTTGTTGGTTCGTTTAATGAGTTGGCGCACGCCGCGGCTTCCGCGGTATCGCAAAATTTAGGGTCTCTTTATAATCCCCTTTTTATTTACGGGGGAGTTGGTCTCGGAAAGACCCATCTTTTGCAGGCGATCGGAAATGAATCTTCTTCCGCAAAAAAAAGCGTTAAATATCTAACTTCCGAAAAATTTTCTTCGGAACTTGTTTCCTCCCTTAGAGAAGGAACTATCGAACAATTTAAAGACCATTACCGGAAAATTGATGTTTTAATTATCGACGACGTCCAGTTTTTGGCTGGCAAAGAAAAAACCCAGGAAGAATTTTTCCACACCTTTAACGCTTTATATCAAAAAAATAAACAGATTATAATCAGCTCCGACCGTCCGCCAAAAGCTATTTCCACACTGGAAGAGCGCCTACGCTCAAGGTTTGAAGGAGGAATGATCGCGGACATCAGTTTTCCGGATTACGAAACGCGCCTTGCCATTATTAAAGCAAAAACAGAAGAAAAGAAGATTTCTTTACCTTTTGATTTATTAGAATATATAGCTTCCAGCATCCAAAAAAACATCAGAGAATTAGAAGGCGCCTTAAATAAAATCGCGGCCCATTCTAAACTTCAAGGGTCCCCACCAACTATTTCACAGACGGCGAAAATTTTGGCAAACATTACTGCTTCTCCTAAACGAGCTGTTAATTATAAAAACATTATTAAGGCTGTTTCAGATTTTTATGATATTAATACAAGCGACTTGACCACCAAATGCAGGAAAAAAGAAGTTGTTTGGCCAAGACAGGTTATTATGTATTTAATGAGAGAGGAATTAAAAAACTCTTACCCTTTTATTGGAGAAAAATTGGGGGGTCGCGATCACACTACCGTTATGTACGCTTATGAGAAATTAAGCAAAGAACTGGAAAAGAATGAATCTCTTCAACAAGAAATCGGGATTATACGTGAAAAAATGTATAATTAAATGTGGAAAAAAACTGGATAAAAAAAATACTTTTTAAAAATAAATTTAATTCATAGCTTATCCCCATTTATTTTATTTTTCACCCATAAAACATTATCCTAGAAAACCGCTTAAATAAATCATTTTATCTTTTTTTTATGTTTTTCCCCAAAAAAACAATCTCTAATAATAATTAATTTAATTATTTATGAAAATTATTTGTTTACAAGAAAATTTAAAAAATGCCCTAACAGCCGCCGAAAGAATAATCGGTAAAAATTTAACATTGCCTATTTTAAATAATATATTACTTAAAGCGTCTAATGGAAAATTACAAGTTTCTTCAACTAATTTGGAAATAGGAATTAATTATTGGATTCCTTGCAAAACAGAAAAAGACGGAGAAATAACCGTTTTAGCTAAAACATTAAGCAGTTTTGTCGCAAATCTACCAAACAAAAAAGTGGAATTAGAGAGTAAAGACGAGTTATTAGCGGCGCATTGTGAGGGGTATAGGGCAAAAATTAAAGGGCAAAGCGCGGAAGATTTTCCAATTATTCCCAAAATTCAAGCCGCAGAAGAAATAAGCGTTGATGCCTTTTCTTTAAAAGAGGGATTGGCCCAAACCGCCCCCATGACGTCTATTTCGGAAGTCCGCCCTGAGATTTCCGGAGTGCTTTTTGATTTTAAAAAGAAAACACTAAAATTAGTTGCGACAGACAGCTTCCGTTTGGCAGAAAAAAATATTTTTTTAGAAAGCGGATGTGAGAGAAAAATAATTGTACCTCAAAAAACCGCTTTGGAAATAAACAGAATTCTAACAGAAAAAATTGAGAGGGCGGATAAGGAGGAAAAAATAAAGATTTTAATAGGGCCTAGCCAAGCCATGTTTGACGCGGGATATATTCAAATTATTTCAAGGCTTATTGATGGGCAATATCCCGATTATCAGCAAATTATTCCCAAGTCTTTTCGTTCGAAAGTAACACTTGCGAGAGATGAGGCAATAAAAGCAATAAGAATTGCCAGTTTGTTTAGCGGAAAGGTAAACGACATTAAGATGAATATTTTGCCGAATAAAAAAATAATTGAAATTACCGCGCAGAGCGCCGACATAGGAGAAAATAAATCTCAGATAATCGCCGAAATAGAAGGAGAAAGCCAAGAGGTTGCTTATAATTGGCGGTATTTTTTAGACGGGCTGAGTAATGCCGCAGGGAAAAGTGTTTTTATCGGCGCAAACAGCGACCAGGCGCCTACAATAATAAAACCAACGGGTAATGAGGATTATTTATACGTCGTTATGCCGATAAAGGCTGTCTAAAAATAATTAAAAGATGTTTGTTTCTATAAAAAAAATCCTCGCGCCGATCAGCGAGAGAATCAGCTTTGGCGGCGGCGTTGAAATATACTCAATAAAAAAGGCCTGGCCTCAAATTAGGGAAATTTTTTTAAAAGGCAAGGAAGGGAAAATAGAACCCTTGCATTTCAAAAAAGGAACTTTGACTATTAGTTGCCCCAATTCAGTATGGGCGAACGAGTTAAAGCTTCGGCAAAACAACATTATAAAAAAACTAAATGAAGCGCTTAAAGAAAATAAGGTAGAAAGATTAAAATATGTTTATTGAATGGAGAGCTGTTTTATAAGCGGATTATTGCGGAAATAACAGGAAAAAGACAACAGTATCTTCTTGTCGATTAAGGGCCGTGTCATAAGCAACGGCTTTTATTGTTTTTTTACCGCCGTTTTCATAGCTGTCGGATGGCAGCGGAAAAATTATTTCAAACGGAAAAGAGGTATCTGTTCCAATGAAATTGTCTCCATAAAAGAAATCAACCTGTTTCATGCCAAGGGTGGCGGTCGCTTGAGTCGTTATTTTTATTGTTTTGCCGCTAACTAAAGAGTTTTTTTCCGGCGAGGTAATTTTTATCGACGGTAAATTTTGGGAAATGTGAATATCGTCATATTGAGTTGGCGGAGGATTTTGCGAAATATTATTATCCTTTGCCCATTCCAAAACCGCCGCTTCCCAGTTGGTAAACTGGGGGTCGGAATAAGGATCGGACGGATTTTCTCCCCGTGGATCGTCTTTGTTCACGTAGAAAAGAATGCAATGCGCTTCACTATATTTTTTTTCCTCTATAAGCTCCGGGGGCGTTAAGTCTGTTGCCAGTTTGCCGGAGGATTTGTCAATTTTATAAGTTTTTTCGAAAAATGTGTTTCCGCGTAAAACTGGCTTTTCCGCTCCGCTTGGTTCCGGCTTGTTGAATTCTTCTGCGCCTTCCGGAAGCCAGAAAGAGTTTTGGTCGTTTGCAGCTGTTTCATTTTCTTTTCCTGCAAAAGGAGAGCTATCGGCCGATAAATAAGCTTTTTGTTTTAGCTCATACGCTTTTTTAATAAAAGAATTCCAAATTGGAGCAGCGGCATACAGGCCGGCTCCTTCTTTGGTCATGGGGGTGTTATCGTTGTTGCCTGCCCAAACTCCCACAACCAAAGAAGGGGTATAGCCGATTGTCCAGGCATCGCGATATTCCTGAGTGGTCCCAGTTTTTACTGCTACCGGTCTTTCTCCTAAAAAGAGCGGTGAATTAGATCCAAAAACAGGAGCGCGCGCGGAATTGTCCGATAAAACCGATGATATTTGTCGGGCAGTTTGTTCATCGAGGACTTTAATGCTTTCATCTTTGTATTCTTCGATAATTTCATTGTCAGTTTTCTCAATTTTCAATACAGGAGTTTTTTGGCGCTTTATCCCTTCTTGAGCAAAGGCTCCGAAGGAGGCAACCATATCCAGGAGTTTTACTTCTCCGCCTCCCAAAACCAAAGCCAGGCCGTAGCGGAACCGGTCTTTTAAAGTGGTGATTCCCATGTCTTGGGCTAGATTAATAGTTTGGTTGGCTCCGGCAAGATATAATGTTTTTACAGCGGGAATATTGAGAGACTGGGCAAGCGCGTTGCGCATGCTCACCGGACCGCGAAAATTCCCGTCGTAATTTTGGGGGTTGTAGCATTGCTGGCCCTGGTAGTTTGTGTAGCCCGCGGATGCCGGGCAGGAAGGATTAAATTCCGTAGGCAAATCAAAAAGAATTGTTTCAGGGGTAAATCCTTTTTTAAAGGCAGCGGCATAAGCAAACGGCTTGAAAGACGAACCCGGCTGCCTGTCTCTTATCGCCACGTTGACATTCGGTTCAAATTTACAGGTTTTTCCGGGAGAACATCCTTTGGGAAGCGGTTCGGCAAAATAATCTTTTGACCCTGCCATAGCTAAGATTTGTCCGGTTTTGGGATCTATGGAAACCAGCGCTCCGTTAAAAGAGCGGTATTTTTTTTCATTTTCCTTTACTCCGTCTAAAAGAATTTGTTCCGCCAGTTGTTCTAATTCCCAGTCCAGGGTTGTATAGACCTTCAGCCCGCCTTTTTCAACATATTCTTTACCGTATTCTTCTTCTAAATATTCTTTTACATACATTACAAAATGAGGGGCTTTAATGGTTGCTTTCGGCGGTATAAAAGTTAAAATTTCTTCTTTGGCCGTTTTTTCTTCATCTTCCGTGATAAAACCGAAGTCCTTCATTCGGGACAGAATATATTCCTGGCGGGCTTTAAGAGAATCGTAATGAGAGCCATAGGGTGAATAATAACTGGGCGCTTGCGGCAGGGCGGCTAACAGGGCCGACTGGGCGATTGTCAGGTCTTTTGCCGGTTTCCCGAAAAATGTTTGCGCCGCGGCTTCCACGCCATATGCGTTCGAGCCATAAGGGATTTGGTTCAAATAGGCGCCGAGGATTTCATCTTTTGAATATCTGATTTCCATCTCAACCGCCAAAATAGCTTCTTTTATTTTTCGTGTATACGATTTTTCCGGCGTTAAAAAAGAATTTTTGATGAATTGCTGGGTTATGGTTGATCCGCCCTGGCCGTATATCTGGCCGCCTTTGATATTTACCCAAATCGCCCTTATAATTCCTTTAAAATCAACGCCGAAATGGTAATAGAAATTCGCGTCTTCAATAACCAGAGTTGCTTTTTTTATCGTGTCCGGCATTTGGCCAAAAGGAATAACAGTTCTTTTTTCTTCCCCGTGGATGTCATAAAGAAGAACTTTGCCGGTGCGGTCGTAGATTTTTGTTGACTCAACAATTTGCCTGCCCTCTAATTTTTTTGGGTCGGGCAAGTCCTTGGCAAAATAAAAAGCTAAAATCAAAACACAAAAAGCGCCGGCAATAGCGGCGTAAAGCGCCCACCAGCTTAATTTTCGGAAAGTTTCCTTGATTTTCCTTTTATGCGCGCGCTTTTTTCTCATATTTTAATTATGATATGGTTGCGAGTTTTTGGCAAGAAATGGAAAGTTATTCAGGCAGTATATGGAAATAGAAAAGACCATATTAAGAGTTCTTTCTTTTTTTTAGCCGCAGTTTTTTATTGCGCATTTTTAATTTTATAATTTGGTCGTATTTTGTAGTCGCAAACGTACAACTTTATGCTATAGCATAAAGTTGTACGTTTGTGTTTTATTTCGCTCTTTTTTATCTTTTTACTATGTCGGGATTTTTATTTCCAGGGAAAACTATAAAAAAAGCGCCTTTGGGGGGCGCAGAGTCAATTAGAGGCCTAATCGCGTTGCTTTGGCGTTTTTAATATCTTGATTATAGTCAATATAGGTTTCTTTGGGCAAAAGGTGAGCGCCTAATTTTGGAAGAACTATCCAGACATCATAGCCGTAGGCGTATGCCGGGTATTTTTTGGGGCTTAAATTGTTTCTCTTTTGAAAATAAGATACTGCTTTTCGAGCACATCCTTTAGCGGGCCCGTATCTTCGTATTGGTAATACTCGTCGTCTCCCAAGTAGCATTTTTTATTTACGGCCACGCGAAAAGTTAGGTTGTCATTGGGCTTAATGCCGTTTAGGACTTCAAGCAGTTTTTTATTATGTCCTATTTCCTTTTAGAGGACAGTGGATTCTTTTTCAATGATGGCCGTTATTTTTCTAATTAGCTTTGTCGGCATAGCGCATCTCCAATTGTTAAATGTGGGCGTATATTATAATTTCTTTAGAAAAATGTCAAGAAAAAAAGCGCCTTTGGGGGGCGCTGGTTAGGCCGGATCAAGAGGCGTAAGCTTGCGGCCTTCTTTGAGTATTAAGGGAAATTCAAAGGCCATTGTTTGTCTGGCAAGATTTTTCAGCAGAATTTGAGCCGCATCAACTCCCGTCAATGTTTCGGCAAAAATAAATACCGTGCGGTGGGTATTATGAACTGACGGGTACTCAAACGTGATTTTTCCGTGGCCTTTGTTAAAAACGTGCGTCGGCGTAAGAATAATTTTTCCTGTTTTTCCGTCATCAGACATGGAAAGGGAAAAATTGTATCGCCAAGAAAAATCACGATAAGAGTCATTAATAGCTGTAAGAAGATCAATGAGGTCGCGTCTGCGTCTGGTAGTGCCGCTTGTAAAGCCGTCAATTTCCCGCGCCCTTTGTCGCAAATAATCCAACCTTTTCAATATCCAGTGCTTTTTTCTGGGCATACCTTGCCTGCCTTAAATTTTTAATCATAGTAAAGGAAGGATTTTTAAATGTCAACAAAAATTGCCTAAATGAAAAGGAATTGGTAAGATGGAATAAGTAAGAATTATGATTTATGATTTACGAATTAAGAGTAATTTTCTAAATCTTAAATCTTCATTCTTAAATCGTGAAAGTGAAACGAGCTCATATTTCCGAAACCCCGAATTTAATAAGCCAGAAAGTAAAATTGTCCGGTTGGGTGGACAATAGGCGCGACCACGGCAAGATTATTTTTATTGATTTGCGGGACCGAAGCGGCCTTGTTCAGCTGGTTTTTTTTGCAAGCAATAAAGAGTTGTGGGTTTTGGCGGATAAGCTCCGTTCGGAGTGGGTTATTTCTATTGAGGGAAAAGTAAACGAGCGGCCGGAAAAAATGCAGAATCCCGATTTGCCCACCGGCAAGGTAGAGGTTTTGGTTGAAAAAATAGAAGTTCTGGCGGAAGCAAAAACCTTGCCTTTTGAAATTCAGGGCGATGGTTATGAAATTCACGAAGACAAGAGAATGAAGCACCGGTATTTGGATTTGCGGCGGGAGCGGCTAAAAAAGAATTTAATTTTACGGCATAAAATTATTAAGTTTATCAGGCAGGAATTGGGCAAACTGGATTTCTAGGAAATTGAAACCCCGAT